>Ga0182030_10006161_pt1 | contig 25352 bp, 26 predicted proteins | sample 812S3MmetaG_FD_121299 | JGI IMG/M metagenome (GOLD analysis project Ga0182030, IMG submission 121299) | Permafrost microbial communities from Stordalen Mire, Sweden - 812S3M metaG (Illumina Assembly) | ecosystem: Environmental > Terrestrial > Soil > Wetlands > Permafrost | place: Sweden...
AAAGCAAAGCCCCCTCGCATCGCAGGCTGGGCGGGCATCCTGTCCATCGACGGGCCGGGGGTCATTTATGTTTGGCGGCAGGTCCGTCGGACGGGTTGGACACCAGCCCGACCTTGGAATAGCCGGCGCCTCCGACCGCGCCCAAAACTTCCATCATCGTGCCCCAGCTGTTGGACCGGTCACCCCTGATATAGATTTTGGCGTCGTGATTTTCGTTGGAAATCGCATTCAGACGCGGCACCAGCTGCGCCAGTTCGACCGGCGTTTCCTGAATGAAGATCTGACCCTTGGCGTCGATCGAAATTTCAAGTGGCTTGTCGTCGCTTTGCGACAGCGGCGCGGCCTTGCTCTTGGGCAGGTCGACGTGGACTCCGGTGGTCAGCAGCGGTGCCGTGACCATGAAGACGATCAGCAGCACCAGCATGACATCGACCAGCGGTGTCACATTGATTTCGGCCAGCGGCCGGTGGCTTCGCCGACGCCCGCCACGGACGCTTTGCTGAATGACGCCGCCGGCCATCAGTCTTTGCCCTCGAGATGCCGGGAAAGGATCGCGCTGAATTCCGCAGAGAAACCGTCAAGCCGCTCGCCATAGCGGCCGATGTCTGAGGCGAATTTATTATAAGCCATCACCGCCGGTATCGCGACGACAAGGCCAAGCAAGGTAGAAAGCAAGGCTTCTGCAATACCCGGCGCCACAACCGCCAGACTGGTATTCTGTTCGGCCGCAATCGAGGTGAAGCTGCTCATGATGCCGTAGACGGTCCCGGCCAGTCCGACAAAGGTGGCGGTCGAACCGGCGGTCGCCAGCACATTCATATATTTTTCGACCTGGGCCATCTCGCGCCCGATCGTCACCGCCATCACGCGGTCGACGCGCGTCTGCAGATTGCCGTGCAAGGCGCCGCCCGCAGCGGCCCCGCGCTCGTTCGCCAGTTTCCATTCGCGCATGCCCGCGACAAAGGTCGCAACCATCGGATCGCGGACTTTCTTCGCCACCCGCTCATAGAGCGCATCCAGCGATCCGCCCGACCAGAAGGCATCCTCGAATTTCTCGGCGCGCGAATTGAGCGTACGCAGCCTGATCCATTTCTCGAACATGATGGCCAGGCTCCAGATCGACCAGAGCAGCAGCCCGATCATAATGACCTTGACCACGATATCGGCCTGCATGAACAGGCCGATCACCGAGAAATCATGAGGCGCCAATCCGGGGGGCGGCGCGATTTGTGTTGCATCGACGGCTTTGGAATCCATCTGCACTGTCTCTTATCGTTCTATGGCTTTTGTATGGCTGAGCGCCCGCTTTAACGCTGCCGGCAACCTGGCGGGACGAAAATCCGTATGGATGCAGGCAAGGCGCAAATCGACTGTGACCAAAAGCTTGTCGTGGCCGGTTTTGTCGCCGTTCGGTTCATGCATCAGACGAAAAACCTCCTGCCGCATTGTCAGACTGGCCCCGCCGATGGTGGTGATTCGGGACCGGACTTCCAACGCGTCGTCGAGTCGCGCGGGTGCTGTGAATTCTATCGCGCAATGGCGAACCACGATCAGGACGCCATGTTCCTTCGCCAGGCCCGAATGATCGAATCCGGCGGCACGCATCAACTCGGTTCGCGCGCGCTCGGCAAACTTCAGGTAATTGCCGTGATAGACGACCCCGCCGGCATCCGTATCTTCGAAATAGACCCGGATCGGCCAGCGATGGACGATATCGGCCCCATCGACCAATTCAGTCATCGTCGGCGCCAAGCAGCAGGTCGAGTTGCGGCATGGGGGCGGGCGGATTGAGGCCCAGCACGCGATAGGCGCCAGACGCCAACATGCGTCCGCGCGGCGTGCGTTGTACCAGGCCCTGCTGAACTAGGAACGGTTCGATGACCTCCTCGATAACGTCTCGCGCCTCACCCAGAGCCGCCGACAGGGTCTCGGCTCCGACCGGACCGCCCAGATAGTGCTCGGCTATGCAGCGCAGATAGCGCCGATCCATCGAATCGAGCCCGTCGCGGTCAACCTCCAAGCGCTGAAGCGCCCGATCGGCAACTTTTGCGTCGATCGGCGAAGATCCGTCCATCGCAGCAAAGTCCCGCACCCGGCGCAGCAGCCGTCCGGCGACACGCGGCGTGCCGCGGGCCCTACGGGCAATCTCGTGCGCCCCTTCTTCGGTCATCGGCACGTTCAGCAACCGCGCCCCGCGCGACACGATCAGCGCCAACTCAGCCGGCTGATAGAGTTCAAGGCGCAGCGGAATCCCGAAGCGTTCGCGAAGCGGCGTGGTCAACAGGCCCGACCGGGTGGTTGCACCCACCAGCGTGAATGGCGGCAGGTCGAGGCGGATCGAACGCGCCGCCGGCCCCTCGCCGATGATGAGGTCCAGCTGGAAATCTTCCATCGCCGGATAGAGGATTTCCTCCACGGCCGGTGACAGACGGTGGATTTCATCGATGAACAGCACATCGTGCGGCTGAAGATTCGTCAAAATCGCGGCCAGATCCCCGGCCCGCGCGATCACCGGCCCAGAGGTGGCGCGGAACCCGACGCCCATTTCCCGGGCGACGATCTGGGCCAAGGTCGTCTTGCCGAGTCCCGGCGGCCCGAAGAACAGCACATGGTCCAGTGCTTCGGTCCTGCCTCGGGCTGCATTGATGAAGACGCCCAGATTTTCCCGCACGGTTTGCTGACCGATGAACTCTGCCAAGGTCTGCGGCCGCAGAGTGGGTTCTGCCGTTCCCGTCGGGTCGACCAATCTGTCATTGGGCGCGTTCATGAATTCATGTCCCGTGCCGTCGCCGACAGCTCACGCAGCGCCAGCCGGATCAGTTCGCCCAGCGGCTTTTCTCCGCTGCCCGCGACCGCCATCACCGCGGCGAAGGCGTCGGCCCGTCCATAGCCCAGATTGACCAGGGCCGAGACCGCCTCGGCATTGGGCTGTTGCGCCGGTTGCGGGCGCCCCGGCGCGGCGTCGGCGCGGTCGACGACGATCCGCAGCGACAGGGTCTGTGCGCGATCCTTCAACTCTGCGGCAATACGTGCCGCAAGCTTTGGCCCCACCCCGTCCGCCCGGGCGAGCGCGGCCTTGTCGCCCGCTGCAAGAGCCAAAATCAGAGCATCGGGCGCCAGCACCGACAGGATCGCGAGCGCAACCTTAGCCCCGACGCCCTGAACCGTCGTCAGCAGCCGAAACCAATCCAGCTCTGTCCGGTCGAGGAAACCATAGAGATGCGGGACCTCGTCGCGCACGCGCATCTCGGTATGGAATGCAGCCGGTGAACCAGGCTTCTCGAGGCCCGCCAGGGTCCGCGCCGAGCAGGAAATCTGATAGCCCACCCCTTGCACATCGAGGATCACCCAATCGTCGCCCACACTGTCGATAACGCCGCGCAGCTTAGCGATCATGGGTTCACCCGACTATCGCCGCGTGCTGCGGCGGCAAGCGCATGGACGGCGCCGGGCGCATTTCGATGATGTGCGTGGCAGATCGCGACGGCCAGAGCATCCGCGCCGTCGGCCTTGGCCTTGGCACCCGGCAAAAGTATGCCGACCATCATGGCCACCTGTACCTTGTCTGCATGACCCGCTCCGACGACCGATTTCTTGACCAGATTCGCCCCGTATTCAGCCACCGTCAGTCCGGCCATCGCAGGCGCCAGCAGCGCGACGCCACGTGCCATGCCGAGTTTCAAAGACGAACCGGCATTCTTATTGAGAAACACCTCTTCGATTGCCGCCTCCTGGGGTTTCCAGGTCACGATGATTTTCGCCAGTTCCGAATAGATCGATGTGAGGCGCGCCGCCATCGCCTCGGCTGGTCGGGAGGTCACCATCCCATGCGCGACATAGCGCAGCCGGTTGTCCTCGGACTCGATAACGCCCCACCCCATGTTGTTGAGGCCGGGGTCGATCCCAAGGATGCGGACTATGGCCATCAGCTTCCTGTCAGCCGCTGAACCAGCTCATCCGACAGCTCGGCATTGGCGGCGACGGTCTGTACGTCGTCGTTGTCCTCGAGCACATCGATAAGCTTGAAAAGAGCTTCGGCCTGTTCCGGGGTCGGCGAAGCGGTAGTCAGCGGCCGCCATTCCAGCGCCGCGTTGGCTGCCGATCCGTATTTCGCCTCCAGGGCGTCGCGGACCGCGCTGAAATTCTCGACCGTGGTCGTGACCTCATGCTCATCACCTTCGGATTCGACATTCTCGGCGCCCGCTTCGGCGGCTGTCTCGAAAATCGCATCACCTGAGGCGACGGCCACCGGATAGGAGATGAGCCCCAGCCGCTGAAACATGAAGCTGACCGAGTTCATCTCGCCCAGCGTGCCGCCGTGCTTTGAAAATGCCGTCCGAATTTCAGGCGCGGTGCGATTTCGGTTATCGGTCAGCGCTTCGACGATCAGCGCCACACCACCCGGCCCATAACCCTCATAGCGGATCGATTCATAATCGGCCGCGTCCCCGCCCTCGCCGCTTTTGACCGCGCGATCGATTCTGTCCTTCGGCATGTTTTTCTGGCGGGCGGCAATGATGGCGGCGCGCAGCCGCGGGTTCATCGCCGGGTCCGGCAAACCCATTTTGGCGGCGACCGTGATTTCTCGCGCCAGCTTATTGAATATTTTCGCCTTCTTGACGTCCTGGACGCCCTTCCGGTGCATGATGTTCTTGAATTGGGAATGTCCGGCCATGGTCTCGATCTTGTAGCGCGGCGACACGAAGTCTCTATCGACTCCGGCTCGCAGGGGTCAGTCTAGCACGCGTAATAACGGGTGTGCGTCGGTTTGGGCAATCCGGCGGGTTGCCCGGCGGGCATTATCCCAAGGTCGCCTTGGGATTTGGGCCGAACCGATTTTCGCCGGGCTCGCTGTCCCGGGTCACGAAAACCAGAAGAACGATGACGCCGACGACGGGGATCAGAGCGATGAATATCCACCAGGCGCTATGACCGGTGTCGTGAAGCCTGCGGAACAGCACGGCGAGGCTTGGGATGAAGACCGCCAGCGCATAGAGACCGCCCAGCAGCCCGAGGCCGGAACTGTTGCTCGCTGTTCCCGTGATTGCATCGACGATGCCCAGAACCAGCGAGGCGAGAAAATTATAGAGCGCGAAATACCAATATTCCGCCCGTTGGGCCCGCCCGGTAAATGTCGCGTATTTCCTGAGAACCACGAGATACCATTCCATCGTCAAACTCCCCGTATCATTTTCGTTTCTTGCCGCAGTTGATGCTTAGCCCACGCGCATTGTCCTCGCCGGGGCGGATTCCTTGATCAGCACCATCGCAAGCAGACCGATCAGGGCTGCGCCTGTCCAATAATAGGCGGGCGCGAGCGGATCCTTGGTGAAATCGAGCAGCCAGGTCACCGTGAACTGCGTCGAACCGCCGAAAATCGCGATCGCAAAAGCATAGATCGTCGCCAAGGCGCCTGATCGTATCGACTTGGGGAAAGATTCCGTAAGCGCCACGATAATCGACGGTGCGCCCAGAGAACCGAGAATGCCCAGCCAGATCATTCCGGCATAAAATACGGCGGTCGAGGGATGACGCAGGACAAGAACGAACACCGGCAGGATGGAAAGCACCAGCGCCAAGCTGGGCCAAATCATCACCGGTTTGCGCCCATACCGATCGGACAGCCAGCCGCCGAACACGATCACCGGCATTGCAGTAATGCCTTTCACGAGCGTAACGCCGAACGCCGCCGTGGCCTGCATATGTAGAGTGGTCAATGCATAGGTGGTCATATAGCCGCCGACATAAGTGCCGATCGTACCCGAGGCCAGCATCATCAGACCGAATATGATGAGCGCCAGATAGGGACGCAGCCGCGCCATGCGCGAGAGCGAACCAGTAGTGGCATCGGGCGCCAGCGCCGCATCGTCGGCGGTATGCAGAGTCTCAGGCAGGCTTGCCCGGATCAGCAATCCGAAAGGCACAATCGCGGCCCCGATGAGCATCGCCACCCGCCAACCCCAATCCTGCAGCTGCCGTGCATCGAGCAGCGTGGCAAGAAGCGTCCCGACCAATCCGGACAGAAGCAATGCCACATTCTGGGAAGCGTTCTGCAAAACGGTATAGATGCCCCGACGTCCCGGCGGCGCAGCCTCGATCAGATAGGCGGTTGTCGGGCCGACTTCGCCGCCCAGCGCAAAACCCTGAAGCAATCGGAAGGCAAGCACCACAATGGGCGCAGCCACACCGATTCTTTCATAGGACGGGGTAAGCGGCAGGCCGACGATCGCTATGCCCATCAGCCCGAAAGACCACATCATCGCCGGCTTCCGCCCGATCCGGTCGCCCATCGATCCTATAACGATTGCCCCGATCGGCCGGGTCAGAAACCCTGCGCCGAAGGTAGCCAGGGACAATAAAAGGCTGGATGCGGCGCTATGCGACGGGAAAAAGGATCGGCCGATATAGACGGCGAAAAAGCTGTAGATCAGGAAATCGTAGAATTCGAGCGCGTTGCCGACCACGACGGCCGCGACATGGCGCAGAGGAAGCGACGACGGCCCCTGTTCTTCGACCAACGGAAGGTCATCGATTGCGACATCGGTCATGCAATGCGCCTTCGCTAGAAGATGATTTCACAAACTATGATCGCAATATTTGCTTTTCAATTGAATAATTTGATTGCTATGGCCGACGCTGGACAAGCGGCTACGGCGCTCTCATATCGGCACTTTGTAACTCTTCGTCATTCCCTGCTAAAGGCGATCCTAGATTGTCTTCCATGAGGCGAGGGATCAGAGGCTTCAGATGCATCGTACGTCGTTCAAAGCCGCCTTGCTTGTCTCAACATTTCTGTTTCAGTCTGGACTCATGAACGCTCACTCCCTTGCCGCACCCGCTTCGCTTTCCCCGATCTTGCCCGTCGACAGCCCTTTCGCGGTCGCATCCCCCCTGCCCTATGAGGCGCCGCGGTTCGACAAGATCAAGGACACGGACTTCCAGCCCGCCATCGAGGCCGGAATGGTTCAGGACCTGGCCGATGCCGATGCCGTCGCAAACAACCCCGCGCCGCCGACTTTCGAAAACACCATCACCGCGCTGGAGAAAGCCGGGCAGTTGCTGAGCCGCGCCAACAGCCTGTTCCAGAATCTGGTGCAATCGAACAGCAGCGACACGCTGCAGAAGGTCAATCAGGAAGAAGCGCCGCGGCTGCAGGCCCATAGCGATGCCATTCTTCTCAACCCCAAATTATTCGCCCGCGTCAAAGCCGTTTATGACGCCCGCGAAACCTCGGGATTGAACAGCGACCAGCAATTCCTGGCGCTGCGCTATTACCGCAAATTCGTTCATTCCGGCGCCGAACTGTCGGAGACCGACAAGGCAAGGCTGGTCGATCTCAACGGCAAAATCGCAACCCGCGAGGCGCAATATCTCGACAGGTTGCTCGCCGCGGATAACGCCGGTGCTGTGGTCGTCGACAGCAAGGCCGAACTGGATGGCTTGACCGAGGCCGAGATCGCCGTCGCTGCGCAGGCCGCCAAGGATCGCAAGCTGGACGGCAAATATGTCATCGCGCTGCGCAACACGACGCAGCAGCCGATCCTGGCCTCGCTGAAAAACCGGGCGCTGCGCGAACGCATACTCAATTCCTCGGAAATGCGCGGCGATACGGCCGGCGCGACCGACATGCGTGATCTTATCGCGACCCTGGCGCAGTTGCGCGCCCAAAAAGCCCAGCTGCTGGGCTTTGCCGATTTCGCCGCCTATACGCTGTCCGAACAGATGGCCAAGACGCCGGAGGCGGCGCGGAAGCTGTTGACCGATCTGGTCCCGGCGACAACGGCGAAAGCCAAGGCCGAGGCCGCGGAAATCCAGGCCCTGATCGACCGGCAGAAGGGTGGTTTCCAACTCGCCGCCCAGGACTGGGAATTTTATGCCGAGCAGGTGCGCAAGGCGAAATACAGCTTCGACGAATCCGAGGTTAAGCAATATTTCGAGTTGAACCGCGTGCTTCAGGACGGCGTGTTCTTCGCCGCCAACCAGCTTTATGGGATCACCTTCAAGGAGCGTCACGACCTGCCGGTCTATGACCCCGACGTCCGCGTCTTCGAAGTGTTCGATGCCGACGGCAAGTCGCTGACTCTGTTCTATGCCGATTATTACGCCCGCCCGAACAAGACCGGCGGCGCCTGGTGCAACTTCATAAATCAGCCGAGCGGGCTGGATAACCGCAAGCCGATCATCGTCAATGTCGCGAACTTCACCAAGCTGGCCGCAGGCCAGCCTGCGCTGATCAGCTTCGACGACGTGACCACCATGTTCCACGAGTTCGGACACGCGCTGCACGCGATGTTCTCGGTCAAATATTACCCCTCCCAGAACGGTTTCAATCTGCCGACCGACGTCATCGAATTCCCGTCGCAGTTCAACGAACATTGGGCGCTGGACCCTATCGTCTTCGCCCATTACGCCAAGCATCACGCTACCGGTGCGCCGATGCCCCAGCCGCTGGTAGAAAAGATCAAGGCGGCGCGAACCTACGGCGAGGGCTATGCGACGATGGAAATCCTGGCGGCATCGCTGCTGGATCTGGAATGGCACAGCCTGAAGGCCGATGCGCCTAAGCAGGACCCGGATCTATTCGAGGCCGCCGCTCTGGAAAAGAACGCGGTCGACCTGCCGCAAATTCCGCCGCGTTATCGCAGCCCCTATTTCCTGCATATCTGGGGCAACGGCTATGAGGCGAATTACTATTCCTATACCTGGGGCGAAATTCTCGACGACGACGCCTATGAATGGTTCAAGGAGAACGGCGGTCTCAACCGCGCCAACGGCCAGCGTCTGCGCGATAAAATGCTGGGCCCGGGCTATACCGCCGACCCGATGGCGCTCTACCGCGACTTCCGCGGTCGCGACCCCAGCGCAAAGGCCCTGGAGCGGCAGCGCGGGCTGGATTAAGAAGAACTATCAGTTCGACCTTCCGTCCTTTCTTTCACCTGTAAAGACCCGATGACACGCACATACACGCCGCGCGCGCCCGATGCTTTGTTCCAGCCGACCCAGGTCGGCGATATCGCGGTGAAGAACCGGATCGTCATGTCGCCGATGACGCGCAGCCGCGCTGGCGCCCATCTGGAACCGGTCGCGCTCAATGTCGAATATTACGCACAGCGCGCCTCCGCCGGTTTGATCATCACCGAAGCGACGCAGATCTCGGTCCCGGCACAAGGTTATGTCGATACCCCCGGACTGTTCACCGACGAACAGATTGCAGGCTGGAAGGCCGTGACCGATGCCGTCCATGCGAAGGGCGGTAAGATCGTGGTGCAGATCTGGCATACCGGCCGCATGTCGCATGTCTCGTTCCAGCCCGGTCATCAGGCGCCTGGCGCCCCATCCGCCATCCGCGCCAACGCCAAAGTCTTCGTCGAAGGCGAAGGCTTCACCGACACCTCGAGTCCGCGCGCCCTGGCGCTCGCGGAACTGCCGGCCATCATAGACGATTTCCGCCAGACCTGCCGCCGGGCGATCGAAGCGGGCTTCGACGGCGTCGAAATCCACGGCGCCCACGGCTATCTGCTCGATTCTTTCCTGCGCGACGGCTCCAACCACCGCACCGACGCCTATGGCGGGTCGATCGAAAACCGGGCGCGGCTGCTGCTCGAAGTGATGGGCGCCTGTGCGATGGAGATCGGCGCAGGCCGGCTGGGCGTCAGGCTGTCGCCGGTTTCCCCGGCCAACGATTCCTTCGACAGCGATCCGCAGCCTTTATTCAACTATATCGTGGAGCAGTTGAACCCGCTGGGGCTGGCTTTCATTGACGTGGTGGAGGGCGCCACCGGCGGCCCGCGCGACAATGCGCCGTTCGATTACGAGGCCCTGCACGACCGGTTCGACGGGATCTGGATCGTCAATAATGGTTATACGCGGCAGATGGCGCTCGACGTCATCGCCAGCGGCAAGGCCGACCTGGTCGCCTTTGGCCGGCCCTTCATCGCCAACCCCGATCTGGTCCGTCGCCTGAAGGAGGATCTGCCCCTGGCCGAGCTGGACCCGGCGGCGACCTATGGCAAGGGACCGGAAGGCTATACGACCTATTCGGCGCTGACGTAACGCGCTAACAAGGCGCCAAATTCAACTGGGAGGACCTAATTAATGGACGCGGAGACAGGCAAGCGGCTGGTACGGGAATTTCTCGAAACGCTGCATTCGGGCGATATCGACGGTGCGCTGAAGCGCACGACCGGCGACGCCAAGCTGCTGATTTTCAACAACGAGCTGCCGGACGGTTTCCGCGTTTTGGGCGGCATGATCCCGGCCCTGTTCAGCGTCGCGCCGACCCGCGAGTACACCAAGCAGTTCGTCGACGGCGATGCCGTGATCTCGCAGATCACCATCCGCGGCACGACCAAGGGCGGGGAGCAGTATGAGAATTACTATCTGATCGTCATCACCTTCGTCGGCGATAAGGTCGCCAAGATGCAGGAATATATGGACAGCGCCTATGCCAACGCGAAGTTCGCGCCTCCGACCTGATCAAAACGGCGCCAGGCGCCGGGGCTTCGACGACCTTCCCGATTACCTCAGGCCCGCGGCCCGAGCGTAATCGGGAGGCTGTCGACGCCGCGCACATTGGCAAGTATCGACCGGGTGGCCCGCGCAGGGTCGACCCGATAGTTGGGAAAGCGGGACAGCAGTTCGTCGAACGCGACCCCGATTTCCTGCCGGGCCAGATGGATGCCCAGGCATTTGTGAATACCGAAACCGAAGAATATCGACAGATAGTCGCTGACCGGGCGGTTCACGTCGAAACGATCCGGATTTTCGAATGTGCGCGGGTCGCGTGTCGCCGCGCCGGTAATCAGCATCACCCTCTGGCCCTTTGGGATCGTCACGCCGTGCAAAGTGACGTCGCGCGAGGTGGTGCGCCCCTGCAGCTGAGACGGCGGGTCATAGCGTAGAATTTCGTCCACCGCGTTTTTCAGCAGACCGCGATCCTTCGCCAGCTTCTCCCGTTCGTAGGGAAAGGCATGAAACGCCATTGCCCCGTTGGGAATCGCCTTGGCCACAGTTTCATGACCGGCGAAGCCCATTTCCATGAATCGAACGCCGATCTCATAGTCTTCAAGCCGGTGCTTGTTGCCGTCTTCGTCCTGAACCTCCTCCGCGATCAGCATCGAGACGACATCCTCACGCGGGTTGGCCCGCCGGTCGCGCGCAAGTTCGGTATAAAGCTGGATCATCTGCATCGAGGCCATGCCCGAGGCATTTTCGTCCCGGTCGGCGCCGCGATAGACCACCTGGTTGCTGAGCCGGTGGATTTCCTCGTGCAGCTCATCGGGAATCCCCAGCAGTTCGCTGATGACGCCCAGCGGCAGTGGCACCGTGAACTCGCTGACGAAATTGAACTCCCCGTCCGGCCCATATTTGTCATAGGCAACCTCGAGTAGTTCCCCAGCCCGCCGGCGGATGAAGGCGTCGAGCGCGATCATCCGGGGCCTGCTGAACAGCTTGACCACCAGCGCCTTGGCCCAGCTGTGTTCCGGCTGGTCCTTGACGATCAGGAAAGGCATAGCCGCCTCGGTGCCTTCGATCGTCACGCCGCTTGCGCTGCTGAACAGCCGAGCATCGCGATGGGCCATCAGCACATCGTCGAATCGCGTCAGCGCCCAAAACCGCATATCCGCATTGTGATAGACCGGCGCCTCGTCGCGCAGCCTTGCATAGAGCGGATAGGGATTAATTCCATAGTCGCGGTCGTATGGATCGAATGTCAGCATTGTCTGATCTTTCCGCCGTCGCCTGGCATGCAAATAGCCGAACCGGGCATTACGCGCAGACTACGCCAAAAAACATTTCGATCTCAATGTGTTTTTCTGAGAGAAAAATATTCTTATCAACCCAGAATAAAGCGCTCCACCGCCTCGGCGAAGCCGTCGGCTCTGTTGCTGCCGGTGACGGCGGTTGCCTGGGCCTTTACCTCGTCGCTGGCGTTCCCCATGGCGATGCTGAAACCCGACCGGCGGAACATCAGGACGTCGTTCGGCATGTCGCCGATGGTCGCCACCTCGTCGGCGGGAATGCCAAGCTGGTCGACCAGCGCCATCACGACAGCGCCCTTGTTCGCGTTGGGGTTGGTCACGTCGAGATAATAAGGCTGAGACCGCTGGGCCGATGCCCCGTCCCCCAGAGCCGCCTGCAGATCCGCCTCGCATGTCGCGACCAGCGGATAGTCGTCGCTGACGCCCACGATTTTGACCGCCGCCTCGATATCCGCGTCTGAGAATTCCGCGACGACCTTGGGCGCAAAGCCGATGGTCTTCTCCTCCCGCGCGACATGCGGCGCATCCTTTTCGTGAATGACCCATTCCGCGCCGGTATAAAGCCAGGCATCCATTCCATACCCCAGAATCGTGTCGATCGCCTTGCGGGTGACCTCAGGCGCCAGCAGGCGGCTTTCGATCACCGACATGTCGGGCCGCACGAACACGCCGCCGTTAAATCCGGCGACCGGCGTATTGATCGCCAGCGGCTCGATCAGCGTCCGCATCCCAAGCGGCGGACGCCCGCTGGTCAGTGCGAACTTGATGCCCACCTCATGCAGCCCCAACACCGCGGCGCGCGCCCGCGGCGTCAGAGCCTTGCTTTCATCGACCAGCGTGCCATCGACATCGGCGAGCAGAAGAGAGATGCGCCTTTTCGGTTCCATCGTACCGGCCTCTTCGTTTGGAATGACGATTGATTATCTATCGCGCGGGATCGGGTGCCTCAGTCGCTGTGCGTTGCTATCTGTTCCTTGGCGACCTTGACCAAATTCTCGGTCGTGAAGCCGAACTTGGTCAGCAAGTTCTTCAGCGGCGCGGAGGCTCCGAATGTTTTCATGCCGACGACCGCGCCCTTGCGGCCAACATAATGCGCCCAGCCGATCGTCGAGGCCTGTTCCACCGCGACGCGGGCGTCGATCGCATCGGGCAATACCGATTCGCGATAGGCGGCATCCTGCTGTTCGAACAGCTCGCACGACGGCATGCTAACCAGGCGGGCCGGGACACCCTCCGCGGCCAGCGCCTCTGCGGCATCGATGCACAGCGCAACCTCGCTGCCCGTGCCGATCAGAATGACCTTGGGCGGCGCGCCGCCGAAATCGGCCAAAACATAGGCGCCTTTCGCAACACCGGAGGCTGGCGCGTAGCGGCTGCGGTCCAGCGTCGGCAAGGCCTGACGGCAGAGAATGAGGCAGGCAGGCTCGTGCTTCAGCTTCAGAATCACCTTCCAAGCCTCCGCGACTTCGTTGGCATCGCCGGGGCGCAGCGTGATCAGGCCAGGGACAGACCGCAGCCCGACCAATTGCTCGACCGGCTGGTGGGTCGGCCCGTCCTCGCCGACGCCGATCGAATCATGGGTGAAGATATAGAGCGCCGGCAGTTCCATGATCGCGGAAAGCCGGATCGGGTTGCGCATATAGTCAGAGAAGATCATGAAGCCGGAGCCGAACGACCGCAGCTTGGCTAGCGCCATGCCGTTGACCGCCGCGCCCATCGCATGTTCGCGCACGCCGTAATGCACGTTGCGTCCGCCATAGCTGTCGCTTTGGAAGTCGCCCGCGCCTTCGAATGTCATGCGCGTCTTGGTCGAAGGGGCCAGATCGGCCGCACCGCCGACCAGCCACGGCAGATTCTTCGCAATCGCGTTCTCCACCGTGCCCGAGGATTCACGGGTCGCGATGCCTTTCGGGTCGGCCGGAAAGACCGGGATCGCGCTGTCCCAGCCGGGCGGAAGCTCGCGCTTCTGCATCGCGTCGAATTGCGCCGCCAGGTCCGGATGGGCCTTCGCATAGCCGGCGAACAGCGCCTTCCATTCGGCATTTTTCGTGGCGCCGCGCTTACCGATACCTTCGGCGAAATGCTCGTAGACGCCATCAGGGACCAGGAACTGCGCATCTTCGGGCCAGCCGTAGAACGCCTTGGTCAGCTTGACCTCGTCGTCGCCTAGCGGCTCACCGTGCGCCTCGGCGGAATCCTGCTTATGCGGCGCGCCATAGCCGATATGGCTTTCGATAATGATGAGTGTCGGGTGGCCGGTTTCGCGGATGGCCAGATTGAAAGCGCCGAGCACCTCCTTGGCTTCGTTCGCGTCGCGCACATGCTGGACGCTCCAGCCATAGGCAAGGAAGCGGGTCGCAACTTCTTCCGTGAAGGCGACGTTAGTCTTGCCCTCGATCGTCACCCGGTTCGAATCATAGATCCAGCACAGTTTGCCAAGTTTCAGATGGCCTGCCATCGAGGCTGCTTCACCGGAAATCCCCTCCATCATGCAGCCGTCGCCACAGAGCGAATAGGTCCGCCAATCGACGATGTCATAGCCGGGGCGGTTGAAATAGGCCGCGAGCCAGGCCTCGGCCATCGCCAATCCGACGCTCATCGCGACACCCTGGCCCAGCGGCCCGGTGGTCGCCTCCACGCCCGAAGTCCAATGATATTCCGGATGTCCGGGGCAGGCGCTGTCCAGCTGGCGGAAAGACTTTATGTCGTCGAGCGTCACCGACTGGTGGCCGACCTGCTCGTACTCGTGGTTGACCGCCTGGGTCCGGGTGAGATGCAGCAGGGAATAGAGCAGCATTGAGGCATGGCCGGCAGACAGGACAAAGCGATCGCGATTGGGCCAGATCGGATCTGCGGGGTCGAAATTGAGGAGTTTCTGCCAGAGCCCGTAGGCAACCGGTGCAATGCCCATCGGCGTGCCCGGATGACCGGATTTCGCTTTCTGAATGGCGTCTATCGACAGAGTACGGATCGTGTTGATGCAAAGCCGGTCCAGGTCAGCGTCGCTCATGTCCCCTCCGATATTTCGTTTGTCGATCAAACCTGTATTGAATTGATGTCCCGTTGAATTGGCGCGCTCATGGGTGTGTCATAACCACGCGTCCGCAATGTGCTTGGGATCGCCTTCGGACGCAATGTGAAATATGCAGCCCGCGTAGGACGTATATCCAATAAATGTATCGGATTAAGTCTCGCCGACTATCTCGTATTAAAGCGCGCCTTCTCAAAGGGCAGCAGCGCTCCGTTCCCACCCGTCAGGTCTAAGATATGCCTTTTGTCAGACTTCCTCAGACCAGCGCCGGCCGCCACGAAAACCTGCCGAAAACAGCCTGTATGCGCGAGAGCGGCATTTTCAAAATTGAGTGACGCCATATATGATGGCACTCAATGAGAGTTGTTATCGATACCGGTGTGTTGCTGTCGGCGTTTTTGTCTCCCGAAGGGGCATCCCGCCAACTCGTACTCGATGCGCTCGACAGGAAATTCGCGCTGCTGCTCTCGACATCGCTTCTGCTGGAATATGAGGCGGTTTTGCACAGGCCCCAGCATCTCGCGCGGGCACGGGCGACCGACACGGAAGTTAAAGAGATTTTGGATGCGCTCGCGGGTGTCTGCGTCCCTGTTGTGTTCGACTATAATTGGCGGCCGACCGGAGCACATGCCGATGATGAGCTGGTGGTCGAGACAGCGATCAACGGGCACGCGGACGTACTCGCGACGTTCAATTTGAAAGACATGCGAAACACAGGAACGCTGTTAGGCTTCGAAGCGCAGCGGCCGGGTCCCCTGATCAGGAGAATAAGGGCATGAGCAACGCAAAAATCCAGCTTCGGCTACCGGAAGAGATGAAAGACGCCGCCATGCGGCAAGCGTCGCAGTCCGGGATCAGCATGAATCTGTTCGTCGCCACCGCCGTTGCGGCGCGGGTCGGGGCGCAAGCCGAGGCTGAACGATATTTCTCCGCTCGGGGATCTCGCACGACACCCGCACGCGCCAAGGCCCTGCTGATGCGCCTCGGCACGCCCGGCGCGTTGCGCGACGACGACCGGCTCGACCCCGTCGACGAGACTTAACCGCCGCCTAAACCAGCGCCGGCCGCCGTGAAACGACGCTCGGCAATGCCTGGTCCAGCCGGCCGCCTACGCGCACCGGCGATATCCGCTTTGCCAGGCCCGTCAGGTCGTCGGTCTCAACAAACGCCCCGCAGATCGTGGCCGGGCCTTCGGCCGGGGTCAGGCGCTCTCCGGGCATTTTGCGAACGAACTTGGCCAAAGCCGCTTCCTTCTGCATGCCGATGACGCTGTCATAATCTCCGCACATGCCGGCGTCGGTCATATAGGCGGTGCCGCCGGGGAATATCTGGCAATCGGCCGTCGGCACATGGGTATGAGTGCCGATGACGAGGCTGGCGCGGCCGTCGCAGAAATGACCGAAAGCCATCTTCTCGCTGTTCGCCTCGCCGTGCACGTCCACGATAACGGCCTGGGCGGCGCGGCCCATCGGATTCTGTTTCAGCACCTTGTCCAATGCGGCGAAGGGGTCGCCCAGTGCATCCATGTAAAGCCGGCACATCAGATTGACGACCAGAACACGGCGACCGTCGCGGGCCTGGAGAATGACCGCGCCCTTGCCCGGCGTGCCGTCAGGATAATTGATCGGGCGCAGCAGGCGCTGATCGCGCTCGATATAGGCAACGATGTCCTTCTTGTCCCAGATATGGTTGCCGGTGGTGATGCAATCGACCCCGGCCGCGTGAAGGTCCTTGGCGATTATCTCGCTGATGCCGAAGCCGTGGGCGGCGTTCTCGCCATTCACCACGACGAAATCGAGGTCCAGCTTGCGCCGAAGTTCGGGCATTTGGGCGATCACCGCCTCACGGCCGGTGCGCCCCATGATGTCGCCCAAAAACAGAAGTCTCATCGCCGGCGTCTCCGGCCGTCATCGGCGAAATGGAGTGGGGAAAGCGGAAGGATCCACACGGTCGTTGGCATATGCTATCCGCAGTGGCCCTTTTTTAAGGGGGGAACCATATAATCGGACCAAGACCCGATCAGGGACAGCTCCCAATGCGAATAAATTACGGCCCCTGGGATAAAGCTAGCCTGACGGGCCGGGCAGAAACCTTCCGTCTATTAATCTAGGCCCCCCCGAGCCGGTCTGCAATGACCGCAATGCGATCTGTCAGGTGATCGACCGCTGCGATCAGCAATTCTTCGTCGTCCGATCTGTTCCGGACCTGCGCCGGCGCAGCCTCGCCCGCGGTTCCCTTCGCGGCGAGTGCCGTCTTAGTTTCGGTCAGCTCGTCGGCCAGCATCAAGCCGGCGAGCACCAAAATCTGCGTCTCGCCCCCGGCGCCCGCCGGAGCGGCGCCGGCAAGCAGGCGCACGCGCTGATCGATCATCGCCGCCAAATCGCGGACCCTGTCTTCCTGTCCCTCGTCGCAGGCAACTCCGAAAAGCCGCCCGTTAATATTGATATCGACTTTGGCCAATGAATTATCCCGGCAGTGGATCAGTCCGCGAGCGCGGTTTCGATACGTTCAATAATACGGTCAAGCCGCGCTGCGACGAATGCGCCGGTGGCGCCGTCCGATCCGCCTACAGTGCCGGCCCGTGCGGCCGGAAGTTGCGCATCCAGCCGGTCGATCGCCTGATCCAGCCGTTCCAGCGCGTCGCGCAGCCTGTCGGAAACATTCACCGTTTTCGCGCCTCTCCCGGCTTCAAATTCATCCGACACTATGAGCCCCTCATTGTCACGTCAATCCGAGCCTTGCAGAGCTTTAAATTTGTTAGGCGAATGCCGCGCTTTGCCTGTAAAGCATTTTCCGCACGGGGGCATTTCTCGACCGCGGGTTGACCAGACTTCACCCGGGAATGCATGGTCCCCAGCCTTATTGCCCGACCTTTAGATTCGCCGGAGTAGACCGATGGCTCAGACAGCAGCTGGAACCAGCGTAACACATGACAAACTGGCGAATGCCCTTCGCTTTCTGACGCTCGACGCGGTCGAAAAAGCCAATTCCGGACATGCCGGCCTGCCTTTGGGCATGGCCGATGTCGCCACCGTCCTCTACAGCCAATTTCTGAAATTCGATCCGAACGACCCGGCTTGGCCCGACCGCGACCGATTCATTCTGTCAGCCGGCCATGGTTCGATGCTGCTTTATGCGCTGAACTATCTTACCGGCTATGCCGCTATGCCTCTGGATGCGCTGAAACAGTTCCGCCAGACCGGAAGCCGCACGCCAGGACATCCGGAGCATGATCTGGCTGCCGGCATCGAGACGACGACGGGCCCGCTGGGCCAGGGCCTTGCCACTTCGGTCGGCATGGCGATCGCCGAGGCCCATATGGCCACGCGGTTTGCTGGGCTGGTTGATCATTATACCTATGTCATCGCCAGTGACGGCGATATGGAAGAGGGCGTCAGCCACGAGGCCAGTTCTTTTGCCGGCCATTTGAGCCTGGGCAAGCTGATTGTGTTCTACGACGACAACAGCATCTCGATCGACGGCCCAACCAGCCTGGCCTTCAGCGACGACACATCCGCCCGCTTTGTCGCTTATGGCTGGCATGTTCAGCGCATCGATGGCCACAACACAGCCGCTATCGCGGCCGCCACCGCGGCTGCACAGTCCGACCCGCGCCCGTCGCTGATCGTCTGCAAGACCACGATCGGCTTCGGCTCGCCCAAACTGGCGGGCACGTCGGAGGCCCATTCCAACGCCTTCGGTCCGGAAGAATTGCAAGCAACGCGCAACAACCTGAATTGGCCCTACGGCCCGTTCGAGATTCCCAAAGATATATTGGGCGCCTGGCGCGGCTTTGGTGCGCGGGGCGCACCGGTGCGCAAAGCATGGGAGGCCACGCTGAAGTCGGTTTCCCCGACGAAGCAAAATGACTTCAAGAATGCGGTCGCCTGCAGGATTCCCGACACGGTCGGCAAGGCCCTTGCCGCGCTGAAGCAGGAAGCCGTGACCTCGAAGCCCAAACTGGCGACCCGTCAGTCGTCCGGCAAGGTTCTTGAAACCGTCTTCGGGCTGCTGCCCGAACTGATCGGCGGCTCGGCCGACCTCACGCCGTCGAACAACACCAAAGTCAAAAATTTCCCCGAAATTCAGACTGGTTCTTTCGGTGGCCGCTACATCCATTACGGGGTACGCGAATTTGGCATGTGCGCGGCGATGAACGGCATGGCGCTGCATGGCGGCGTCATCCCCTATGGCGGCGCGTTCATGTGCTTCTCAGATTATGCCCGTCCGGCAATCCGTCTGGCGGCGCTGATGAAACAACGCGTCGTCTTCGTAATGACCCACGATTCGATCGGCCTGGGCGAAGATGGTCCGACCCATCAGCCCGTCGAACATCTGGCATCGCTGCGCGCGATTCCCAACCTGTTGACCATGCGGCCGGCCGATTTGATCGAGACCGCGGAATGCTGGGAGCTCGCTTTGTCGCACCCCAACCGGCCCACTGTTTTGGCGCTAAGCCGCCAAGGCGTACCGGCGGTGCGGGAAGATTATGAAACCAACAAGTCCGCCAAAGGCGCGTATATTCTGGACAAGGCCGACGGTCCCGAGCATGTCCGGCTGTTCGCGACGGGCACAGAGGTCTACCTCGCCCGCGACGCCCGCAAGCTATTGGCAGCCAAGGGCATCAACGCGTCTGTCGTCTCTATCCCGTGCTATAATCTGTTCGAAGAGCAGGACGCCGCCTATCGCGCCGAGGTGCTGGGCGGGCGCGATCTTCTGAAGGTCGGCGTAGAGGCAGCCGTGCGTTTCGGCTGGGATTCGATTATCGGCCAGGACGGGATTTTCATCGGAATGAAGGGATTCGGCGAGTCAGGTCCGGCGCCGGATTTGTACAAGCACTTCAATATTACGGCGGAAGCGATTACGGATGCGGTCATATCTCGTCTTGGAAATTGAAGGTTCAAAGATAAAATGACTGCACGCGTAGCAATTAACGGCTTTGGGCGTATCGGAAGGCTCGTATTGCGGGCCTATTTCGAAGCCGGCCGCACCGACCTGGAGTTCGTTGCGATCAACGACCTGGCCGATGTGAAAACCAATGCACATCTGCTGAAATATGACAGCGTTCATGGGCGTTTCCCCGGAACGGTGGAGGTGGACGGCCAGACCCTGATCGTCAACGGCCATCGAATCCTCTGCACACAGATCCGCAACCCCGCGGAACTGCCCTGGACTGCGCATAAAATCGATATTGCGATGGAATGCTCAGGCATTTTCACATCGCGCGAGAAGGCCAGCATGCATCTGACCGCCGGTGCAAAGAAGGTGCTGATTTCGGCCCCGGCGACCGACGAAGACCTGACCGTCGTCTATGGCGTCAATGACGACAAGCTGAAGGCAAGCGACACGATCATCTCAAACGCGTCCTGTACGACCAATTGCTTGGCCCCGGTTGCCTTCGTGATCCACAATGCCATTGGCATCACTCATGGCTTTATGACCACGATCCATTCCTATACCGGCGACCAGACGACAGTGGATACGATGCACAGCGACCTCCATCGCGCCCGTGCCGCGGCGATCAATATGATCCCCACCTCGACCGGCGCCGCAAAGGCCGTCGGCAAGGTTCTACCCGATCTGAAGGGCAAGCTGGACGGCGTGTCGGTTCGTGTGCCGACGCCGAACGTATCGCTCGTCGACTTCAAGTTCGTCGCCAAACGCGAAACCAGCGTCGGGGAAATCAACGCCGCGATCTCAGCCGCGGCAGCCTCAGGCCCGCTCAAGGGCATTCTCGGCACCTATACCGATCCGCTGGTGTCGAGCGACTTCAACCATGATTCCCATTCCTCGATCTTCGCCCTGAACGAGACGAAAGTCATCGAGGGCACCTTCGTCAGAGTCATGAGTTGGTACGATAACGAGTGGGGCTTTTCCTGCAGGATGAGCGACACCGCCGCCAAGATGGCGGCGCTGCTTTAGCATGAGCTCAGCGGGCCGCGGCAAATTCGGCCATGCCCGATAACGCCCGGCCCGCCTATTTCACGGTCCACAGCCTGATCCATCTGCGTGCGGCTATGAAAGCCGGAGCCGTAAGCGGTCGGCCCATCGTCGCTCTCAGCGCACCAGGTGCGTCCGCCTTTGCCGGGGCAGGTTGGTTCGCCGCATTGGCCGAAGAGGGCGCGGCCGAATATCCCGAAGTCGCACTGACCGCAATTCTGGACTGCCGCGATCGCAGCGGCGACGTTCTGGCGGCGCTGAAAATCGGGCTGAGCCATGTGATTTTTACCGGCTCGACGAGCGCAGCCAAAAGGCTGGCCGAAGTCGCAGCTCAGACCGGCGCATCCGTTCTGACGACCCGGCCGGAGGCGTTTGACCTGCTGGATGCCCAGGACCCCGGCTACCGGGCCCAAATCTGGTGCGAAACCGCACAATAATTCGCTCTCCACGTCCGGCAATGTTTGCCAGCAGTGACGAATTTCGGCTATTCACAAGTCACATAACTTAAGCGGGATAGACAATCATGAAAATGACGCCGCGCGTCCGAAAAATTCTTTCCTATTACGAAAGCGACAATCCCGGCACGAAGGCCAACCTGGCCCGCATGTTGATGCAAGGACGTCTCGCCGGCACCGGGAAACTCGTGATCCTGCCAGTCGACCAGGGCTTCGAACATGGTCCGGCACGCAGCTTTGCTCCCAATCCGCCGGCCTATGATCCGCATTACCATTTCCAGTTGGCTATCGACGCAGGCCTGTCTGCCTATGCCGCGCCGCTCGGCCCCTTGGAGGCTGGCGCCGATACATTTGCAGGGCAAATCCCCCTGATCCTGAAAATGAACAGCGCCAACAGCCTGTCGCGTCTGAAGGCCGATGCCGATCAGGCCGTCACCGCCAGCGTTTCAGACGCGCTGAAACTCGGCTGCGGAGCCATCGGCTTCACCATCTATCCCGGCTCAGATGCCGCTTACGACCAGTTCGAAGAAATCCGAGAATTGGCGGAAGAAGCCAAGTCGGTCGGTCTCGCGGTCGTAATCTGGTCCTACCCGCGCGGCGGCGACCTATCGAAGCCAGCCGAGACCGCGGTGGATATCTGCGCCTATGCCGCCCATATCGCCGCTCTGCTCGGCGCCCATATCATCAAGGTAAAACCGCCGACCAACGTGATCGGGCTGGAAGTGGCGCGCAAGACCTATGAGACGCAGAACATCCCGATCGCCACGATGGCCGAACGGGTTCGGCATGTCGTGCAGTGCTGCTTCAACGGCCGCAGGATCGTCGTGTTCTCGGGTGGTGAGCCGAAAGACCTGCCTGCGTTGTATGACGAAATCCGGCAGATCCGCGACGGTGGGGCCAACGGCTCGATCATCGGACGCAACACTTTCCAGCGTCCGCGCGAAGAAGCCCTGGCTCTGTTGGACGAGATCATCAACATCTATCTCGGCAAATCGTAAGGCCGCCGTTTGATGGCGCGTCCGGCGCCACCTTGCCGCTTCTACTTGTTGACGCCTCCCGCGATCGAACTCCCCGCCTTTGCCGACAGGCTGGCGGCGGCGCTCGACGCGGGCGATGTCGCGGCCGTCCAATTGCGCCTCAAACCCGCGAGCGACGACGTCATTGTCCGTGCGGCCGAAAGCTTGAGGCCGATTGTCCAAAATCGCGGCGTCGCGTTCATTTTGAACGACCGCCCCGACTTAGCGGCCAAGACCGGCTGCGACGGTGTGCATATCGGGGTCGAAGATGCACCTCTATCCGAGGCGAGACGGCTACTCGGCCCGGACGCCATCATCGGTGTCACCTGCAAGACCAGCCGGCACCGCGCCATGGAAGCCGCAGAACAGGGCGCGAGTTATGTCGCTTTCGGCGCATTCTTCGATTCCGTGACCCGCGGCGTAGTCGCCGAGGCGGACAAGGAAATCCTGCAATGGTGGAGCGAGTTGATGGAGGTGCCATCGGTCGCGATCGGCGGGATCACCCCTGAGAATTGCGGGCCGCTGGTCAAGGCCGGCGCCGACTTCATTTGCGCCTCGGCCTCGGTCTGGCAGCACGCCGACGGCCCGGGTGCCGGGATCGCAGCTTTCAACCGCGCGATAGACTTGGCGGCAGCGGAACGTTAACGGATTAGGGCGCCGCGATGCCTTTCAGCACAATCGTCGCGATGCGCTCGGAGCAGCTCTTTATTCGCGCGTCCGCAATCGGCGTGTCTGTGTAGACCGACCGGCCGATCTCGGCGAAAATCAGATCGAGCGCCAGTTCGGCGATCTCGAGCGTGTCTACATCGCGAATCTCACCGGCCAGCTTGCGGGCGTCGAGATAGGTGGACAGCGGCCGCGAATAACGGTCGCGCGTTCCCTCGACCAGAAGCGGCACCAGATCCGGAAAGCGGTGCCCCTCGCGCATCGCCAGCTTGCTGACGATCGTGGCTTGCGGGCTGGCTGCATCAGCGAAGATCGCATAGATGCGGCGCGGCAGCCCGTCGCCGATCGGATCGTGATCGTCCGAGGGAAGTTGAAGAAATACCGCCTTATCCTTCAGCCGCTGAATGACCGCAGTGAACAGACTCTCCTTGTCGGTGAAGCGCGTATAGACCGCCTGTTTGCCCATATTGGCGGCCTGTGCGATCGCCTCGATTGTTGCGCCGCTGAAGCCATGTTCGACAAAAAAATCCGTCGCGACACCGATCAGCGTCTCGCTCTTGCGATTGGCGTCGAGCTGCGTCGGACGTCCGGTACGCCGACCGGATTCCACCTTCTTTGCCGCGTTAGCATGACCTTCAGCCACTCATCCAACCTCGTCGATCCGCCGCAAGACATAGATAAACCACGCAATGCCACAGGATTCCAAATTGACAATCATACGTCTCAATATGACTAATGCCCCGGCGCACGGGATGCAAAACAAACCGGGCCGTGCGCGAGTTTGGGGAGAAGGCGATGAGCGGAACTTTGATTCGCGGCGGCACAGTCATCGATGGAACTGGCGCACCTGGTTTTGCGGCGGATGTCCGCATCGAAAACGGCCTGATCGCTGAGGTCGGGGCCAATCTCAAGTCTCATGGCGAGAGCGAAATCGACGCGCGCGGTGCGTTCGTTACGCCCGGTTTCATCGATTCCCACACCCATTTGGACGGTGCGATGTTCTGGGCGCCGGACCTCGACCCGATCCCAGGATACGGCACGACCACCGCGGTTATGGGCAATTGCGGAATCACAATGGCTCCTGTCCCGCCGAAGCTCGGCAAGGAAGTGATCGAGCTGTTTTGTTATCTGGAAGACCTGCCCGTCTCGGCATTCGAAGAACATGTGCCCTGGGGCTGGGGAATGTCTTTTGCGGAATACCGCCGCAAAGCGGGCGCCTGCCCGACATCGATCAATTTGGAAGGCTATGTCGGTCACGTCAATTTGCGCGCCGCAGTCATGGGCGAAAGCGCCTGGGACCGCGTCGCCACAGCCGACGAATGTCGGCAGATGGCTGACCTGCTGGATGAGGCGATGCGCAACGGTGCGCTGGGCTTGTCGACCAACCTGATGGACAACGATCAGCATCATCGACCGATTCCCAGCCGGGTTGCGGACGATGCCGAATTCGAAGCCCTGTTCGATGTCATGGCGCGCTATCCGGAGGCCGTCGCTCAGATCGAAGCGCGCTTTGCCGAACCCGCGCATTTCGCCAACGATATGGAGCGGATGGCCCGGCTAGCAGGGCCGCGCGGCGTGCGGGCGGTGTGGCTGACCATGCCGACAAGCACGCGCAGCGCCGAATTCGTCGCCGAAGGTTTGGCTCTGCATAAGCGGCTGCGCACCGGGGGCGCCGATTTCTGGGCAACTTTTGCCCCCAAGCCCATATCGATTTTCCTGAATTTCGACCATTCGCTGATGTTCGAATGGATGCCGGCGTGGCACGACATGATGTACTCGCCCAAGGATCAGCGCGAGGCGATCTTGGCCGACCCGCAATGGCGGGCGAAAGCCCGGCACGACATGGACCATCATCGCGGCCCTCCGGGATATCCGTTCGAGCGGCCCGACGTTGTCAACCTGTCCTATTCGGAAAATGGCGTCGGCCCGGTCGGCATCTCGCTCGGCCAATATGCTCGGGATGTCGGACTGCACCCGTCCGACGCCATGGCCAATTGGCTGCAGATCAATGGGCTGGGTTCGATCATGAGCATGATGGGCGATTCGGTCGACGAACCGACGATCGGCAAATTGATTCGCGATCCGCACACGCTGAGCTGTCCCAACGACACGGGCGCGCATCTGCAACTGTTCGAAGGCGGCGGCCAGATTCTCTACCTGCTGACCCATTATGTCCGCGACACGGGTCAGCTTTCGATCGAAGAAGCGGTGCATTCGATTACCGGCAAGCAGACCGACTGTTTCGGCCTGCACGACCGGGGTGTCATAGCCGTCGGCAAAACTGCAGACATTAATGTCTTCGCGCTGAACGAGATCGAAATGCACGCCGAAGAAAAAGCGTTCGACGTCCCCGGCGGGTCGTGGCGGTTTGTCCGCAAGCCGGCGGGTTTCCGGACGACCCTGGTTAAGGGGACGCCGATTTTCTTGAACGGCAAAGCCACCGGAGAGCGTCCGGGGCGCTCATTCACCAGCCGACCGGCCT
>Ga0182030_10006162_pt1 | contig 25350 bp, 28 predicted proteins | sample 812S3MmetaG_FD_121299 | JGI IMG/M metagenome (GOLD analysis project Ga0182030, IMG submission 121299) | Permafrost microbial communities from Stordalen Mire, Sweden - 812S3M metaG (Illumina Assembly) | ecosystem: Environmental > Terrestrial > Soil > Wetlands > Permafrost | place: Sweden...
AGAGGTCATTGCTAGCGATGCTACAATGGTCCTTCGCTTTACGTCGGTCCCGCAATGGGTGGGAGCTGGGATCAAGGAGAACGTTCATCATGGCATCAGTCTGCGAAATCTGCGGCAAGAAGCCGTCGTTCGGCATGAACGTCTCGCACTCACACCGGCGCACCAAGCGCCGCTGGAACCCCAACATCCAGCGCGTGCGCGCGCTCGTGGGCGGCACGCCCACGCGCATCAACATCTGCACCGGCTGCATCCGCTCGGGCAAGGTCGTAAAGCCCGCGCGCCGCAGGGCTGACGCCTAAGCCACGCCTAGAGCTGGTGCTGCCAGCCTCGTCGCGCGAAGTCCTCGCCGTCCAATCGACGAACGCCGGAGTCCTCGTGTATTCGCCCGATGGTGAGCGGCGCTCGTAGCCCGCGATCGATGAAGATCATGCGCAGTCGCGCGGCGTCGCCGGTCACGATCAGCAGCTCGTAGTCCTCACCGCCGCTGATCGCCTCTTCCGCCGTCGCTCCCGCGGCGACGGGCACGTGCGTCAGCTCGAACCCCACCCGTGAGGCGTCGGCGAGGCGGTGCAGGTCGATGCCCAGACCGTCGCTCAAATCCATCATCGCGTGCGCCCCGGCGTTTCGAGCGGCGATGCCCTCATCGATTCGCGGCCAGGGGCGTCGATGCGCGACCACCAGTTCGTCGTTGAGCGGCGCCCCGTCGCGCCGTCGGCGAAGGCCCGCGGACGCTCGGCCGAGCGGACCCGTCACCAAGATCTCATCACCCTCGCGCGCGCCGCTGCGTAGCACCGCACCGCGGTCGGGACACTCCCCGAGGACCGTCACGGCGACCGACACGTCCCGCGACCGGGTGAGGTCACCGCCGACGATCGGGCACTTAGTGATGGTCGCGGCGTCGGCGATGCCCCGGTGCAGCTCTTCGAGATCGGTGCCGGGCGGCGAGCTGACCGCGACGACGGCCGCGCGCGGGCGGCCCCCCATCGCCGCGAGGTCCGAGACCGCCGACGCCACGGCCTTGAATCCCAGGTCCTCGAGCGGGAAGAGGGCCGGGTCGAGGTGGACCCCCATCACCGCAACGTCAGTGCTCACAAGGGTTTCGCCGACGAACGGCGCCAAAACGGCGGCGTCGTCGCCCACGTGAACCTCTCCTGAAGGAATCCTTCGCCGACCCACGATCGCGGCGATACGCTCAAGGACGTCATCTTCGCGACGGACGTATTCGCTTGGGGGAGCGGGTGGGTCGGTCGATGCGTTCATGGCACAGTCTTATCAGGGCCGCGGCGCAACGATGCGCCGGGGAAGATTGAAGGGATTCACCGTGACGTACCCCACCCCCCATACTGGGCTTATCAAATGGGTCGAAGAAATCTCGCGCCTCACGACGCCCGATCGCGTCCAATGGTGTGATGGCTCGGCCGAGGAGTACGACGAGTTGTGTCAGCTGCTCGTCGACAACGGCACCTTCACGAAGTTGTCGCAGGCCAAGCGTCCCCACAGCTACTACGCGACGTCGGACCCCGACGTCGTGGCTCGCGTCGAGGATCGCACGTTCATCTGCTGCGAGGAGGAGAAGGACGCCGGCCCGACCAACAACTGGCGCCAGCCCGACGAGATGCGCGACGTCTTGAAGGGACTCTTTCGCGGATGCATGAAGGGCCGCACGATGTACGTCGTGCCGTTCTCGATGGGACCGCTCGGATCGAACATCTCCCACATCGGCGTCGAGATCACCGACTCGCCCTACGTGGCGGTCTCCATGCGCATCATGACGCGTATGGGTCGCGGCGCGCTCGAGGTCCTCGGCGACCAGGGCCACTTCGTGCCCTGCCTGCACTCGGTGGGCATGCCCCTCGAGGACGGCCGGGCGGACGTGCCGTGGCCCTGCGACGCGGAGAACAAGTACATCGTGCACTTCCCCGAGACCCACGAGATCATCTCCTACGGCTCGGGCTACGGCGGCAACGCCCTGCTGGGCAAGAAGTGCTTCGCGCTGCGCATCGCGTCGGTGATGGCGCGCGACGCCGGGTGGCTGGCCGAGCACATGCTGATCCTCAAGCTGACGAACCCCCAAGGCGAGTCGCGCTACGTCACCGGCGCTTTCCCGAGCGCCTGCGGCAAGACGAACCTCGCGATGCTCGTGCCCACGCTCGAGGGCTGGAAGGTCGAGACGATCGGCGACGACATCTGCTGGATGAAGCCGGGCGCCGACGGACGACTGTACGCGATCAATCCCGAATCGGGCTTCTTCGGCGTGGCGCCGGGGACCAACATGCACACGAATCCCAACGCCATGCTGTCCATGGAGGCCAACACCATATTCACCAACACCGCCCTGACGGCCGACGGCGACATCTGGTGGGAGGGAATGGAGGAGCCGAACAGCGCGATAACGGACTGGAAGGGCCAGCCCTGGGCCAAGGGCAGCGCCACGCCCGCGGCCCATCCGAACTCGCGCTTCACGACCCCGGCGAACCAGGATCCGGCCATCGCCCCCGAGTGGGAGGACCCCGCCGGCGTTCCCATCGACGCCATCCTCCTGGGCGGAAGACGCGCCAGCGTCATTCCACTCGTCTTCCAGTCGCGAAGTTGGGAGCACGGGGTGTTCCTCGGTTCGATCATGGCCTCGGAGACCACCGCGGCCGCCACCGGCGCCGTCGGTCAGCTGCGACGCGACCCCTTCGCGATGCTGCCCTTCTGCGGCTACAACATGGGCGACTACTTCGGTCATTGGCTCAAGTTCTCGGAGCGCTTCAGCGAGGAGACGCTACCCAAGATCTTCTACGTGAACTGGTTCCGAAAGGGCGACGACGGCCGCTGGCTCTGGCCCGGCTTCGGCGAGAACAGCCGCGTGCTCGAGTGGGTCTTCGATCGGGTGTCGGGACGAGGCGACGCGGTCGAAACCGCCATTGGCTACGTGCCGAGCCCGGGGGCGATCAACCTCGAAGGCGTCGACGTGAGCGAAGCGGACATGGCCGAGCTGCTCAAGGTTGACGTCGAGGAGTGGCGAGACGAGGTGGCGAGCATTCGAGAGCACTACGTCCAGTTCGCCGGTCACCTGCCCGAGCAGCTGACCGCCGAGGTGGCCGACCTGGAGTCGCGCCTCATCTAGGGCTCGCCCCGGGGGAAGATCAGTCAACCGTCTCGGAGTCAGCCACGATGAGTCGAGGACCCGAGGGCCAGTCGAAGTAGCGCCAGGTCCAGTTGATGATCACCCGAAGGCGGTTGCGAAAGCCGATCAGGTAGAAGAGGTGCAGCGACAGCCACGCCATCCAGCCGGCCCGACCCTTGACGACCAACCCACCGGGGAGGAGGGCGACCGCCTCGTTGCGCCCGATGGTCGCCATGATGCCCTTGTTGCGGTAGTGGAACGGTTCGCTCGCCTCACCGCGCAGCACCCGAAGTATCTGACGGCCGCAGTGCTGTCCCGACTGGATCGCCACGGGAGCAAGCTGGGGACAGAAACCGTCATCCCGGGCGATGGCCGCGGCGTCACCCACCGCCCACACGTTGGCGCTGCCCTCCAGGCGAAGGTCACTGGTCACGCGGGCGCGGCCCCCGGGACCCGGGACGCCAAGATCGTCCGCCAACGTTCCGGTCGCGGTCACGCCCGCCGCCCAGATCACGGCCTGGGTCTCCAACCGTTCCCCGTCGGCGAATCGGATGGCGGCTTCCTCGACCTCGACGACGGAGCGGCCGAACTGAATCTCCACGCCCATCTTGGCGAGTTCCCTCGCGGCGTAGTCGCTGGCCGACCGGGGAAAGGCCGTCAGGAGGCGCGGTGCGAGGTCCACCAGCAGCACGCGGACCTTGGACTCATCGATCCTCAGTCCGTCTCGACGGATGACGATCTGGATCAGCTCCGAGAGCGCACCCGACGTCTCGACACCGGTGGGTCCCCCGCCGACGACGACGTAGTTGAGCTGGACCTCGCCGCTGTCGGCGCGCACGTCAGCCGCTTCGAGGCTCGAAAGGAGGCGGTTGCGCAGGCGGCGCGCATCGGCCAGCGAGTAGAGCGGCAGCGCGAACTGCGACGCGCCGGGAATCGCGAAGAAGGCCGCCGTCGCGCCCGTGGCGACAACCAGGTGATCGAAGGCCAGCTCACTGCCGTCTTCCAGGGTGAGCACACCCCGTGCGTGGTCGACGACACGTACCTCGCCGTGTCGGAACCTCACGTTCTTCGCCCCGCCGAAGATGGTGCGGATCGGGTACGCCACGTCGGCCGGCTCGAGTCCGGCCGTGGCCACCTGGTAGAGCAGTGGCAGGAACGTGTGGAAGTTGTGCTTGTCGATGATCGTCACGCGTACTGCCTGATTGGCGAGGGTGCGCGCCGTTGCGAGGCCCGCGAATCCCCCGCCGACGATCACGACGTGCGCCAACGCGGAGAGGTCCAGCGGCGTCGCAGCGACGTGGGGGGATGTCGACATACCCCTTAGAGCATAAAGAGTCCTGGCGCCTCAGCGTTTCGCGAAGCGCCGTCCGATGCCGTAGAGGAGCCCGCCGGCCAGCATGAGCACCGCCAGCAGGGCGTCGCCCGTCGAGAACCGCAGCGTGATGGCGACCGGTATCACCGCGCCGACGACCCACAGCAACTGCTGGCGTACGGCGAAACGGGCGAAGGTGCGGCCCTGCGCGCCGGGCGCCACGTGACGTTGGGTGATCGCGTCGAAGCTCGGTTGCGCGATGGCCGCGCACAGCCCGAGCCAGCCCGCGAGGACCACCTGGGCGATGAGCGTGGGATGAGCGGCCGCCACGCCCGCCCCGACGCCCGTCGCGAGCAGTGCCAGCGTGAGCAACGTCGACTCGGGCACGGCGTTGCGCACGCGCGTCACGATGCCCAGCCCGATCAAGGAGCCGAAGGCGCTGACCCCCAGGGCCAGGGCGAACCAGCCCAGCCCGGCGTGTTCGCGCCGCAGCCCGAAGGCGAGGAGGAAAGTGGCGAAACCCACGGTGAAGCGCATCAACGCCGACGCGCTGAGCCCCCACGCCACTTCGACGTCCCCCAACGGATTGAGCGCGTTGAGATCTCGCTCGGTCTGAGTGAGACCGGCCACCTGTTCTTGCACGACCTTCGCGGGTCGCTGCAGGCGCATGCTCGCGACCGTGGCGGCCGCGTACACGAAGGCCGCCGTCACGAGCACGCTGGGCGCGCCGATGGTCTTTAGGATTCCCGCGCCGATCGAACCCGCCAGGAGTCCCGACAACGTGCCCAGCAGCGTCAACTGCGCGTTGAAGCCGGCGAAGCCCCTCTCCTCCTCCTGGTTCATCGAGGGCCAGCCGGAGTGGCCGACCTTCGACGAGTGCTCGCGGAACTGATCGGTGCGAGCCATCTCGGGCACCAGCGCGCCGCGCGTGACGACGTAGAGCTTGGACGACACGAGCACGAGGAACGCCTCGGGGAAGAGCCAGAAGGAGTTGAGGTGCTGGCTCATCGACCAGCACAGCAGCACCCGAGCGCCGGCGGAGAGGGCCACGAGGATGCGCCGACCGTTGGCCGACTTGTCGATCAGCGGACCGAGAATCGGCGAGACGACCGCGAAGGGCGCGATCGTTAACAACAGGTACGCCAGCACCCGTCCCTTGGCCTCGGTGGGCGAGACGGAGAAGAAGAGCGAGCCGGCCAGCGAGACCGTCACCATCGTGTCCCCCGCCATCATGATCACGTGCACGAGCGCCAATCGACCGAAGGCCGTGCTCTGGTCAAAGAGATCCTGTGTCGCGGCCCACGCTAACGAGGCAAATCCACGAAGACGCACGATTCGAAGCGTAGTTGACCTTCTTCATTGCGATTGCGGCGGGACCTCGCGATCGCGCCGGTCAGTTGGAGAAGCAGCCCCGCAGATAGATGAAGGTAGGCAGCGTCGTGCGATGGCAGTACTTGAGTCGCGACACCAACGACCAACGTTGCGTCGACGAAGAGAACCTGAGCACTTCGGTCACACCAATGGCGTCGGCCTCGTTCGTGCCAACGGTCGCCCAGAGGAAGGCAAAATCACCGGCACAGCCGAAACTCTGCACCGACATGACTCGATACGCGCCGTTCACCGCGTGACTCAACGCCGCGGTCGAACATTGAGCGGCGACCGGACTGGTCGACGTCGTCGCGCTGACGCGGGCGACGGACCACACCAGCGCGACGACGACCACCACCGCACCTAGGATGCGAAAGATCTTCACGCCTGCAGTTGAGCACAAGTTCGACTACTCGTGACCCACCGGCAGATTGAGCATCTCCATGAAGAGGGCGACCAGCGTGAGGTCCCATTCGGCATCGCTGAGAGGGATCAGGGAGATGTCGTCCAGCGTGCGCCCCACGACCACGGCCTGCATCAACATCGCGACCGATTGCGCCGACACGTCGTGTCGCATCCAGCCCTTCGCCTGTCCGTATTCGGCGATGCGCAGCAGTTCCTCCGTGAGCCGGGCCTGATCGAAGCCGATCAGGAGTCGAAGTTCGCTACGAGTGGTCGCGGCCGCCACGATGCGCGACGTAATGGCGCGACGCGCGACACCTTCCTCGCCCATCGAGATCCGCTCCAGGAGCGGTCGAATCGCGTCGACGTACTGCTCGATCGTTTCGGCTGAATCGTTCACGCGGTGCAGCGACGCGATGTCCTCGTCGACGATCCTCGAGAAGATCAAGCTGTAGGCCGCGTCAATCACTCCTTCGCGCGAACCGAAGTGGTGGTAGACCGATCCGTAGTTGACGCCGGTCGTCTCGCAGATGTCGGGGATGCGGATGAACATCTCGTCGCCCATCATCAATCGTTCACAGACGGCGTCGAGCACCATGCGCATCACGGGGGCCGACCTGCTCTGTTTCGCCATAGGACAATTTTACCTTGGGGTGAACTTCTTTCCGAGTGAACGAACCATACGACTAGGGTCCAAAGTCTCAAATTCTCTCTCCTGGGCTCTGCGAGGCCGCACGTTGCAATGTGGTCGTCGCGGAGTTCGAGAACCCGAAGGTCGCCTCGAGCAACGGTCATTCGAGGGGCTGCTCCTATGCTTAACAAAATGACGTCTTCGACGATTGCGCTGGAGAGCGCCACCACCGTCATTCGCACGGACAGCCTCACCAAGGTCTACGCCGGGGGTGATTTCCGAGCGGTCGACGAGCTCAACCTGACCGTGCTCACCGGAGAGATCTTCGGCCTGCTCGGGCCCAACGGCGCCGGCAAGACCACGACCGCGGGGATGCTGACGACCCGCGTCATCCCCACGTCCGGATCAGCCCTCGTCGCCGGCGTCAACGTGGTCTCGCACCCCGCGATCGCCAAGCAGTTCATCGGCGTGGTGTCACAGACCAACACGCTCGACCGTCAATTGACCGTGTGGGAGAACCTCTACTTTCACGGTCGCCTGTTCGGCATGTCGTCCGCGTCCTCGCGCGAAACCGCCGACCGGCTGCTCGAGCAGTTCCAATTGAGCAAATGGGCGAAGGCCTCGGTCTACGCGCTCTCGGGCGGCATGGCCCAGCGCCTCATGGTGGCCCGGTCGATCTTTCACAGCCCGGCCGTGCTCTTCATGGACGAACCCACGGCCGGCCTCGACCCCCAGAGTCGCCTCGCCCTCTGGGAGATCCTCCAACAACTCAACGGTGACGGTCAGACCATCATGCTCACCACCCACTACATGGAAGAGGCCGAGCAACTATGCGACCGGGTGGCGATCATGGACCACGGCAAGATCCTGGCGCTCGACACGCCCGCGAACCTCAAGCACTCGGTGGGCGTCGACACGGTGGTGACCATCAAGTCCTCGGGGGACCACTCCCTGCTCGCCGCCACGCTCGAGAAGAACGTGGAGGGCGTGACGAGGAGCCGCACGACCGACGCGGGCGTCGAGCTTCACGTGCAGGGGGCCGACCGCCTCCTGACCCGCGTCATCGCCGCGTGCGAAGCCGGAGGTTTCGAGGTCGCCGACATCTCGGTCGCCGAGCCGTCGCTCGAAACCGTCTTCATCAACCTCACGGGCAAGGAGCTGCGCGACTGATGCCCACCACCGAGATCGCCGAGGAACATCCCCACATCATCGTCGGACAGCGACGCAGCGCGTTCTCCGCCAGTCGCGCCGCACTCGGCGCCCTCCTGCTGCGCGACGTCACGGTACTGAGAAAGGACCTCGGCATCTTCGTGCTGCGCACCGTGGTCCAACCGTTCCTGCTCTGCTTCGTCTTCCTCTTCATCTTCCCCAAGATCGGCCAATCCGTCGGCGGGGGCGGAGCGGCCGGCGAGAGCGCCTTCGCCACGGTGCTCGTCGCGGGTGTTGTGGGCATCTCGATCATGTTCCAGGGCGTGCAGTCCGTCGCCCTGCAGATGTCCACCGAGTTCGGCTTCACCCGAGAGATCGAGGACCGCGTGCAGGCACCCTGTCCGATCTGGCTGGTGGCGTTCGAGAAGATCCTCTCCGGCGCCATCCAGGGCGTCATCTCGGCGGCGATCGTCCTGCCCATCGCGTCGTTCGTCCACGCGAGCGGCGTCGAGGCGCACCTGACGCTGCACTGGCTCATTCTGCTCACGTTGGTGCCGCTCGCCTGCATTGCGATGGCGTCGCTCGGACTGATCTTGGGCACCAGCTTCGAGCCGCGAAATATCGGCATGATGTTCGGCTTCATCATCCTTCCCATCACCTTCCTCGGCGGCACGTACTACCAGTGGACGCGCCTGGCGCCGGTGCAGATCGGATCGTTCCACTGGCTGCAGACCCTCGTGCTCATCAACCCCTTGATCTACGTGAACGAAGGTATGCGCGCCTCCTTCACCAACGTGCCGCACATGCACCTCTACATCATCTATCCGGTGCTGATCGCGTTCTGCGCCGGCTTCCTCTCGCTCGGCCTGCGAAACTTCCGCCGACGCGTGCTGTCCTAGCGCGTCAGCGCCAGACAACCCGTTGCGCCTCGTCACGGGGCCACCCGTTTAATAGTTTTCGTGGAGTTGGGTCGCCCTTGCGTCGTCGATGGGTAGCGTTGGACCATGAAGCTCAACGTGTACCAGAGCTGCTCTCGCGAGGAGAAGCGTGACGTCCTCGAGGCCTTCTGGCGCCGAAGCGCCACTCCCTCGGCGCGAATTCTTCAGGCGGCGTGCCAGTACGGCCCCTTCGCGATGCTCTGCATTCTCGCCGTGGCCCTGGAGCTGGCACTGGTGGTCGTCTCGCTGCACCGAGCGATCGTCGTGGGCTCGATAGCCGCGACCCTCGAGGTCCTCGTGCTCGTGTCGTTGGGCTGGGCGCTCGTGCGCTGGCGCACCATCAGGGGACAGGCCAGCTAACTCGTCGCGAACGAGCCGCTCGAGGGCCCTCATCGGGGCGGGCCACCAACGCGAAGTTGACGACGCTCCGTGCTCCGACGCCCCTGCACCGGCCGACTCATTTCGCATCTCGGGGGGATCACCTCGTACCCACCCGCGGGCGCGCGCAAGCGCACGGTGCCCGTCCAGGGCAGGGCCCGCGGCAGCTTGAGATCCTCGACGGCGATCGTACGGTCGTTGCGAACCACCCCGACCGCAATGGGTCTGGGCGCGGCTGTCGTGGGATCCCGTGACGCGTGACGACATTGGTGGACCCGAGGTCGCTTCGTAGAATGTTTTGGTGGACCCCACGAACCTTGAACATTGGGAGCGTCTCGCCGCGTTCCATGGAACGGGCGATGACCGCTTCTACGACCTCGACGCGCTGATCGCCGGGAGCAGCCTCATGGGTGCGGAGGAGCGGGCCGCACTTCAACGGGCCACGGATGGCCAGGGCCTCGCGGGGCTCGACGTGATGCACCTGCAGTGCCACATCGGCTGCGACTCGGTGACGATGGCCCGCGAGGGCGCCCACGTGACGAGCGTCGACTTCTCGCCCACCGCGCTAGAGCGCCTCAGGCATCTCGCCCAACGTTGCGACGTGTCGCTTCGCGTCGTGGAGGCCGATTCGCGCGACCTGCCCCACGACCTCGACGGATCCTTCGACCTCGTCTACGCCACCATCGGCGTGCTCTGCTGGATTGACGACCTCGACGCCTGGATGGACGGTGTGGCGAGGGTGTTGCGGCCCGGTGGCCGCCTGGTGCTCGTGGAGCTGCACCCCCTGCTCACGATGGTCGACGGCGTCGATCCGCTGGTCGTCGACTTCCCCTACTCCTTCGACGGCGGCCACGTCTACAGCGGCACCGGGTCGTACGCCAACCGTGACGCGGACATCGCCTGGACGACGACCCAGTACGCGCACAGCCTGGGCGAGATCGTGATGGCGGCGCTCGGATCGGGCCTGAGCGTCGACTATCTCGAAGAGCACACCGCGATGAGCTTCGACCCGCGAGGGATGCCGGACACCCCGCTCGAGCAGGACGGACAGTACCGGCTTCGTATCGGCGTCGGCGCGGTCAATGGCGACACCCGCGATGTGGCGTACCCGCTGCCGGTCCTGTTCACGTTGCTCGCGACGCGACCGCCTACGTCATCGCGCCCGCTCTGAATGACTTCGGGCGCCCTCCCCTACAGTAGGGAACGTGCGGATCCCGGCACGGGTCAGGGCCGCGACGAGGCGCGAGGAAGGACCGTTCATGAGTGAGCGAGAGTTGAGCGACGAGGCCGTCAACACCACCAACGCGTGGAACGTAAAGGTTATCGAGGAGTTCCGGGCCAACGGGGGCCAGCTGGGAGGCAGTTTCGAGGGAGCCCCCGTGCTGCTCCTGCACACGACCGGCGCCAAATCGGGCAAGGAACGGGTCAACCCGATGATGTACCTCGAACAGGACGGCCGGATCTTCGTGTTCGCCTCCAAGGCGGGCGCCGACACCAACCCCGACTGGTTCCACAATCTGGTCGCCCAGCCCACGGTTCGGGTGGAACTGAGCACGCAGACCTTTGACGCCATCGCCACGCCGCTCGCCGGCGACGAGCGCGACCGGGTCTACGCCGTGCAGGCCGAGCGTTACAGCGGCTTCGCCGACTACGAGACGAAGACCTCGCGAGTCATCCCGGTGGTCGAAGTGGTGCGCGCTGGTTGACGGGCGGCCATCATGGCCACTCGCTGCTCGGCGGTTCGAAGGTCGGCTTGAACGTGAAGGCCGTTGCGCTAGGGCCGTAGTGACGTAGGTGCAGGACCCGCGACTCCGCTTCGTGCGTCGTGGGCCGATGGCTCTCGCTCACCCACCACAAGGCGGTCGTCGCTTCGCCGACCCGCTCGAACCACTTGCGACGCTGGAGCAGCACCGCGCGATGCAGGGGACCCTGCACCCACTGCGACAGTTCGTCGATCGATCGCCACACACTCAGGTTAACGATCACCCCGGCGCTGTCGTGGCGCTCCCACTCGAAGGCTTCGATCGACGTGGCGTTGCCGTACTCGCCCTGAAGGCGCCAGACGAAGCCCGGCGCGTGGTCGGCGGAGGCGTTCACCTCGTCAAGTGAGGCTACGAAGCCGGCGAGCTGATCGGAGTCGAGCGGCGCGAGCAATCTCGCCACGTTGACCTGGGCCAGCCAAGAGACCATCAGACGATGCTAGAACGCCGCGCGAGTGTTGCGTCCAGTCGCGCGGCGAACTCCCGCGTCGCCTTCCCTCAACTCGGCTTGCCGACGTGTGGTCCGGGCGCCCTCTTCTGGTAGCCACCACGCCTCTTGCGGATCTTCGTCATCATCGTGAGGGCGACGACGACCGTGAGCACGCCGAAGGCCAGTATCGCGAAGCCGCCGAAGTACGCCCACGCGATGTTCAGGCAGCTCGAGTTCGATCCCACGCCGGACAACTGATTGACGCTCGCGTTGGAGACGTTGCACGCCGCATTCTTGGGCTGTTCGCTCGAGATGAGCCAGATGCCGAAACCCGTCGCGCCTAAGCCGAAGATGGTCGCGAGGAACCTCATCATGGGCACACCTTAACCACCTTTGCTAGCGCCCTCGCGCCCAATGAGCCCGGCGAACCGTCAAACTTTCATCAATCGAACATGACGGCGCGCGCTACTGGCCACGATGAGGTAACGCGCGGAAATGGTCGTGCAGCAGTTCACCAAGTTCCTTCCAGTACTTAGCGGGATAGTCGTGACCCATTCCTTCGATCACGACGAAGCGTGCGCCAGGGATGGCGTCAGCCGTGCGCCGTCCTCCGCTTTGATCGATCAGCCTGTCGGCGTCGCCGTGCACGACCAACGTCGGCACCGTGACGTTCGCGAGTGCCGCCGTGCGCGAGCCCGACCTCACGATGGCGCCCAGCTGACGCGCGACGCCCGTAGGACAGAAGCTGCGCTCGAACAGCTCGACCGCGAGCGCGGTCAGTTCCTCCTCGTCGTAGCATCCAGGACTCCCCCACGCCCGGGCCGAGGCCAGTCGCATCGCCACGAAGCTGTCCCGATCGCTCGGCGGTCTCGACAGGAACACCAGCCTGGCCTCGGCTGACGGCCAACCGACGTCGAGGTCGCCCGTGGTCGACATGATCGACGTCAAGGTGAGCATTCGATGGGGGTGCTCGATCGCCATGGTCTGGGCGATCATGGCGCCCATCGACACGCCGACCACGTGGGCGCGCTCGACACCCAGCGCGTCGAGGACGGCGAGCCCATCGCCGGCCATGTCCGAGAGCACGTAGTCGCGGCTCGCGTGGCCCGTTGGCACGTTGGATCCCGGTCGGGCGTTCACGAAACCCTCGTCGGACTTCGTGGACAGCCCGACGTCACGATTGTCGTATCGGATCACGAAATAGCCCATCGCCGCGAGATGAAGGCACCAAGGGACCCGAAAGGTGATGCATTGGCTTCCCAGGCCGCTGATGAACAGCAGCGCCTCATCGGCGCGGTCGCCGAAGGTCTCGTAGTAGATCTCCACGTCCCCGTTTCGCGCTAACGCCATTTCGACTCCGATCGGACCTCGGTCGAGGGTAACACCGGGCCCGTCTCGACACTGTGGGGCGACCGTGACCACGCCCCGACCTTTCACGTACTACCCAACAGGACGAACGACCTCGCCGTCTCGCGCGGGTGCCGGGCCCGCGGCCGATCCGCCCCGGCACCCACACGTTCCGGGCTTGAAGAGCCGGCTCCACGAAGGTGGACGGCACCGGATCGATGCGACGCGTCAGCGGTTTGTGCACAGCCTCTTGGCTACTGTGGCACCATGCCCAACGAAGTCCTCATCGGCCGCACTGCCCTGGTCACAGGGGCTTCACGCGGCATCGGCGCGGCGACGGCTCGGGCGCTTGATGAAGTGGGTGCTCGCGTGGCGTTGGTCTCGCGGGACCTCGAGGCTTTGCGCGACGTCGCTCGAGGGCTTCACCACGAGCCGGTCGTACTGCGAGGCGACCTGGCCGAGGCGAACACGCCTCACGATCTCGTCCGCAGCGCCTTGAACGAACTGGGCCACGTCGACATCCTGGTGAACAACGCCGCGTCGGCGGCGCGACTCGCGACCGCGGACCTCGACGCGACGATGATCGACAACTTGCTCGCCGTGAACGTGCGTGCTCCCCTGCTGCTCATCGGGGCGCTGATCCCCTCGATGGTGGAGCGCGGATCGGGGTCCATCATCAATCTCTCCTCGGTGTCGGGCGTCATCGGCACGCCCCGACGAAGCGCGTACGGTGCCTCGAAGGGCGCGATCGATGCGGCGACGAGGTCGCTCGCCATCGAGCTGGGGCCTTCGGGAATCCGCGTCAACTCCGTCGCCCCCGGCGTCGTCGACACCGCACTCTGGGCCAGGAACAAGGCTGTCGCGGGCGTGGTCGAACTCGTGGAGTCCCAGACGCCGCTTCGCCGCTGGGCGACGCCCCAAGACATCGCTGACGTCGTGGTGTTCCTCGCGAGCGACGCGGCCCGGTTCATCACCGGCGAGACGATCAGCGTCGACGGAGGAATGGCTCACACCCTCGACCTCTACGGAGGCTCGGTATGACGGGTCGCGACGTCTGAGACGCCTCACTTCGTCGAAGTCGCCGACCCGCGCGTCGATCGCCGACGTGTGAGTCGAGTGAGCAGCATCCGCCACCCGAGCATCAGCGCCCCGAGGAAGCACAGCGCCACCAGGATGAACGCGACCGCGGTACCCTGACCCGCGACGACCCTCAGCACCATTGCGACGGTGACCGTGATGAGGCAGATGACGGCGCCGTCGACCACGCTCGTTCCCGTGCGATGCAGTGTGGCCGCCGCCAACCAGCCGAGGAACAGGCCAGCAACGAACGGCCACGTCGTTGACAACATCCCGCCAACGTTGACGCCGTGATCGTGCACCGATCTGCCTATGGCGACGAAGAGCAGGACGATAATCAAGTCAGGCAGGACCCACGGGCGGCGCACAAGAGACGAACCTAGCATCGGACGTCGACGACCCTTTCCAACGTAGGGCAATCACGTCAATCACGGCGCTCGCAGGGTGTCTGGGTAAAATGCAACCATGTCGCCGCGCAGGCAGAGAAGGTCCGAATCGGGCGATTCGCTGCCGACGAGCGCGCGAACGCCCGAGGACACCAACGCCACCCCGGTCGAGTCACAGCCCTTGATTGCGAACGACCGGTTCGCCGCGTTGGAGAAGGTGGGCCAGCACTCTACGGACCTGATGATCGTGGTCGACGCGCAGGGCACCATCATTTATGCGAATCCCACCGCCCTGGCGATCTTCGAGAAGACGCTCGAGCACGGCATCGGCACGAACGTGTTCAATTACCTGCACCCTGACGAGCAGGAAAGGGTGACACCTCGATTCATCGAACTGCTCGAGACCCCGGGGGGCTCGATCCGCGACTCCATCAAGTCGATAACGCAGAGCGGCGAGATTCGCGAGTTCGAAACCGTGTCGACGAACTGGCTCGACAACGACGCGGTGCGGGGCATCATCGTCAACGGGCGCGACGTCACCGAACAGCGCCAGTACCTCGCCCAGCTCCAAGCCCACGAGCAGCGCTTCCGCCTGGCCTTCGAGGACAACATGGCCCCCATGATCTGCACGGACCTCGAGGACCGGATCATCGCGGCCAACGACGCCTTCTGTCGGATGATCGGTTACTCCAAGGAAGAGCTGATGGGCCATGACTCCCAGATCTTCACCTTCCCCGAGGACATCGGCATCACCGAGGAGTCGCACCGGCGCGCGACGACCGGTAATGGCGCGCCCTCGCGCTATACGAAGCGCTACATGAGAAAAGACGGCCGGATCATCTACGCCGAGGTCTCACGGTCGCCGGCACGCGACGCCAACGGCGAGACGCTGTACTTCATCATCTCCGAACGCGACATCACCGAGGAACGGGCCCTCACGGCGCGCCTGTCGCACCAGGCCCTGCACGACCCGCTCACGGGGCTCGCGAACCGGGCGCTCTTCCTCGACCGGCTCTCCCAGACCCACGCGAGGATCGTTCGACAAGGGGGCGTGGGAGCGGTGCTGCTGCTCGACCTCGACGACTTCAAGGGCGTCAACGATTCCCACGGCCACCTCGTCGGCGACCAACTGCTGGTCGCCATCGCGCGACGCCTCGAGCAGGTCGCGCGCACGTCGGATACGCTCTGTCGATTCGGCGGCGATGAGTTCCTCTACTTGGCCGACGGACTCAACTCGCCTGATGAGGCGGATCTCGTGGCTGCTCGCCTCCTCGAGGCGCTCGTCGAGCCGTTCTCGGTCGCGGGGATCCACATCGGCCAGCACGCCAGCATCGGCGTCGTCGTCTGGGACGCCACGCGCGATGACTACATCGCCATCGTCCAGGACGCCGACGTCGCGCTGTATGAGGCCAAGCGTGCCGGCAAGGGACACCACGTGGTCTTCACCTCCGGCATGCACCAGCCGGCCGCCAGCCATTTTGCGCTGGTGCAGGATCTGCGGCGCGCCCTGACGTCGGGCGAACTCTCCATGCACTACCAGCCGATCGTCGACCTCACCATCACCGGCGTGGTCGGCTTCGAGGCGCTGATGCGCTGGGAGCATCCCCAACGCGGTTGGGTTCCGCCGGATGTCTTCATCCCCTTGGCCGAACAGAGCGACCTGATCCTCGAACTGGGCGCCTTCGCACTGAACCAGGCCGTCGCGGCGGCCAGTACGTGGCTGAGCGAAGGGGACGAGGACGAGCGGCCCTACGTGACGGTCAACATCTCCGCCCATCAGTTCAGGGACCCCGGTCTCGTGGGCGTGATCGAGCAGTCCCTGGCGACGAGCGGCTTGACGCCCCGTCGTCTCATCCTCGAGATCACCGAAAGCGTGACCCTTCTCTACATCACCGAGACGCTCAACATCATGGAGGATCTCAACCGGCTCGGCATCGGCTTCGCGCTCGACGACTTCGGCACGGGCTACTCGTCGCTCTCCTACCTCGCTCTCATGCGTCCCAAAATCATCAAGATCGACAGGTCCTTCGTGAGCCCCGCCCTCGAGAGCGTGCGCAACGACACGTTGCTCGAGGCAATCGTCACGCTCGGACACAATCTCGACATGACCATGCTCGCCGAAGGGATCGAGACCCGCGCCCAGCTCCAGCGCCTTCAACACCTGGGCTGCGAACTCGGACAAGGTTTTCTCTTCTCCCACGCGGTGCCGGCGAGCGCGGTGGCCGCGATGCTTTCGCGGCCCCCGGGGAGCTGGAAGTAGCCTCCAGCCCTCGAGTCACGTCCTTCACCGCCTGGCCGACACGGTCCTTCAAGAAGCCCGGGAATAAGCCACGTCATGAGATCAGGGCGACGCTCTTGATTCCCCGGCCGATGTCAGGTAAGACATGAGGGTCGCGTCCTGGGTTCATCCCGTGGCGCGAAAGGGGTTGAAGCGATGGCGTTCCCCGAGTCCGTCAAACAGCAGGCCCGCCTGCGTTCGCGAGGCATCTGTCAGTGCGTTCGAGAGACGTGCCCGCACGTCGGTCCGTGCAAGGCCAGTGGCGCCGAGTATCACCACAAGAAAGGGCTCCGCAACGGCGGCGGTGACGAGTTGTCGAACTGCCAGTTCCTGTGCAAGCAGTGCCACGGGCAAGCCCACGGCGAGGGAAGCTCGCTCGGGCGCATCTAGGCGCGAGCTCGCGCGAACGCCAATCGAACCGGCTAGAACCCTGCGGCCTTGCTACGTCGCAGCGGCGGCACGCTGGCGGGCGGTTGCGCGCGCGGGGAGCTCACCGAGGAGGTCACTCGTCGCTCGGGCCACCGCGGCCACCGCCTTCTCAAAGGCCACTTCGGTGTTCTTGGACGTCGCCTGGACGCCGCTCACCTTTCGCGCGTATTGTCGCGCCGCGGACTGAATCTCCTCGTCGGTGGCGCTCGGCTGGAGACCGCGCAAGGTCGTGATGTTTCGACACACGGACACAGAGTAGACCGAAAGGTCGCGGATTAACCCGGTCCCGCCTCGTCGTAGGGCAGCGACTCCGACGGAATGACGAACGCACCGGTTTCCGCCGGCGGCGACACGGGCAGCGTCTTCTTTGTTTCCGAGACGAAGTAGTAGATGACGCCCACGATCAGGACCGTCCCGAGCACCGTGTAGAGGATCGGGATCTTATTGAGGAAGTTGATCCCCAGACTCAGCGCGCCCGCGGTCTGGTTCGGCTCGGGATTACTCGCCGCACGGGGCCACGCGAAGTTGATCAGCATCGCGCCGCCGTAGATCAATCCGAGGACGTTGACGAGCATCCCCCACTTGCCCAATTTGAACGGAGCGTCCACCTTCGGCCAGCCCTTGGTCCTGGCGTGCATGATCGCCAGGTTGCCCAGGAAGTAGGAGAGATAGATCATCGCCGTGGCGGCGATCGCCACGATGCCGGCTCCGGCGTACTTGAACAGCGGGATTGCGGCGAGCACCGCCACCGTCACGCACGCTCCGATCGGGGTGTGCAGCGTGGGGTGGACCTTCGAGAGCGTCCGCGACGCGGGAAGGCGATTGTCACGCGCCATGCCGAAGCAGAGTCGAACGGTGGCGGCCATGATGCACAGGCAGCACACCAGGATCGCGGCGGACACCACCAGCAGGTACACGGTCGCCCAGAAGGTGTCGAAGTTAGCGTCGATGATCTGCGCCGGCCCCCAGCCGTCCTTGATCGCGGTGTGCAGGTTGGGGATGGCCATGAGCAGGGCTACGAGGAAGATGCCGCCGATGACGAAGGCGCCCGACACCGACATCAGGACGGCCTGAGGCGCCTTGCGGCGCGGATCATGGGTCTCTTCGGCCAGCGTCGACGCCGTATCGAAGCCGTAGATCACGAAGAGGCTCATGAACATTGCAGCGAAGAACGCGGGCAGCGTCACGTGGATCCCGCCGCTGTTGGTGATCACCGAGATGTGCTGGTGACGGTGCACGATGAGCATGATGATGGCGAAGATCACCATTCCGACGATTTCGAAGAAGACGCCGGTGTTGTTGATCAACGACACGAGCCTCATGCTGAAGATATTGAGCACCGTGATCACGATGAGCGTGATGGCGGCCACCCAGATCTGGTCGTGCAGCGCGCCCGCGTCGAGGTGCCAGCCCATGTTGTAGAGAGCGGGCAGCACGGTCAGGGGCAGCGTGACCACCACGGCGGTGACCGTGAGGATGCCGGCGAAGATGTAGATCCACCCGGTGAACCACGCGTAGGGCCGCCCGGCCAGGTACTTCGTCCACTGAAAGACCGAACCGGCCACCGGATAGTGACTGGAGACCTCGGCGAAATTGAGTGCGATGATCAACTGGCCGAGCGCGACCACCGGCCACGACCAGATGAAGACGCCGCCCAGCGTCACCAGGCCGAATGCGAAGAGCGTGAAGATACCGGTCGAGGGAGAGATGTAGCTGAACGCGGCGGCGAAGGAACTGAAGAGTCCCAGGGTGCGATGCAGTTCCTGCTTGTAACCGAACGTCTCCAGGTCCCTGCGGTCGGCGTGGGCGGTTGGTGAAATGTCCTTACCCCCCGCCATTTCTACTGGCGTTGCTCCTTCTGGCTCCATGATCATCCTCTCCTAGCCCGGTGCGGCCTACGTGGTGAAGCGCAAGAGAACCGCGGCATCGGGTCATGACGTCAATCGAAAGGCGGTTCGATCCAAGTGAACGGGCGACATCACTCCGCGTCCCGTTGCCCGAATCGACCCAGAGGTTCGATCCATCACTTCCGTCGTCCGAAGGGCCCTAAGCGATCTTCCCCCTTGCGACCAACTCTCGCCATGAGAGTCCTCGCATCCGGCAAAGTTAACCACGGCCCTTCCCCTTGTCAAGCGGCACTGTCCTCTTCGACGCGGCGTCGTTCGCATAATCCGTCGCGCTTTCACATAACCCCCCGGACACGAAGAGTCGCGTTCGGGCCAGCCGAACCGAGATCGAGAGTTGACGCCGATGTCCGACCAGAAAACGTAACGGCACGACCGGGACCCTCACAACCGGCCGCTACCAAAGCCCGTCCACCTCGACGTGCAACCCCATCGGGCGAGGGGCCGCAACGACGGCGGCTGCAACGCGGCGCGGCCACCCTTACGTACATTGGTGAAATGCAGGTTGTCGTTTCCGACCCGGCCAGGGACTACGTCAACGCCCGCGGGGGCGTGGTGTACGTACGCGCCCATCTCCACCACTGCTGCTCGGGTTCGCTCACCCTGCTTGACGTCTGGACGAAGCCTCCCAAGGACGTCGAGCATTTCGTTTCGATCGACTGCGGGGGGATTCAGGTTGCGTTTTGCGGCGGGCACAGCGGCCAACCGCACGAACTGCTCATCGACCTTCGTGGGCTGCTCCGCCAGCGCTTGGTGGCGTACTGGGACGGTTGCGTCTTCAAGCTCTGAGCGCATCCTTTCCCCGCGAGCCCTCTCCTTCAGCCGCTCGCCCTAACATGCTCTGGTGGATCACCAGGAGCACTGCGCCGCACTCGAAACTGAGATCGAACGTTTCGCCGAGGTCTACGCACTGACCCCTCCAGGGCTGGCGGTGGACTCATGTCCCGGGTGGTCCGTCCTCGACGTAGCCCAGCACCTGGGCACGGTGCACCGGTGGAGCGAGCGCCTGGTGAGTCTGCTCGCGCCGCGGCGAATTGCCCCGGACGAGATGAATCTCGACCTGGGCCCCGTGAGCGCCGGGTGGTTGCGCCACGGCGGCGACCGGCTTCTATCAACACTGCGTGCCGGGGACCCCGATGCGTCGATGTGGGCCTGGGGCGATGACCAGCACCTTCGCTTCTGGTCACGTCGTCAGCTCCACGAGACGCTGGTGCATCGCATGGATATCGAACTGGCATCGGGCCTCTCACCTGACGTCGACGCGGCGATCGCGAGCGATGCCCTGGACGAGTTTCTGGTCAATCTGCCAGCGGCCGCCCGATTCTCACCGAGGGTTCGCGACATCCGTGGTGACGGCGGCGTACTCGAGGTGAAGGCGAGCGACGTCGCGACGAGGTGGACACTTCGACTCCTGCCGAAAGGCTTCGAACGACTTGACGGACCGGTCACGAGCGACGCGGCGATATCGGGGACGGCGCTCGAACTTCTCCTGGTCTTCTATCGTCGACGGCCCCTCGCGACGTCGAACGTCGCCTGCGAGGGCGATCCCGATCTCATCAAGTTCTGGCTGGACCACACGGTCCTCGAGTAGCTCGCGACCCCGGGACGACCGGTGGCGGGCCACGGGCCAGGCGTAGTGAGGCGAGGGAGTCTCAAAGTAAGACCCCTTCGACTCACGGGCCTATCGATGAGTGGCTCAAAACAAGTCTTCGGTTCGAAATACCCATTATTTGCAGGCACCGTCGGTAGAGTTTTGTGGTGAATCAGAATGCGCAGGCTGGTCCCCGGGAGACCGCGCAAGACGTATGGGACTATCTGGAGTTCGCCGGTTTTCATCTCACTCGTGAGCAACTAGTGCGAATTCACCAACGGCGAATCATGAGTGAGCCGTTCCTGAGCCCGAGCAGCTGGCGAGACCCCCGCACGACCTACGCTCCCGGCACGGCCGAGCGGATGCTGAGAATGGCGCAGCTGAAGGTCAAATCCAAGCATCTGGACGAAATGGCCTGGAGACTCTGGTGGGAGGGCGCCACGATCGAGCCGCAAATCGTGCGCGACTACCTCTCAAAGATGGCGAAACGATGGGACGAGCGATTGGGCGAGTTCCGCCAGGCGGCGTCCGAGGCCGCCGGGGAAGAGGACCTCAAGGGCGAACGCGACGTCTTGGACGACGTGTTCTTCAAGCACCTCAAGCCGGTAACGTCAATGACCTCCTTGCGCAAGAGGCTGGGTAAGGGCTCGGACATCTACGTCGAATTCGCGGGACTGCTGATCGACCTCGTGCGCGGGGATTTCTCGATACTCGGTGAAACCGGCATGGACCTCTTTGGGCGTTCCGCCGATGAGTTCGACGATGCCACGCACAACCTGCGGGGGGCCGGACGCTCGGCCCTCGAGGCGATGCAGAGCGACGCCGCCCTGCCGTACGCGGAACTGGTCGAATCGCTGAACGAACGTCAGATCGAAGAAGCCCGGCCCGTGGCGCTGCTCTTCACTCGGATCATCGCCAGCATCGGTGAGATAATGCACGACGGTTTCGGCGACATGACTCGAGACCGCGACACGGTCGGCAACAGCCTGGTCGCACTGTCCGAGAGCCCGGAAGAGCAGGTTCTCTCGCTCCTGTTGACGTCGTCGTTCTTGAAGGACAAGCGACTTCAAGCGAACCTCGCACAGCTGAGCGGTCTGGTCGAACACTCCCCCGCGGTCTCCTACGAGGACTACTTGCGACTGCGCTACCTCGCGAAGGAGATTCCCGGCATGGAGGACCTCGTGAGCCCAGCCCGAATGCGCGACGCGTTCGACTCCCCCCAGGGCGCCGAACGCTGGCGCGCGAGCTTCGAGGAATTCCGACTCGACCATCTTCGAGAGTTCGACGAGGCGATGGCTGCTCGACCGGACCTCTTCACGCTCGATTGGCCCGAAGGCAGAGAATTCACGGAAATCCCTATTGAAGAAGTCAAAACCAAAAAAAAAAATTAAAAAATGAGTTCCGACGAGGCGACCTTGACCGGGCCTTCAAGACCTACTCGTGGACCCTTTTCGATGCGTGCGCGCCTTTTGGAAAGGGTAGGACCAAGGCCAAGAGCAAGAGCGAGAGGAAAAAGGCCAAGAGGAACTGGGCCAGGTCGCGAACGATGCACCATCGCCCTCAGTCGCGCATCGGCTCCTGCAATGGAGTGATGGGTCTCTAGGTATTGACTGATCGGCTCAAACACCGGCGGGCCGACGGAACGGGGGCGGCGTGACCGCCCCAACCCTTTACCGCACGGTCAACACGTCAACGACGTCCGCCGGCCCGATCACTCCCGGTCCTGAAATTGTACGCACGACGTGATGTCGTGCGACCTCGCTACTTGCGTCGGGCTTGGAAGGCGGGGACGGCCGTCGGGAACGCCGCCACGAGCGCCGCGATCAGTCCAATGAAGGATCCGAAACCCCACCCGATCCCGCTAAAGCCAATGCCGCCCGGCTTGAGCAGGAAGGCGAAGATCGTGAGGACCGCATTCACGCCGGTGGCGATCAACAGCAGCTGCATTTCGGGCAACGGAAGCTTGTACGGCACCACCTTCATGCCCGCCTTCAAGACGAAGTGGACCACGATCGCCAGGGACAGGATGAAGACGATGTACATCCAGCCATGCCAGAGCCCGTCCACCGACACCGAGCCGTAGCCATAGTTGTAGGTGAACCAGGGCAGGAAGAGCGATATGAAGAGCACGAGCGACGCGATCGACGTGATGCGCTCGACCTGGGACCAACGCTTCATGTCAAAGGAGAAGGATGAACTCGCGGGCCGATGCGAGGGACTCGACGAGGGAGCGGAGGAGGCGCCACCAGCGGCGGGCGCCGGCGGCGCCTCGTAGTTCGGCTGCTGCTCAGGCGGATACCATTTGCCGTCGGACGCTTGCCACCATCCCGGACCATTCGACACGTCACTCATTGTTTTCTCCCACTGCGTCTCGGGCCACGGGCCCCCTAAGTTTTCACATCATAGCGATGTCGCGCGCGTCAAGTCGTCCGCTCACGACGGCTATCGCAGAAGCATTGGCCGCCGACTCCGCACCTTGGAACAAGGCCGTCGTGACCAGTCTCCGGCGACCTCGGTCGAGGGATAGAGGACGCGACGATGAGCAGCCACACCTGGCACGGCGGTTCCCCCGACCATGAGAGCCGGTCCCAGGCTCCGATCCGGGTTCATCGACGTGCTGGTCAGGGGGACGCCAATGAGGTGCACGACCGTGAGTGCGAGCCCATTCACCAATCTCGCAGTGGCGTCGTGGCCGAGTTTGCTCGTGACGAAGAGTATGACGAATACGAACATGGCGGTGAGTATGACCTCGTCGAGTGGACCATGTAGATATCGCTCACAAACTGCTCGAACCTCCTCGGCCCAGCGGCGCAACGAATGACCACACTCGCCACGTCGAGCGACAAAGTGGTCCCGAGCACACCGTTCGCGTGGCAATACCCTGAGGTGACGACAACATTCGACGGCCCCTTTGCCACGAAGTTCTGGGTTCCACGTCTTACAATGGACTTCGTCCTACCCATGTTCCGCCTGACAGAAGGAGCGCGATGGTCATTTTCCACTGGTTCTTGACGTTCACGGGCACGAACGACGAAGGTGGCACCTGGTATGGATTCTGGTCGGGCTTTGGCGGCTCCATCCCCGACTTTCTACTACTCGGAACTCTGGCAGCCATCTACAAGAGGAACAAGTGCCAAAACTGTCGACGCTTGGTGCTCAAGGGTGGTCTTGGAAAGGTGGAAGGCACCCATTACGAGACGTGTCACAAGCACACGACCACAGCGGTTCACGACTCGCTGAAGGAAAGGCACAAGCTCTTGCACCCTGAAATGCACGCGCACTTGAATCGAGCAAGCGAATGATCGCCTCAACCTTCTTCGATCGCTGGGTGTGGCCCGCTGGTGGCTCCGGCGGCATACCGGGCGACGTCGTCGCCACCCTCATCTGGGTGATACTGGCTGCGATTGCGACGACGCTCCTCTACCCGCCTCTTCGCAAGGCCGTGGAGGGGTTCGTCAAGCGCCACATCGCCGACGGCACGGCGGAGCTCCACGCCAAGCTCGACCACATCATCGAGCACCATCCCGACATTCCCCCGTACAAGTCCAAGATTGAGAAGGACTGACCCGAAGACAGCACCACCGCCGGTCGAGGTGCTACTCGCAGAGCCCGTGGGTGTGAAAGAAACAACTGAGTTCGCGCAGGCCGAGACGGGCTTGGACCTCTTGAGTCGCCGAATCGTTCGTTTTGGGCCAGGAGGCTAACTGTTTCAGTTCCCTCGCAGCGCAACGGTCCCTCGCGGCGTTGAGAAGATACTCCAACTGCTCGAAGGATGGCTCGCGAGTGCCCTGGCCGACGTCTGAGCAACATTGCTCCAAGAAGACACAGCCGGGCAGCCCCTAGAGGACTAAGGGGTCATCCTGCACCAAGGCAGTGACTAGTTCTGAGAACTGGAGCGTTGCATCCACGAGGTGCTTCGCAGGTCTCTGTTTGGGGTCGAAGCCTAAAAGGCGGTCGTCGAGCGTGTTTTGGAGAAGTGGGTGCCAACGAGTATCGAGACGACCAAGAGCCCAATGGATGGCGTCGGGCTTGGAGGCCACCTCGTCCCTCTCGAAGCTGAACCACATCCGGCACAGCGACTCCACCGCGTAGCGCTGAGCCCAGGCGATGTCGAAAGAAATCCAACCGAGAAGGTCTGTGATGAAACTTGGTATCTCCCGGAGCATGGTCTCTTGCAATACGCCCTCGGGCAGCGCGTCCACCACTTGCCTTGCGGGCGGGCCGGCGAGAGCGACGCCGTGCTCGTACAAGATCCAGCGGACAACCGCGGAGTTGCAGTGCTGGTGCCACTGCATCTCACGCCAGCCGTGGTCAATGTAGAGCCAGTCGAGCCCGAGGCCGTCGATCGTCTTGAGCTCGTCCGCAGGGGCGTAGGAGCCTTCGATGTGGCGGTTCCAAAAGCCCTCTCTCGAGGGGAGGTTGTCGTGAAATACGCGGAGCTCGATCTCCTGTTCGGGTGAGACTGGTCCGCGAGTGACCACCAGAAAGTCGCAGTCACTCGCCAAGTCTCCAGCACCAAAGGCGAAGGACCCTTGCACGTAGGCACCGATGAAGTTGTCCGCAAGTACTCGTCGGGCCACGGACACGAGCTCCTCGAGAACATCGTTGAGTTCGTCGTAGGGCGTTGGGCCACGAGTAGACGTCGGAAGGTCAGTCGCTGACAACTCAGTCCTCTCATAACGGCGGCTTCGCAACGATGGTGGTGATTCCTGCTCAGAAAACACGTGCGTGCTTCGCTCGGCGCGGCTGTCGTCCGAACTGTTCTAGCGCCTAAGCGTACTCACCGGATTCATCGGATTCACCCACGAGTCCAAAGGTTGAATCGGCTCGAGCGCCTCGTCCTCGACGCGACATGACG
>Ga0182030_10006163_pt1 | contig 25349 bp, 25 predicted proteins | sample 812S3MmetaG_FD_121299 | JGI IMG/M metagenome (GOLD analysis project Ga0182030, IMG submission 121299) | Permafrost microbial communities from Stordalen Mire, Sweden - 812S3M metaG (Illumina Assembly) | ecosystem: Environmental > Terrestrial > Soil > Wetlands > Permafrost | place: Sweden...
GGGCAGTCGAATCGGTTGCGCCATGCCCAGAAACAATCAGATCCGGTGAACTTTGTCCATTTTTTCCGTGCGTCTTTTTCGCACAGGCTATACGCGGGCCGGGCAACTTGAATCAGCCGTGCCTTTCCACGTCGTGCTCCCCACAGGGGCCGGCAACGACACCTTGAACCTCTCACGCTGGAGAAGGAGCAACGCTCGAAACGCTTCAAAACGGGTCGCAAATGTTGTTTCGGCCGAGCTCTCGGAGCCCTTGCCACGCTGGGCTTCAAAGCCGCTGGCCAGTTTGAGCAATTGCGGCGGATCGTCCATCACCCTGAGGGATGGATCCAACAATTTGAGGTATGACCAGTTCTCCCGAGGGGCCTTTTTCAGGAGAGCACAGTACAGTAACAGCCCCGCCAGACAGATGGCGATTACCAGTGATCTCATAACCGACGCTTGCGGGTCATCCACGTGGACGTGGCCCCCTGCCGGGCGGGCGCCAACCTTTCCTCGTTCCGGGGTTGGACCTCCAGCGGCTGCCCCGCGCTCACCCCTTCGGCGCCCATTTCTTGAGGAACTCGACCACTTTGGCCGGGGAATGGTGATCGCCCTCCTCCAGTTCGCCCGTGTTCTTGGTGGTGAGGTGTTTGCCAGCGGCGTCGAGCACGACCAGGCTGGGGAGGCCCATCTGCTGGGCGCCGTATTGCTTCAGGAGGATGCCGTTGTGGCTCTTGTTCACATCCACCAGCACCAGAATGTAGTGCGCCTTCAATTCCGCGCTCACCTCCTTGTCGGTGTCAAAGAGGTGATGCAGCTTGTGGCACCAGCCGCACCAGTTCGCGCCGAACTGGATCAGGACCAGCTTGCCGTCCTTCGCGGCGGCGGCCTCCGCCTCGGCGAGTTGCTTGTTCCCGTCGAGGGTTTCGTCATAGATGTCGGGGCGGCTCCCCTTGGGGACTTCCGCGGCAGGGGCGGGGGAGGCGGCGGCGAGGGCCAGCAGGGTGGCAACGCCGAGGGCGGGGGCGAGGCGGCAAAATGGTATTTTCATACCGTATTTTGCGCCCGGTCCGGCGTGGCGTCAAACCCGACCGGCGAGTACCTCGAGCGTCGCCGGGGGGGATAAAGTCGATTTGGCCGCCCAGCGCACGACCGAAGGCGCAGGGATGTGCCGCACGGCCAACGCTCAATCGGGAGGGATGGGCGTCCGGCGTCGCGAAGCTCTTGGAGTGCGGCGCATTCCGCCGCTTTGGCGCAGGCATTCTCGAAGGCCCCCGCCCAACTCCGCCGCTCCCAGCGTCGCGAAGCGCTCGGAGTGCCGCGGATCCCACTGCTGCTTTGGCCCCCGGGCACACGACGGAAAGCGCGGGGATGCCGCGCACTCCAAGCGCTGCGCGAGGGAGCGACGCGCCTCCGGCGTCACGAAGCGCTTGGCGTTCGGCGGCCCCCGGTGTTTTGGCGCAGACTTTGTCAGTGGTCATGGATCTCGCCCCGGACCTGAGGTCCAATCCCTTGGCGGCGGCCGGGGTGCGCCGTTCCGCGGAGGGTCGGAGGTAACGGGCAGCGGGCTTGACTTGCGGGGGGCGAGTTCCGACGTTCTCCGGCACTTGAAGCGGCTGCCCATCTACGAAATCGCCGATGCCTTGGTTGCCGGGCTCCACCGGACCTCGCGGGTGGTGCTATCCGCGCCGACCGGCTCCGGGAAATCGACCCAGGTGCCCCAGATCCTGCGGGATCGGGGCGTGGTCGGGGAGGGCGAAGTGGTGGTGCTCCAGCCGCGGCGGCTGGCGGCGCGGTTGCTCGCTGCCCGGGTGGCCCGCGAGCGGGGCGGGGAATTGGGCGGCGAGGTTGGCTACCAAATCCGCTTCGACAACGTCACCAGCGCCGCCACGCGCATCCGGTTCGTGACGGAGGGGATCCTGTTGCGCCAGATGCTCCGCGAACCCGGGTTGCACTCGGTGTCGGCGATTCTGTTCGACGAGTTCCACGAGCGGCATCTTTACGGCGACATCACGCTGGCGCAGGCCCTCGTCCTCCAGGAGCGCCAACGTCCGGACCTGAAGCTCATCGTGATGTCGGCGACGCTGGATACGTTGCGGCTGCGGGATTATCTGGAGCCGTGCGAGGTGATCGAGTCGGCGGGACGCTCGTTCCCGGTGGAGGTGGAGTACGCGGTGACGCCAGCATACGTGGACGACCGGCCGGTATGGGAACGTGCGGCGGAGGCCTTCGCCGGTTTTGTCCAGCGAGGCGGGGAAGGGGATGTGCTGGTGTTCATGCCGGGCGGTTTCGAGATTGCCCAGACGATCGAGGCGCTGCGCCGGAGGGGCGAGTCGCGCGGGTTTGCCCTGCTGCCGCTGCACGGCGAATTGCCGCCCCGCGACCAGGATGCCGCGGTGGCGGCGCGGGAGGGGCGGAAGGTGGTGGTGGCCACCAACGTGGCGGAGACCTCCCTGACGATCGAGGGGATCCGGTGCGTGATCGATGGCGGCCTGGCGCGCATTCCGCGTTACGACCCCGGCCGGGGGATCAACACCCTGCTGATCGAGAAAATCAGCCGGGCGTCGGCGGAACAGCGGGCGGGGCGGGCGGGCCGCACCGCTCCCGGCGTTTGCCTGCGGCTTTGGTCGCAGGAGGAGCACGCCCACCGTCCGGCGCAGGAGATTCCCGAGGTGAAGCGGTTGGACCTGGCCGAGGTGGTGCTGAGCCTCAAGGCGGCGGGGGTCTGGGATCTCCGGCGCTTCCGGTGGCTGGAGCCGCCGGAGGAGCGGGCGTTGCACCATGCGGAGGAACTGCTGGAGGATTTGGGTGCGTTGCGCCGCCCCGCGTGCGAGCCGGGCGGCGATCCCACGGCCAACCCACTGACGATCACCGAGATCGGGCGCAAGATGCTCGCCTTCCCCCTCCACCCCCGCTACGCGCGGATGCTGCTGGGGGCGCATGAGCACGGCTGCGTCAATCAGGCCTGTCTGCTCGCCGCCCTCACCCAGGGCCGCGACCTACTGCTCCGAAACCCCGATCCCGCGGTGGTCCGGGCGCGTGAAGGCCTGCCCGGCGACGGACGGCTGACGGGCGAAAGCGATTTCTGGCTGGTCGCACGTGTCTGGGAGGCCGCGCGCGACGCTGATTTCAACCCGGAGACCTGCCGCCGGCTCGGGGTGCACGCGGCGGCCGCCCGCCAGGTGGGGCCGCTCTGGCGCCAGTTCCTCGAGATCGCGCGCCGGGAGGGGCTGGACCCCACGGATCGCAAAGCTCCGGGAGACGCCCTCCGCCGATGCCTGCTGATCGGCTTCAGCGACCGCGTCGCGCGCCGGCTGGACGCCAAATCGGGCCGGTGTGATCTCGTTCACGGGCGGCGCGGGCTGCTCTCCCGCGACAGCGTGGTGCGCGACTCCACGCTGCTCGTCGCCGCGGAGATCCAGGAGGTCGAGGGGCAGGACAAGAGCGTCGCCACCCGGCTCAGCCTGGCAACGGGCATCGAGGAGGCTTGGTTGGATGAGTATTTTCCGGCCGACATCACCAAGACGCCGCGGGTGTTTTTCGACCCGGCCGCGCGCCGGGTCTATGCGGAGGAGGATCGCTGCTTCCGCGGGCTGGCCATCGGGATGCGGCGGGTCGAGCCGCCACCCCTGGACGCCGCGGCCCGCCTGCTGGCGGAGGAGGTGTTGGCCGGCCGGCTCGCCTTTTCGGACTGGGACGACGCGGCGGAGCAGTGGATTGTCCGGTTGAACCGGCTGGCGGAGTGGTGTCCCGATCTGGAGTTGCCGCCCCTGGCACCGGCCAACCGGCGCGAATTGGTGGAACAGCTTTGTCACGGGGCGTTTACGTTCAAGGATCTGCGCGACCGGCCGGTGAAAGCCGAGATCAAGGCTTGGCTGGGGTCGGCGCAACAGGCGCTGGTCGAAAAACACGCGCCGGAGCGGCTCCGGCTCGGGAACGGCCGGACGCCGCGGGTGGTTTACGAGGCGGGCGGGCCGCCCCGGGTCTCCGCCCGCATCCAGGAGCTGTACGACGTGACCGCCACGCCCCGGATCGCGCTGGGCCGGGTGCCGGTGTTGCTGGAGATCCTCACCCCGGGGTTCAAGCCGGTGCAAATCACGCAGGATCTGGCGGGTTTCTGGCGGGAACACTACCCCCGGATCAAGCAGCAGCTCCAGCGCCGATATCCGCGCCATGAGTGGCGGTGAGGCGGCTGGGAGGCCCCCGGGAGGTGGAAAACGGCACGAGTATTGATGTTGCTTAATGATCCGTATAATACCTGGGAATATCTGAATAAAACTTATTGCCGCCACTTGCGTCTTGGGCCGTCATCGGTTATCTAATTCGCCGGCATCATCCCTTCGGCCACGTGGCGGAGGGGGTTTGGCTGATTGGCGGCTCAACCAAAATTGTCATCTCGAAAGCAATTGACGGTGAGGGTTCGGTCGTTGATCTTACGCGCCGTTCATCCGGGGCGTGATTGTACGGGGCGCGCGTGCGTGCCGCGGTGGCCGGTTTCATGCTTGAAGTGGCGGATCGGGTACTTTTAAGCTAAACAAAAAGAAGAAATGTCAGCGGTTTTCCCCAAGTGGACCAATCGGCTGCCCGCGATGCTGATCGCCGGGGCGGTGCTCACCGGCAGCGCCGCGCTGGGCGGAGTCTGGTATTATCTGACGCCGAAGTATTCGCGCGTGGGATACCAGCCCATCCAGCCCGTCGCGTTTTCCCACGCGATTCACGCCGGCCAACTCGGCGTGGACTGCCGCTATTGCCATAGCGCCGTCGAGAAATCGTGGCACTCAAACGTGCCCGCCGCCTCCACCTGCATGAACTGCCACAGCCAAGTGCTGCCCGACGACCCCCGGCTGGCGCTGGTGCGCGAAAGTGCCGCCGCCGACAAGCCGATCCCCTGGGTGCAAGTCCATCGCGTGCCGGACTTTGTCTATTTCAACCACTCCGTGCACGTCGATCGCGGGGTTAGTTGCGTGGAGTGCCACGGCCAGATCAACCAGATGGACGAGGTTTACCATGCCAAGCCCCTCAGCATGACCTTCTGCCTTGACTGCCACCGCGACCCCGCGGCGAAGCTCCGTCCGACCGACAAAGTCACTGATTTGAACTGGAAGTGGAGCGAGAACCCCACCGAAAACGCCCGCGCCCAGCGGGCCAACGGGGAAAGATTCATCCATGACTGGAAAGTAGAGTCCTTGGAGAACTGCTCCGCCTGCCACCGATGAAACCCACCCTGGCACCCAATCCCTCCCCCGGTTCAGCACCCGCCATGCGCGCGGAAAACCAACTGTCCGCCGGCGGCCCGGGGCGCTTCGCGAGTCACGCCGCCTCCCCCACACCCGGCGCCGACAGCCCGGACGGCCGCCTGTATTGGCGCGGCTTGGACGAACTCGCCGAGACCCCGGAGTTCCGCCAATGGGCCGAGCGCGAGTTCCCCGAGGGGGCCAGCGAATGGGACGATCCGGTTTCGCGCCGCTATTTCGTGAAGATCATGTCGGCCTCCTTCCTCCTCGCGGGGGTGGGGCTGGCCGGGACCGGCTGCCGCCGGCCGGTGGAGAATATCGAGCCGTTCGGCAAGATGCCCGAAGGCTACATCCACGGCGTCCCGCAGTACTACGCCACCGCGATGCCGCTCCACGGCAGCGCCATCCCCCTGGTGGTGCGGTCCAACGACGGGCGCCCCGGCAAAATCGAGGGCAACGCCCAGCATCCCGACAGCAACGGCGGGAGCGATCGATTCACGCAGGCGTCGATTCTCAATCTTTACGATCCCGACCGAACCACGCGGTTTTCCAAGGCGGGCAAGACCTGTCAGCGCGAAGTCGCGCTGGATGCCTTGACGGGCTTGGCGGCCAAGGCCAAGGCTTCCTCGGGGCAGGGGCTCTGCTTCCTGGCCGAACCTTCCAGCTCGCCTTCACGGCTCCGCCTGCAGAAGAAGTGCACGGAGGCCCTGCCGCAGGCCCGTTGGTTCACTTACACCCCGGTGGATCTGCTGGTCGGCCGCCGGGCGGCAACGCAGCTCTTCGGGAAGCCGGTGCGGCCTTACTACCGGCTCGACAAGGCCAAGGTCATCGTCTCGCTCGATGCCGATTTCCTCGGCTCGGAACTGGATGTTCAGAACCAGATTCACCGGTTTGCGCAGGGGCGCAAGGTGGAGAAGCCGGAGGACAGCCCGAACCGGCTCTACATCGCCGAAAGCGTGATGAGCGTGACCGGTTTCAACGCCGATCACCGCCTCCGGATCCCGTCCTCGGCGGTGCCGCAGCTCGCTGCCGCCCTGGCTTCCGCCGTCAGCGGGCAGCCGCTGGGCGACCTATCCAAGCTGGCCCAGGCCGCGGGCGAGACCGCTGAGTGGCTGGGGAAGTGGATCACGGAGTGTGCGAAGGACCTGAGCAGCCACGCGGGCGAGGCGGTCGTGCTTGCCGGGCACCGCCAGCCGCTGGAGGTCCACCTGCTCGCGCTCGCGCTCAACGCCAAGCTGGGTGCGGTGGGCAAGACGGTTTTGTTGCTCGAAGATCCCCAGATCAGCGGCGGGGACATCACCGATTTGGCCAAGGCCCTCAAGGCTGGCCAGGTCGAGACCCTCGTGATTCTCGGCGGCAACCCGGCCTACACCGCCCCCGCGGACCTCGAGTGGACTGCCACCCAGCGCCTGGCCAGGACGGTGGTGCGGCTCGGTTACGAGGAGGACGAGACCTTCGCCGGTTGCGACTGGCACCTGCCCGCGGCCCATTATCTGGAGGCTTGGGGCGACGCGGTCACCAGCGATGGCACCACGGTGCCGGTGCAGCCGTTGATTGCGCCGCTCTTTGGCGGTTTGTCCGAGCTGGAAGTGATCGCCCGGGTCGCTGGCCAGCCGGTGGTGGATCCTTACGCCATTGTGCGCGAGACGTTCGCGGGCTTAGCGGGCGGAACGCAGGCGGAAGCCGCTTGGCGGAAGTTCCTGCATGACGGCTTCGTGGCGGGCAGCGCTCCGGCGCCGGTGGCCGCCACCGCGAACGAGAAGGTGGCCACCGAAGCCATGGCCAAGATTGGCATGGCCGGGATCGGTCAAGCCCTTTCCAAAGATAATCTCGAGGTCGTCTTCCAGCGCGACTACAGCGTCGATGATGGACGGTTCACCAACAACGGCTGGCTCCAGGAAATGCCGGACCCGGTGACGAAAATCGTCTGGGACAACGTCGTCCAGCTCAGCCGCAAGACGGCCGAAGCCCTGGGGGTCGGCAACTCCGACGTGGTCGAGGTCAAGGTCGGCTCGCGTTCGGTGCGCGGTCCGGTTTGGGTTCAGCCCGGCCAGGCGGACAACTCGGTTGCCCTGGCGCTCGGCTACGGCCGCGACAAGGCGGGGCGCGTGGGTCGCAACGTCGGGTTCAATGTCTATCCGATCCGCTCCACCGCCGCCCTGAACATTGCGGTGGGTGCCTCGATCACCCGGGTGGCGGGCGAGACGTATCCGATTTCGACCACGCAGAGCCATTGGTCCATGGAAGGCCGCCCCATCATCCGGGAGGCCAACCTTGAGCAATACCGGGCTCATCCGAAGTTCGCGCAGCACCTTGGCATCGAGCCCGGGGCACCGAGCGCGCCGATGTATCCCAACCCCTTCGACGAGCTGAAGAAGAAGGGGCTGCACCAGTGGGGGATGGCGATCGACCTGAACCTCTGCGTCGGCTGTTCCTCGTGCATGATCGCGTGCCAGAGCGAGAACAACGTGCCGATCGTCGGCAAGGATCAGGTCCGCCGCGGCCGGGAGATGCACTGGATCCGGATCGACCGGTACTACACGGGCCGCCCCTCGGCCGCCAAGGGGACCCCGGAAGCCGCCGAGAATTTTGCCGAGACCTACCGCACCGACGACCAGCAGCAGAAGGCCCGCTGGATCGACAACCCGCAGGCGGTGACGCAGCCGATGCTGTGCCAGCACTGCGAGGCGGCCCCGTGCGAGAGTGTCTGCCCCGTGAACGCCACTTCCCATGACCAGGAAGGGCTGAACGTGATGACTTACAACCGGTGCGTGGGCACGCGGTATTGTTCCAACAACTGCCCGTACAAGGTCCGGCGCTTCAACTTCTTCGACTATAACAAGCGTCCGATCAACGCGCTTTATTGGGGACCGCTCGGCCACCGCAAGGAGGACGAATGGGATCTGATCAAGATGGTGAAGAACCCGGACGTCACCGTCCGCATGCGCGGTGTGATGGAGAAGTGCACATACTGCCTCCAACGCATCGAAGGTGCGAAGATCGCCCGCAAGGCGAAGGCGGGCGCGTCAGGCGACGTGGTGGTGCCGGAGGGTACCTTCACCTCCGCCTGTGCCCAGGCCTGCCCGGCCGGCGCGATTGTCTTCGGCAACATTGCCGACCCCGCGAGCCGCGTGTCACAGCTCAAGGGTCTCGACCGGAACTATTCGGTGCTCGAGTTTCTCTCCACCAAGCCCCGGACCACCTACCTGGCCCGGGTGCGCAATCCCAACCGGGCGATGCCCGACTTTTACGAGCTGCCTTTCAGCATGCGCGAATACAAAGACAAGTCGGGGGACCCGTTTGAGTCCAAGGAAGGGGAGGGTACCGTCGGCCATGGTGAGGCCAAAACCGCCCACGAGGCGGAGAAGGGAGCCCACTAATGGCTGCCAATCCTGCCCTGACGAAGGACGCCCTGGCCCATGGCGTCCCGCTGCCGGTGCCCGAGGTTCCGGCCGAACTGCTGCGCGAGCCGTTGGTAGCCAACTCCCGGAGCATCGGCTGGATCTCGAACCAGGTCTCCGGGCTCACGGAGGGTCGCACGCCGCTTTGGTGGTGGATCCTGTTCGTCCCGAGCTTGGCGTTGCTCGGCATGCTGCTGTTCCTGCTGGGCTACCAGATTTCCACCGGGGTCGGTGTCTGGGGCAACATGCACCCCGTCATGTGGGCCTGGGACATCGTCAACTTCGTCTGGTGGATCGGCATCGGCCACGCCGGCACGCTGATCTCGGCGATTCTCTTCCTGCTCCGCCAGCGCTGGCGTACCGCGGTGAACCGCGCCGCCGAGGCGATGACCATTTTCGCGGTGATGTGCGCCGGCATCTACCCGGCCATGCACGTCGGCCGCGTCTGGTACGACTGGTGGCTGTTCCCCATCCCGAACACCAACTCGATCTGGCCGCAGTTTCGCTCCCCGCTGATGTGGGACGTGTTCGCGGTGTCCACCTACTTCACGGTCTCCGTGCTGTTCTGGTACATGGGGTTGATCCCCGACCTCGCCGTGTTCCGCGACCGCGCCCGCACCAAGGTCCGGCAGTTCCTCTACGGGCTGTTCGCGCTCGGCTGGACCGGCTCGAACCGCCACTGGAGCAATTACGAGAAGGCCTACCTGATTCTGGCGGGCGTCTCCACGCCGCTGGTGCTCTCGGTGCACTCCATCGTCTCCCTCGACTTTGCGGTGTCCCAACTGCCGGGCTGGCACACCACCATCTTTCCGCCGTATTTCGTCGCGGGCGCCATCTTCTCGGGGTTCGGCATGGTGCTCACGCTGTTGATCCCGTTGCGGACGATCTTCAAGCTGCAAGACATCATCACCATGCGGCACATCGACATCATGTGCAAGGTGACGCTGGCGACCGGTTCGATCGTCGGCTACGCCTACGGCATGGAGTTCTTCATCGCCTGGTACAGCGGCAACGCCAACGAGCAATTCCACTTCCTGAACCGGGCCATGGGTCCCTACCAATGGGCGTGGATCATGATGGTTTCCTGCAACGTGCTGGTACCGCAGGTGTTCTGGTTCAAGTTCTGCCGCCAGAACTTGGTGGTGGTCTTCATCATCTCCATCCTGGTCAACATCGGCATGTGGTTCGAGCGGTTCGTCATCATCGTGATTTCCCTGCACCGTGATTTCATCCCCTCGAACTGGGGCTACTACCGGCCCTCCTGGGTGGATGTCTGCACCTATATCGGCACCTTCGGCCTGTTCTTCACCATGTTCCTGTTGTTCCTGCGCTTCCTTCCCATGATCGCCATCTCGGAAGTCAAGGGCGTCACTCCGCAGGCGGACCCGCACCACCCCCTCGGTGGCGCCAATCCCAAGGAGTCCCTCCATGCCTGACGCCTTCACCCGACCCTACGGCATCGTTGCCGAGTTCACCACCACCGCCGGCGTGCTGCACGCCGCGGAGAAGGTGCGTGACGCCGGCTTCCGCAAGTGGGACGTCTTCACCCCTTTCCCCATCCACGGCATGGACCGCGCGATGGGGCTGAAGAACTCCGTGGTGGGCTGGTTCGCCTTCACCGGCGGCGTGCTCGGCTACACCACCGGCATGCTCATGATCTGGTGGATGAACCGGATCGATTACCCCATCGTGATTGGCGGCAAGCCGATGTTCAGCCCGTTCTCGGCCTTTCCGCCGTCGTACGAGCTGACCATTCTGTTCGCGGCGTTCGGCTCCCTGGGGGGCATGTTGTTCCTGAACCGGCTCCCGCGCCTGCACCATCCGCTGCTCAAGAACAAACGCTTTTCCCTGGTGACGCACGACCGCTACTTCGTGGTGATTGAGTGCGGCGATCCCAGGTATTCGGAGGCGGCCACCCGCAAGTTGTTGCAGGAGGCCGGCAGCCAGCACATCGAGGTTGTGGAGGAATAATGCGCTACTTTCTTGCCATCTTCACCGCCTCGGTCGTGGCCGTCATCGGCCTGCTCGGCTGGCGGGGGACCCATTTCCGCAAGCCACCGCTCTATATCTTCCCGGACATGGAGTTCCAGCTCAAGCTCCGCCCGCAGAAGGCCAATGGTTTCTTCCCCAACGGGACCAGTTCCCAGCGGCCGGTGGCGGGCACCATCCCCCGGGGTGTGGTGATCGAGACCATCGGCGGTTCGGTGTTCCCCTACGAGGACTCCCCGGTCAATACCGGGCTGCTCACCGGCACCACAAACTTTCTCGAGATCAACCCCCTGGCCATCAACGCCGGGCTCCTCAAGCGGGGCCGGGAGCGGTTCACCATCAACTGCTCCCCCTGTCATGGGCAGTTGGCGGACGGCAACGGCATCACCAAGAAGATCGGGGCGATGGCCGTCGTGGCGAACCTGCACGACAAGCGCATCGTCGAAATGACGGACGGCGAGTTGTTCTGGGTCATGAGCAACGGGCGCAGTTTGATGCGGTCGTATGCGGCCAACATCACCGTGCCCGACCGCTGGGCCATCGTGGCCTACCTGCGGGCGCTCCAGTTGAGCCAGCTCGGCTCGCTCGAGGATTTGCCGGAGAACGAGCGCGCCTCCCTTAAGAAGTAACCATGAAGCAACAACCTTCCTTGCGGCCCGCGGCATCCGGCTTGGACCTGTCCAAGTGGAGCAAGCTGCCCGCCATCCTCATGGTCGTGGGCGCGGTCCTGTCCGGGGCCGGCCTGGCCTATTCCCAGAAGGAGTTCGCGTTCGCGTGGCTGCTCTCCTTCATGTTCTTCCTGAGCCTCTCGCTCGGCGGGCTCTTCCTGGTGCTGGTCCACCATCTCTTCGACGCCGGCTGGTCGGTTCCGCTCCGCCGTTTCAACGAGCACATCGCCGCCCTGCTGTTCCCCTGGATGGCCATCCTCTTCCTGCCGATCGCGGTTTTCGCGCGGCAGGTGTACGGCTGGATGGGGGAGGACCCGGCGACCGACCCCTCGTTGGCCGCCAAGCAGCCGCTCTTTTCCCCCACCATGTTTTACCTGGTGTCCGGGCTCTGTTTCCTTATCTGGTGGGGGTTGACCAACCGCCTCCGCTACTGGTCGCTCCGGCAGGATAAGGAGGGCGGCGCGCTGCCCACCTATCGCATGCGGTTTTACTCCTGCATCGGGATCTTCCTCTTCGCCATCACGCTCACGCTCGGCGTGGTGTTGTGGATGAAAGGTCTGCAGTGGCAGTGGTTCTCCACCATGTATGGGGTGTACTACTTCGCCGGCAGCGTCTGGATGACCCTGGGCACCGTCTATGTCATCACGATGATCCTCGACTTGCGCGGCACGCTCACCAAGGTGCTGCACGAGCATCAATACTATTTCATCGGCTCGCTGTTCTTTGCGTTCACCGTGTTCTACGCCTACATCCACCTGTCCCAGTATTTCATCATCTGGAACGGCAACCTGCCCGAGGAGACCTTCTGGTATGTGGTGCGCGAAAAAGGCACTTGGTGGTACGTCGGTCTGGTCATCATCTTCGGCCACTTTTTCATCCCCTTCCTTGCGATGCTCCGCATTGATGTGAAGCAGACGTTCCGCCTGATGGTGCCCCTGGCCCTGTGGGCTTGGCTCATGCACTGGGTCGACCTCGCCTTCAACGTCCTGCCTGTGCCGCACCCGGACGGCTTCCCGCTCCAGCTCATCTGGCTTTATTTCGGCACCTTCTCGTTCATGGCGGGCTTGATCGCCACCGTGTTCCTGAAGCAGTTCGCCGCCCATCCTCCCTATCCGCTCAAGGACCCGCGCCTAATCGAGGCGATGGGGCTGCACCACCCCGTGCCGACCCAGCTCTCGGGCGGCGAATTGGATCAGGCGGATGACCACCGGGACGCCCCGCCCCAATTTACCGAGGGATTGCTATGAGCACTGATTCCACTTGCGGCCGCGGCACCGCGGCCTACGCCGTCGGCTTCCTGGGTGCCTGCCTGCTGATCTGGGCGCTGGTGTGGGGAGTGCGTGATCTCCTGCAACCCGCCCCTCTGGGAGAGGATCGGGCCGCCGTGCGGGCGAAGGGGCTGGCGGAGATTCGCGCCACCGAGGCCGAGGCATTGGTGACCCCCGCTGTGCTGGATGCCGCCAAGGGCGTGATCCGCCTCCCGATTGAGGACGCCATGGCACTCGTCGAGCGGGATTGGGGCAAGAACCCCGTCGCCGCCCGGACCAACTTGATCGCCCGGGTTGAAAAAGCCACGGCCGTTCCCCCGAAAGCGCCGGAGAAGCCGAGCGCTTTCGAGTAAGCCCTGCCGGCCCATGAACGAGCCCCGCCCCTCTTCCCCCTCCCCGGCCGCCACGCCGGCGCCCACCGCCTGCCCGGTGGCCGCCATCGACCGGTCGTGCCGGCTGCCAGTGCTGTTCCTTTTTGTGAGCGGCGCCGCGTGGTTGCTGGCCGGATCCGTGCTGTCGCTCCTCGCCTCGATCCACCTGCACGCACCGAATTTTCTGAGCCACCGCGCTGCCTTGGGTTACGGCCGGTTGCAGCCTGCTTCGCAGGAGGCCCTGCTCTACGGCTTCTGCCTCCCCGCGGCCATGGGCATCGGTCTTTGGCTCTTTGCCCGCCTCGGCTCCACGCCGCTTGTCCAACCGGGCTTGGCGATCTTCGGGTCCGCCTTTTGGAACCTTGGCTGCGCCTTCGGCATTGGCGGCATCCTGGCCGGCGATGCCACCGGTTTCGCCGCGTTCAACCTGCCCGGGTATGCCGGTGGCATGCTGCTGGCCGGATATCTCCTGGTCTCCATCTCGGCCGCGCTCACCTTCCACCAACGCAAGGTTACCACGCTGTTTCCTTCGCTCTGGTTCCTGGTGGCCGCGCTGTTCTGGTTCCCTTGGATCTTCACCAGCGCCCAGCTTTTCCTGGTGGTTGCCCCGGTGCGGGGGATGGCCCAGGCCGTGATCGCCTGGTGGTACGCGAACAATCTCCAGAATGTCTATCTCTGGCTGACAGGCCTGGCCGCCGTCTTCTATCTTCTCCCCAAGACGACCGGCAACGCTCTCTACAGCCGCAACCTGGCCCTGCTGGTTTTCTGGCTGGTGCTCGTGTTTTCTAGTTGGGGTGGCATCCCCGCCAGCGCCCCGGTGCCCGCGTGGATTCCCACCCTGAGCCTGGTGGCCACCCTGGTCAGTCTGGTGACGGTCTTCGCGGTTTTGACTGCCTGTCGGCGGACCGTCCGGCGCCCCGCGGCCCCTGTCGCGCCCGCCAGTCTTCGCTTTGTCCGGTTCGGGGTCGCCTCGTTCGTTGTTGCCGGCCTCATGCAGGTCGTGGCCGCCTTCCCGTGCGTGTCGGCCATCACGGATTTTACGTGGTACGGCGCGGCCCGCACGCAAATCAACGTGTTCGGCTTCTTCGCGATGGTGGCTTTCGGAGCGATTTATTTCATCGTGCCGCGGGTCGCCGGTTTCGAGTGCCTCTGTCCCAAGAGGACGAAGGCCCATTTCTGGCTGGCGGCGGTCGGGTTGGTTCTGACGGTGGTCCCGGAGGCGGTGGCGGGTCTCAACGAAGGCCTCAAACTCGGTGATGCGAATCTCAGTTTCCTGCAGATCTCCGCTGACAGCTTTCATCTGATGCGGGTGAGCACGCTGGGAATTCTGTCGGTGGTTTTGGGCCAGGCGTTCTTCCTGGTCAACCTGCTGACCTACGTGATCGGCACCAGCCGCAAATGGGTGTTGGCGGAAGCTTCCGCCGCCACGACCGATCGGTTGAAGACCGCCGGGGTGAACTCATGAACTACGGCCCGCTTCTCTTTCTCGCGGCCTTTGCCGCCATGTCCGCCTCCTGGTTCGGCTTCGTCATCGGACCGCAGGCGCAACTTGGCCGCCAGCAGCCCGCCGCCATGCTCGGTTCGCCCGTCACTTATCCGGCCAACCGCAGCGGCGAGGCCCGGCAGGGCCTCCAAATCTACCGCGCGAACGGGTGTGTGGAGTGTCACAGCCAGCAAGTGCGCCAGACCGGCACGAAGCTCATTGTGCAGCTCGTCGAGCTCGGCACCAACCAACCCGCACTCGCCGCCACCCTGAAGAGGGAGCTGCCTTCCCTGCCGGAGGCTGAGCTCACCCGCGCGATGGAGAAACTCCCCGCTGCGCTGCTCACCACCTCCGCCCGGCCGGACGCGGATGTTTTGATGAAGGCCATCGCCGCCGCCGGCGGCAAGTGCAGCCTCCAGATCGTGCCCGTCGGCCCTGATCTGGAACGCGGATGGGGCAAGCGCCGGACGGTGGCCGGGGATTTCCTCTATGATTCGCCCGTCCTTCCCGGTTACCAGCGGATGGGCCCGGACCTGGCCAATGTCGGCGCCCGCAACCCCGATCTCAACTGGCAGCTCTGCCATCTCTTCTGGCCCCGTTCCGAGGTGGCCGGCTCCGGCATGCCCGCCTGTGAGTTCTTGTTCGAGAAGCTTCCGCTCGGCGCGGTTCGGTCACCGGATGCCCTGGTGTTCCCCGCTGGCACCGATCCGGTTCCTGGCTTTCAGGTGATCCCCACTCCGGCGGCCCGCTCTCTGGCGGCCTACTTGCTCAGCTTGCGGGCTGATGCGCCGCTGTTCGAGGCCCCATTCAGCGCCCCGGCCGTGGCGGCCACCTCGACCAACGCCCCCGCTGTGGCGCCCGGCTCGACCAACGCCCCGGCCCCGGCCGCCGGCACTCCTCCCGCGAACCCACCCAAGACGTCATGAGTCCGGATCGAGTTCAACCCCTCCCTTTGCCTGTCGAAAGCTCCGAGCCCAAGGTCGCTGAGGACGCTGTGCCGATCGTCCTGGTGGTGGTCTTCCTGATCCTGTTTTTCTGCGGGCTGGTTTACTTTGACCAACGCGGTGCCTGGTTCAAGCCCGAGGTGTACGTCCCTTACGCCTCGATCACTGAGCTGCAGGCCTTCCAGCCGCCCACCGGCGGGATTAATCTCGAGCGCGGCAAGGCGCTCTACGAGAGCATCTGCGGCCTCTGCCACAACAACGACGGCACCGGCAAGCCGAACCAGGCGCCACCGTTCGCCGGCTCCGAATGGGCGTTGGGCAATCCGAACCGGATGATCCGCATCCCGCTCAACGGGCTGAACGGTTCAATCAAGGTGAAGGACACCGATTGGGCCCTTTCGATGCCCGCCATGGGCGCGGCTCTCTCGGACGAGGATCTCTCGGCGGTGCTTTCCTACATCCGGACCAGTTGGGGCAACAAGGCCACCCCCATCACCTCCGACATGGTCAAGGCCGTCCGCGGCGCAGTCGGCACGCGCACGCAGATGTGGACGGTCGAGCAGTTGAACGCAGTTCAGTGACCCGTCGCGGGGGCTTTTCACGGCGGGCCGGGATGGTTTCGCGGCGATCGTGGTTCACCCAGCGCCCGATCCTGCCGCAGCAGCCGATTTTCGACTTGGCATCCCGCGGTCTTTCCCCACTCTAGCCCGGTGATTCATCCATCCGCCGTCGTTCACCCCGGTGCCAAAGTTGACTCCACCGCCCAAGTGGGACCATGCGCCGTTATTGACGAGGGGGTTGAACTGGGGGCTCATTGTCTGATTGGTCCCGGGGTTTACCTCACGGGCCGGACCGTGCTCGGGTCCCATAACCATGTCTTCGCCGGTTGCGTCATCGGCGAGGCGCCCCAGGACCTGAAGTACGCCGGCCAACCGACCGGTCTGCGCATTGGGGACCACAATGTGTTCCGCGAGCACGTGACCATCCACCGCTCGAACAAGGTGGGGGAGGACACGGTGGTCGGCTCGCACAACTTCCTGATGCAGCACAGCCACATCGCGCATAATTGCGTGATGGGGGATCACGTGATTCTGGGCGGGGGGTCGCTGCTGGCGGGGCATGTGATTGTCCAGGACCGGGCGATGATCTCGGGGAACTGCCTGATCCACCAGTTCACCCGGATTGGAACGCTGGCAATGATGCAGGGCGGGGCGGCGATCAGCAAGGACCTCGCCCCCTACACGGTCGCCTCCGGCCGCAACCGCATCGCCGGGCTCAACACCGTTGGTCTGCGCCGGGCCGGGGTCTCCCCGGCGGACCGGCTCGAAATCCGCGCCCTCTACCACTTTCTCTTCCGGTCGGGCATCAACTTCCGGGAGGCGATTCAGCAGGCGCGGAGCCAGTTCCTTTCCCCGGCGTCTCAAGGGCTGCTTGATTTCGCAGCCGCGTCGCGCCGGGGGGTCTGCCTCGAGCAGGGCCGCTCGCGTGAGGCCGCCGGGACGGCCGGGGCGGCCGCTGCCGAAGAATGATCCGCAAACGGCGCTCCCGGGGAATTCCCGGTTGCGGCGCCGCGCACGCCGGTTGTATCCTGCGGCATGTTGAAGGCAGGCATCGTCGGGCTCCCGAACGTGGGCAAATCCACGCTCTTTAACGCGGTCACGCGTTCCCACAAGGCGGCGGCGGAAAACTACCCGTTCTGCACCATTGACCCCAATCTGGGCGTGGTGATTGTTCCCGACGCGCGCCTCGCGCAGCTCGCCAGTGTGGTGGGGACCCCCGAGACAGTTCCCGCCACCATCGAGTTTGTGGACATCGCCGGACTGGTCAAGGGTGCCTCCCGCGGCGAGGGTTTGGGGAACCAATTCCTCAGCCATATCCGCGAGGTGGATGCGCTCATCCAGGTCGTGCGATGCTTCGACGACCCCGACATCATCCACGTCGAGGGCACGGTCGATCCGGTCCGCGACATCGAGATCATCATGACCGAGCTGATGCTGGCCGACTTGGAAAGCGTCCGCCGGCGCATGGAGAAGATCTCGCGCGATGTCAAACGGGGGGACAAGGTGGCGGTGCTGGAGGCGCGCCTGCTGGAGAAATACGACGCCCACCTCAACTCCGGCAAACCCGCCAACACCCTCAGCATCCCGCTCTCGCCGGACGAGCGGTCCCTGATCCGCAGTTTTTTCCTCCTCACCGACAAGCCGGTCATTTTCGCCGCCAATGTGAAGGAGGAGGAACTGGCCGCCGCCGCCACGAACCCGCGGGTCGAGGCGGTGCGCGCGTATGCCCGGACGCATCACCAATGCGAGACGGTGGTCGTTTCGGCGGCGCTGGAGAGCGGGCTGGCGGATTTGTCCGGCGAGGAGGCCGCCCAGTACCTGAAGGAGCTTGGGGTGGAGGATTCCGGGGCCGAACGTCTCATCCGCGCGGCCTACCACATCCTCGGGCTGCGCACCTTTTTCACCTACAATGTGCGGCAGACGCGGGCCTGGACGATTCACGAGGGGGACACCGCCCCCAAGGCGGCCGGCGTGATTCACTCGGATTTCGAGCGGGGCTTCATCAAGGCGGAGACGGTGGCGCATCATGATTTGGTCACCCTCGGCTCGATTTCACGCGCCCGGGAGACCGGCCACTACCGAATCGAGGGCAAGGAATACGTGGTGCGCGACGGCGACGTGCTGCTGTTCAAGTTCGCGGTTTGACGGTCGGGCGGTTTTCTGCTACCTTGCCGGTTGAAGATGCAACGGACTGGAGCGCGCCATTTGAAGGTCGGGTGCACGGTGATCGCCTGGGGGCTCTGCCTCGGCGCGGTGATCGGTGCGGCCCCGACCGGGCGCCCCGCCGGCCGTTCGATCGACTTCGGCCATGCGGAAGAGGAGCAGGTCTCCACCAACCGCGCCGAGGCGACCGGCCAGCGCGACATGGAAAGGCGGGCCGAGGCGTTGAAGCGCGTCGAGCAGGATCTCCGCGCGCCGATGGACATTTTCTCCTTCGCATCCCCGGCGGACAACCACCAGTTGCCGCTCTCCTCCATCCAGCGCTTCCTGGCGCGCCCCGTGGTCAGGCCCTCCGGCAAGGGTTCGGAGAAGAACAAGAACTGGATCATGGAGAGCCCCGAGGAGATGCTGCTGGACACCCCGGACTCGGAGGGGTTGAAGCTTTCGACCGGGGCTGACGATCCCGCCAAGCGGGCGCGGGACGAGGATTTCTATCTCAAGCGGTTGGGGGTGAAGCTCGGCGACGAGGGGAGTTTGCGGAGCGATCCGAGTATTCCCGAGCGCTGGTCCGCCGGCTTGGAGGACCCCCGCCGTGATCAGGGCGGCTCCCCTGAGCACGTCCAGGCCACCGAGCGCGCCCTTCGCCGCGCCATCAACTCAAGCCTGAGCGACGATTTCATGGCCGCGCCCCCCTCGCATCAGGGGTTTGCCGACATCTTTCACACCGGCGGGGAGCAATCCGACGACTCGCGCCGCCAGATGCTGCAGCACCAACAAATGATGCGGGAGTACCGCGAGGCGATCGGAGCCCCGGCGAATCCGTGGCAGGACCAAGCCGGTGGTCGGTCCGCTGTGGCGGTTGTTCCCCCGCCCGGCGCGACAGCCGGGAACGAGGGGCTTGCCGCGCACCCGTTTAGGTCCGAAGCGTCCGACCCGGCCTTCGGCCGCCTTCGGCCGCTGCTGCCAGGAGCGGTTTCCGGTGCTGATGGTTACAGCGCAATGCCCGCCCCCACCGCGGCCGATCTGCACCCGAAGCCGGTCGATCGATCGCCGCCCAAGCAGGACTTCGTCGCCCCCAGACGCCCGTTCATGTGAGGTTCGGTTTTTCCTGGTCGGGTGAAACTGCCTTCGCCTATCGGCGGCCATGGTCCCCAATCAAATCGGCCGCTGTCTCCACCCCGGAGCGGCATCGGGAACGCCCGGCGGCCGCTGTGACGGGTCCGCAGACGCTCCCCAGCGCCACGGCGATCCTGCCGCTGTGCCGCGCGATGCCAAATTCCCGCTCCACCCCAAGACAGGTAGTGCCATCCCCTGATCCGACCCGGTTGCAACTCACTGCCCACATTTTGGCGATAATTGTGGAGCTAAAACCATCACAGGCGTTCCGCGAGGAGCTGCTGGCAGAGGTCAGGGAAGCGCCTCGGCCCGAGCATCGCGGACCAGAGGTGCGGGAGAGTGCGGCGGCCAGGGCCGAAAGCCCGCTGCGAGGGGAATTCGGGCGTTTGGGCTGGGCGGCGGAGCAACTGGTGGCGCGGCGCAAGGGTGATCCGCAGACGCTGCGGATCGCGCAGCGGCTGCGACAGGAGACCACGATGACGCCGGCGTGGATTGCCGCCCGGTTGCCGATGGGGGTTCCCAGCCACCTGGCTTGCCTCCTCTACCGCGGCCAGCAGAAGCCAGCCCGCGAGGCGACCATTAAAAATACTCTGGTCTGACCCCCATATGCACGCCCTCAAACAGGGCATGATGCAGGAATTGCTGACCGGCAAAACCAGACTTTGTGCCGTCTGACGCCAGAGTCCTTTATGAAATCAAATTCCGAACCCAACTATTATCTCATCCGCACACTTCCTGAATTGGTTGATAAAGGCATCGTCGGCGTAGGCTGGGTAGATTTCCACTTCAACGAAATCCCGGACGCGGGAAAAGCAATAGAGGCAATTGCCGATGATTGGGGAGGGGAAAGCCTTGGGCGACGAGCAAATCAAATCCGAAGGTTTTACGCCATCGCCGAGGGTGATGTGGTTGTAGCCCCTGTTCCCTATGCCGTGGCGATCGGCAAGGCTACGGGCACCATGTTTTATGACCAAGCCTATTACGATAACGACCGAGGTAATCAGCGGCGGGTAAATTTTCCGCGCGATGCCGAGGGCCACGTAATCACCATCCCCCGCACCTCGTTCTCGGAGGCATTTCAGCGCCGCCTGCGGGTGCAAGGCATGACGGTGAACGACCTTGAAGAATTTGCCGATGAGATTCAAGCAGCGCTGACCAGCCAGACCAACGGCGGAGATTATACCTGGCAGAATCAGGTTCTCGCCCAAATGAGGAAGCAACAGGACAACTTCAAACAGAATTTATTGGCAAACATCCAATCTGGTCGGACCAATTTACAGACCGGGGGCGTGGGGCTAGAACAGCTCGTCCGCGAATTGCTGGAAACAGAAGGCTACAAGGCCCGAGTGCTTTCCAAACGCCAATTCGGAAGCTTCGCGGACGCTGATGTCCAAGCTTCACGGACCGACCGATGCGCGTCGGCAAAATTACTGGTGCAGGTGAAGCATCATCAAGGCTTCACCAACGAGCAGGGAATTCGACAGCTTGAAGAGATTCATAAGGCACATCCAGGCGAATATGACGATCACGAGATCGTCTTTGTAACGTCGGCTTCCGTTTCAGAAGAACTGCGAAAGAAAGCAGAATTGGCCAATGTGACCGTGCTAGCCGGACCAGAATTATCGGAATGGATTAGCGACCAGATCGACAAACTATCATCGCAAACAAAACTGGCACTGGGCATTTATGAAGTGCCGGCTGTAATCAAATCTGAAACGTAGGAGATAAAAATGCCAAATCATGATTATACAGCAAAGGACGCACTCGACCTATTGATTGCGAAAATTGAAAGCGCGTCACCAGCGCTGGCAACACAGATTCGGGCGGCAATTGACGCCGGCAAAGATATTCAAGCGGAAGAAACAATCATCCCCGGCATCGGACGGAAGCCAGCAAAGAAAAGGTATTACAGAAAGCACATCCCCTACACGGATGCGGAAGCGTTACACGTTGCAATCAGCGTGCTCGAATCACATCTCGTCGAAAGCCGGATGATGGTGAATGCCGCCCAGGAACAATTCAAACAAGTCGGCTTGGCGTCTCCAAAAAAACTTAAAACTGTCAGCCAACAATCCATTCCAGCACAAGATTCGCTTGAACTCGATATGGAATTGACAGACGAAGTCGCCGAGGTGTTAGGATTAGCGGAACCCAAAGACATCGCCATTGAGGGAGAACCGGAAACCGTCCAAGAAAAGAAAAACCTTCCCGACGTGCGCTTTGTTTCCGTTGATGACAATCAACTCAAAACACTGCGTGAATTTTTTGAAAAACTGAAACCACTCACCGATTTCAAGGAGCCCAAACATGGCAACGCTAACTGACCTGCAAAACGCGATTGACGCGTTGCTACATCATCCGGCGGGACCAGGCAGTTACCAATTGGTGCAGCCGGTCGAAGAAAAAGCCTACGAAGCATACGTGTTTGGACTCTGCCTGCGCGCAGTGCGCGAATTAGGCGTTCAACCACTACTCCGCGGCATCGCGGCAATTCCCACTCCGTTTGTATTTCGTGGCGCGCCCGGTCAAATTCACTCGCGTTACAAAAATTACGGTTACGCAAGCTTTACCCTGAACCGACACGAATTCGAGATACACGCCGGCGTGGAATTCGTCGGCACAAGCGGCATGACACACGAACTGGATGTATGCATCATGCGTGCAGATGCAGCGCAGGAATGCCGTCGGCAGCCAAACGACCCGCCATCATCCAGCGTATTCGGCGCATGGGAATGCAAGTTCTACGACCAGTCGCTAGACAAGCATCTGGCCAGAGCGTTCGTGGGACTCGTTGACGACTTCGGCTCAAATCTGCGACTTGCTGGGTTCTGTTCAAACCGGACACACAGCCAGATGCGTGAATACTTCCGGCCTCAACGAAGACCATACCCCCATCTCCTGCTCACACCACTCGACCCGACGAGTGAAACCCGCTTCGTTGGCGTTCTATCAGCGGAGTTGAAAAAAATGACTGCCGCATAACCGCATGAGTCGCTCCGTCCAAAATCACGATGCTGGCGGCAAGGTCCGTCCCGCTTGGCCAGCGGACTCCACCGTCAACACCGTGTTTTCGGACTGCCAGAAATATCGCTATCAACTTCGGGAAATCTGGGACGTGTCCAAACCGCTCGTCCTCTGGTTACTGATGAACCCCAGCGTCGCCTGCACCGATTACCGCGATCCCACCCTGCGCAAGACGGGGAAATTCGCCCGCACCTGGGGCTACGGCGGTCAACTCGTCGGCAACGTCCACGCCTACCGCGCCACCGACAAAAACCGATTGCTGGAAGTGGACGATCCCGTCGGTCCCAAGAACCACCAGATGATTCTGGAAATGGCGGCAGCAGCAAAAACCGTCGTGCTCGCCTACGGACAGCCGCCGAAATCACTCCGCGCACGCGGTCAGGAACTGGAATCGCTTTTGCGCAGCCATCCGGGTCTTTGCCACCTGCGGCTTTCCCAAGATGGCACACCGGTTCACCCGCTCTACCTACCATCAACACTTTGCCCCAAACCCCACGGCGTGAGGCCAAGATGCAAGAGCAAAACCTGATTGATATAGAATGAAACCCAATCCAACAGGCCAAGGCATTCTTCACACGAAGTGCATACTCAAACACGATCACGAGTTTGCGTTTTCATGGGAACTGGAAACATTCAGAGACGGCGCAACCAACGCAGCCAAGGATTATTGGTGCTTTAGCGTCGTAGAGGATAAGGAAGCATTTCAATTCGAGCTTGTAGATGAGGGCAACTACATGCGTGTTCAAAACATGCACAACAACGGTCACGACCGATACAAGGCCAAAGGCATACCGGAGGCATTCATTCGTCTCAGCTACGATTTATTCAAGATTCCCATTGGCTCATCAAGAGAGGGATGCATCGGGTCCCAAGCAGCGCCAAAAATGTGGGTAAAGCCAGAACAACAATCACCATCAGCAACAAAAGCTTGGGAACGTCTTGTGTCATCAGGAGAAGCTTACAAAGACGAGAACCAGCAGCGGTTTTTTTATCCCAAACCGTAATTAAGGCAAATCGCCAACAAGATTATCCCATGAGCAACATCGTAACCGTCCGGCGGAGCCGTCTTACGCTGAGGGGTGGGGGTGTGGCAGGATGGCAGGGTGAAACGACCATCAACGGCCTCCCGGACGCCACGACGCCACCTCAGCGCCACAGAGAAAGCTGAGGTTCTCCGAGAGCACCGGCGCAGCGGCATGTCGCTGCTGGCCTTCGCCGGAGAACACGGACTTTGCTACAGCAGCCTGCTGCGCTGGAGATCCCGGCAAGGCCAAGAAAGCCAGGTGGTGGTACCCCCTGACCCGGAAGCGGGCACACGATTCGTTCCGGTGAAGGTCGAGGGTGAGGCGCTGACCGGGGATTACGTCCTCAACTGGGCCGGAGGCCGCTCCTTGAGGATCCCGCCGCAGTTCGACATGGATTCCTTGCGGCGATTGCTGGGCGTGCTGGAGGCCGTGGGATGATTGGCCTCCTCCCCACGACGGCGATTTTCCTGGCCACCGCGCCCACGGATCTCCGCAAAGCGTACGACGGGCCGGCGGTGGCCAGTGCCAATTTAAATCCCCCAGCACAAAGAAATAATTGTCGTTGACCAAGCAGCGGCGGGCGCGGGAGGAGGCGCCCGGGGAGTGGCGGGTGGAGGAGCGGGGCTGGTGCCTGGGGGATCAGGCGTTCAAGGAGGAGTTGCTGGCGCAGCGCCATGAAAAGGGGGGGGATTACCACGGTCACGTGTGGATCGTGGCGTGGACCTGGGTGTCCAATTGCCTCGGCAAGAAGCGAAAGGTGGTGTGACTTTGTATGGGCGACCCCTATTGGGATGCATTGGCAATCGTACACGGCCCGGGCTAGACACTTCTCCCAGGTGCCAGAGTCACTTTAGGACCTATATATGAGTCTTTACGCGATTAGCGCACCGATGTATAGTCCGGTAAATGAGATCCGCGATGCACGATGTTCTGCCGGCGCCGCTCCGGCGCTCGTTGTCCAAGTTCGGCCACGACCTGGCCGTGGCGCGGCGCAAGCGCCGGCTCACGGTGTCCAAGTTCGGCCACGACCTGGCCGTGGCGCGGCGCAAGCGCCGGCTCACGGTGTCCATGATGGCGGAGCGCACCGGGCTCGCCAAGAGCACGTACGCCCGCCTCGAGGCGGGCGACCCGGCGGTGGCCATGGGGGCGTACGCGATGGCGCTTTTTGTCCTGGGGTTCGGCGCGGTGTTCGGCGAGGTGGCAGACGCCCGCCGCGATGAGGCTGGCCTCCTCCTGGACGAGGAACGTCTGCCGAAGCGCGTGCGTTCCCGGACCACCCCCACGCCCATATGAAACGCGTATGGGGGTCAGAACAGAGTATTGATGATTCCGGTATTGACCACGGCCGTTCAATCGGTGGGCCGCCCATCGGGTGGCTCGAAAAGTGCCCATTCAGCATCCTGGAGCGATCTACCACGTCCTGTCTCGCGGAGACCGGCGCGAGGCGATCTTCACCGGCGACCGCGACCGTCAAATACTCCTGGATACTCTGGGTGAAGGGTGCCGCTAGACCGCTTGGCAAGTGCCTGCTTGGTGCCTGATGCACAACCACTTACATCTGCTGCTGGAAACCCCGCAACCCAACCTGGCGGAGGGCATGCGCTGGTTTCTGGGGGTCTATACCACTCTGTTTAACCTCCGCCAAAAGGAGTTCGGGCATTTGTTTGACGGCCGCTACCAGGCCCGGTTGGTGGACGGCAGCGGCAACGGCTGCCTCAAGACCGTGTGCGATTACGTGCATCTGAGCCCGGTGCGCGCCAAGCTGCTGGCGGCCGACCAGGGGTTGCTGCTGGCACAAGTCAGGGAAGCGGCGCGGCCCGAGCATCGCGGAGCAGAGGTGCGGGTGAGTGCGGCGGCCAAGGCCGAAAGCCCGCTGCGAGAGGAACTCGGGCGTTTGGGCTGGGCGGCGGAGCAACTGGTGGCGCGGCGCAAGGGTGATCCGCAGAAGCTGCGGATCGGGCAGCGGCTGCGACAGGAGACCACGATGACGCTGGCGTGGGTTGCCGCCCGGTTGCAGATGGGGGTTCCCAGCCACTTGGCCTGCCTTCCTCTACCGCCGCAAGCAGAAGGCAGCCCGCGAGGCGACCACTGAAAATACTCTGTTCTGACCCCCATATGACCCTGACC
>Ga0182030_10006164_pt1 | contig 25345 bp, 25 predicted proteins | sample 812S3MmetaG_FD_121299 | JGI IMG/M metagenome (GOLD analysis project Ga0182030, IMG submission 121299) | Permafrost microbial communities from Stordalen Mire, Sweden - 812S3M metaG (Illumina Assembly) | ecosystem: Environmental > Terrestrial > Soil > Wetlands > Permafrost | place: Sweden...
ACTCGCTGCGGGAGGCGTGGTTCTTCCCCACCGGGGACGCGGTCACCGCCACCCCGACGATCGTCGGCGGCGTGGCCTACTTCGGGTCCTGGGACACGAAGTTCTACGCCGTCGATGTCGCCACCGGGGCGCTGCGCTGGTCGTACCAACTGGACTCCCAGACCGCGGTGACGCCGTACCCGGGCCAGAGTCCCCGCACCATTGACTCCGACGGGGGACTGGTGACGTCGACCGCCTGGTACGAGCCCGGCGACGGCAGCCGTCCGAACCTCGTCATCGTCGGGGGCGGCTACACCCTCTACGCCATCGACGCGGACACGGGTCAGCTCTACTGGAAGCACGTCTACGACGGCCGGCCCGAACGGCCCCCGAGCCCGACGACCGACCCCACCCGGATCTTCTCGTCGCCCATCGTCGAGAACGGGAACATCTACTTCGGCACCAGCACCGACGGTCAGCCGGGTGAACGCGGCTACATCGTGGCGGCCAGCCTCCAGACCGGCGATCCCGTCTGGATCCATCAGACGGACGTCAACGCCAGGGGGACCGTCCTGGACGACGGCTGTGGAGGGGTCTGGTCGTCCGGCAGCTACCTGCCGGGCCTGGACGACGTCGTGTTCACCCTGGCCGACTGCAACGACGGGAACGTGCAGACCACCCTGGCCGAGCGCGTCGTCTCGCTCGACGCCCGAACGGGAGCGGTGCGGTGGACGACGAGCGTGGGTGGACGGAACCTGACCTGTGACTTCGACGAAGTGGGCACCAACGTCGGACTCGCGGCGGACGGGACTCCGGACTTCCTCGGTGCCTACGGCAAGGACGGCCGCTACGTCTCGCTCGACCCTGCCACCGGGGCCATCCGGTGGTCGACGCGGACGGTCTTCGGCGGATCGGCCGGCGGATTCCTCGGCAGCCCGGCCTTCGACGGCTCCGTCGTCTACGGGGCGACCGGCATCGGGGACCTCTCCACTCCCCCGGGCTGCAGTCCGGGAAGCCCCGGCGACGTCGCCAACCAGTCCGACCCGAGCTTCTTCGCCATGGACGCCACGACCGGCCGGATCCTCTGGCACGCCTCCGACGCGCGTGCCTTCGGTGCCACCACCGTCAGCGGGGGCATGACCTTCTCCTGCCAGGTCTTCGATCCGGCGGTCCAGGTGCGCAACGCCGCAACCGGCGCCCTGGTCACCTCACTCGCCCTCCCGGGCCCGTGCTGGAGCGGGGTCGCCATCTCCGGGGGGACCGTGGTGACCGGTCTGGGGACCTCGGCGGGCGGCACCCCGACGGGCGTCATCGCCTTCCGCACGCCGTGACGGGGTGACCGTCGCGACACGGACCGGCGTGGCTGGCGGGCGCACACCGCGTCCGAACCCGGCCCGCGGCGCCCCGAGGTCGGCCGGCCCCGGTCGAGGGACGGGACCAGGTGGTTGACGCCGAAAATGGCATCGGGAAGCCTGGACCCATGAGCATCGGCTACGTCGTGCGGGACCGCATCGCCCACATCAGCTTCGAGCGCGGGGAGAAGCACAACGCCTTCCGCGACGAGGACCTCCAGGCACTCAGCACCGCGCTGCGGCGCCTGGACGGCGACGAGACCGCGGACATCGCCATCCTGTCCGGCCGGGGCCGGTCCTTCTCGAGCGGCGGCGACGTCAGCGCCCGTCTCCAGCGCTCCATGGACGAAGGATCGACGGCCGGTCGGACGACGGAGCGCGAGGCGTTCCTCGAGTGCGACCACTGGAAGCCGGTCATCGCCGCGGTCCACGGGTACTGCCTCGGCCATGCCCTGGCCACGGCGCTGTTGTGCGACCACATCGTGGCCACCCGTGACGCGAGGTTCCAGGTCACCGAGACCAGGATCGGCCTGGCCATGCCGGGTCTGATCCCCCAGCTCGGCACGCCTGCATTCGCCTACGACGTCTCCCTGACCGGGCGTATGTTCACGGCCGAGGAGGCCATGGCCGGCGGCATGCTGACCCGCCTCGTCGACGCCGGTGCGCACGTCGACGGCGCGGAGGAACTGGCCCGTCAGATCCTCGAGAACCCGCAGACCGCGGTGCGGTCCCTCGTCCAGGTCCGTCGGGCGATGATCGTCGCCGACTCGGCGCGCTACAAGGCCGTGGCACCGGCGTTCGACTGGGCGACCAGCAGCGAGGCCAAGGCGGCCGTCGCCGCCCGGGCGGCCGGGATCAAGGACTGATCGCGGTGGCGACGGAGAGACACCACCGGAATTGGTGCGCGGGATACGTTCTGGGTCATGCCTGACGAACCGCCGGACGAGGTAGTGGTCGACCGCTCGGACGCCATCATGACGGTCCGAATCAACCGGCCCGAGGCCCGCAACGCCATGAACGTGGCGGTCATGGCCGGAATCGGCGGGGGGCTCCTCGATGCCGAGGCCGACGAACAGGTCCGGGCCGTGGTGCTCACGGGCACCGGGGACCGGGCGTTCTGTGCCGGCATGGACCTCCGGGCCTTCGCCGAGGGCGGCATGACCCCCGGCGACGACCAGAAGGTGGGGATGGAGGGGTTCGCCACCTTCATCCGGGGCGGCTTCTCCACCCCGGTGATCGGGGCGGCCAACGCCTCCGCGGTGGCCGGAGGGTTCGAACTCCTCATGGCGTGCGACCTGATCGTGGCGTCCGACGGGGCGCAGTTCGGGATCCCCGAGGCGAAGCGGGGCCTGTTCGCCGCCGGTGGGGGAGTGTTCCTCCCACGCCGGATCCCCCTCGCCATCGCCCTCGAGCTCGGGATGACCGGTGACGTGATCGACGCCGGCCGGGCGTCGGAGCTGGGCCTGGTGAACCGTGTGGTCCCCCCCGGGGATGTGCTGCGCACCGCCGTGGAGCTCGCGGCGCGCATCGCGGCCAACGGCCCACTCGGTGTGCAGGCGACCCGGAAGCTCATGCGGGCCGCGGCGTCGATGACGGACGAGGAGGTGTGGGCGCTCCAGGCCGAGCTCCAACCCGGTGTCTTCGGGAGCGAGGATGCGAAGGAAGGTTCACGGGCGTTCATCGAGAAGCGGGCACCGGCCTGGAAGGGCCGCTGACCACCGGTCATGCGAGCCGCCGTACTGTTCGAACCGGACGCACCCCTCGAACTGCGGGACCTGTCGCCGCGCCCGCTGCGCGCCACGGAGGTCCACCTCCGGATCGACGCCTCCGGTGTCTGCCATTCCGACGAGACCGTCCGCCGCCAGGGCATGGGCGGACTCGCCCCGGTCATCCTGGGTCACGAGGGTTGCGGCACCGTCCTCGAAGTCGGTGGGGAGGTCCGGGACCTGGCACCCGGCGACCGGGTCATCGGCGCCTTCCAACCGGCGTGTGGCTCGTGTTGGCACTGCGCCCGGGGTCGCACCCAGTTCTGCGAACGGATCATCGACGTGGCGATGCAGGCCCACTGGAAGGACGACATCGGTGGGCAGCGGATCTGGTCGATGAGCGGTCTGGGCACCTTCGCCGACGAGGCGGTGGTCGAACGGATCTCGGTCGTCCGGGTGGAGTCGGACCTGCCCGCCGAGCAACTGGCCCTCATCGGGTGCGCGGCCATGACCGGCGTGGGGGCGGCCCTGAACACCGCGCGCGTCGAGCCCGGATCGGTGGTCGCCGTCCTCGGCTGCGGCGGCGTGGGGCAGTTCGTCATCCAGGGCGCGCGGATCGCCGGAGCGGTCAAGATCATCGCCGTCGACCCGTTCGCCACCAAGCGCGCCACGGCCCTGGACAACGGAGCGACCGACGTCATCGACCCGACGGGCACCGACGTCGTCGCGGCGGTGCAGGACCTCACCGCCGGCCGGGGTGTCGACTACGCCTTCGAGGTGGCCATGTCCGGACCCACCCTGCGCCAGGCCTACGACCTCTGCCGCAGTGCCGGAACCGTCGTCGCCGTAGGCATGCCGCCGGCCGGCACGACGGTCGAGTTCGACGCCTACCAGCTGTTCTCCACCGAGAAGCGGCTGCTGGGCTGCTACTACGGGTCCGGCCAGGTGCGGAGGGACTTCCCCCGCCTCGTCGCCCTGGCGCAGGCCGGCCGACTCGATCTGGCCGGCGCGGTGACCCGCCGGATCTCCCTCGACCAGGTCAACGGTGCCTTCACGGCCATGGCCGCCGGTGACGTCATCCGGTCGGTCATCGTGCCCACCGGAGCGGCGTCGTAGGACGCGGTAGCAAGATGCAGGGGGATGTCCGCCCGCGCCCACCGGCGTCGGCCGCGGGCCGGAAGCATCCACGTCATGTCAATCCGATCCAGAGGAAGGGCGGTCCCCATGTGCACGACCCCAGCTGATTGCGTCCCGGTATGAGCACCTTCAAGAATCCCGCCTGGCTTCCGTTCTCGGTCAGCGAGGCGGCCTCGGCCGGCGACGCCACCGAGCACGACCTCGAGTCCGGCGAGGCCTGGAACCACCTGCTGGAAGGACTGAAGCGGGCCGGTGACGTCGTGCTGTCCGACTCGGTCCCCCGGGACCCGGTGGACACGGCCTCCGGCTTCCGCCACCTGCTCGTCCTGCTGGGCGTGGGGATCGACGAGCTCCTCCGTCGGGGTCTCGACCGGGTCCCGGCGATCAAGCCCTCCGCCATGGATGCCGCCTACAAGTGGGGGATGGAGTGCCCCGACTGCATCTACGTCGGCTCGGCCCTGCGGGGTGGGACCACCTACCGGCTGTGGGGCAACCGGGGCTCGGCGCGGTACGTGGGGCTGCAGGTCATGGCCGGGATGGGGTCCACCGCCAACGCCCTCCTCGACGAGTTCGAGCTGGATGCCGACGGTAACTTCGAGATCATCCTCTCGGCGGAGCCCCACGAGGGGAATTGGCTCGCGCTCGACGAGGGCGCCACCATGCTCGTGGTCCGGCACTTCTTCTACGACTGGGAGCACGAGGTCCCGGTGACCATGTCCATCGAACCGCGCTCGGGTCCCACGACCATGGACGAGCAGGCGCCGGTGGCGCCGCAGGCGGCCATGGCCCGCCAGGTCGTCGCCCTGGGCGACTTCCTGGAGGAGAACCTCAAGTTCTTCCTGGGATTCTCCAATCCCGAGCACCCCAACACGTTCCTCCCGCCCCTGGACGGGACGGCGATGGGCGCGGCGGCCGAGAACCGTCCGGTCATCGGCTCCTGGAAGCTGGCGCCCGACGAGGCGCTGGTCATCGAGGTGACCCCGCCGGAGGGCCTCTACTGGAGCTATTCGCTGGGCAACGTCTGGTGGGAGACGATCGACTACGGCAACCGCCAGTCGAGCCTCAACGGCTTCCAGGCCGTCGTCGACGACGACGGGAAGGTGCGGGTGGTGGTGGCCCATCGGGACCCGGGGGTCGCCAACTGGCTCGATACGGGGGGACACAGCGAGGGGCCGATCATCCTGCGCTGTGTCCGTACGGAGACGGCCCCCGTGCCGGACTCCCGAGTGGTGCCGTTCGACCACCTCGCCGACGAGTTGCCGCCGGGTACCCGACGGATGTCACCGGATGGGCGCGAGGCGGCGATCGACGTCCGCCGGAGGGCGGTGAGTCGGCGGTTCGCCCGATGACGCTGGACGTCGAACGGATCGAGGAGGAGGCCCGGACCCGCACCGGGCTCGAGGACACCGGTGGTGACCACTACCGCGAGGGCCTCGAGCGCCTGGTGGCGTCGATGAATGCGGAGGGCACCCTGACCGAGCTGGGCGAAGCCATGATGCAGCTGCGCCTGAGCACGCTGCTGGCCGCCCGTCTGGGGGTGGAGGAGACCTACCGGCAGCATCCCGAGATCGACGACGAGGTGGTCGAGGGTCCGGTCTTCGTCATCGGGCTGCCCCGCACCGGCACGACGGCCCTCAGCCAGCTCGTGGCGGCCGATCCCCAGTTCCGGTCGTTGCGGACCTGGGAGTCGGCGGCCCCCGTCCCCCCTCCCGAGACGGCCACCGAGCACACCGACCCCCGGATCGCCGCCACCGAGGAGGGCCTCGCCCTGATGGACGAGGCCTTTCCGCTCATGCGCACCATGCACCACGTGGAGGCCACCACGGCGACCGAGTGCCAGGACCTCATGGGCATGAGCTTCCGCACCGCCCACTTCGACGGCTTCGCCCGGGTGCCCTCCTACATGGCGTGGGTCGTCGACACGGACATGCGGGAGACGTACCGCTACCACCGGCGGGTGCTCCGCCTCCTCCAGTGGCGCTGTCCCCCCACGCTCTGGCACCTCAAGACCCCGGTCCACATGTTGTCGCTCGATGCGCTGGTGGCGTCGTATCCGGACGCCCGGTTCCTGTGGAGTCACCGGGACCCCACCGAGGTACTCGGCTCGGTGTGCAGTCTCATCCACTACACGCGCAGCTGGAGCAGCGACCGCGACGACTCCGTCGAACTGGGTGCGGAGCAGCTGGACCGCTGGTGGACCGCTGTGGAGCGGGCCATGGAGTTCCGGGAGCGGACGGGCGACGACCGCTTCGCCGACGTGTCGTTCGGTGACCTGCAGACCGACCCGGTGGAGGTGCTGGCCGGAGCATTGGAGCGACTGGGCTTCCCCTTCGACCGACGCTCCCGGACCTCGGTGGAAGCGTGGGCGGCGTCCCATGCACCCGGTGCGCACGGGATCCATTCCTACGAGCTGTCCGACTTCGGGCTGAGCCCCGGCCAGGTCCGGGAGCGGTTCGCCCCGTACTGCAGGGCCTTCGGCATCGGAGCCTGAACCCTGGAGGTGGCGGGCGTCCCCGTCGGCGGACGCCCGACGTCAAGCAGCCGCCGCGTCGATCAGCCCGTAGCGCCGGCGCACGGACCGGTCGACGGACGAGAACACGACGTCCACCATGATGCCGATGAAGATGATCACGATCATCATGGCGACCACCACCGCCCACTCGCCCTGGGTGACCGCGTTGACCGTGCGCCCTCCGAGACTCAGGGGATTGACCAGTACGAGGAACTCTCCGGCCATGAGGGCGTGCCAGGCGAACGCCCAGCCCTGCTTCATGCCTCCGAGGATGCTCGGGAAGGCGGCCGGCCGGATCACGTGACGCTGCAGGGCGAGTCCCCGGGCGCCGAGGATGCCCCCGACCCGGAGCAGACCCGGGGGAACCTGGTCGATACCGCTGATGAATCCGTTCGCCACCACCGGCGCGGCACCCAGGACCATCATGAGGATGATGGCCTTGGCGTCCACGCCGAAGACCATGATCCCCAGCGGGTACCAGAGCACGGACGGCATGGTCTGCATGCCGGTGATCAGCGAAGCGATACCCGCCCGCAGCACCGCCACCCGCGCGACGGCGGTGCCCACGATCCCCCCGACGAGCAGCACCAGCGCGTAGCCGACGACCGCCTGTCCGGCTGTCGCCCAGCAGGCCTGCCAGAAGAGCGAGGTACCCACCATCTCCCACAGCTGGCGGAAGACCGCAGTGGGTGACTGGAAGATGTAGGGCTTCCGGTGCGCCCATACGGCGGACTGCCAGACCAGGAGGATCAGGCCCAGGGCCACCAGCTTCGGCCAGGTCGCTCGCCACGCCCGACGGGACAGCCGGTCCCGCAGGGGTCGTCCGACCCCGTCGAGGGCGTCGAGTCCGGCCAGTGCCTCGTGGTGGGTGGGTGCATCGGGACGCAACGTCGTGGTGTCAGCGGCCATGGCGTCCGACCTCCGCACGGAGCTGGTCGGTGACCGTGGCGGCCAGCGACGCGATCTCCGGTGAGTCGGACCGCCGCGGGCGGGCCAGGCCGACCGTGAACCTGGCCGCGACCCGTCCGGGGCGACTGGTCAGGAGGACGATGCTGTCACCGAGCCGGGCCGCCTCGCGGACGTTGTGGGTGACGAAGACCGCGGTGAACCGCCGCTCGAGCCAGAGCGCCTCGAGTTCGTCATGGAGGAGGTCTCGGGTGATGGCGTCCAGGGCCCCGAACGGCTCATCCATGAGGAGGAGGCCGGCATCCTGGGCCAACGCCCGGGCCAGCGCCACCCGCTGCCGCATGCCCCCGGAGAGCTCGTGGGGGCGTCTATCCCCGGAACCACCCAGGTGGACCCGCTCGTGCAGGTCGGCGGCGACCGAGCGGCGCTCGACCCTGCCGACGCCGCGCAGCCGGAGGGGGAGTTCGACATTGGCCGCCACGGTCAGCCAGGGGAACAGCGCCGAGTCCTGGAAGAGCATCGCCGTCGACGTGCCCCGGGTCGTGCCCTCGGCGATCGGGACGGCCACCGGTCCCACGGTCGGTCGGTCGAGTCCCGAGATGAGGTCGAGCAGGGTCGTCTTGCCGCATCCGGAGGCACCCACCAGACACGGGAACTCAGAGCGAGGCCTTCATGCAGAACACGCTCCTGCCGGCGCTGCCGGCGCTGCCGGCGCTGCCGGTGGACGGCGGATTCGCCGGGGCCCCGGAGGAGCGCGCCGCCCAGGTCGCCCACCACGAATCGGCCTGACCGGCCCGACATCGGCCACGGCCGGCGGACCACCGGGTGACGCCGGACCCGGTTCCGAACCCGGTGGTACCGTCGGCGTATGGCCGGGAGGGACTGATCCCGTGGACGATCTGGACGCTGCGAGGTACATCTCGCTCACCACGTTCAAGAAGGACGGCTCTCCCGTCTCGACTCCGGTGTGGATCACCGGTGCCGCCGGAACGTACGCGTTCACCACCGGTGACCAGGCATGGAAGACGCGGCGGCTGCGGCGCGACCCTTCGGTCCGGGTGCAGGTCTGTGACATGCGCGGCCGGGTCGCGCCCCAGGCGACCCGGTACGTGGGAACGGGCGAGGTGGCCAGCTCGGCGGACGCCGTGGCCGCGGCCGAGCTGGCGTTGGCCGCGAAGTACGGCTGGCAGTTCCATGCCATCAGGATCTTCGAGTCGATGAAGGGTCGCTTCGGTCGCGGCCCCCGTCAGGAGCCGGTCGCGATCCACCTCTCGCTCGGCGAGGGCTGAGGGCGCCGAGCGTTGCCGGTCCGTAGGGGGAGACGTCCACACGGGGTGCGGGGATGCGGCCGACACTGTCACCTAGGAGACAGACAGCGCCCGCCGCGGCGAGCAGAGTTACACGTGGGCGGCGGAACGTCCCAGGTGATCATGTACCGGCTGCAGCCACCCCCCGGTGCAGCCGGGCATGATCACCCCCGGTGCGCAAAGCGGGGGACCGGCCCCGTGGGTTCCCGTCCGGTCGGCGGGAGACAGCGCCGGACGGGCCGGCCCGGTGTGGTGGCGCCGATCGACCAGCCGAAGGTTCTGCCATGACCGGTCCGGGGGACGATCCCCTCGCCGGTGCGACCGTCCTGGGGGTGCTCGACGAGTCCGAGCGGCGATTCCTCGCGTCGAGGGGTCGTCACCGGAAGCTCGACAAGGGACAGATCCTCTTCACCGAGGGCGAGAGGTCGGACTCCGTGCTCGTGCTCCTGTCGGGGCACATGAAGGTCCTGAGGTATTCGCAGGACGGCGACCCGTTCATCGTCAACACCGTGCTGCCCGGGGACAGCATCGGTGAGATCGGCGTGTTCTCGAAAGGCCCCCGCTCGGCGACCGTCCAGGCGGGCGAGCCGAGCGTGCTGTTCGAGCTGCCGGCATCCGTGATCACGGACCTCATCTCGAAGCGACCGGCCGCCGGCATCTTGCTGCTGGAGTGCGTGTCCGGCATGGTCCGGAGAATGACCGGTGTGGCGGCGGACCTGGTGTTCCTCGACCTCAGGCAGCGCGTGGCCAAGTACCTCCTCGAGGACCCCCTGGCGGATGCCCGCTCGCCGGCCAACCGGTTGACCCAGTCGGAGGTCGCCGCCAGCATCGGGGCCAGTCGCCAGCGGGTCAACGCCTGCCTGCGCGACTTCGAGCGCCGGGGCTGGATCAGCATGGAGTCCCGACGGCTCCACGTCATCGATCCGGAAGGCCTGGCCCGTGGTGCCAGCCTCTGAACGTGTCGCCGACCGCCGGCACTCCGGAGTCGGCCCAGGCGGGCGCGGGCTCGGCGCGCGGATCCCGTGGGCTGCGCCCCCGGTTGCGGCAGAATCCAGGCCATGAAGGCTGTCCGCTACGACTTCGCCGACGCCGACTTCCCCGCCTCGTTGGTGGACGTGGACGAACCCGCCCTCCCCACCGGCGAATGGGCCCGTGTGGCGGTCGGCGTCGGGGGGATCTGTGGCAGCGACCTCCATCTGTTCGGCCCGGTCGTGGCCGGCTCCCCGACGCTGCGGGGGATCGCCGACTTCCCCTTCGAACTCGGCCACGAGATCGCCGGGACGGTCATCGAGGCCGGCGAGGACTGCCCGTTCGCCGTCGGGACCCGGGTGGCGGTCGACCCGATCATCCCCTGCCTGCCCCGGGGCATCGACCCACCGTGTGCCCACTGCGCCCGGGGATGGGCGTCGAGCTGTCTCCGCTTCGACAGCCACGTGATGACCGGCGGCCGGTCGCTCGGCTACACGCGGGGGCTCGGGGCCGGATGGGCCGAGCAGGTCCTGGGGCACCGGTCCATGCTCCACCCGATCCCCGACAGTGTGCCCGAGACGGCGGCCGTCCTGCACGAGCCGATCTCGATCGCCATCCACGGCCTGGCCCACCGACCCCCGGATGAGGGGGCTCCGATCCTCATCGTCGGGGGCGGCATCATCGGGCTCACCGCCCTCCTGGCCGTGCGGACCTACTTTCCCGACAACCCGGTGACGGTGCTGGCGCGCCACCCCCACCAGGCGGAGGCCGCCCGCACCTGCGGGGCGACGTCGGTCGTGAGGGGATCCGGGGCGGCGGCGTTCGAGGAGCTGGCCGTCCTGGCCGGGGGGCGGTCCGTCGGGGACGGCGACGACCGGATGCTGATGGGCGGGTTCCCCTACGTCATCGAGGCGGCCGGGGGGCCGGGTGCCGTGACCGACGCGCTGCGGGCCGCCGATCACCGGGGGACGGTGCTCACCCTGGGGGCGGCGGGAGTCGGGACGGTCGACCTGACCCCGATCTGGTACAAGCAGCTGGCGATGGTCGGCTCCGTCGACCACGGGTCGAACCCGTCGTCGGTCATGGGCCGGGGGCCCCGGGGCCTGGACCACTCGATCGATGCCGCCCTGGCGGTGCTGGCGCAGCGGGCGTTCCCGCCCGAGGTGCTGGTCACGCACGAGTTCCCCCTCGAGGGGTATCGGGAAGCCGTCCGGGCCGGGCTCGACAAGACCACCAGCCGGGCGATGAAGGTGGTCCTCCGGCCGGACCGATGAGCTCCGACGACGGGTCCCGGGCGCACCCGGGCCGCGGTCCCGGGCCCTACCGGCTGTCGATGGTGACCTTGACGGCCCCGGACGACTCCTGGTCGGCCAGCACGGTGAAGGCGTCGCGCCACTCGTCGAGCCGGAACGTGTGGGTCAGCATGGGCGTCAGGTCGATCCGGCCGGACCCGACCATGTCCAGGAAGTGGGCGATGCCGTGCTGGCGGACTCCCTCGACCTCCTCGATCCCGAAGGCGTTGGAACCGGTGTAGATGATCTCCTTGGAGTACACCGGTGTGTCGTCCCACTTGGCGGCGCCGTGCATGCCCAGCTTGACGAGGGTGCCCCGGGCGCGCAGCACGCGGCAGCCGACCTCCAACGTCTCGGCCGCCCCGATCGTGTCGTAGACCACGTCGATGCCACCCGGGAAGGCCATGGGGAGCCCGTCCGCCGGCTGCAGCACGCCACCCGACCAGTCCGCGACCTGCTCGATGAGCTCGAGCCGGGGCTCGTGGGGCACCGTGGCGGCGCCGAAGTCCTCGGCCAGCCGGCGTTGCGCGGCGAACCGGGCGACCACCATCACCTCGACCGTCGGGTACAGCGCCCGGAGGATGGCGACGGCGCACTGACCGAGCGCACCGGCGCCGTAGACGAGCACCTTGCTCCCCGGCTGCGGCGGGTGGCGGGTGACGGCGTGGAGGGACACCGCGAAGGGGTCGGCGATGACCACCTGCTCGTCGGTCAGGTGGTCCGGCACCTTGAAGAGCATCGAGTCGTGGGCCGGCATGAGGTCGGCGAACCCGCCGGTGACGTCGGCGCACATGCCGATGTGGATGCCGGGAGCGAACGAGCCCTTGCCGAACGAGTGGCACTGGCTGAGGTCGCCCGCGACGCACGCCGGACAGACGGGTGACACCCCCCGCGTGACGCAGGTGAGCCACGGGTTGAGGGCGACACGGTCCCCGGGCTGGAGCCCCTCCGCCTCGGGCCCGACGTCGACCACCTCGGCGATCACCTCGTGGCCCATGACGTGGGGGAACGAGACGAACCCCTTCATCGGATTCTGCTGCATGCCCACCGCGTTGCCCGGGTCGACCAGGCTGGCGTAGTCGAGGAACACCGCTTTGGACTCCGACCCGCAGATCCCCACCAGTCTCGGCCGGGTGACCACCCAGTCGGGCCGGAGGAACCCGGGCTCGTCGATGTCGACGAGCCGGGTGGGTGTCCGGGCCAGCATCCGCAACAGGCGGTTGTCCGTCTCGCCGATGGACTGCATCTCCGGCTCGACGCCGTACATGAGCGCTCGCATGGGCGCATCGTAGGGCTCCGCCGGCCCGCCGTCCCGGCCCGCCGTCGGTCGGGGGCCGGCGGGGCTCCGTGGGGGACGCCGCCCCGACGGCCGGTAGGAGCCGGCTACCGGGTCGTCACCCCGTCACATCGGGCGGGTGCGCGGCGATCTGGTCGTCGATCTGGTGCAGGTCGAAGTAGTCACGCCAGCGGGTGACCAGCCCCTCGGGGTCCACGTCGACCACCGTGCATCCGTGCAGCTCGATGGGGACCGTGCCGCCCAGCGTCCCCCGTCCGATCCACTCGAACGCACCGCCCGTGTCGTCGCCGTGCACCCAGAGGATCTGCTGCCGCCAGTCGGGGAAGGACGCCTGGGTCATCTCCTCGATGGCGGCCAGATCCGTGGTGGGCTCGTTGACCGGGTCGCTGAACAGGGCGCCCGGAGCGAAGAAGGAGGGGAAGTCGCCGTCGGGGCCGAGGGCGTGCTCGAGGCGCTCCGCCCACGATGGCCAGTCCATGGATCCACCGTACCGTCCCCCCGCCGTGTCGTCCCCCCGCCGTCCGGTGGAGACGCGCAGTAGTCTGCGCCTGACCGGACGGGGGAGCCGAGCCGGGGGGAGGCGAGTCGGATGGCAGAGCACGGTCGTGACGCCCCGTCAGCGCCGCCGCCCTACGTGGTGGTATCGGCCGATGCCCACGCCGCGCCGGACACCCTCGAGCAATTCCTCGCCTACGTCGATCCGGTGCACCGTGAGGCGGTGGCGGCGTTCGGGGACCTCTCCTCCGTGGCCATCCCCATGTTCGGAGGGGTCGACCCCGGCGAGATCGACGACCCCGACGCCGTCCGGGCCGTCGCCACCAGGAGGCTCGCCGGCATGGGTGTCGACACCCGGGCGGCGTCGGCGTGGTTGGCCCGCTACGGCGAGGAGTGGGTGTTCCCCGCCGACGCCGACGGCCGGCGCCTCGCCTACCTCGAGGAGCAGGGCATCCATGCCGAGGTGGTGTTCCCGGGACCGGTGCTCGCCGGCGGGCTGTCCCCGGCCATGTACCTCGGAGGCCACACCGCCAAGAACCTCGAGCCGGTGTGGCCGGCTCTGTGGGCCTACTACCGGTGGCTGGCCGAGTTCGTGGCCGCCGCCCCGGGACGGCGGACCGGGTGCATCCCCATCGACCTCCATGACCTGGACCGGGCCGTCGAGGCGATCGCCTGGACCCGGGACCACGGCATCCACGGCGGCGTGATGCTGCCGGCCATGTCGCTGCGCAGCGGGCTCCCGGGCTATGCCGACGAGTACTACGAGCCGCTGTGGAGCGCGTGCGAGGCCCACGGCATCGTGGTCAACCTGCACACGGGTGCCTCAGGGTCGGCCACCGACGCCCGACAGCTCTACGACGACCGGCACGGCGGCTTCCTCGGCCTCTACGAGGCGTTCGTGTTCACCCGACGCCCACTGTGGTTCATGATCCTCGGCGGCGTCTTCGACCGCCACCCCGACCTCAAGGTGGTGGTCACGGAGAACGGGGTGCAGTGGCTGCCCTCGCTGGTGCGGGACCTGGAGTCCTTCTTCGACACCCACGGCGGGGCCCCGGTGCGCTCCTACCTCGCGATGCGCCCGTCGGAGTACGTGGACCGCCACGTGTTCCTGGGTGGCTCGCTGATGCAGCGCGCCGATGCCGAGATGCGCGAGGAGATCGGGGTGGACCGGCTGATGTGGGGTGCCGACTACCCCCACCTCGAAGGAGCGGCACCGGTGCACCGCCTGGTCCTGCGCCAGGTGTTCGGGGGACTGCCCGAACCGGACCTGCGCCGGATCCTCGGGGGCAACGCCTGTCGGCTGTTCGGCTTCGACGGGGCGCAGCTCCAGTCGGTGGCCGACCGGGTCGGACCCACCGTGGCCGACCTCTCCCGGCCGATCGACCGGGACGACATCCCGGAGACCTTCAGCTGGAGTCTGGCCCGCCCCGTGCCGCTGGCCTCGGCGTCCGGGCCCGGCGCCTGAGCGGCGTGGCCGGGCCGCCGCCAGGCGCGGGTGCCGGCGCGTCCGGGCTGCTCACCGACCAGCTGCGGACGATGGCCGCGGCCTACCCCGACGAGACGGCGTACCGGAACCTCGGGGACGACACGTCGATCACCTTCGACCGGTGGGAACGGCGGTCCAACCGGCTGGCCCGCGGGCTCGTCGACCGGGGGTTGGCCCCGGGTCAGCGGGTGGTCATCGTGATGGAGCCCGACCACATCCTCCACTGGATCGTGACCTACAGCGCCGTCCACAAGGTCGGCGCGGTCGCCGTCCCGCTGAACAACCGCCTGTCGGCTCCCGAGGTGCGCGGCATCGTGGAGCACGCCGAGGCGACGGCCGTGGTGGCCAGCGGCTCCTACGGTGGATCCATCGGACCGCTCGTGGGCGCCGTCCCCTCGCTGTCGGTGGTGATCACGGTGGGTGACCCGGGGATCGACGGCGCCACCGACCTCGAGGACGTGCTGGCCGGGGACGACTCCACGATCCAGGCCCCGCGGGACGGGGACGACCTGGCCGACATCATGTACACCTCCGGCACGACCGGTCGACCCAAGGGGGTGGCCGTCCGGCACAGCCAGGTGGCGCGGGTGCCCAACCAGCTTCCCGAGTGGCAGGGGACGGGCTGGCTGACCGCGTCGCCGGTCTTCACCTTCGCCGGGCTGGGGTTCATCCACAATCCGATGAAGTCCGGGATGACGGTGCTCCATCTTCCGACCTTCGCCGCCGGCCGGTGGCTCGGCATCGTGGAACGGGAGCGGCCCCACTCCGCCTTCGTGGTGCCGGCCATGGCCCAGCTGCTCATCCACCACCCCGCGTTCGCCACGGCCGACCTGTCCAGCCTGCGCAAGCTGGTGCTGGGCAGCGCACCCCTGGCCCCGCACACCCTCCGGACCCTCCAGGCCAAGCTGCCCGGCGCCGACGTGCTCAACAGCTACGGCATGACCGAGGGGGGCCACGCCACCTTCGCCATGGATCCCGAGGCGGCCCGGACCCGGCCCGGGGCGGTGGGCCGGCCGAGCCCACCGGTCGAGGTCAGGATCGTGGACGACGCCGGTCGCGCCTGTCGCACCGGGGAGGTGGGGGAGGTCCTGACCCGCAACCCGGGCGGCCACCGTGAGTACTACCGGGACCCGGCGGCCACCGCCCGGCAGTGGGCGGGCGGATGGCTGCACACCGGTGACCTCGGTCACCTCGACGCCGACGGCTACCTCTACATCGTGGGCCGCAAGAAGGAGATGATCGTCCGAGGGGGGATGAACGTCTACGCCGACGACGTGGAGGCGGCCCTGCAGGCCCATCCGGACGTCGTCGAGGCCGCCGTGGCGGGCATCCCCCACGCCGTGCTGGGCGAGGACGTGGCCGCCTGGGTCGTGCTGCGGCCGGGCTCGGGGGCCACCGCCGAGGCGGTCGTCGACTTCGCCCGCCAGACCCTGGCCGACTACAAGGTGCCCCGCCGGGTGGACGTGGTGGTCGAGCTGCCCAGGAACGCCGGGGGGAAGGTGGTCAAGTCCCACCTGACCGCCGGGTCGGACGGTCCGGCGTAGGAGAGAGGAGCCCGCAGCGTGCAGGTACACACCTTCGACTTCGTGGTCGACGGGACGCCCGAGGAGGTCTGGGACGTCATCTGGACGCGGACCCGCGCCGGGTTCACGTCGGACACGGTCACCATCGAGATCCTCCACCCGGGTGACGTCGACGGCAACGGACTGGTGCGCCACTGCCACTTTCCCGTTCCCCGGTACCTGCTGTCCGGGGGGAGGGCCCAGTCCTGGGAGTGGATCACCGAGGCCCGGCGCCCGGTGTCGTGGCGGTACGACGCCGTGGGCAAGCCCCTGTGGTCGCGGGCCTCGGGCGGTACCCGGCTGGAGGACCTGGGCGGAGGACGGACCCGGGTCCACTTCCGCGAGACCTACGAGGTGTTCAATCCGGTGATGCGGCTGCTGCTCGAACGCCGGGTGCACCGCTTCATCTCCGAGGGCAACGACAAGCTCATCGAGGCCTCCATCGTGCGGGCGCTGGCGGCGCTGCACGGGACGGAGCCCGACCCGACCTGAGATCAACCGTGCCGGCCGGGGACGGAGCGCCGCGGCGACGGTCCCGACCGGTACGCCCCGGTCAGGAGGGGATCGACACCTGTGCGGCCTGGGCCAGGAGCGGGGCCCGGTCGGCGGAGAGGAGGTACCCGTCGGCGATCGACCGGTCGAGGGCGGTGGTGTAGGCGGCGACGTAACCGGCCGTCGAGCCGTAGAGCGCGGTCAGCGTCTGTGGACCGAACGGCACGGTGGACCCGAACAGACCGCAGAGCTCGCTGCTGCCCGACGGGGGCGCACCGCTCAGCGTGGCCACCGGCACGTCCACCGCGGGGGTGCGGACGCCACCCGTCACGTTGCCGTGGGCGTCCAGGGCCAGGGTGGCGGGGTCGGTGGAGGACAGGCTGAACGGCTGCGGTGACGGTGGCTCCGTGCCGTCGTCCACCCAGTGCTCGAAGGCGACGAACGCGGCCTGGGCCACCTCGTGCTGGGGCCCCGAGTTCACCGGGGTGGTGCAGCCGAGGAATCCGGCGCCCACGCCGAGCTCGTAGGCGTCGGCGTGGGACGTCCCCGCCACCTCCCACGTGCGGATCCTCGCGGTGTTGGGCTGCTGAGCCGCCGCGTACCCGAGCTGGATCAGGTCCGTCTGGGTCTCGAGCATGAACACGGGGACGTCGAGGTCGGTGCGGATGCGCACGTCGCCGTCGATCGACGAGGTGACGTTCGTGGTGTCGAACGGGGCGGCACCGCCCCCGCGGGAATGGATGAAGATCCCCTGGTACGCGGGGTCGAGGGGCTGGATGGCATCGGCGTAGGTGGTCAGGTAGAACGCCGACTGGGACTCGCCGACGGCCACCACGTGCTTGGGCCGCAGCCCGCCGAGGACCGACGGGGCCGGGGCCCGCAGGGCCTGGCCGATCTGGGCGAACATGTCGAGGGAGTACTGGTCACCGGGGTGGTGCAGGCTCCCGTACCGGGCCGGCTCGTCCTGGCGCAGGCCTTTGCCGGGACCCGACGTGAGGAGCGCCTTGCCGCCGTCCACGGCGATCGCCTGGGTGGACACCCCCACATAGGCGGCGCCCGAGTCCATGAGGGCCGGGTTCAGGTAGTCCCAGTCGGGCGCGGACTCACCGGCGGAGACGTTCATCCACTCCACCACGACGTTCCCGTCGAACTTCGCCGGGTCGCTCGGACGTCGCACGATGACGCGCGTCCGGTAGGGCGCCGAGCCGGCGACGGCGATGGTCCACTTCCCGTCGGAGGGCGTGGACCGGCTGGTGAAGGACGATGCGGTGCCCGAGGCGAAGTACTCCTGCTCGACGTACCCGTGGGCGGCCAGACCCGTGGGATTGGCCGACACCGGTTCGATGACGTGCCCGGTGTCCGGTGGGGTGCTGAACCGGGCCGGCGCCCGCCACCCGGTCGTCTCCACCGACGTCGTGGGGGAGGACGTCGCCGCGCCGCCGCAAGCGGCCAGTGTCCCGGCGACGATCAGGAGGACGGCACAACTCCGGCTCGCCCTGTGTGCGGTGCGGTGATCCACGATGTGCTCCCGGCCTCCCCCGACGGACCCGACGGACACCACGACGTGGCCCGGACCCAGGGGCAGAGTAGCGCCGCGCCGGGTCCGGGACACCTGAAGGTCCGGTACGGGCCCCTCGCCACGGGTTCCGACGACAGCTCGCACCGTCGTCCTCCACCATCGAGTCGGACGGGCCTCCGGTGTGTCCGAGCGCCGAGGCGGCCGCACCGTCACCCGGTTGGCCGACGGTCGGCGCACCGGTTGGTGGTGGGTACCCGCTGGTGACCTGACACGCGCGATCCGTTGAGACGGCGACGGGGCGCGGCCCCCGGGCCCGGGTCCCCGATTCCCTACGCGCTCCGGTTCTCCGCGCTGAGCATCCAGGACTGCTTCTCCAGCTCCACCACGATCCCGTGCAGCAGATCGGAGGTGGACGGGTCCTCCCGGTCGACCTCGTCGTGGACGCGACGGATACCGGCGACGACGGTGCGCATGCTGTCGGTGATCAGGTCCACCACCGTGGACGTGCCGAGCTCACCCGCCGGAAGTGGCGTGAGGCCGGCCGTGCCGGCGACCGTGGGTGCCCGTCCGTCGGCCACCTTGCCCAGGGCCCGCATCCGCTCGGCGATCGTGTCGGCGGCGTCGCGGGCGGCGTCGGTGATCTCGTCGAGCTGGAGGTGCAGGTCCCGGAAGTTGTGTCCGACGACGTTCCAGTGGGCCTGCTTGGCCTGGAGCTGCAGACCGATGAGGTCGACGAGGACCTGCTGGAGGTCATCGCCGAGTCCGGCACTCGCGGTGAACCCCTTCCTGTTCGTGGATCGTGGATTGTCGGTAACGGTGGTCATCGGTGCTCCTTTCGAGCGGTTGGTCGGGCGGGAAGGGTTGGGTCCGTCACGGCGGGGGCGCCGTCGGCGCGTCCGCGGTGCGAGTGTGCTCGGCGATGGTGGCGGCCACCACGGAGAAGTCCTGGCCGGCCGCTCCGTCGGCCATCGACGCCTCCATCCACGCACGTGCGGCGGCCGCCGCAGGCAGGTCGACGCCGGCGCCCCGGAGGACCCGGTCCATGAGCACCATGTCCTTCGTGGCGAGCTCCAACTTGAAGTTCGGGGGGTACTCCGACGCCTCGAGATTGGCCCCCTTGGCCCGGACCGTGGGGCCGATGGGCGAGTCGGCCAGCACGTCCAGCGTCGTCGCCCGGTCGAGGCCGAGCACGTCGGCCAGCACGGTCGCCTCGCCGAGCGTGACCATCGAGGCCACGAGCGTCAGGTTGACGACCAGTTTGATGGCCGCACCGGACCCGGTCGGGCCCACGTGGCGGGGCTGTCCGAGCGATGCCAGCAGTGGCTGCACCCGTCGGAAGTCCTGGTCGCTCGCCCCCACGTAGATCTGCAACCGACCCGCGCCCGCCTCGGGCACGCTGCCGCGGACCGGCGCGTCGACGGCGGTGACTCCCAGGGGGAGGCGGTCCGCGACGGCGCGGAACTCACCGGGCCCGATGGTCGACATGTCGATCCAGACCAGCCCCGGTTCCGCCGCGGTGGCGAGGCCCCCGGCCCCGAACAGGACGCCTTCGACCGCGTCGGGCGTGGCCAGCATGGTGACCACGAACTCGGCTCCACCGACGGCCGCAGCGGGTGTGGCAGCCACCTCGGCGCCGAGCCGGGCCAGGGGCACCGTCCGCTCGACCGTGCGATTCCACACGGTGACGTCGTTGCCGGCTTCGATCAGCCGCCGCGCCATCTGGGTTCCCATCAATCCGAGGCCCAGGAATCCGATCTTCGACATCGCCTGTCCTTCTCTCTCGTCGGGTCGGGACGATCCGGGTGGACCGCCCTCCGTTCCTTCTGCTTCGCCACACCGGGTCAGGAGGTGTGGGGCTCCGTGTGGGACATCCGGACGGCGAGGACCGACACGGCGAGCAACGCTCCTGTCGCGACGCCCAGGGCCACCCACGCCTGTCCGTGCGTCACGAGTGCGGCCCCGACCACGGCACCACCGAACATGGCGACCACCGAGGCCGCCCGGCGCCCACGCGGGCGGCTCCGGGGGTCCGCGGCGAAGCCCGTGAGGGCCATGGTCAACACCGTCGTCGTGAGGTCGGGGACCGCGAGGTGGCGGGCCACGGCATTCTGGACTCCCATGGCCAGTGCCAGGAGGCCGGCCACGGCCGACGTGGTGGCGAGGGGCGCGGGCAGCCCGACGACCCCCACGACGACCAACGCCGCCGCCACCAGGACGGTCTCCACGAAGGCGGCGGTGGCGAGCAGGTGGGCCGCCGCGGCACCCCGTCGTGCGAGGTGACCTCCGACCACCGCACCGACCATGAAGCCGACCAGCGCCACCAGCGAGGCGACCAGGGAGAACCCGGGAGCCCTGGCCACGGCGAACCCGAGGAACACGACGTTGCCGGTCATGTTGGCCACGAACACACGCCCGAGACGGAGGATGCTGACGGCGTCGACCAGGCCCGTGACCACGGTCATGCCCACCAGCAGTGCCGGTAGGGCCCCGAACTCGGGATCGTCGACGAACGAGTGCAGGATGCCCGGGGCCGCCGTGGCCCCGGTGGTCCGACTGGCGTGTTCCGGAGAAGTGGTGATGGTCATGGTTCCCTCGTTCCGCTCGATCTCCCTTCATCGTCCGCCCGACTGATTGAGAAGTCCAATAGAAGTAAGTGATCAGATTGAGCGGTAATCTGGATCAATGGAGCTTCGTCAGCTCGAGGCGTTCGTGGCCGTGGCGGAGGAACGGAACTTCACCCGGGCCGCCGCCCGACTGCACGTCGCCCAGTCGGGACTCTCGGCGACGATCCGGACGTTGGAGCGGGAGCTGCACGCCCCGTTGTTCGTCCGGACGACCCGAACCGTCAGGTTGACGCCGGCGGGCCTGGCCCTCCTCGGCGACGCACGACGGACGCTCCAGTCGGCCCGCACGGCCGTGGAGGCCGTCGCCGCCGTCGAGGGCCTGCGGCAGGGCAGCTTGACGCTCGGCATCATGCAGAGCAGTTCGCTGTTCGACCTGCCGAGCATCCTCCGGCGCTTCCGGGACGCCTACCCGGGCGTCGAGCTGCGGCTCAGTCAGCTGACGTCGGCCGACGCCGTCCGACTCCTCCGGGACCACGACCTCGACGTGATCTTCACCACGGGGTCCGACCGGACGCCGCCGGACCTCGTGTCGATCCCCATGGTCGAGTCCCCGCTGATGGTGGTGTGCGCGGACGATTCGGTCCTGGCCGATCGAACCGTCGCGGACCTGTCCATGGTGGCGGCCCAACCACACATCGGGTTCCCGGTCGGTTGGGGTATCCGGGCGCTGGCCGATCGGGCCATGCACGCCCGGGGCCTGGAGCCGAACTACGTCTTCGAGATCAACGACACGTCCACCGTGCTCGAACTCGTCGAGGCGGGATTCGGCGTGGCGCTCGTGCCCGAGATCATCGCCAACCTCAAGGGCGGACTGCGACGGATCCCCCTCAGGGGACGCCGATGGAACTGGACGATCGTGGCGGAGGCACTCGGCCCCGCTCCGCCGAATCCGGCCGCTCGGGCCCTGTGGCGGATGCTGGGGGACGCCGCCGGGTGACACGGAGTCTTCCCCTGGGCGGCGCACGGGTACCCGTGCGCCGGCCGTGAGCGAGCGCCGGCGGTGCTCAGGCGGCGACTCCGTCGAGGAGCCCGGTGATCAGGTCGACCAGGAGCGCCCGCTCGCGGGCCGAGTCGATCCGCCTCGAGGTGAGCATCTGCGCCATCACCAGGCCACGAAGGGTCGCCCACAGCAGTTCCCCCACGACCGCGACCTGACGGGGGGCTCCGTCCCCCACCAGGACGGCGCTCAACTCCCGCATGTCGCGTGCCATCCCCTCCAGTTCGCCTTGTCGGGCACCGGTCACGCCGGACCGGTCCGAGATCAGGATCTCGAGGCTGGCCCGCGACGCCGGGCTCGAGAACGCGGACCATGCCGCCCCGACCACGGCCTCGACGCGTCGGCGCGATGTCCCGTCGGGCACCGGTAGCGACCGGATGGCGAGGCGGAAGTCCTGGAAACCATGGGCGATGACCGCCGACAGCAGGCCGCTGCGGTCACCGAAGTGGTACTGGATCACACCCCAGGTCACACCGGCCCGTTCGGCGATGTGGTTGGCGCTGGCCGTGGCGAACCCTTCCTCGTTGATGCACCGGACGGTCTCCTCGATGATGGCGTCCCTGGTCCTGTCCCCACGCTGCTGGCCCCGACCGACCTTGCGGGTCGGCCGGGACGGGGCGAGGTCCGACCGTCGGACCGGGGTCATCGCATCAGGCCGCCGACCTGGGACACGGGGAGGTCGCGCAGCGATACGAGCCCGGGTGGGGCGGCGCACACCGCCTCGATGGCGTTGACCGCCTTCGCCGCGGTGGCGATCACGCCGGCGTCGTTGTGGTCGACGCCGTCACGACCGAGATGGGTGTTGATCTCGACCCCCGGGCTCCCCGTGACCACGACCCGGTGGACGCCCGGTCGGCCCTCCGGTGGGACGGGCCAGTCGGGTGCGGCGGCCGATGTCAGTCGGTTGACGTGCTCCATCACGATCCTCGGCCGGCCGCCGACGAGGCCCTCTACCGTGAAGCGGACGGCCGCCACCTGGCCCGGCTCGACGTGCATCATCGTGCAGTCGATCGGCTCGGTGGCCACCCACGGCTCGTAGTGCTCACGGACCTCGTCGAGCTCGACCCCGAGGGCGTCGGCCAGGAGCCGGACGGGCCCGCCCCAGATCGAGGCCAGCACGCCGGGGAGGAAGAGCACCGGAACCGTGTCCGGCGTGGTGCCGAAGCCGAAGCTGGCGCCGGTGAACTCGGCGTCGTCGTAGGAGCCGTAGTCGCAGATCTCCTGGACCAGCACCGTGTCGGCCCGAGCGGTGAGGCTGAGTGCGGCCAGGGGGAGGAGGTCGCCCGAGAATCCCGGATCCACGCCGTTCACGTACATCGTGGTGCCTCCGGCGGTGCACGCCACCTCCAGTGGTCCGGTGAGCCATGCATCGGCATGGGGCGGGTAGATCAACCACACCAGCGAAGTCGCGACCACGTTGGTGCCGGCGGCGAGGAACGCCGTCAGTTCGTGGAGCGCCTCGTGCGGCCGTGTCTCGGCCTGGCTCATGTAGACCACGCAATCGGCTCCGAGGGCCACCAGGGCGTCGAGGTCGTCCGTGGCCAGCACGCCGGTCGGCTCGTCGACGCCGCACAGGTCGGCGGCGTCGCGTCCGATCTTCTGCGGATCGGAGGCGTGGACCCCCACGAGCTCGACCTCGGGTCGGTCGATGAGCTGGCGGAGGGCATGACGCCCGACATTGCCCGTCGAGAACTGGATCACCCGCAACGCCATCGCCACTCCCCGGTACCGGGCGGACCTGTCCGCGCCTTGCGTGGAATCATAGAACCATTTATGTTTTTCGTGTCGGTCCGACAGGAGGTGCGCCAATGGGAGTGCTCGACGGCAAGGTGGCGGTGGTGACCGGCACCAGTCGGGGGGTGGGTGTGGGCATCGCCCACGAACTCCTCCGGGCCGGGGCGACCGTGGTCGGCTGCTCCCGAAGTCCGCTGCCGGCACTACCGGGTGCCCAGGACATCCCCGGTGGCTCCGACCGCTCCGCCCAGTGGGTCTGTGACCAGGGTGACTACCGGGCCATCGACGAGTTCGTGGACCGGGTGGTCGATGCCTACGGGCGGGTCGACATCCTGGTGAACAACGCCGGTGGGACGGTGCCCGCGCCGCACGTCGAGGACGTCCCGGAACTGGTCCAGAAGATCCAGGGAGCGCCCCGGGGCGCCGACGACTTCGAGCGGACCGTCCTCTTCCACTCCTTCGCCATCCAGATGAACCTGATCAGTCCCCTCTGGTTCGCCATCCGCGTGTTCCGCCAGATGCGCGGGCAGGAGGGGACGGGTTCGATCATCAACATCTCGAGCGGCGCCGGACACCCGGGCGGAGCACCGACCCTCGTGTCCTACGGGGCGGCCAAGGCCGGACTCAACCACATGACCCGGTCGCTGGCCGAGGAGTGGGGCCCGACCGCCCGGGTCAACTGCCTGGCGCTCGGGCCCACGATGACCGACAACTTCCGGTCGTTCGTGCTCCCCGCCGACGATCCGGACGGGTCGGACTACTTCGCCAAGGTGCCGCTCGGTCGGGCCGGTGATCCCTCCGAGGTGGGGCGGACGTGCGTGTTCCTCTGCTCCGGACAGGCCGACTACATCAGTGGTACCACCATCGAGATCGATGGCGGCATGCTCCCCGGTGTCCTGTACGAGTCGGGACTGAAGACGATCACGGACCTGCTGTGAGCGGGACCCGGACATCGGTTCGATGAAGGTCCACCACGCCGTGTTCTGTGTCTACGCCGACAATCAGGAACGGGCGGCCGACCTGTGGCGCCAGCTCGGCCTCACCTTCGCCGAGGTCGTGCTCGACGACCTCGAGATCCGTGTCCTCATCGACTGGGACGCCGGGATCGAGCTCGTCGCCCCGCTGCCGGACGCCGGCGAGCCCGCCCGTGCATTCACGGCGTTCCTCGAGGACCGGGGTGAGGGCCTCTACTCGCTGGCGATGGACGTCGACGAGGTGGACGGCCCCGAGGCGATCGCCCGTCGGTATGGCGCCGAGGTCGAGTACCGGCAGCACCGTGAACTCGGCAGCCTCGTCATCGACGAGGTCATGCTGGCACCCGTCCACGGAATGCCGATCACGTTCCTGGCCATGGGGGAGAGGCGCTGAGCAGATGCCTCCCGCCCCCGGTCACGGCCGGGTCCCCCGCCTCCACCCGAGGCCGGAGGCCGGGGCGGACGACGAGGTCCGGCTCCCGGTCACACGGGTACGCTGACGTGCCCCGTCAGGATCGTGGTGGGCCGGGAGCGCGGCGGGTCAGCCCACCTGGGTGATGATCAACGTGGCGCTGACCGGCGACGCCCCCCCGGCGAGGGGCGTGATGGTCAGTGCGGTCGAGGCTCCGGGGGGATTCTCGACCTGCAGGACCGAGTCGGGGATCGACGTCGTGACCAGGACCTGGCCGACGAGCTGGGAGGTGCCGGTGGCCCGTCCGACGACGGTGTACGCCAGAGACACGCCGTTGAGCGCCAACTCCAGCTGGCCCGCCTCGTTGACCGAGACCTGGAACTCGACCTCGTAGGTTCCGACGTCGGAGAGCAGGAAGCTCGAGGGGCCCGACCGGACGCTCGCCGAGCCGGTCTGCGGGCCGTCCTGGGGAAACGCCACCGACGCGCCGGCGGCGACCGTGGCCGCGTTGTCCGGGGGCATGAGCGCGTAGTACTCGGCGGAGGCGGTGGTCCCGGAGGGACCGGTCGGCCCAGCAGGACCGGTGGGGCCGG
>Ga0182030_10006165_pt1 | contig 25342 bp, 28 predicted proteins | sample 812S3MmetaG_FD_121299 | JGI IMG/M metagenome (GOLD analysis project Ga0182030, IMG submission 121299) | Permafrost microbial communities from Stordalen Mire, Sweden - 812S3M metaG (Illumina Assembly) | ecosystem: Environmental > Terrestrial > Soil > Wetlands > Permafrost | place: Sweden...
ATATACCCTCAGATGGTATAAACTGATCAAAACGCCTCTGAAATGCATTTGTCAACCCATTCAAACCCCACCCTCTAACCCCTATTCCTCAAAAAACCCTGCAGGTATCCTGCCAACCCCTTTCTATCCGTAGAACTCGTCATATATTTAATGAACTCGGTTCCATCAATTCCCATGGATGGAAAGAAAGAACCTTGAAGATGCTGAAGAAACATATCTCCAGTCTTACAATAAATTGTTTGTTCTAAGCCCGCGAGTTCGTTGAGCACTTGTTTAGCTTGAGCGTCGGTCGCAGGGCGGAATGCGGATTCGCGGAGGACTTCCCAGCAGATGGGATGGAAACGCTCGATAAGGAAGCGGTCGAAGCCTGGGAAAGCGGGAGATGGAGGGAGGGATGATGAGATAGGTTGAGTGCCGAGAGTTGCGATGTTGGGTCCACCCCATAAATCTGCCATTCGGGTAATAACGGAGAATGCTAATCGACTAGCTGCAAGATTTCCAGTTCCACTTGTAACTGTCTTTGCCAAAGCGGTCACGGATAGAATTAGAGGCTCAAAGAAACTTTGGTTGGCATCGCTGACCAGGACAGATCCGAGATCGTTGTTCAGAATAATTTGGACGAAGGTCAAGTATTCGCGGCGAAGCTCAGCAAGCTGAATTTCGTCGTCGGTACCAGTTATAGGCTCAGCCAAGCCAGCGAATACTCGTTGAAAGAGGGGTGTGAGGAGAGAGTCTAGGACAGTGTATATATCTTTCTTGAAACCAAAAACGACTTGGTCTAGGAGACGAAGAAACATGGCCATCTCATCTTTCGAGGAACTCTGGGAGAGAAGCCCATCGATCCAGCGGGGAAGAAGCGGCAACATACCAATGCCTAGAACTCCCATGAGTCTGGAGAAGGAACCTCTAGCGGCTGTTCGAACATCAAATGACGATTTAAGAGCTTCTAGGGCGATCAAAATAGCTTCTGCTGCACGACTGTATTCCTCCATCACTTCCTTAATTGGAGCGTGGGTAGCCGTTGCAGCGTTTCCTGGTGTCCAGTCGGAGAATCCATGTGCCAATGATCCAAGTGCCATAATAACATGATGTATCTGTAAGATAGCTTGAGTGTCGCCTGCTTTTGCTGACGGCAAGCTACGTTCAATTTCGGAGAATAATGGATTCATAATGGATCTTGAGTACATAATCTGCTTCTCGATAGGTGTTGTCGAAGTAGACGAAATACATCCAATGGCTTCGAAAAGATAGAGCTGTCCATTGAATGCTGCATCAGCAGAATGATCGCTCTGGTCTGATGACATATCATCGTCTCCCGTGTCTTCTGGAACCTCGGCCTTGATAGGTAAGAGATCACTGATAGACTGAATGACTGTTTCCGCAACATTGCCAACATGAGCTCTAAGGTGTCTCACAAAGCGATGGAAAAGGTACCAGGAGCGAGTCCGAACTCTGACATGCTGGTGGTGGACGAGACGGACAAAGTGCTCTAGTACCCGTGGAATATAATTGGTCTGATTTTCAAAGAAGGAGCAATATCGAACGCATATCTCCATATACTGGAGCTGAATAGCTGGATGAGCGAAGGTTGCAATACCTTGGAACTATTAGCACAGGTTTTGTCAAAGTCCTTCTCGAGCTTACCAGACTCGACCATCTTCGACATCATGACAATCAGACGCTCGGCCGCAATGCTGGATGGTTGACTCTTCGCATAAAGACCACCATTAGGAACAGTGAGTTCGCCGAAAAGGTACATCTCGTGAAGTGCTAGGTCAAGATCACGCCAATCCATTTGACCGCCTTGCTGGTCAAGTCTTTGAAACGTATTCCCGACAACGTTACTGAGTATCTCGGTATAAAGAGCTTCATCAACTGCAGCCACGCTCTTCTGGAGGACTTGTAGTCTTTTGCGTAGCTCTTGGAACTCCGCTTCATCTGTCTGCTCATCTTCGTTACCCCACGCTGATGTTTCGTCATATCTCATCTTTTGAATTATGGCATTTAGGATCGGTGTCAACATAGCGGAATACGCGGGAGGGAGGGGTTGAGCCTTCCGCAAGAATGTGAGAAGATCGGTGAGAGATGGTATGACTGTAGAGCAAATTTCATCATATTCATCGGAGAAAAATCGTAATAGGTGAGAAAGGAAGGTCTGTAATAGCTGTTCTGCTTGTGCTCGAGTCTCTGTTTGGACTTGAGTATCCTCAAGAACTTTCACAATATCAGAGACAGTGTTGTTGATAAGCTTGGCGACAGCTTCTGCAAGATCAGTATCGTAGCGGGATGTTGTGCGTAGATCATTCAGGGCTGGGCTTGCAATGAGCTGAGCAATAACTTCTCCAAGATTCAAGAACAAAATCATGCCAATCTTGTCAGCAGCCTTCATCTTCTTGGCCACAATCTCAGTGAAGCAGTCAATAGCAGCATCCCGAACCCGGTCCTCACCATTTGTAGGATTAGTCCGGCCAACGAGGGGGAAAAGGAGGTTCAAAGTTTCCTGGTTCACAATCAAAGATATATCGATCCAGCTCACCCATTTTCCAATGACTCCAAGAGTCATCTCCATAATCACATCGTTCTGATCTTGCCATTGGGTGAGGATTTCTAGCCAAGACGTCGCTACCTTCTGAACATCTCGAGCTCGTAAAATATCCTTCAACTCTGTGTTCCGCTTCGTCTCCGCCGAGGTCCGCGTAACAATAACGTCGGCGATCTCATCATGAATCGAGCCCAGGATCCGTAAGTATAGCACGATACCGGTAATATTATCCCTTGATCCGTTGTTTTGGAGACTTGTCAAGCTCAAGAAATCGTCGAAAAAATTCTCCCAGCCTTGCTTGTACAATGATATGAACAGAAACGTCAAGGTCTGTGTGAGCTTATTTTGGAGACTTGGTGGATCAATGTCCTGGTTGCTCGAGCTATACGTTCGTCTAATATATTCCAGTAAGGTATTCTTCAGATGACCCAATGTCTGAATATCTAGCTGCTGAGTCTGAATGGCATTATTAACGACATCCAAAGATACTAGACGGACAACTTCGGACGATTTGGGAGTCCGTGTGAAGAGTGTGAGACATGCTTGTCGGCCAGATGCATCAGATCGGAGCTGGTTGAGGAAATTGAAGGCTTGTGCTTTGAGATTTTGATCAGAAGTTGGATTCCATGCTATCTCAATGGCATTTTCGACCTGTCGAAGACCAGCATTGTTAGCTTTCGTCCACAAGATATGCGATTAAGACTCAGGCTTGGTAGCAAACATCCGAATGCGTCGGCCGGTATGTGGCGGTGATGAGCATCTGCAACATACCTGGGAGTCCATAATTGTCTGATCCTCTATAAAAAGAGTAGCAGAGCAGAACAAAGTTTTCGCTGAATCTCGGTACTACTGCTATGGATGGAGCAGCAACTGGAATGTTGCATGTATCATGATTTGTGACTCTGCTATGGAGTCATTTTAATAGAAAGGTTGGTGACGATTTCGTGAATTTTAGAAGCTATCGCTTGAGGTCCTTATCGATAGGAGATACTTGGGATTTTGTTTAGTTTGGGCAAGACGGTCAAAAAAGGTTTCTTTGGCAGGGAAATGTGTTGTGAGGTTTGACCGGGCTCTCCATTTGTGCCTGGCAACCCCACCACCAAATTCGGACAAGGGTCCTACTGGAACCTGATGAGAGTGAGTCACGTGTATGTCGCGCGTCTATCGTTCAATGGATGTTATGTAGTCGCTTTTGTTTTATATGTGAGATCTTGTATTAGGAGGATATGAAGAAAAAGTGTTACTTGATTACTGAGCTTGCGGCGTGGGCCAAGTCACCATGTTGGCATAACATCATCCATCACTCACTCAAACACAAATTATCACTCAATCACTCAAGGCAAAATATACTTTTGATATCATTTTGTTCTCCATTCAGGTCATTATCTGAAAGTAGAGGTAGACTTTCAACGCCAGTAATGAGATCTATCCCACCACTCTATGAGACGCCAAACTCTGACGCAGATACAGAATGATTCTGACGCAAATGTACACTCCCACACCCAAGGTGACCGTGATTATGATGAGATCAAGAGGTATGAAAACGCCTGCAAGCAAGAACCCCATACCTAGTCGGCGAAACCACCATAACCTCTCATCCGAAATTTGGTTTCCAGCATGTATCTCATTCTTCCAATGGTGATCGAATTTATTTCCTTTCGGGATTTCATGTTGTGGATGCTGAAAGGGTTGGTGGTTCTCGCTATCTTGTCACTGAAAGGAGAATCCACCGGGAAAGCCTTGTGGAGCACCTCGTCGCCCACCTGAGCCGGGCATTCCACCTGGCATGCCACCACCGAAGCTATGGAAGCCACCTCCGCCTCCGCCTCCACGTCCACCACCACCCATCTGAGCACCAAACATCTGCATGAGAATCTCGGGATCGATTTGCATGCCACCGCCGCCACCCATTCCTCCCCCACCGAAACCTTCCATGGGATCTATCAAATCTTCACCACTGTCATAACGTGCGCGTTTCCTGTGAACGTGTTAGTTTAGTAATTAAGCATGCGAATTCAGCAACTTACTCAGGATCACTCAACGTCTCGTAAGCTTCCCCAATGTCCTTAAATCTCTCGGCCGCATGTTCATCATCTGGATTCTTATCAGGGTGGTGAATGATAGCGGCTTTTCGATACGCCTTCTTGATCTGAATCTCATCTGCATCCTTCTCAACATCAAGAATCTTATAGTAATCTTTTCGCTTGCTCTTCTTGAGCTCGAGCTCTGCCTTTCGGACCTCTTTAGCAATGGTGGCATCCTGTGGATCTTGCTCTTGTAATTCCTTGAGTTCCCTTACAGCATCTTCCCACTTGCCGGATTGACCAAGAGCAGTTGCCTTAGTTTTCTTTGCTTTGGTATATGAGGGGTCCAATGAGATTGCCTTCTCGCAGTCCTCGATAGCCCCCTTGTAGTCCTTAAGCTGAATGCGACATAATGCTCGGTTCTGTAGGAGTTTGGAATTGGTGCCCTTGTTCAAGGGGTCAACGTCGAGTGCTTCGGTGTATTTGTCCACAGCCGCTTGCCATTTTCCACCCTTGTACTCTGCATTACCCTCAGCCTTCATTCGATCCAGCTTCTGAACCATCCGTAGGTACTTGACAGCGTCTCGATAGTCAGGATCGCAGTTGAGAGCTTGGCGGAAGTGCTGAATGGCCTTCTCGTTGTCGCCCTGAGCGTAGAGAGCTCTGCCTCGTAGAACCAAAGCCTCGGGATCTTGATTATTACTTCGCAATAAGGACATAGCGATGTTCTGCGCGTCACCCAATGCATTGACATTACCCATCTTGAGATAAGCTTCTCCCCTCATTAGCTGCCATTTTCTAGGCTTCGTTGCACCCAACCCAAGTAATTTGTCAGCTTGATCTAGGGCGTGAAGTGCCATGGACCCGGTAGTGCCATTCTTCAGTGCATCTTCGGCAACTTGAATATGTTGGAGCATAGACTTTGCGGGAGCGATATCTTTTGCGGAGGCAGGTGGCTGAATGCGGGCATACGTATCAAGAGCCTCCTGGGGGCGACCAAGACTAGTATAAATGCGTGCCAATCGGAGGAGAATCTTGGGATTCTGTGGGTCGAGCTCATCCGCGCGTGTACAGTCGTTCAGTGCATTGGCATATTGACCAGCTGAGATATAGGCTGCAGCACGGTTGCTGAGATATGTTGCCGAAGAAGGTTGAGCATCGACAGCTGAGATAAAAGTTAGTTACTATTTCGTTGTAAGAATTTGCTTAAGGAGTTGCACACCTTTCGTATATTCTTCGATTGCTTTCTTGTACTCCTTTGCCTTGTAGAACTTATTCCCCGCAGCCTTGAAGGCCTCAGCCTCCTCCGGTGTCGGTGCAGCAACAGGTACTGGACTGGTAGGATTTGACTTGTGTGGGGGAGGTGCTGGTCCTTCCCCATTGACGTTTGTACCATTGGTCTTCGGAGGTTCGAATGCGCCTGGCATATTTGACTGTGGTTGGGGTGAGGTTGGAGTGCCATTCTGGGGCTCTGAGTCGATGTCCATCGGCTCAGACATGGTTGAGATGGCAGAAAGCCTCTTTCTCTCTTCCTCAGGAAGATTCAGAGGGTGGGTATTAGGATCGAAAATGTGACGCGAAGAGCTGTGACCAGTCTTGGGAGTTGTGCGGCTCCGTCGAGAAGATCGTGGGGACCCTTGTTCTGGTTTATGATTCTCGTCTCCAGCCCTGCTCGATTTTGACGATGATGATTTCTTGAGGGGAGATCGTGACCTGGGAGATTGAGTTTCCTCGTCACTTGCGGCGGATGTCTTCTTCGATTTTTTGTCGGACTTGGAGAAGAGTCTCATTGGGATAAAGTAGCGTAGCTCCCGCTGGAATGGTCGTGTGGGTTGATAAAGTAGTAGCCCGGTTCCGCTTGGTGGAAAGACTGCGCTGTGGTTGGCTCACTCCATACACGGTCAGCAGTCTAAACTTTTGATCTCCTCACGTTGAAGATTGAAGATTGAAGACTGAACGAGATTGATAGAAATCGTGTATCAAACGACTTGTTTTGGTTTCCGAAAAAGACGTAGGTGTTCTATGCAGTATCAACCAGTCACGATTGTCCCATTGTCTTCCTCTGCGTTGATTTGCTCTCCACCTTGTAAATTTCTGGTCTGTGCAGCCTGACGCCAAACTGTGGATTCGCGACTTTTGTGCGGCTGGTGATTCTGGAATCTTCGACGCTGAGCAGGACACTTTGGAAAAGGAGAATACACAAATCAGCCCTTTTGGGGGGGCTTGAATTCAATATGTTGCGATATCTAAAGCTTCGTCTTATTATATTTAATATTTATTCAAATCCATCCAGAGCTCCAATTTCACGAATCCTGAATATGAAGATCAGGTGATCCTCAGATAAAGGGGCTCACCAGGCTCCCCCGTCATATCTTCAGCCTTGCCTCCTAGGCACTGCCTCTGGAAAGGATCACCGGGGATTTTCATCCAGAAAAAATATTCTCAGCAGGATTTATTCCTCGGAACTACAGAAGCATCATTGTCAAATTAGTATTGCGCGTCAATGTGTCCTGATCAATTTGTAGATGAACTTCGATCTCAATTCATTGCATCTACCTAGACAAGACTCAACCTTGCGTACATGGATGATCTGAACTTCCCATCCGTTCTGGATAACATTGTTTTACAAGACCGTGAGCCCTGAATCACGATAAGAATGCTCACCCTTCAAAATCCCATTTTCTGTAGACCAGAACACAAACGCCACCGTCCTTTCATAAACCATCAGACCCCTGGAAAGCGAGGAGCCGTAATTCCGTACAATGGAAGATAAGGCTCACTTGTATTTTGACCGTGATGGGCTCCAGACATATTGTTAAGCCCACCAGGATTAACACTCAAAATTCCTCCGGGCGTCATGCCAATGCTAGACGCAAATGCAGCTCCGCTCGAATGGTGCCAGAAATCACCGAAATCGATCTCGGCATCAGCCAGGGAGTCACCTCCATCGACACTCCCGCTGCCGCTATTGGATGTGCCAGAGGGGTGCGAGAGATCAAGGAGCATATCCAGAGAGTTATGACGGGTGGGGTGGGCTTGTAAAGCACTTAGCGGTTCTTGGGGAAGGGTTGTCACAGGACCACCATTTGTGGTTGGAAGTGGAGGTGGACGGCTTATAGCAGGAAGCGGATGTGGAGGGCTGATGCTGGGATTGGAACTAAGTCCATGGACAAAACCAGGCGGTATTGAGTGACTTCTGAAACGGAGAGATTAATAAACAATTAACTAGGGAAGGTGTGGGGCACCTGTAAAGTCTAGGGGTTTCGAAGGGAATGCGTACTTTTCTGGAGACTGCTGTGCCCGTACAGCAGACCTAGCAGTTCTTTGCTGTACAACAACATCGCGGAAAGATTCGAGGATAAACTGTAGGCGGCGACCCTAAACAAATTTCAGTCAATTTTGAGACCTCGAACCGCCAAGGATGAGCGAGTAGATTTATCTCCTTTGAGAGATACATACTTGTGGATCATGTTCTGCGCAGTACTGCATAGTTTTAAGGGCATTAACCATACTGGCAGTGCCTGATTCGTGAGTGCAAAGATTGGAAAACTCGCTGGAAAGAACCACGAGGGCCGATGCGAATAAGAAATATCTGTGCTTGGTCAGAGTTTGTCATTGAAAATCACCTGTAATTGCCAATAAGGGCTTGGATACTTACAATATGAATGGATTTCGATGTGGTAAATATTGGCCTTGAAAAGCGATTTGTATCAGTTCAATACTGCGGCAACTAGCTTCCACACATCTCTTGGCAAATGGGACCATCCTTTCGCCAACCTTTTGTTGTAGTTTTCCGTTCTCTTTGCGTTCATATTGCTGCAAGATGGAAGTCATTGTGAGCTGCCAAACGATAGATGCTGGACATTCCGGATATACGTACCTTGGTCATAAGAAATAGGAAGAATGGTCTGGTCAATAACACGATCGAATGATAATACAGCAAATTGACCTGCAAAGTCGCCATTCCTTGAGCAGGGTCTCTTAGATTCTCTTCCAATGGCTTCAAACTAGGGTCAAGGGTCTTTTGCCAGCCACTGCACTCGTTGGCAATCCCCTGTGCAATTTTCGTTGAAACCTTCCGCTTTGAGTAGACCTTTTCAAGGACGATCCCGATGATATGGCAACTACGTACTGCAGCGTCGAGCCCAGGGGCTGCCCTGAAGCCTGGATAACCAACAGTCGGAAACGGTGTGAATGGAGTGAAAGCATTCTCCCCTTTTACAAGAGTTTCTCCGGAGCAATCGCTTTCTCTGATAGATGTTGGCCGACCTAGGATTGTCGATAAGAACCGGTCCATAATAAAAAGGGTACGCCACAGATTTCGTCGAACTGCTTGCTCATCTTGGCTGAAGAGGCCGCAAGACATGGTCTCTTCTCTGTGTAGGCCTAAGGCAAAGGCAGAGCGTACCGCCATACCTTATAGCTCGTCAGCATCTACCAAATAATAATTTAGAAGATAAAAAAGGCGGGTACCATGATATGCGTATGCTGCGTTTCTCTTCGAAATGGTTAAAGTATATAACGACATTAAGGTGAGTGCCTGTATGCTCCAAAAGCCTGCATCCTCAAAACCAGTGGTTGGATCACAAAGGGCTTTAGCATTAGCGTAAAATATCTCAGCGCAATCTGTTGGTTCTTGTAGAAGCTTGTTGATGATGGTACTCTCCCTAGTTTCTGGAACTGGAGAAGCCATAACAAGGCCGATAGCAAATGTGAGATGCAGTAAACATAACCAGGATGGGTCAACGCTCAAAGGATCTGTATAGCAATGGTCGAGAGTGATGATGAATGACTCATGATGAAAGACTTCGATCAAGCCGTTGGTCTGTCTATTATCAGAATATCGCCAATGATCAGGAGAAGACCTACATTTCTCATGAAAGATTGCACCAAGATATTGGCAGTTTCCTTATCGGGTAGCAAATGTGTATGCCTTATATTAGGAGGCAATCCCTTCGTGTTTTCGACAATTCTATGCCTGTTCGGATCATCGGTAAAAGGAGATCTCCCAGCAACGCTCTCGACCGTAAGTCTTATGAGCTGCAAGAATGATAACGTCGCGGAATCACCGAGATACACTAAAGAGGCAGATCAGCAATATGAATATTACAAAAGGAACTTCATAACCTTGAGTTTGTGTATTACTCACATAATCTACCTGTAGGATCTTCCAGCATTCTCATAGACAATCTCGGAGCGGGGGCGTCAGCCTCTTCATCGTTTCCGTTTGTACCAGCTATTGAATCAGTATCTGCAGTGCCTTGGATACTGGCATCTCGGCCATTGGGCAAATGACCATTGGACTATACGCTGGTAATTAGCCCTGGCCATTTAATATTCGGTCTTCCTGATTATAAATATGGTAGCAAGGACAAATGATACCTCGGAAGCAGAAGTGGTCATCATGATGCAACTGTTTGTGGCCATCCCAGAGAGATGGAAGAATTTGGAAGAGCACATACATCGTGAACTTCTGGAAAATTGTACGAATCCTGATCAAGACCGGCTGGATTGCCAGGGTCCAAAAGAGATGACAGCTGGTCATTCTTTGCAAATGGCAATTGGGATTTTGAATCCGTTTCGGATGGCGAATCCACCAGCCGACGTTTTGGAGAACGCACTTCATCAGAGCCATCATGATGGTCGTCAATGGACCCATAATAGCAAGATTTATTCCGTTTCTTACACCCCTCGCACGGTTGCAGTCCATTGCACTTGATTCTGAAAGTCAGCGACCAGTGCTCAATCATTCATTTATAACGTTGAACAGCAAGTAGCAGTGCGGGTTCTGAAAGATTTGACATATGTCAGGGACAGGAAGTGCAGGAAGGATGACAGCAGTCATGTCTTGAGATATCACGACGGGAGGAAATTGATCACATGACGACGTCTTTCTTTCGAGGATCACAGATATTCTCCAATACGAGACATCTTGCTATTTCCCCCATGGACCATCTCTGGACTGCGGGATAATGCGCTTGAATTGCCAGAGCTTGCGTGCCGTTAGGCTTGTGATCATCGACTTTGAGACTTCCCGCAGACTCGCCAAACGAGCAGCATGGTTGAAATCCCTATTCAGGTTCAATACTAGTTGATGCCCAAAAGCTCTGGGGGAGATAGGAAGACGTCTGACAATATCCCAAAGCGGTTGCTGGGGCACAGATCATGTGCAGTAGTCCCTGTGAAGATCGTGGATGACGAGGGCAGCGACAAATCGATGCTTTAAGAAGCGCTCACTCACCTTCTGCTTCCTCTTTTTACAAGGAACGCAAGCTGAAGCTGTACGCTGACGCTTGCTAGGATCCACTTTCGGGCGCGTCATTGGACCTGCGGTGATGTCTTCCGTCGCTAACGATGAAATGCAACTATAAATCCAGAAATATCGGGAATGAGGGTGGAAAGACTGGACTAGAATGTCGGATGGACCATTTGGATACTGATGTCGGAAGAGGGACTCGGAGGGCTCTCACGAAGTTAATGTTTAACGTGAGGTGTCCAGCTCCTACCGTGATTGTGGCTCTTTGAGGTCATAATCCATAAGCTAAGAAAAAGGAACGTGCTACTTGACCACCTTACCAAGCCCCATAAGCAATGTTCCACAATGCAAAAAGCAAACCATGAGGAGGGAGTCGGCTATTAATACATATGCGCCTATCCTCCACTCCGCCCCCCGCCCTTTGCATCTGGATAGTCAGCGTAAGAGCTCTCTTTTACCACGGATTTGACGTCCATGATCGAGGGGGATTGGGGTCAGGCTGCGAGGAAGGGCGAGGGGTTATCAGTACAGGAGGATTCCATCCCATCCCATCCCATGTTGCAGAAAATGGAAGTACCGAAGTACAGAGGGTCGAGACCAACATCTGCGTCTGCATCTGCATCTGCATTTGAAGGCGCAGTTGCATGAAGGCTTTTTCGGAAGAGGGGCTTGTCTGGAATCCTGCTTGAATGACCAGGTGTCTGGACTGGCTTTTGTCGTCCTTGTGGCTTTTGGCTAAAGATATCACGACTCCAATCAGCTGGCCCCTTTGTGTTCTTGACAGCGGCAGGTTCCATGACACATCCATTGTTTTTGCTTGAATTGGTTCGTAGCGAAAGTGACACAAAGAAGCGGGAAGCAAGCACAAGCCTGAGCTAAGCCCTAATTGTTAAAAGGCAATTAATTCTCTAGATCCCCGCTATTGCTTAGCGGTGTACATATTGATATTCAGCCAGTAGGTATCACGAGAATATCCATTCGGATAGTGTCCCTGCTTAGCATTCTCCAGGGTCCAGGAATTCGAACACAGCTTGATCTCAGTATCAAAGGGATCAGATTACAGCTGGGTGAGCTGGACTTCCTCGGAGCCGCGGAATTAATATAGATGTGATAGTACAGTACATCTTCTAGGTTCCATGTCTCCCAGAATTCACCGTCCGCGTTTGAAGCTTATACTTCGATCCATCCGGACTCTAGGTACATCTCAGTTTCCAGACAATATAACGAGACATAACGAGACATGACACGAGACAAGATGGCTGTTGCAGGAAACAGTCACACAAAGAGTGACCGGAAGGCACCCTATTCGGTGATTGAGGGCGCTAAACGCGCCACGGCAGAAGCCCTGGGCAAGGCCGGGAATCACCTTCCAGCGGACATCTTACGATACATAGACGACGTGATTTTGGTCACTGCCACAGATGGATCCCAAATCTATTTCCCTTGTCCCTTCAAAGAGACCGAAGCTATTGTGGCGTTGAAATCGATCGAGGCCTGTGTTGTGGCTGCCATTGCGAACGTGAGATTTGGAGAGCAGAAAAGGTCAATCGAGATTGACCTCGAAAAAACCGCTGCGTTTCTCTTTTCGACCTATAAAGCCACAATTGGTGGTCTCGGAAAGCAGGATCCAAATGCCAAGGCCAAATTGAAAGGTGATTGATTCTGGACCATTCTGACGAGTTTTATATCTCTAACTCATCTCCAGACACGGATTTGCTGCAAGCGCAGTCTATCCTATACCGTCGTTTGTCAGCGAACCTTTATGAAACAAAGATTCCTGGAGAATACTTCCACATTCATGGATCTCTCGAGGCGGGCAAGACATTGAATATGGTTGGACTTGAGGCTTATCGACCAGATCTTACGGACTATCGGGAATGTATAGATACTATTGAGCAACATGTCAAACAATTTACAGCCGCTGAATTAGAGGTGATGAATGCTAGAGAACGCCAAGCGGGCGTCACGGCATTGACATGGGAAGAGTTCAAGCAAACAAGTCACGTGGGTTGTACTTCCTCAAGACTCAGCACCTGTCTCTAACGCTGTTCAGGGACGCACTCTTCTCTCCTTGCCGCCTTGGCAGCTCGACCGGCTTGAGGACTCTTCTCCACCCAGTCCATTTCCGTCTTCTTCAGGATCGGCCAACACCAGACCCCTATCCGGAATACGAGTCTTGGAGCTGTGTCGCATCATCGCTGGACCAGCAATTGGGCGAACTCTAGCGGAATACGGAGCTCAGGTCATCAAAATAACCTCACCGAATCTCTCCGACGTCCCATTCTTCCAAGTCGATGGAAATACTGGGAAACATACTTGTGAGCTTGAGTAAGGAACATTCGGGACTAGAATCTCATATTCCAGATTGTCTCATGAGTAGTAGAGAAATACGCTTGCTCCCGAGACTTATAAAGGGTGCTTAAGGAGTCGTCTGTGTACTCATGGGACAATATTTCCACTTCCAAATTCATCCCGAAGAAGTAATTGCTAACTCCCCCATCTTCCAGCCTCAACTCCCCTTCGGGTCGGCAAGCTTTTGAGGACCTGTTGCAGACCGTGGATGTGGTTCTTGACGGCTATCGTCCCAGAAGCTTAGATAGGTTAGGCTATGGACCGCAGCAAATTGTGAAGCTACTGGAAGGTCGTGGAAAAGGCATTGTGTACGTCTCAGAAGATTGCTTCGGATATCAAGGCGAATGGGCCGGCCGACCAGGTTGGCAGCAGATCGCAGACTGTGTCACTGGCGTAGCATGGGCCCAGGGAGAATTCATGGGTCTAAAGGAGCCCGTTGTTCCTCCTTTCCCAATGTCAGACTATGGCACAGGATGTATGGGAGCGATTGCAGCTTTGACAGGCCTGTTCAGACGAGCAAAAGAGGGTGGAAGCTGGGTAGGAAGAACGAGCTTATCTCAGCATGACATTTTCCTGTTACAGCTAGGACTGTATGACCGAGATGTACAGGAACAAATAAGACAAGACCACGACAAGGACTTCTTCGATTTGAGGCATTCAGATAGCGTCGACGAGGTTGGCTACCGAGCGCTGAAAAGTATGAAGAGAGCCCACCCCGAGCTATTTGACGAAAGATTGATGCAGAAGGCTTGGAGTAAATGTTTCGAGGAAGAAATCCGGTGGTGCCGAAGTCCAGTGACTATTGGCGGTCTGAGAGTCGGCTTTGATAGGGCCAGCAGACCAAATGGGTACGACCAGGCAACTTGGGAAGATTGGGAAGTTGAAACTGCCGTTATAGAAGGGTGAGCTGTATTTGGTAGCTAATTTTTTATCATTGTAAAGTCTGTAAGTAAGGCAGAGCAAATTCTCCACATACTTATATTCAACCCCGAACCGTCGAGTTCGTCTCCAATAGCTTACAGAAGATTACTTCTCATAATCACACATTTTCTCCACCTCTCTGGCAGTAAGCCCGCATCTCTATGTTGTGCACCTTCTAAACGTGGCATTCTCGTGGTGTGGCGGGTTGGTGCTACACCAGGTACCCCATCTCCTTTCCTCCGAACTTCAACACTTTCCAAATTGCATATATTTTTTCAGCACTTTTCAACCACTTTGTTGCATATCTGCACTTTCAAGTACGGTACCGAAACTCGTCTGTCCTTTAACAAAAGCCGAAGGATTTTCTTTTGAGCCTACTTTAAGCCTATACCAAGTCAAATTCAGCCTGCATACCTGCGTCTCGCCTCACGCTTCGTCTCGCGACAAGGCGGAACCCAACTTATCGTTTGATAAAGAAAGTCTCTATCAAGATCTTGCTATTAACCGTAGGTCTCAATTTTGTCCTCGAGTACCAATCTTCCCAAAACCAAGTTCATGGCTTGGAGCGATTCCCAATTGCCAAGCCCGAACCTGCAAGACCAGCTTTCTATCCGGGCCCCCGTGGCAGGGCTTTATTCCGAGCTGGAACAGAGCAAACCAAATCTCATCAACGCTATCATTCTGCATCTTTTGATGCTCATAGTACTTGTCAACTCTGGTAACGAGGGCTTCTCATACCTGAAGATCAGCTTACATGCCTCACCCTGAATCCCCCAAAACAATAAAATACGCCCAACCCACATTGTACCGCATCAACGGCCGATAATCTCCCCCCAGAAAATGCCCAAGATCTCATTCAAAAGGCGCTCCCAACCCCTGCACCGTCTCACTATGATCCGAATACACACTAACAACGTCCCAGGTCCCAGATCCTAGGTACCCAATATTGCCTAGTATCACGCATTACACTCTTTCTGCACACTTGCATCATGAGTACCTGCTCATTCTAAGTATTCTCATACTTCATTGACGTCAGTTCGCGCATTTGAGGATACTGAGGCTGAGATGGCTGAATTGACTGCATGAGATGCCCGGTGGCGTCGGTACCATGTGTTGGTTCCACGTGGGCGGGTCGAGGCTTCGGCCTCTAGAGCGGGAATCTGCAGAGTTTTCGGATGATGGTCGGCTAGGGGAGCTGTGGTCATGCCAAGTGTATAGATGCAATTCAATGTCATTGAGTATCATTGTGTTAAATGTTACGGCACTTTCAGGATAGTTCAATCTCATTGCGTCCGATTGTTTGGAACACTCAAGTGAGGCAGCCCTAGCATCATTGTGCTAGAAATCATAGCACATTCATAAGCAACGATCTGATTATACCAGGAATTTTGACACATTCAGATAAAGAAGTCTAATCTCAATCTGCCAAACATTAAGAAACATGCAGAAGAAATTTCCCATCTCATTGTGCTATGAAAATTAGAACATCCAGGACCGATCCAGTGGTATTGTGCCATAAATTATGGCATATTTAGATGAGGGCATTCAGTCATCCCCTTACAGGAATCCTCGCTCTCCCGAAATCTGATGTTAGTCGTATACCGTTGATAAACGAATTCTCTCCCAGAATTTCTATTTCGCTGGTCTAGTCGTTGAGCTCCCGAATTTTGCAAGATAGAATATGTTTTTCGGGGTTTTCTGACTACTGAGAAGTGAATTAAGTGCCAACAATTCATAAGATTCACTTGTAAGAAATAGGATTGACGAGAGCAACATTGATATCTACCTCTCAAAAACATCGTGAAGAACACCGAGCTATTCACCGCGACAAACTTCCTAGTTAGTCCATAACGATAACCCATCATATCTAAACCTCCCTCTCCTCTTTACCCCTACTCCTCCACCTCACCAACACCATCCACAAACCCAATCAGCCAGTCATTGCCACCATGAGCAAACAATCAGAAGAAAAGCAACCCGCCACCTCCTCGCCCCCCTCTGAGCCTCAAGCTCCCAACAGTCCCCCCCTCGGTACCGTAATCGGCTCGTACACGAAAATCCACTCCTCCCGCACCGGCGAATCGATCCCTCACCCTGCGAAAATAACCATGATGACTGGTATCTACGTTGATCGCACAAGCCGTTTCTCCTCCGACTCAACTCCTAAGAAGGTCTTACGTCCTCGTAAGGCGGATGGTAGTGGCGTTGAGTTTTCTTCACCTTTGTATTCTGCAGCTAAATCCAAAGGAGATGAGGGAGCAAGTGATGGTGATGATGAGGGAGAGAAGGGTACGGTTTCTGATTTTAGGAATAATAGTAGAAAGCGTTCGGGTACAGGGTATTATAATGTGATTAGGGAGAAGAAGGTTGATAGTGAGATGACGAAGGAGGTTAAGGAGTGGTGCTTTGAGTTGTATGGTTTGACTTGTGATCCTGATCGTACGTATGATCGTCTCTCCTCCCCCTTCAGTTTCCATTCCCCCCTCTTACACCCCCTTTACCTACTCCTTTTCCTCCTATCATTCCATTAGATACGGGTGTTAACTGAAATGGAGTAGATGATTCTCACAAAGTCACGAAACAAATGCTTGACTTACGCATGGCGATCGACCTAGCAAAGTTTGGAGAGCCGCTGACGGGAGTTCAGGAGGAGATGTTGAGGTTTGTGATTCCTTCCCTTCCCCACTTTGCATAAGGTTTGGTGAACTAGTATTGATGGTTGATATTCTAACTAGGGTTGCGCTTAAGATGGTTAAGATGGAGCAAGAGGAGTGGGAGGAGGTGAATAAGACTGAGGATGAGAGTGAAGAAGAAGAAGAGGTCGAAGATGAGGAGTGAATGGTGGATGGGCCGTGAACAAGCATGCATGGACCAATTTGCGTGCATTTCATGGCGTTTTGGAGTTTAGACTCTTGCAGATGGGGCATTGAGGCATTGAGGATGCACAGCTTCTTTCTTGGTAGCCTCCTTCATATCAATGCACTGATTTCATCATGATAAGATCGAGGGCCTGGGGATAGATATGAGATGTCCCTGATTCGATCGTCCACGATAATGATAGGAATATCTGCAGTATCGCGATGGTCCTTTCCCCAAGAACCCTGGAAATGTTCGGAGGACCTTTTCTCGTAGAGATTCGTAAAGCGGGTTGACGTTGCTTGGCTAAAGAAGGGGTGCTGATGAAATTATAGTCTCCCATTATTCTTTCGATCCAGGTAAACGCAGACTCCTCTCACAGCACTTCCCATAAGAATAAAAGCCGATCACGGACTGGGGGAAATATTTACTATTTGTATGTACATAAACGCTCTGGCAATAATAAGAATACATACAACGAAGAGCTCCTTTAAGTATCACTACACCTCCTCTTGTGTTCATTATTATTCTTCCTCTATTCATTAACCTACAGCTTCCACCCCCTCCCCAAAATCCACAACCTCATCCGCCTTCCCGGCCACCCTCACCCACCTCACCTCTCCCTCCCCACCAACCCCAAAACTGCCCGCCGTCTGCCACCTACTCCCTGACTCCGTAGGCCGATTCCAAATCCCCTCTTTCTTGCCCAGCTGATATGCATTCCACATACTCGTTGGATTGAGGACATGCCATGTGCTGGAGGTGCCGAGACCCCATTGTGCGTAGAGCTCTCGCTGAGAGTCTACTATGACTTGGACAGAGCCAGCGCCGCCGACTTCTTTGAGCCATTTATCTGTGGAGGATTGATCGGAGTGCGAGACAGCGATGAAGTTTACGGAGGAGTTGGAGGAGGCGGTGGTGCGGAGGGAGCGGAAGATTTTCTCTGCGACTGGCAGGAGGGGTAGTTAGTGATTTGGTTGTATCTTTGGGGAAGGAGGGGGAACGCACAAGGACAGCCACAGTGTCGGAGAAAAGTGATGATAGTTGGCTTGCCGTTTGGATTTGGGAGCTGCAGCGTTGAGGATGAAGGTGCTTTTGCACCTACCTCCGGGGCGGAGGAGGTCTCGAGCTTGGGTGGAGTGAGCCAGGAATTGAGCTCTTGTTGGAAAGTCATGGTCGATAGACTTTTATTCTAGATTTAGATTAAGTAGTTGTAGATTTGAATTTTTTATTATAGATAAGGAGCTGGAGTTGTAGAACCGAAAGTTATACTATTATCTGGTGATGCATGATGTAGATGGCGGGGTATTTTTAGCGGTACTTGTAATAGTGGAGCTCAAGTCTGGAGGCTGGCTGATGAAGCTATCCGCAAGCTCTTGGACAGATCCGCTCTAGTGTAAGATCCACGTGCCGTGCTTTTAAATTACAAACATGAGTGTCATAAGCGCTGCAATTTTCGATTATATTACGAAAAGTGAGCAGGTAAGCATTTAATTGATCGCAGGTTGCATGTTCTAGTGGTGTAGATGTTATAGTCGGCAAATCACAGGAGCATCTAGGGAAGGTTCCTAGACAGGGATCAACGAAAGAGCCAGCATATCCAGACCACAAACTAAGGTTCGATCATGCATGAGATTATCAGTCTCCAGCTGGGCCAGAGGGCGAACTATCTTGCAACCCATTTCTGGAATACTCAGGTAAGGGACAGCCCTTCCATACCTTCCATACTAGGGGTATGGGCTGATAAATTGCAACAGGAATCATACTTCACGTATTCCTCTAATGAGGAATCTTTGGTTGATCATGATATACATTTTAGACCAGGCATAGGTGCCGATGGTACGGAAACGTTCACTCCAAGAACTCTCATTTATGATCTTAAAGGAGGTTTTGGGTCTCTGAGAAAAATCAACGCTCTGTATGAAATAGAAGAACCTGTTGTCCCAGAAGGGCTGTGGTGAGTACGGGGTGACCGCTCTCTATTTCAGCAGCTGATAAAGAGCATCAGGAATGGCCCAACAGTGGTCCAAAGGCAGACTGCCATACAGCAGAATGCATACCAGCAAAGCCTTGAAGAAGGCCTAGTACCTCCTCAGCTCACAACCGACTCAGTGAGATATTGGTCCGATTTTAATCGAGTCTACTTTCATCCGAAGTCGATCATTCAGCTCAATGAGTATGAGCTCAGTTCAACACTTATGCCTTTCGAGAACTGGAGTGCCGGCGAAGAGCTATTTAATTCATTGGACAAAGAGCATGACCTGCTGGATAGAGATTTGAGGCCTTTCGCTGAAGAAGCAGATCAAATGCAAGGCATTCAAATGATGGCTGGCGTCGACGATGCATGGGGAGGATTTGCAGCAAGATATATGGATCGGTTGAGAGATGAATATGGCAAAACTACTGTTTGGGTTTGGGGTCTTGAAGATCGGATTACAACCGTTCCACGAGTACGTCAACACATTTAGAAAATTGGCGTATGTCATGAATACTAACGATCGACAGGAGAAGCGCTTTCTTAAATTATCCAATACCGCAAAGTCTTTCTCGGAGATTGCTTCGCAAGCATCTCTTTTCATTCCCATGGCAATGCCATCAGCAATGTTACCAAGCTACGTCACGATGGATTCCCATTCTCAATGGCATGTATCTGGTCTTCTTTCTACCGCTTTGGAAAGTATGACTCTACCATCCAGGTTGAAAATCAATCGTCAAACTTTGGACCAGCTGGCAAATACATTGAATGTCAATGGCGGTCAAAATATTGCAAAAATTCGCCTTAGTATTGATCAGAAGTCTGCACTTAACGGACACCAGCCACCAAGCAGACTAGAGGTACGCGCTCAGAGCCGGGATACTAGAATGCCGTCCCAAGAACGACCTGCAGGAGATAATGCTCCGAATGAAGACGATGTAACTACGTTAGACATGGATTTCTTCCCCACCGAAGCGGCAGAACAGAGCCGCGGCCGAAGCCTATCCAAAAAAGTTCACGTGTTCGGTCAGGCTGAGACGTATCGAGGAGACGAAGATCCCAATCTGGAGGATACGAATGAAGAAAACGAAGGACGAGAACGCGCCCGCCGACGTGCTGCCGGTCTCCCAGTCATACACAAGTAAGTTATATTTATTACGTTCTACCCTCGCATCATTCGATTAAGTTTTGTTCGACCTCGTATTCTACTGACCCAACCCCGCACATGATTTTCGCGATTTGCGTTCCTTTATCTTGTTCCTTGCTTGTTCGTATTACTGACCATCTTGGCGCCTGCAGGTCTTGGACAACCCTGCCATTTCCACTCCTCGATAGTTTTCCCCACATATTCGCGCAGGCTAGATCCGCCACGTCCTTGTCTGTCAGCACATCTTTATCGACTGATACAACCGTTGCTATGCGACTCAAAAATCTGCAGCATATTGTAAGTCGTGCAGTAGGGATAGATGAGCGTGAAGCGCTGAGCAATTCCCTCGGTGAGATTGCTGAGTCATATGAAGAGGGCTGGGACAGTGGTACCGATGAAGACGATGATTGAGACACCACTTTAATGAATATATGATGCAAGGTTGAAGCCTGATTAGCTAGGTTCATTTTTTGGGCAGCTCGGTGAAGTCTTACAAAATCTTATTGATGGCCGTGTAAGGTGTCGCAGCCTCATGGTTTTGAACAACACGGCTCACCCAACCTCACGCGGTGTGCAAGGAGCATATCAAGAAATCCTTGCACATGGATAATATCAGAGCGGATACTCGGACCCGGGTCACCACAATTGGCAGATGCACAGCAACCAAGGAACGAGGCTGGAGAAAGATCAAAGGGAAATTTTGGGGGAGTCATTCTACGCTGAAGTCCCTCAAGTTTACTAGTACTGCTGCTTTGTACTTCATACTGTCTTTGAACAATTCCGGAAATTGAAGTCGGGATTCATCACTGGCACCAGTATCCCCTTCGATGCTGTGCAAGCGCTCTGATAATTGAGCTTTTCGTTTTCGACTCAGTTATTTCTACGGTGGGTATGGTATGACGCAGGTGCAAAATCATCCCGTATCTGATCGATCGACCGTTGGGAAAGAAAGTTGTAGCCGAGTATAGACCCATGAATATCTGAACGACATGCGCGAAATCAGGGTGGCGCAACCATCCAAAGAGGGGCGAAAAATCTATTTTCGTAACTTCGTATAGCAGAAACGATTAAAAAAAAGTTGGGCCTTGGCATAAGCAAAGAGACTATATCCAAAAAAGTCATCATGAAGAGAGTTTGGGAGTAGTGCTCGCGGTGAGCGAGAAATGTCTTGCAATTCGTATACCAGCTTTGTCTTTCAATTTCTGCCAGACACTCGGGAACGCAGGCGTCTTATTTCCAATAACGTCCTGAGGCCATGCAACCAACCTCATCTTATTACACGCATGAAAGAGATTCACAGTTGCATTTCGAGGTCTGCAGAAGAGGCCCTCGACAAGGTTCTGACCCGCCTCTCGTCAGGTCCTTCACTCCGAGTTGCCGATCAATTGGGTGTCCTGCAGCGCCTCATGGTACGGGTAACCTCATAATTGGTGACTTCAATCAGACCCGAAGAAGCAAGTTTTTAAGCTTTGAGAGAGGTTAAAATGTAGCTGTTCAGTGGCTCCATACACCATGATTTTCCAACGCGAGTGGCAAAATGTGGCTGGCAACGACTACTATCCTCCTAGTTGGCAGATGCGCGGGTCGCTAGCTCTTCTTATTTTTATCTGTTTCTTTCACTGCCTCCATTTTGGAAGATCATCATAAGCGTTTTGTATCATTGATCGATATCACCACGGATTTTTAATTTCCTGCGAATATTCAGGAACAGGGAACTGTGCGATCCCAACCCCTTCACCAACCTCGCCAGTTTACTTACATCATTGCCATGGGTAGGCCCCTGTTGCTGCAGCTTATATAGGCGATTGCAGGGTGTTTCAAGACTCTACCCCAGCTGAAACCCCTGAAGCGAAAGCCAATGGACAATCGATTCGCTCAGGCCAACAGCTACGTAGCACAACATGCAAGGCATTGCCAGATACCCAACCTCTGAAAACATGCATGTTCACTTTTCGTCCAGCAAAGTCACGTCAGCGCTCTCGGTCTTACCATCCAAAAACTCGCTGTTCAAGCATTAGTTGCTGCTCTGGACTGTGTTCACATGGATCATGAACATCTCAAGCCACTTGGGACTGCATGCGGACTGCAGTCCCGGAGGGTAGGTGTTCAGTTTCCTCAATCCTATCCCTCGAGGTTAAGAGACCAGGTTTCCCACTTTGTTTATTCTTTCCTTCTTCACCCAGACCAGCCTTCTCTTTATAAGCCTTTCCAGCCTCTCAAGCAATAGGTAACTCCTTCGCTACGGTTACTTAATACCTTCGTTACTCTGCGTTGTGAATATTGTCCAACCATCTTCCTTCGCTATCTGTAAAGCACAAACCTCAAACATCATCATCATGAAGGCATCTTTCATCTCTTTGTTGGCTGTGGCCACTTCGGCCTTTGCCCAAGGTCTCGACGCTCGCTGGGGAAAGGACACCACAACATTGACAACTTTTACAACAACAACATATTGCCCTGTCACTTCAACAAAGACTGAGGTAAACATATCTTCCCCTCCGGTAGCATCAAGGAAAGCTAACGCTATACTACCAGAGCGGGACTACCGCAATCTACACGACCATGACTACCTCGACCATCACAGTTACCAGCTGTGTGGGAGGGTGTGGATCAGGAGGAGTTACCACGGTTTCAGGCCCCACTGGTGTTGCAAGCACTACAACTGAGGTCATCCTCACATACACAACCACTTGCCCTGTCACGGAAACAATGTGAGTTATTCCTAGAGTTCCTTGTTGAGTTCCAGCTGCTAACTCACAAGTAGAACTGCTCCTGGTACCACCTACACAAGCACTTACACAACTACATCTGTCGTTGAGACCAAAGTTCCAACGACATACTTCGTAACCGCAACTGGTCCTACTGAATATACTTCGTAAGTCCTTTACCCATTAAATGATTCAACTAGATCACTAACGGCCTCAAAGTGTTGGCACTGAAGTTATTTCGACGTATACTACAGTTTGCCCAGTGACCGAGACAACAACAATCAGCGGAACGTTGGTTACCGTAACATACACCACGACATCCGTTGTTGAGACGCACGTTCCAACCACTGTCGAGGTTGCCACGACCCTGCCTGGTAGTACAACTGCCGTTACAACATTTGTATATTCAACCTCGACATCTCTCTGTCCGTACACGGTCACGTCAACCGTTTCCGGAGGGGTAGTGACAAATACCTACACGAGCACCAGCGAAATCGTTGTGAAGGTTCCAACCACTGTTGAGGTTGCCACGACGATACCTGGCAGTACAACTGCGGTCACGACATTTGTATATTCAACCTCAACATCTCTCTGTCCGTACACGGTCACGTCAACCGTTTCCGGAGGGGTAGTGACAAATACCTACACAAGCACCAGCGAAATCGTTGTGAAGGTTCCAACCACAATTGTGGGGTACACAACTCTTGCTCCCATCACAACTACCGTTGAGACAGAGGTGTATGAAACTTCCACAACCCTGTGCCCAATCACGGAAATCAAAACTGTTTCCGGAGTGGTAGTGACTTATGTCTCAACCAGCACTAGCGAAATCGTTGTAAAGGTCCCAACCACTATCGTTGAATACACTACTGCTCTTACTACTGAGTATGAAACTACCGAGGTGTTCACAACAACAACTTGTTACGAGAGTGTATACACAACTGTAAGCGCTGGATCGACAGTTGTTCTCACAGAGACCCAAACCAGCACTATTGAAGTAACATCCCAATACACCATCTACACGACAACCGAGCCTCCTACCACTAAAGCCACGGTATTCGTACCTATCACACTCGCTACCAGTGTTCCATATACGGAAGTTGTCACTGTTCCATCTGAAAAGACAGCTACCTCAAACGGTGGCACCGTCTACACCTCTGTGTCTGTCCCCACAATCTCAACCTACACCGCACCACCACCAACCACGACCCTCCCACCCGTCACAACCGCCTCAACCACATCAACACCAACAACCTCAGCCCCTCTCCAAGTCACCAACGCAGCAGCGACACAAGGACCCATGGCCTACGCTATCGCTGGCGCTATGGCTCTACTCGCTCTCGCATAATTTCTTCCTTCTCGAATCATGATAATGAAAATATTATTGAATTTTTGGTGTCTGAGCATACGAATATGAATTACGATACATTTCTGGCGCGGATAACACTCCTTTTATCGAAGCATCATCGGTACACGGGTTGGGATGGGCATGGTATATTTATGGGATAAGGGGAAAACGAAGTTCTCATGACTCGGATTGGGGAATGAATGGCGTCGCAAGGCGCCACATATCGTGAAAGATGTATAATGAGATGGGTGGGGGATTACTTCTTGTGTATATATTAGATGATTGATGAACTCAATAATGAAATTTTAAGTAGTTAAGAATATACTTATTCCAATACCATGTGATTTGAAGTTCATAAAATTCTTTAAGCACTGACTCGGGAGGTCAAATACGATGTTGCCCTCTCGTAAATAAATCTTTAATGCATGAGAATTTTTTATCTACTCAGTAAGAAGGCATACTAACACAGCTCATCGACGACGTCGTTGAAATCCCGTCAAGTTTCGGCCCGCCCCACACTTCAGCTTACATCTCAACGCCAACCGAGGCGGGATCTAAAATCATACGCCATCATTGACACAGTCCACAAGCTTAAATCAACAGTCCAAGCAGTATGCTCGCCACCGCCAATTGAGCGCTCAATTAAACCCTTCACTCTGGGCCAGCAATCCCCAATAACCAACCATGATAAACGTATCCAAATACCTCCCCTTCGCCTCCTCCACCACCTTAACCCAAGCCAGCGCCTACCTCTTCGCCGTTTGCCTTTTCTCCATCTCCTTCCTCGTCTTCCTCAACAGCAGCGTCTCATTCGTGATCACCGACCTCATTGGCGTCAAAGACGGCGTTGGGGACCTTGTCGGCACATTAGGATTCGCAGACGAATTGGTAGCATTGATCGCATGTCCAGTATGGGGGATCTTATCTGACCGACTGGGCGTGCGGATTGTGTGTGTACTAGGATATACAATTGTTGGGGTATCGTTGTTTTTGTTTGTGCAGGCGAAAAATGTGTATCCGCAGTTATTGTTGGCGAGGATGCTGTTTAGTGTTGGGGGCGCGGCGACGTGAGTCCTAGGTTTTCAGGAATGCTTGGTTGATTAGGACTAATTTGTTTGTGTGTAGGGCGACGATGGTTACGGCTATACTACCTTCGATGACGGGGAATCAGAGGGATTATGAGGAGAGGAGACCGGTTGTGTTGAGGACTGGG
>Ga0182030_10006166_pt1 | contig 25339 bp, 22 predicted proteins | sample 812S3MmetaG_FD_121299 | JGI IMG/M metagenome (GOLD analysis project Ga0182030, IMG submission 121299) | Permafrost microbial communities from Stordalen Mire, Sweden - 812S3M metaG (Illumina Assembly) | ecosystem: Environmental > Terrestrial > Soil > Wetlands > Permafrost | place: Sweden...
AAATAGTCGATGAGGCCGGAATAGTCCGCCTCGAAACCATCCGGGCCGTGGAAGTGGAAATGAGTTGTGTCGAAGTACGAGTCGGTTTCCGCCTGGTCCTCGCCCGAAACTTCCAGTTCGCCAGTCCTTCTTAGGCTGGCTACGAGTTGGTCACGGGTCACAATCACCTTGTCTCCTCTGGGGAACCTTCCCCGCTGAATCATGCTGCGGCAGTCGATAGCTGAGCACAATTCCGAAAAGCCGCGCATCGCGCCCGTTGCTTAAGATCCCCGTCTGCAATTCTCGATAGCAGCATCTACTCTCGGATGAAGTACCGACATCTCTTTCCAAGGAAGATCGCACCGTCGGCGCAGATCATGACTGCGCACCCGGATCGAAGCCCGACGGCACTGCGGACAGAAGGACCGCTCCCCGGATGCCCGCAAGATCATCAGAAGCAGGCCGCGTTCCTCTACCTTTACGCTCTCCAGTACGACTTCGCCAGCATCTGGAAGCAGTGTTTCTTGTTCCATCGGTGTCGACCGGAGACCGCCCGAGCCAGCTTCTTTTTACCGCCAAACGCGCTGCCAGGAAAGTGTCCATTGTGCTGCACCGAATGTGCGGATGGACCCCAACTGGGATGAGAGTTAGTTTCCTGTTGTCACAGCAGGATGTATTACTCGTCACAGACTAACCTCCATCACGGTCACCAATAATGACGAAATCCAAATTGGAGAAAAACGGTCCAAGAACTCCACATTGATAAACCTCCATATTGCATCCTTGCCCCGTCGTTTGCGCGGTTCAAGTTATGCAGCCCATGGCCGGTCTGACACGGAAGGGGATAGACGGGCTCGGCCGAGATTATGTATCCCCAAGCAAGTCTTGTAAGGAGAAAGCCAGGATGAACATCTTTGTAAGCTCTTTTCGTTCCTATACCGCCAACTGGAAGTGGGTTGCACCGATCCTGCTTCTGAGCCTTTTCATATTCGCAACCACGGCGCAGGCGCAGAGCCTGGGCTACGAAGGCCCCACCGGCGTCTTCGTGACGCCTCTGGCGCTGACCGCCGCCTCGCCCGCAAAGGGCCTGGGCGCACCCTCCGTCTCCTATCACTTCCTGGCTGGCGGCCCGGTGACCGGCGACTTCAGCACCGTCTCCACCACCGTCGGCTTCGCCAAGCGCTTCGAGATGGGCTACACGAGCGAGCTGCACGCGGCCGGCGACCAACGGCTGACCCCGTTGTGGAACTCCGGGATCAACATCGTCCACTTCAAGGCCAACATTACCCCCAAAGCTCTGGCCAAAGTGGCCGCCTTCTCGGTGGGAACCATCCTGCGCACCGACGACCAGATCGGGGTGAATATCAACAACCTTGCCGCGGCCCTAATCACTGGCGCCAAGATCAAGCCGGTGCTGGCTTCGCAGAAGACCACCAACGCCGATGTTTACCTGGTGGCCACCAAGATCATCACCCAGACCAAGCCGGTTCCGATTATTCTGAACGTCGGCATCCGCGGCACCAACGCCTCCCTGTGGGGTCTGGGCGGCAACTCGCCCGGCTTTGAGGGCAAGCTGTTTGGCGCGGCGGCCTTCGTCTTCACCGGCCCCGCCAAGAGCACCATCATCCTGGCATCGGAAGTCTCTGAGCAGCCGCAGCACATCTCCTCGGCCACGGCCACGGCCACGCTGGGATCCTCGAAGGCGGCCACGCTCTTCGACATTCCCACCTCCGAGGTTTATGCCGTCCGTCTGGTGCCCTTTGCCAAGCGCAAACTCAACATCGACGCCGGCGTTCTTCATGCCGGCGGCAATATCGACAACCCGCTGCTCAACGCACTGGCCGGAGGACACGTGGACCTGAACATGCGCGCGCGCGTGGCCTTCGCCATTTCCTACGGCTTCTAAAACAGCAACTTCCAACTTCTGGCTTCCAGCCTTTAGCCCGCAGAATTGGCCCTCGGCAGAGCCGACTGGCCAGCCGGACGCCAAAGGCGGAAGCTGGAAGCCGCTGATTTGCTTTCGTCAGGGCGCAACTCGAGGAGGCCGGCCATTCCGCAAGATCTTTCAGTCGTGTGTCGTCACAAGCGGGTGTGTCCGTCCTCACAGACTACTCTCTGGCGTAGCACTAAATTTTCTGCGAACTTCATTTTGGAGTCAAACAGTCCAGTTTGTTGCGCTCAAAAGAAAGTGCGGCAAATTGCCACAGCGATTGTCTACACACAACCGTTTGGGAAGGCAAGTTCATGTGTTTGGCAACGATGACCTTCGCCGTCGGGTTGAGGCAGGGAGTGTAGAGCGTATGGAACTGACGTGGATAGCCATCGCGGCCAGTTTGCTGATGGGGGGTAGCGCCCTTCTGATTTTCATCTGGGCGGTTCGCTTTCACCAGTTCCGGAATTTTGAAGATGTGAAATATCAGGTGTTCTGGTCCGACCTGGCAGACCCGGAAGAAGTGGGGCCGGAAGCGACCGAGGCGGAGTTGGCGCGGCTGGCAGAGTTGGCGGAATTCGGTTCGGATCCAGCAGCGAACAAGAGCGAAGCGCGGCTCAACCCGCTTCCACAAAAGGAGCAGCAGGATGGGTACAGCAACAAAGACGTTTAAACCGGTCAAACCCCCGGAAATGCAGATCACTCGCCGGCGGCTGTTGGGATGGCTGAGCGGCGTGGGCATTGCCGGCTCGGCGGTGGCCGGCGTCTTTGCCGGTTTAGTGTTTCTAAAACCGCGCGCAACCTACGGGCAGCCGAACCGCTTTCGCATCGGCCGTCCCGAGGACTTTCCCGCTGGCGCGCGAATCGCCATCGATCCCAAGCGCGTGTGTATAGTGCGCGATGGGAACAAGATGGCGGCTATCTCGACCACATGCACGCATCTGGGCTGTATCGTCGCTCCCTCCGATACCGGGTTCCAATGCCCGTGCCATGGTTCCCAGTTCGATGTGGACGGCTTTGTGACCAGCGGGCCGGCGCCAAAGGCGCTCGCGTGGTACCAGGTAACGATCACTCCGAACGGCGAACTCGAAGTGGACAAGGACAACGAAATCCAAACGGGAAGCTACCTGAACGTATGAGCAACGAGACCAAATCGAAGGGTAAGACACTGATGGATTTCCCGGTCAACGTATGGAGATCCATCTTCCGCAACCCGTTGCCGTCGTCCGACCGCGGGCGTGCTTCAACCAGTTTCACCAATTTCTTCCTGCATATTCAGCCGGTCAGGGTAAGCCGCTTGGCGTTGCGACCTTCTTACACCATGGGCCTTGGGCTGATCAGCTTCTTCCTCTTTGTCATCCTCACGGTCACCGGCGTGCTGCTGATGTTCTACTACGTCCCATCGACGACGCAGGCCTATGATCGGATGCTCGATCTGCGCAGTTCGGTTGCGTTCGGGATCATTTTGCGCAACATGCATCGCTGGGCGGCCCACGCCATGGTGGCTACGGTCTTCCTGCATATGTGCCGCGTCTTCCTCACCGGCTCCTACAAGCCGCCGCGTGAATTCAACTGGGTCATCGGAGTGGCGCTGTTTCTGCTGACTCTGTTCCTCAGTTTTACGGGCTACCTGCTGCCCTGGGACCAGTTGGCGTTCTGGGCCATCACGGTAGGCACCTCGATTGCCGGATATGCGCCGCTGGTGGGCAAGGATATCCGGTTCCTGCTGCTGGGCGACGCCAATGTGGGCCAGGAAGCGCTGCTGCGGTTCTATGTGCTCCATGTGGTCGTATTGCCGGCGATCCTCTCTCTTCTGGTGGCAATCCACTTCTGGCGTATCCGTAAGGACGGCGGACTGGCCAAGCCGGAGTTCGACGCCGATCTGCCGCAACCGGCGGCGGTTTCTGTGCAAGTGGAGGAACCGGCGCTGATTGCGGTTGGCAGCGCGGCGGCGGAAGCCGGGCCGACACGCAGGTTCACTATTCAGGGACTGGTGCGCGGCCCCTTGATCAAGGTGGGAAAGCTGCGCGAAGACACCGTCTTCAGTTGGCCGAATCTGTTCATCGCCGAGCTGTTCGTTCTGCTGCTGACCATCGCCGGAGTGATGGCGGTTTCCTTCTTATTCAATGCGCCTTTGGAACAGCCGGTCAACGTCATGCATCCTCCCAACCCGGCCAAAGCGCCATGGTACTTCCTGGGATTGCAGGAGCAGGTGAGTTATTCGGCATTCTGGGGCGGGATCGGCGTGCCGGGTATCGAGTTGCTGCTGCTGTTGCTGCTTCCGTATCTGGACCGGAGCAAGGCCGGAGTGGGACGCTGGTTCGCCCACGAGCGGCTGCTCGCTAATTCGATCTTTCTGCTGTTTGTTGTGGTCAATGTGATTCTGATTGTGATTGGCACATTCTTCCGCGGCGCGAACTGGCAGTTCGTGTCACCGTTCTGAGGAGCTTCAGGTATGCGATTGGCTTTAGCTGTGGTGAGCTTACTGGTAATGATCGGGTCCGGCGTAGTGATCTACGACCAGCTCCACAGCCGCTGGGAGGACGACCAGAGAGCTTACTTCCATCAGGCGCTTGCCCAGGCACAGACCGGCACCGAAGGCGCCTCATTGCGTGCCTCGCTCGAGGGAAGGCGTCCTAAGATCGAGCAGACGATCGTGACGGCCTTCGGCGAGAAGCGCATCGATCGCTGCGAGAGCTGCCACATCGCGGTGGACGATCCTCACTTTACCGGGCAACAGCAACCGCTGCACACCCATCCCTACTCGGAAGCAATGGGCGATGTCTATCGCAACGGCCGCTGGGAGCGGCGCCACAAGTTCTCCGATTTCGGCTGCACGACCTGCCACGACGGCCAGGGACGAGGCCTCACGGCCGATGACGCCCATGGGAAAGACACTTTCTGGCCCGGGCCCATGCTTGGCTACACGACCCAAGCCGATTGGAGCAAGGAGAACGCGGTTCACGTCGTGGGCAAGGAATACATGCAGGCCAACTGCGCGCAGTGCCACACCGGAAAAGACTTTGCCGGCACGCCGCAGGTGACGCGGGGACGCGAATTGTTTTTCAGGACCGGATGCTTCGGATGCCACCGCATCGAAGGGCTATCCTCCGGCACCCTGGGCCCCGATCTGAGCGAAGAGGGCAAGGAGCGCAAGCTGGATTATCTGTGGGGCCATATCGTCAATCCACGCGCCTACACCGCCGCCTCGATCATGCCCCAATTCAAGCTGAGCGACGACGACCGGAAGGCGCTGGTCATCTTCCTGAAGAGCCGCCGCGGCGGCAATCTGGCCGAATCGTCCGTGGAGAGCTTCCGTTTGAACGCCTCCACAGCAACGCCCGTGCCGGAGAGCGCCCAGGCCGTTGAAGCCCAGGCCGCCTCCGCCGAGACTCCGGCCGCGCGCGATGAGCAGTTGATTCAGGGTTACGCCTGTCTCTCCTGCCACAGACTGGGAGATCGCGACGGCGGAATCGCGCCCGACCTTTCCTACGAGGGCCTGGTGCGCGACCAGAGTTGGCTGATGGATCACTTCCGCAGCCCGCGCTCCCGCATTCCGGACTCGAATATGCCGGCTTTCAGTTTGCCCGAGGCAGATTTCCAGCAAATCGCCGCGTATCTGTTGACCCGCACCGCTCCGCCTCCGCCCATGACGCCGGCCGCGACCTTCAAGACTCTCTGCTCCCGCTGCCACGGCGAAAAGGGCGATGGCCGCGGGATCACGGCCATCTATCTCGATCCGTCTCCGCGCGACTTTACTCACGCCGAGTTCATGAACAGCAAACCGGAGGCGCGTTTTCTCGAATCCATCCGCGAAGGCGTGCCCGGCACTTCGATGCAGCCGTGGGGAAAGATCCTGAGCGATGAGCAGATCAAGGGCGTTTTGGATCATATTTGGCAAAACTACGTACGCGAGCCCAGGCAAAAACTGACGGCGCGCAAAGTGCCCGAACAAAATCCGGTGCCGATGTCTGCTGAGTCGGCAAGCCGGGGCGAACACATCTACCTGCAACGCTGCACCGGTTGCCACGGCCGCAAAGCCGATGGCCGAGGTCCGAATTCACGGGACATTTCGCCACGTCCGCGCAACCTGCGAAACTCCGCTTTCATTCAGCATGTTACGGACCGGCGCCTCTTTGAATCGGTGACTTATGGCGTGGAGGGTTCCGCTATGCCCTCGTGGATGGACTACGGCCTTACGCAGGATCAGGTCGGCGACATCGTCAACTACATTCGCAGTCTGAACGTAAACCAGAAGTGAGAGTGAAAAACACTCTCAGGAGGCTGTAATGGCAATACAACCTGGGATTGAATCCACGCCCCTTGCGACGCAGCCGGACCACCGGGACACCACGGTGAAGGTCTTTCTGCTGAGCGCGGTTTCATATTTCTTGATCGTCGGTATTATCGCGCTGATTGTTGCGTCCAAATTCGTTTGGCCGGAGTTTCTCGGCTCGATATCGTACTTCACCTACGGGCGCATGCGCCCCTTGCACGTCAACGGGATGCTCTTCGGCTGGCTTCTGGCGGCGGATATGGGTCTCACCTACTTCCTCGTTCCGCGCCTCTGCGGCGTAAAGCTGTGGAGCGAAAAGCTGGGCGTGGCCACCGGCATCTTGTGGAACGTCATCATCCTCAGCGCCGTGGTTACCCTGTTGGGCGGCTATCAGAAAGGCCTGGAGTACGCCGATCTGCCCACTTGGATCTCTGTGCTCGTGGTGATCGCCTGGGTGATGTTCGGTTTCAACATCTTCGCCACCATCGCATCCCGCAAGTACCAACAGATGTATGTTTCGCTCTGGTACCTGATGGGCACCGTTCTGTGGACGGCCTTCGTCTACCTGACGGGCAACTTCGCAACGCTGCTTCCCGGCGTCACCGGGGTCAATCAGGCCAACTTGAACTGGATGTACACACACAACGCGGTCGGTCTTATCTTCACGCCTGCCGGGCTGGCTATCGCCTACTACTTCATTCCCAGGGCCGCGAACACGCCGCTCTATAGCCACAGGCTGTCCATGGTCGGGTTCTGGTCGCTGGCCTTCGTCTATGTGTGGACCGGCGCGCACCATATGCTCCACGGGCCGATCTCGCAATGGCTGCAGACTATCTCCATCGTCTTCTCGGTGATGCTGATCATTCCGGTCTGGGCGGTGGTCTACAACTTCATTGCCACCATGAAAGGCCAGTGGCATCAGTTGAGCGACAACGTGTCATTGAAGTTTCTCATGAGCGGCACGATCTTCTACTTGCTCACCTGCTTCCAGGGTCCGATGCACAGCCTGCGCTCGGTGAATGCCATCGTATCCAAGACCGATTGGATTCCAGGACATGCGCACATGGCGGTGTTGGGCACATTCTCCTTCATAGCCATGGCCGGGGTCTACTACGTGATTCCGCGGATCTTCAGGACCACGCTTCATTCCGAAGCGGCGTCGAACTGGAGCTTCTGGCTGTTTCTGATCGGCGGCCTGGGCACGTTCACCTCTCTGTGGCTGGGCGGCGTTTGGCAGGGATTGCAGTGGAACAATCCATCCATTCCGTTCATCGACACCGTGGTTGCTCTGAAGCCGGTATGGACCGTTCGGTTCTTCTCCGGAACGATGCTTTTCATTGGAATCGTGTTGTTCCTCTATAACATCATGGCCACCGCGATGAGCAGCGGGCAGGCCGGCAACCAGACTCGCATTCAGGCTGAGAGTGCGCCGGCGCGCTCGTAGGCGAAGGGAGACGAAATGCTGCAAAAAACCGGTTCCAACGCAATTCTGTTTGTGGCTGCAGCCTTGGTATTGTTTTTCATCGGCGGGCTGCTTACCACCGTGGCTCCGCCCCTGATCGACAAGAGCTGGGGCCAGCCTTTCGAAAACCACGATGCCTCCAAGGGGCCGACCGGCAAGCTGGTGGATTACACCGACCAGCAAAAGCAAGGTTACGCCATCTACATCCGCGAGGGGTGCAAGTACTGCCATACACAGCAGACGCGCACCCTGCTGGAGGATGTGAAGCGCTCCGGATGGAAGGGCGTGGACTCGCCGGTATCGACGCCGGACGAGTTCGTTTACGACTACCGCCAGACCTTCGGCACCAAGCGCACCGGCCCCGATCTTTCGCGCGTCGGCGGCAAGTACAACACGCAATGGCATACGGCGCATTTCCGTAATCCGCGGGATCTGGTGCCCGGCTCAATCATGCCACCGTTCCCGTGGATCGTTAACAACCCCGACGAATTGCATGCCTTGATTGCGTATCTGCAGACGCGCGGCCGCGCCAAGGACTGGCGGCCGGATAACGACTACGAGAAGTGAGGCGCAATCATGACCGACTACACCTATCAGAGCGTGCTTTTTGCTTATCTTCTGTTTTTCCTGGTGGCCGGGGGGGCGGTTTTCTTCTTTGTCCGCTCCCTTAAGGACGGCTATCTGGGCCCAAACAGCGAGGAGCCGAAGTACCGCATGCTCGAAGACGAACCACAGCTTGAAGAAACGCAACCCACCGGCGCCTGCGCGCCGCGGAGGCAATCATGACCACTCAAAGTCCCAAGTCCGAACTGAAGGACTACGCCGGCGGATGGATCACGGAGCGCAAGGGAACCGATGTGCCCGTGTTCCTGAAAATATTCTTTCCCGTGCTGGCCATCGCGATGATCGCTTACCTATTCCTCTTCATCAACGGAGAGGTCAACCACTCCACCCGCGGCTCTCTTGTCCAGCAACTCAATGCGGTGACCGGAACCGCCAACGGCTTCATGTACATGGTAGCGGCGATGATTTCCATCTACCTGCTGCTCCTGATTGCTTTCCTTTTCAAGAAGTCCGATCACGAGGAATAGAACCAACAATGGCGCAATCAGGCAGACAATTCGACGTGATCGGCGGGGCAGGGTACTGGATGGAGATGATCAAATGCCAGGACGCCTGCCCTGTGCATACCGACGCATGTGGGTATGTGAACGCTATCGCGGAAGGCCGTGATCGGGACGCTTACCGCATCGCGCGCGCCACCAATCCGTTCTCATCCATCTGCGGGCGGGTGTGCGGCGCGCCGTGCGAGGCGAATTGCCGCCGGGGCAGCCTGGACGCGCCGGTCTCCATTCGCGCTCTCAAACGCTTTGTGACCGGTCAGTTCGGTCCGGAGAGCGGAGATTATCGCCTTTACCGCGAAGGCTGCGACCAGCGGATGTTGCCGCCCAATCGCGGCGACTATGAGCGGGTTGCGGTGGTGGGTGCGGGCGTCGCCGGCCTGACCGTGGCGCACGATCTGGTCCAGTTGGGCTACAAGGTTACGGTATTCGAAGCCCTTGCGAGGCCGGGAGGAATGCTGACCGTCGGCGTTCCGGTCTTCCGCTTGCCGCGCGAGCTGGTGATGGCGGAGATCGACGCCATTCTGTCGCTCGGAGTCGAACTGAGATGCAATCAACGCCTGGGCCGCGATTTCACGATCGAGAGCCTGCGCGCGCAGGGCTTCAAAGCCATCTTTCTCGGCATAGGCCTGCCCAAGGGGCGAAAGCTCGATCTTCCGGGCTCCGATCTGTCCGGCGTTTACGACGGCATGGATTTTCTGCGTGCCTTCAACGAAGGCTCGCCGCTCGCCGTTGGCAAAAGGATCGTCGTTATCGGCGGCGGCAACGTGGCCTATGACGTGGCTCGCTCCGCCGTGCGCCCGCTCGACCAGAATGACGGCAATGACATCGATGCGGACGCGCACAGCAGCGCCTCCACGGCCTTCGACGTAGCCCGCTCCGCGGTCAGGATGAGTGGCGCCAAAGAGGTGCATGTGGTCTGCCTGGAGAAACGCTCGGAGATGCCGGCCGACGAGATCGAGGTCAGCGAGGGAGCCGAAGAGGGGCTGGTGCTGCACAATGCTCGCGGACCGCGCGAGATCCTGGGGCGGGACGGCAGGGTGGCCGGCTTGCGGACCGTCGAGTGCGTTTCGGTCTTCGACTCCGGCAAACGCTTCAACCCCAGCTTCGACGAGGCCAACATCGAAGAGATAGCGGCCGATACGATCATCTTCTCGATCGGCCAGGCTTCGGATTTGTCTTTTCTGCGAGCTTCGGACGGCATCGAGCAGAATCGCGGGCTGATCAAAGTGGACCCGGAGACCTACCGGACGACCGCTCCCGACGTCTCTGCCTGCGGCGACATTGCGCATGGCCCTCGCTTGTTCATCAACGCCATTGCCTCCGCGCAGGTCGCAGCCCGGTCGATGCATGACTATCTGCGCACCACGCGCACCGTGGTTGCGGTGCGGAGTTGCTGGGAGCCGGCGGCTTATGCGATGCGGGAAGGCTGGGAGCAATTAGGCCGCGCTCATCCGCCGGTTGTGCCCGCGGCCGAACGTGTCTCTTCCCTGCAGGTCATTGAAGAAGCGTTTCCGGTGAAAGCGGCGCGGGAACAGGCGGCGCGCTGCTTGCGATGCAACGTCAATACCGTATTCGATACGGAGATCTGCGTGGCCTGCACGGGATGCGTGGATATTTGTCCCCAGGATCTGATCCGGCTGACCGGATTGGCGGAACTCTGCCGCTCGGAGGAAGGACGCGAGCAGGTTGCCGTGCTGTTGGCAGTGACGCCGGCGGAGTTGGTAAATTTCGATAGCGCGCAACTCGACAGCCTTGGTGCGGTGATGCTGAAAGACGAAACCACCTGTATCCGCTGCGGTCTGTGCGCGGCCCGCTGCCCGTCCCATGCGATCACCATGCAGAGGTTCAACTTTCATCGCGAGTGCATTACCGTTCCGGGGCTTGATCCAAAGCAGAAGCATAGCCTCCAACCGGCGATTGCCGAAGGCGATGGCCAAGCCCAACCCGATCATCCGGTCAAGGATCGGCCATGACCCCCGGCGACTTCTATCTCGTGCTTGTCCTGGGCTTTGTCAGCAGCCTGCATTGCGTGCAGATGTGCGGGCCGATCGTGCTGACTTACAGCATCTCAGCCAACCCCGAGGCCGCGCGGCAGCCGCTGCTTGGCTTGCATCTGGCCTACAATGCAGGCAGGACGCTGACTTATATGCTGCTCGGCGCAATAGCGGGAGTGGCCGGCGGCACAATGGGATTCGTTGGCCGCCTCGCCGGGGTGCAGAATGTGGCCGCCATCGTTGCCGGCGCCACCATGCTGATCGCTGGGCTGGTCCTGTTCGACTTGATGCCGGGAAGGCTTGGGAGTCTTGGCGGGCGCGGATTTGCGCTTCCCGCGCGGTTTCTGCGCCCTGTCGGCAAGCTGATTTCGTCCCGATCCGTGGGCGGCAAATTCGCGCTGGGCTTGTTGATGGGCTTCCTGCCCTGCGGCTTGGTCTATGCCGCGCTGATGAGAGCGCTGGGCACGGCGACGGCCCTGGGTGGGGCGATCACTCTGCTTGCGTTTGCAGCGGGCACGAGCGTCGCGCTGCTGGCCGTCGGCCTGGGTGCATCGGCGGCAACGCGCAAACTGGCGCGCTGGGGCACAACCCTGTCGGCAATCTCGGTGATGGCGATGGGAACCCTGCTGATCTTTCGCGGCGCCCTGGCCCCCCATGTCATGCGCTGTCACATGCTCCATATGACGTTCCGGTAAAGGCTGAAAACCTTGGCGACTCTGGCAAAGAACGGCAGCACGGCCACCACCGCACGGATCGTTCTTCCGGGCACGAAGTTTCATCGTCTGCGCAAATCGGTCCAGCTGTTCTGCGTGGCTGTCTTCATTCTGCTTCCGCTGTTCAATGTAGTGCGCTTCGACCTGCCTCGCCAGCGTTTCTATTTTTTCGGCGCGGAACTGTGGATCAGCGAGTTCGCGATCATCTTTTTCTCGCTGATGTTTCTCATGATTCTGATTGCCGCCATGGCCATGCTTTATGGACGCGTCTACTGCGGCTATCTTTGTCCGCAGATGATCTTCAGCGAGGCTGCGAATGCGCTGCAATCGTGGACCGAGCGCCAAGTCGACCGCACGCTGACTGGCCTCGGACCCGATTTGCGCCGGTGGCTGGCAAGGGCGCTGTTGCTTGCCGCGCTGCTGCCGGCGGCGGTTTTACTGACCTTCGTTTTCATTTCGTATTTCGTTCAGCCGGCCTATCTGTTTGAGCGGCTGGTCTCGCTGGACATCAAGACTGCTGCCGGCGTTGCTGGCGCCAGCATCACGCTCTTGACGCTGCTGGACTTCGCCTTTCTGCGCCAGCGCTTCTGCACCGCGATCTGCCCATACGGCTACCTGCAAGGCATGCTCTCCGACCACCATACCCTGCTGGTGCGCTACAACGATCCTCTGGCAGAGTGCATCCACTGCGAAAAATGCATACGCGTCTGTCCCATGGGCATCGACATTCGGAGTTCGAATCACCAGATCGAATGTACCCATTGCGGAGAATGCATCGACGCTTGTTCGGCGGTTCTTGGCCGGCTGGGGAAGAAGCCGCGGATCCAATATGCATGGGGCGATGCCGGTGAGAATGTGGCCGCCGAGCACTCCTGGCACCGCCGTTCAGGCCTGCGCGACGGCAAGCGCGTGGCGGTGCTTCTGCTGCTCACGGTCTACGCATCGGCGCTGGCCGTCGCCATCCACTTGAGGCAACCGGTGCTGGTGCGCATCATGCCCAACCGCATCGTGCTTTATACCATGGGCACGGACGGACTCGTTCATAACCGGTTCAGGCTGATGGCCTCCAATCGGGGACGGACCGAATCCACGCTGACCTTGTCGCTCGAGGGCATGCCTGCCGGGCACATTGTGGGCATGGGGAACGGAGTGACGCTGAAACCGGGCGAAAGCGTGCAGCGCGAGTTCGACCTGGCCGCTCCGGCTACGGGAATCGCACCGGGAGTCAACCGCCTGCGCATTCTGACGCACGTCGTTCCCGCGCAAAAAAACGATGCGCTGGAGGAGACGTTTATCGCGCCCACGGATTAGGCGCCGCCGCTGAATGCCGGCGCCAGGAAACCATAGCAGCGCACGAATTACAAGGAGCAAGCATGAGCATAAACCAAAGCATGGCGGCAGACACTGCCAAGAACCGGCGAACAGCCCCGCTTACGGTAGTTCTGGCGGTGGTGTTTGTGGTCTTCTGCGGAATTCTCGTTTTTGCCTTTATCGCCACCAAGCGCGCCAATCCGGTGATGCTCGATCTGCAGGGCAAGCCTCTTGAGCAATCATCGCAAGGAAAACACTGACCGTGACTCAAGACGCAACCTGCGGGCTGTGCGAGCTTCCCTGCGGGAGGCAAGGGCTGGCGCGCGTCCACGATGCGCGGGAGATTTCGTTCTGCTGCATGGGCTGCGCGAATGTCTATGCCATCCTGCTGGAAAGCGGCGTCATGGCCAGCGGCTTGAATATCCGTGAAACCGAGATTTTTCGCCGCAGCCTGGAGTTGGGCCTGATCTCCAATTCGCCCTCCAACCCGGTGCCCGCCCGCAAGCCGGCCGTGGCGATCGACCCTGGCGCGCCCACGCAAGAGGTTCTGTTGCAGGTCGGCGGAATGTGGTGCTCGGCCTGTGCGTGGCTGATCGAAGATGCGCTGCGGAGGCTGCCGGGAGTGATTTCCGCGGAGGTATTCTTCGCCTCCGACCTGGCCAAGGTGAAGTACAGTCCGCAGTACCTTCCCCCGGACAGCATTCCCGCGCGCATCGCCAGACTCGGCTATCGGGCCTCCGAGTTTGGAGAAAGGAACAGCGACGCGAGATCGGAGGCCGGTGATCTGCTGCTGCGTCTCGGCGTTGCCGCCTTCCTGTGGGCCAACATCATGGGGCTGAGCACGATTCTGTATGTTGGCTACTTCGAGCAGATCGCCGCCAGCGCCAGCCGCCTGGTGCCATATTTCCTGGCGCTGCTGGCCACGCCGCTGGTGTTTTATTGCGCTTACCCGATCTTGCGCTCAGCCGCGATGGGAGCATTTAACCGGCAGATTCGCATGGAGACGCTGCTGGCGCTTGGCATTCTCACCGCATATTTTTTCAGCATGACCCAGGCCGTGCGCGGCCAGACCCACGTCTATTTCGATACCGCCGCGGCCATCGTCACGCTGGTGCTGACGGGTAAACTCATAGAACGCAGCGCCAAGGACCGCGCCGCCCGCTCCATCTCGCTGCTCTATCGGCTCATGCCCAGAAAGGTGCGCTTGTTGAGTACGGCCGGCGAGCGTTTTGTCTCTATCGATGCCCTGGAACCCGGCCAAATCTTTGTCGTCAAAGCGGGCGAGCGCATTCCGGCTGACGGAATCGTGGTTGAAGGCGATTCCTACGCCGACGAATCTCTGTTGAGCGGAGAGGCCGCCCCGGTCGCCAAGCGGCCCGGCGATACGGTGGTTTCCGGAAGCCTCAATGCGGGCGGAATGATGCGGGTGCGCGCGCTCAGAACCGGCGATGACAGCGCGCTGGCGCAGATTGTACGGCTGGTCGAGCGGGCCCTCGCCAGCCGAGCGCCGATCGAGCGCACGGTGGACCGCATCTCCCGTGTCTTTGTGCCTGCGGTTGTGCTGCTGGCCCTGGCGAACTTTGCCGTGCTGCTCGGGATGCACGCCGGCATGGGAGCGGCGCTGATGCGCGCTACCACGATTCTGGTGATCGCCTGCCCCTGCGCGCTCGGTCTGGCCACGCCGCTGGCGATTACCGCCGCCGTGGGTTCCGCTTCGCGGGAGGGCCTGCTGATCGCCGACAGCAGCGTGCTGGAAACCATGGGCAAGATCGATGCAGTGGTGCTCGACAAGACCGGCACCGTGACCCACGGAGATTTTCGCCTGGTTGAGTTTGCCGTGCTTCCAACCGGCGTGGAAGCGTTCGCGTTGGCTGCCGTGGGAGCCGGGAAGGCGAAAGCCCCAGAGCTGCACAACGAAGGAGATTTGTCTTTCGATGAGTACCTGCCGATTCTTGCCGGCATCGAAGCCTATTCCGAGCATTTGCTGGGCAGGGCGGTCGTCCAATTCGCTCGCGAACGCAACGTCCAACCGGCGGAGGCAGGCTCCATCGAGATTCACAAGGGGGAGGGAATCAGCGGCATTGTGGACACCCGCAGCGTCTTCATCGGCAACCGGCGACTGGTACAAGCTGTTGCGGGACCATTGAATGCGGAAACGGAGCAACGTGCCGAGCAATGGCAACAAGCCGGCCGAACGGTGGCGTTCTTTGGGTGGGATGGCGATGTGCGCGGCTTGCTCGGGTTTGGCGACCGGATCAAGTCCGGCGCCGCAGAAATGGTCCAACGCCTGCGAGATCGCGGCATCGGTGTAAAGCTGGTGTCCGGCGATGCCTGGCCGACCACCGCTGTGGTGGCCCGCGAGATCGGCATCGACGACTTCACCGCCGAAGCCGCTCCGGCAGCCAAAACGGGCATCGTCGAAGAGTTGCAGAAGGCCGGACGAAGGGTCGCCGTGATCGGCGATGGAGTCAACGATGCACCCGCGCTGGCCCAGGCCGACGTGGGGATCGCCCTCGGCACCGGCGCGGAGATCGCCATGAGCGCCGCCCCCGTCGTCCTGGTCAGCGGTTCTTTGTCGAAGGTGGAAGAAGCCTTTTGTTTGGCACGAAAATCGACGCGCGTTGTGCGCCAGAATCTCTTCTGGGCTTTCTTCTACAATCTCGTGGGCATTACGCTGGCAATCGCCGGAGTGCTCACTCCCATTTTCGCCGCCGTGGCCATGCTGCTCTCCAGCACGTCGGTCGTCGCCAACTCCATGCGCCTCGCGCGCCCGATGAAGAGGTAGTCTTTATATGGAGAGATGCGGTTCAACCATGCAACTGACCCGAGCAGCCGATTATGCCATTCGTGTAACGGTTCACCTTGCGACGCTTCCGGCGGACAAGCGCGCGTTGCTTCCTGCGCTTGCCAAGGCCACCGAGGCCCCCAAGAGCTTCCTTTCCAAGGTCTTGCAGGCTTTGACACGCGCCGGGATGGTCGCTTCGCGGCGCGGACAGGCGGGCGGCTTTGAGCTTCTGCCGCACGGCCGTCAGGCATCGATGCGCGCGGTGATCGAGGCCATCGACGGCCCCATCTATCTGAATGCCTGCATGATGTCGGGCAAATCCTGCAGCCGGAAAGCGTTGTGCCCGGCTCATCCGTGCTGGGTGAAGGCCCAGGGAGCCATGCTTGCGGTCCTCGAAACGACACTGATCGCCGAACTGGCCGCACAGGCGACCGCCCCAAGTACGCATGCCGGCGCACCCCCCCCCACGTTGCCGAAATGAGGGTGATCGGGAATCAAGACCCGGTCTTGCATTCGTTAAGTAACGTCCAGACCAGAAAGCGGCGTCCTCCGCTTGAAACCTGCGGCAGCACCGATTGAAAGGACATTTCCGGTCATAGTGCGGCGCGCGATCGCATTTTCGCTGATGGTATTGTTCAGCCTGACGCTGATCGCGCCGCTCTTTGCCCCCGATGCAGACGCCAACCTTCCCGCGTGCTGCCGCCGCAACGGCAAGCATCACTGCATGATGCGCATGATGGAGAGGACGGCCGGCAATCAAAGAGGCTTCACCACCATCACCGAGAAGTGCTCTGCGGCCCGGCAAGCGCCTGCGCGGTTCATTCGCCAACGTACAAGCCTAAAGCCAGGGAAGAGTTTTACGCCGAAGTTGTCCGCCATCCGGCGCGCGCGCCGCAGACTGAGGCGCTTTACCGTATTTCATTTCTCCGCAGCCGTTAGAAGCGCGGCCCTCCAACTCCTCTCGCCTGAAAATGTGCGGCGCTTTGCAAATGGAACTGGCTCTGCCCGTTCCGTCTATCGTTATGCATTTTCTCAAGCAAGAAGAGAAGCCATGAAAGTCAAGTTATTGCTGGCGTTATTACCAGCCGTCTGCCTATGCTGGCAGGCGACGATGATTCACGCACAAACAACTCCCGCCGCTGGTGCCGATCGCCCCAACGCTGCCGGCAGCGTCGCCGGAGTCTTGAAAGACCCCTCCGGCGCGGTCATTCCCGGAGCAAAGGTCGAAATCAAGAACCTTGCCTCGCAACTTACCAAGTCCGCCACCACCAGCCCCGCGGGCCGCTTTATATTCGATAGCCTCGCCGCCGGTCGCTACCAGGAAACGATCGTTGTTTCCGGCTTTGAAATCGTGATTCTTCGTGATATTTCCGTAGTCGCCGGCAAAGAAACGCTCGTAAATGTAAATCTGCGCATCGCCGCTGTCAAAACGGTCGTCGAGGTCACGACGCCGGCCACGGAAGTCGGCGCCGAAGCCATCGCCGGCAGAAAAGCCGGAACCAGCGACACGACTTCGCTGTTCGACGGCGTTCCCGGCCTGGCAGTCTCCGCCAACGGAGGCCTGTCGGGCCTGCCGGCGATTCGAGGGCTGGCCGACGACCGGGTCAAGGTGCTGGTCAACGGAATGTTCGTGGCGTCGCACTGCAGTAACCACATGAATCCTCCGCTCTCTTACATCGATCCGGGAAATGTGGGCAGCATCAATGTGATGGCGGGCATCACTCCGGTGAGCAATGGCGGCGACAGCATCGGCGGCACAATCGCCGTAGATTCTGCGGAGCCGGAGTTTGCCGCGCCTGGTCAGCGCTTGGTGCATGGCGGAGTTAACGCATTCCACCGCACCAATGGCGTGGTAACTGGCGGAGATACCTCGGTGACTGTAGCCACGCAGAATTTAAGCGCGACGTACAACAGCACTTATGTCAACTCCGCAGACTACAAGAACGGCGTTGGCGTGCGAGTAATCTCCACCCTGTACGAATCCAGGACTTACAACGCGCAGTTGGCCGCCCGCCGCGGAAACAATCTCGTGACTCTCAGCCTGGGTTATCAGGACATTCCCGAGCAGGGATTTCCGAATGCCCACATGGATATGCTCAAGAATGAATCGAAGTTTACGAATCTTCATTACCGCGGAGCCTTTACCTGGGGAAGACTGGATGCGCGCGCCTATTATGAGCACACCGGGCACGAGATGAACATCCTCGCCGAGAAAGCGGCAATCATGAACATGAATATGCCCATGGATACCAGGGGCGCGAACTTAGGCTATTCGCTCGAGACGGAGATACCATTGTCCGCGCAGGACATCCTGCGCGCGGGCACCGAACTTCACCGCTTCACGCTGGACGATTGGTGGCCGGCATCCATGACGATGGTCGGCTCCATGGGGCCAAACACCCTGTGGAACGTGCAGGACGGAAGCCGCAATCGCTTCGGCAATTATCTCGAATGGGAGGGCAGGCACGGCAATGGGTGGACGGAGCTGCTCGGATTGCGCAACGATGAAGTGACGATGAATACCGGCGACGTGCAGGGCTATAACATGTGCGGCGGACAAATGAATGAGCCAGGTTATTGCATGATGGCGACTGAAACCGGAAGCGCTGCATATTATGCAGACGCCGTGGCGTTTAATTCCGTCGATCACAGCCGCCGCGACAATAACTTCGACCTAACCGCGCTGGGCCGGTACGAGCATGGTTCGACGAGCACCTTCGAGTTCGGCTATGCCCGCAAAACCCGTTCGCCCAACCTTTACGAACGCTATCTCTGGGTAAAGCAGAGCGCCATGTCGGTGGATATGAACGGCTGGTTCGGCGATCTGAACGGGTACACCGGGAATCTGAATCTGCACCCGGAAGTTGCCAATACGGTGAGCATCTCCGCTGGCTGGCACGATGCAACCCAAAAGCTTTGGGAATTGAAGCTCACACCCTTCTTTACCTATGTTAAGAACTATATAGACGTAGGCCGCTGTCCGGTGAGCGAAAACGGTCTGGGCAACGGCTGCAGCCTGGCCCGCTTCGAGGCTACCGCCACTGGCGCGTCGCTCGCCACGGTTCCCTACATCACCTCGCAGTTCGGCAATTACGATGCGCGATTGTATGGCGTGGACTGCGCGGCGCGCGTCCCCTTGGGCGGCACCACAAGAGCGGGCGAGTTTTCGCTCAGCGGCATCTTGAGTTACGTTCACGGAACGGATACCGATGCGGCTGCGCCCGGTTCGCCGGGACAAGAGCATCTCTATCGCTTGATGCCGCTAAACGGGAAGGTAGCCTTGGAACACCGCCTCGGTAACTGGTCCAGCGCCTTCGATCTCCAGGCGGTCGATCGGAAAAAAGACGTTCAGGCCGTGCGCATGGAGCTGCCCACCCCAGGTTATGTTCTGATGAATCTAAGCTCCGGTTATCAACTGCACATCACCGATCCACTGAGCCTGCGCCTCGATGCCGGCATCGACAATCTCGCCGCCAGGAGTTACGTATTGCCCGTGGGCGGGCGTTACTACGGGCCTACGATGATGGCCATCAAGTCGGGATCCTCGGTCCCCGGCATGGGCCGTTCGTTCCATGGCGGACTCACCTTCCAATTCTGACGGAACTGAGATGTCCTTTTCTGAATATATCGAGAACCACGCTATGGACCGCGCCGAATTGCCGCTGGTGCATATTACCGAATATTTTTGGCTAAGCTCCATCCAGGCTAGGCGCATCGCATCCAGAAGCCAAACGGATAGTGCGTGGATTGTGGCGACGGATGATGGTTTCGGTGCGATTGTGTTCCGGCAAACCAAAACCGGCAGTATGATGCGCATGAACGCGCTGCAGATGGTACTTGTCAATTGAAAACGGGTTTCTGCCCTCCAGGCAATACTCGGCGTATCCCAACAAGAGCATCGCAATTGGTAATCCCCAAACGAAAACAAAAGGCTTCCAAGGGACGAGAATCAACATTGTTCACCTCCATGGTCGGAGATCCGCTTGCCACTTGCCGTCGGTACAGCTCGCCTTCCAACTTGCACCCATCTCCTCTGCCGATCAGCGGCAGAAGTTTCGCTTCGATCTTCTCTTTACATTCGCCGTTACTTCTCTCCAAGTCAACCGAAAAGCAACCAGGAACTGCCCCGGAAATCGGAACCGGGCAGAGGTCGGTAGGGCAGGGGCCGTGGGTCCGTTAGGGTCCAATAACGGTTTCATACCGTTCCTTTTAGCATCAAAAATGGCCATCCGTGACGCTTGGCTTCAATAAGTTACGAGTCTCTGACTCGCTGTCTCGGCAGAGGTCGCGGGTTCGAGCTCCGTCGTCCCCGCCTGATTCTAAAGGGAGAGGGAGATCCTCCGCCTTTGGCGGGGTCGCAGTATCAGTTCGACATTTCCGGGAGTCCATCCGAGAAACTCCTTGCGTGAGCCGACCAAAGCACATGTTAAGGAGAATCCGGATGGACCAATTGGAGAGTCTAAGTCACTCCGTACGGGAGTGCAAATATCCCGTATCTTTTATCCCCAAATGCCGACGGCGTGTGCTGTATGAAGGTCTCCGGCAGCATTTGGGCGAGGTTTTCCGTCGTCTGGCCGAGCAGCAGGAAAGCCGGGTGTTGGAAGGGCATCTGATGCCGGATCATGTACACGTGCTGCTTTCCATACCGCCCAAGTATGCGGTGTCGGAAGTGATGGGGTACATAAAGGGCAAGAGCGCGATTCATCTGGCCCGGACGGATGGAGAGCACAAGCAGAATTTTGCTGGGCAGCATTTCTGTGCACGAGGTTACTTTGTGTCGGCCGTAGGACGCGATGAGACGGCGATACGCGAATACATCCGCAACCAGGAAACCGAAGACTAGCGACCCCGCTCAAGCCGCTTTGAGCGGCTCACACCGTAAAGCCCCCGGCTTTGCCGGAAGATACTTACAGGAGGGGCGTGAAGCCTGATACTCGATCCGGCGATGACCTTCCCATGTCATAGATATCCAGGCGCTGCGGACGCCGTTATTCCAAACTGTGCTGCGCGGCGCAGTTATTGGTTAGAAGGGCAGCCGTAACGTAATTACCGTGGAGTGATTATTCGGATGGTAATGAGAAACAGCTATTTGTTGTCCCAAGCCGAATGTCAATCCCAGCCGTTCTGGCTTGCCATTGACGTCGCGCGAAAGAGGTATTCGGCCCACGATAAGGCCGGGAGTGGCAAAGACCGCGGTGTCGCCATTCGTGGAACCACCTTTGAAGAATGAGGAATTCAGCTCGACTTCAGGCCAGAAGAATCGGGCTGCTCCGCTCTTCGCGATTCGATACTGTGCGACGTTATTCCAGGTGATGGTGTGTCCCAGGCCTTCCGCATTGGTTACTGGCAGCGTTCCGCCAAGTGTTGACGTGAATGCGAAGTGGCCGAAGCCCTTTCCCACCGCAATCGTGGGCGTCACGACCGCGCAACAGCTTCCGTTGCCGTTTTTGCCGGTAGGAATTGATCCGGCAAGAAACGCCGTCACGATCGCGTTGCCGTGCTCCTCGTTGCACGAATAGATGCGTTCCTTGGCAAGAAAGGAAATGTCGCCGAACCCGTCCGACGCACCATTGGAGCGACTGAAGAACGGCGGAACGTTGACGATGATTTCCGTGTGGCGCTCAGGTATCAGTTCCAATCCTTTGCTATTGCCGTAGTTCCAGATTGCGAACCGTTTTGGATTGTATTGGTGCACGAAGTCGGTGCGGATCTCCTGCTCCAGGCGCGGAGTCACTGTGACCAGCGGCGTCACCCAGTGCGGCTGTTCGGCTTGCGTTGCACTCACCCGTGCTTGATACCGCTCAACTAATGTTGTTTGGCCAAAGAGCGAGCCGGTAGTCAGAGCCAATATCAGCTCGGAGGTGAGCAACGCGACCTTCACGCGTCTCATAAATGTCAGTCCAATCTTTCCAGGGCCGGGAAGCTGAAACTGCCGTCGAGAAGTTCAGCTCGCGGTTGATAGAGGCGCAAGGTCAACTGCAGCCGTCCGGATGTTGGAACAGGAAGCCAGTTGGCGATCTGGTCCGCGGCGGGAGTGCCCTTCTGGATCAGAATGTCGAGTGAGCCATCGACATTGCGCCTCAGTTCGCGCGTTCGGTCGCCGATGGCGTAGCGGTGCAGAGGATTGTCTGCAAAGAACAGCCGCCCATCGGGCTGAGCTTCATACATCGAGAGCGACCAAAACCCATCCAGCGGCAGATCCTTGGGGACGTGCAGGCGGTAGCGATGCTCTCCGGTCAAGGGTTGGCCATTGGAATCCGCTACAGCCCCAGCATAGATTGCCTCCTCACGAGTCAGTGCCAGCAGACCCGACAACGCCACAGAGGCGCGCAGGTCATAGTTGGTGCCGAAATTGCCAATTCCGGGCGACGAATAGCTCCAGCCATCCACAATCTGCAGGAGCCAGGATGCGTTTCGCAATTCCGACTGGGCCTTGGGCAGGTCTTCACGCCAGCTTCGGGCCAGCTCCTGCGACAAGGGGCCGCCGCCCGGAACAACGCCCACCTTGGCAATCTCCGCCAGTATCGGAGCATCCTGCGCGGGGGGCGGGTTTTCTGCCAGCGCCTGATTGACCACTGCTACAAAATTGGAACCGTCATCCGCCCGCGGAGCGACCGGAGGAGGTGCATGGGTATCAATCGGGGGTGCGGTGAGCACGATCGCGTCTTGCAGACGATGCACCGCATCGAGGTCATTCAGTCCGTCCACCAGAATGCGCACCAGCAAGGTTACGTCCGAAGTGGGTGCGCGGATGATTCCGACTTCTTTCTGCGCCTGGCCTTGCCAGGATGGGCCGACCAGCAGGAAACTGCCGGCCCTTGTTCCAGTGGTGCGCCGCCCGATATAGGCGAAGTTATTCGTGAACTCGTCCATTAGTGCAATCGAGTAGTAGCGTGGCCCAAAATCGGGCACGTCGATTCTCACCGGCCCGGCCCTCAAGTCAAGATTCGCCAAAGAATAGAGCGTATCGTTGTTGGGGGTCGTTACCATCCGGGATGTGTGGTCAGCCAGGTTTCGCGAATGGGTTAGCGTGTTGACTGGCACACGGTGCGGATTGCTCGGATCAAAACTCTGCCGATAGCGGAGGCGAGCGATCTCATAGACAGGCAAGGCGTATCTGTAAGCCTCGGTGATCACGGGCTCCAGATCAGCCGGCACAACCGGCGCCTGTGCGTAGGCTCTCGACGACGTAACCAACAATGCCGCCGCACCCATTACAGCGGCGACAATCAAGAACACTCGACGCATCTATCCTCCTGTTTGCTCCATCAGTGTTTGTGTCTACCAGAGTGGCCGCTGTTCATGCACCCGATGAAACGCACAGAACTTCAGAGCAACTCACCCACCGGAGGGAAGGTCAACAGAAGGCTCAGTCCGAGTAATAGAAAGGCAGCAACATTTACCGGTTTCAGAGGAATGGTCTCTTTCCGCCAGCGCCATTCAAGAATCGCCCACGCCGCTAACCATAAGACAATGGCTCCTGTAGTCACGCCAGAGAGTGGCCCAGTTGGCTTGTAAATCACAAACAGGTTTTTCACCAACACAAATTTATCCGCCGCAATGGTCAGCACCGCAACCGCGAATGAGCCGATGCCGGCCGCAAGAATTGCAGCTGCCCCGGATCCGTTGGGAAGAGCGGCAGTGTCCTGCCTTAGAATCGTGCCCTGAGCGCTCATTGCTTTGCTCCTTGAACCAAGTGAATGGTTTGACCGCCCTCAACGGGCGCGTTCTTGTCAAGCATGGCACCGAAGAAACCGGCTATGCCTGCGGCGAAAAGCGAAACGAGGATGAATCCCTGAAGCGCGATTCGAAGTTGTGGATGGTACTTGAGGTCTCGCGCGTACCTGATCACGACGACGGCATCCGTGGTGATGGCGATTGGCACCAGCCAAGCAACATGTTCTTTCCATTCCATGCCGATCGAGTGCCACTGCTGGGTGGCTGGATTCGACAACAGAAGCGAGCGCGGGAATTCGGCGAGGTTAGCAACTCCAGCCGGTGCAACGGCGCGATACCAGGGATAGACGATGTAAGTGCCGCTCAGCACAGTAAGCCATGCAAGCGCTGCCATTACAGCCAGGTAAATGCCGAGAGGGAATTCGCTGTCTAGCTCGATGAGTCCTTGTCCATTGGTTGAGTAGCGCCGATAGATCGCAACAATTGCTCCCGAGCAAGCCAGAAGATAAAGAGCGCCGAACCCCATGCCGTGGATCAGAGTCCAGAGACTACGCGCGGTGATTTCCATCGGTTAAGACCTCCGTTGGGGATGTGCGGAACGGGTTGTGCAGGGATGGCACGTTTCGTGAACTAAGAAACTGACGGCGCTCGATGCCTTGAACGCCGCCAGGATGGTTAGAAGGTGATCTTCGCCGCAAACTGAATCTGGCGCTCAGTCCGTTGAAAGGTTGATTCAGCAGCTGCAGAGGAGATGGTTCCAAAGCCATTGCTCCACTTTTGGGTTGTGGGGTTGTAGGTTCCAACGGTAGCGGCCGGATTATTAAACTGCGGCGTGTTGGCGAGGTTGAAGGCCTCCGCGCGCAGTTGAAGAACCTTCGATTCGGTCAGGTGAGTATCTTTGAAGAGCGAAAAGTCCACAGCCTTCGTGCCCGGACCCTGAAGAATATTGCGGCCGGAGTTTCCATAGGTCCCCGCGGCGGGAACCGCGAAGGCCTGGGTGTTGAACCACTGGCTAAGTGTGCGGTGGCCTTTTGGCAGCGATCCGTTGCCGAGACCTGGATTCAGTTGTGCGCGGGTCGTCAGTCCATCGCCCAATGCAGTGCCCGAAGCGACGGAAAACGGCAAGCCGTCGAAGAACTGCGCAATGGCGTTCACCTGCCATCCACGCTCAAGCGGTCCCAGCAGCCCGCTGCCATTGAAGGGCAACTGGTAGTTCGCGCTGGCTACGAAGCGATTCGGGACATTGTAGTCCGCATTTCCGTAGTCGTAACGGAGGTTGTAGGGATTCGTAACGGAGGGCCCTTCAGCCGAACCTTCGTCCAGAGCGTGACTGTAGGTGTAGGAGGCGAGGAAGCCCAGGCCATGTGCACGACGCTCCGCCGTTACCTGCAACGCGTTGTAGTTGGAGACTTGCCTGGTCTCAAGTTCGCTGATCTGAGCAAAGACTGCGCCGCCGACTCCAGGAATCCCGTAGGGGCGATTATAAGTAACACTGATCGTTCCCGCTACCAACGGGTCGGTATTGATGTCCCGGAAATTATCCAGGTGTGTGCCCTTGGTTCCAACATAGGCAATTTTGATGACGGTCGAGAAGGGGATCTCCTGCTCAATAGCCGCATGCCACTGCTCGGTGTAAGGAGTCTTGGCATTTGGATCCACGGCGAAGGCTGGAGTGTTGGGTTGGATCCCACTGCCTGACGTGACCGGGGTGTGAACATACCCGTTCCGCGCATAGTTGAACACTGCACTGCTGGTGGCGTTGGTTACATAAGCGGCGGGATTATTGAACGCCCAATAATCATCCACGGGATCATTGGCAGCCAAGGTTGATGAATTGTTAACGTCAGGCGCAGCGTAGTAGATGCCAAAGCCGGCGTGGAGGACTGTCTTGTTGGTGATCTTGTAGGCTGCGCCCACGCGCGGCGCAAAGTTGAAGTTGTTTCCGCTCAATCCGCTCGTGGGGATTCCATTGGTGCCCACCTGCTCCAGCGCTGTCTTCGAGATCGAGGGAACGAAGGCATATTCTTTGTTGTGAACTTCAGTCCATGGCCAGCCAAGGAAGTTCTCATAGTGCACGCCCAGGTTCAA
>Ga0182030_10006167_pt1 | contig 25338 bp, 24 predicted proteins | sample 812S3MmetaG_FD_121299 | JGI IMG/M metagenome (GOLD analysis project Ga0182030, IMG submission 121299) | Permafrost microbial communities from Stordalen Mire, Sweden - 812S3M metaG (Illumina Assembly) | ecosystem: Environmental > Terrestrial > Soil > Wetlands > Permafrost | place: Sweden...
GCTTCGAGGTCACCAAGAGATCGAACAACTCCTTGCTGATGCGCATCGGTCCGTCGGCGGCCTTGTCGTTGACCTGGGACACCTCGCTCGTGGGCTTGTAGGTGCTCATCGTCTCATCGATGTGGCGCATCTCGTCGAGCACGGCGTCGATCGCCTGTTCTCCTTTGGCGGGATCCTCGGCCCAGAGCTCCACGGTGATGCGCGTTCCCATGATGCCGTCGGTGACGCGCCGCACCCACTCGGCTTGCGCCGGCAGCGCGGCGCACACGAGCAGTCCGAAAATGCAAATGTTCGCCGCGCTTTTCATGAGGCCCCAGACTAGCCGGTTCGGCTGCTATTGGGTACGCCCGCCCGGTTGCGCGCGGCGGGCCCGCCGCCAGGCGAAGAGCACCAAGGCGCTGCCGACCAATCCTCCGAGATGCGCGAAGTGCGCGACGCCGGATTGCGTACCGGTGACTCCAAGGAAGAGTTCGGCGGCCGCATAGAGCGCGGCGAATATCCGCGCGGGCAGCGGGATCGGCAGGAGCAACAGCGCGACCTTGGCCTCCGGGAAGAGGACGGCGTACGCGAGCAGCAAACCGAATACGCCGCCCGACGCACCGACCGTCGGAAGGGGCGGTGCGCCCATCAAGGGCGGCACGATGAGCTGCGTCAGAGCCGCGGTGATCACCGCCGCGAAATAGCACGCGCACAGCTTGAGGCCGCCGACGTAGCGCTCGACCGGCGCGCCGAACATGAACACGCCGATCATGTTGAAGAGTATGTGAGTAATATTGTGCGTATCATGCAGGAACGCGTAGGTCACGATCTGCCACACATGAAAGTAGGAGTGGCCGTCGCTCGCGGCTTGCAACGGCCATAATGCGAATAGCAGCTCGAATGCGTCGCCGGACGCGCCCTGGACCAGATAAGCGGCCACGGTGACGGCGATCAACACGACTACGGCGGGATTTTTCGTCATCGGGGCATCCATTGTAACGCGATGCGAACCATATTCCTGGATTACGACGGCGTCTCGAACGGCGACCTGGACCCTTCGCCGATCACTCGAATCACCGGCGAGGTCCGCTTCTACGCGCAGACGGCCGACTCGCAGATCGCCGAGCGTATCGCGGATGCGGAGGTGGTACTCACCAACAATGTGAAGCTGGCGCGCGAGTGCCTCGAGGCGGCCCGGGCGCTGAAGCTGATCGCGCTCGCAGCCACCGGCACCGACAACGTAGACCTGGTTGCGGCGCGAGCGCTCGGCATCGCCGTGTGCAACGTGCGCGGCTACTGCACCGCGTCCGTGGTGCAGCACGCCTGGGCGATGATCCTCTGCCTCAACCAGCATCTGGGTGCGTATGCACGGCTCGTCGCCGATGGGACCTGGGCCAAAAACGCCGAGTATGCGGTGCTCGCGTACCCGATCCGCGAGCTGGCCGGCCAGACGCTGGGCATCATCGGCTGGGGCGCGTTGGGACGCGGCGTTGCGAAGCTAGGCGAGGCGTTCGGCATGCGCGTGATCATCGCCGACCGGCCCGGCGCCGCGCCCGACCCGAAGCGCGTGCCGCTCGAGGAATTGCTGCGGACCGCGGACATCGTTTCGCTGCACTGCCCGCTGACCGAGGCGACGCGCGGCATCATCGGCGCGCACGAGCTCGATCTCATGAAGCCGGACGCCTTGCTGATCAACACCGCGCGGGGCGCGCTGGTGGACGGTCGCGCGCTCGCGGCCGCCCTCGCGACCCGGCGGCTGGGCGGCGCCGGCATCGACGTGCTCGCTCAGGAGCCGCCGATCGACGGCGATCCGCTGCTCGATCCGGCCATCCCGAATTTGATCGTCACCCCACACATCGCCTGGGCTGCACGCGGCGCTCGTCAGCGCTGCCTCGACGAAATGGCGGCCAATATCGAGGATTTTCTGCGCGGCGGACGGCGCGGACGGGTGGTGTAAGACGCCCGTCCGCGGCGCGGCGCATCAACCCTTGGCTTCGCGCTTGGCCTTTTTCGCGGCGCGTTTCTCTTCGAGCGTCTTGCTCGGCTTCTTCTTGTTTTCCTTCTTCCGTTCCATGCCCTTGCTCATGCTCGGCTCCTTTCGCGTGTTGACGAGAAATAGGCAGGGGTAAGTCTAGCGGTTTGGCCGCGTATTGCTACCATGCGGTCGGATCGAGCACAGCCGCGAATTCGCCGAGGTCAGGTATGGGACGCATATTCGAAGTCAGAAAGCACGCCATGTTCGCGCGCTGGAACCGGATGGCAAAGCAATTCACCCGGGTGGCCAAGGACATCACGATCGCCGTTCACGCCGGCGGTCCCGACCCCGCCGCGAATCCCACCTTGAGGCGCGTGCTGCAAAACGCGCGCGCCGTGAACATGCCCAAGGACAAGACGGACGCGGCGATCCGGCGCGCCTCGGGCAAGGAGGCCGCCAACTACCAGGAGATCCTCTACGAGGCTTACGCGCCGCACGGGGTGGCGCTGATGGTCGAATGCGCGACCGACAATCCGACGCGCACGGTCGGCAGCGTACGCAACATCTTCACGCGGAACGGGGGCAATCTCGGCACCACCGGCAGCGTCAGCTTTCTGTTCAAGAAAATGGGCGTGTTCCGCCTCGATCCGGCCAGTGTGAAAGAGCAGGATGAGCTCGAGCTGGATCTGATCGACCACGGACTCGAGGAAATGGGCGAGAGCACCGGCGAGAAAGGCGAGCCGCAATTGGTGATTCGTTGCGCGTTCAATGATTTCGGCAAGTTGCAGGAAGCGCTCGAAGCGCGGCGCATCCATCCCTTGTCGGCCGAGCACGAATACATCTGCTCGGTGCCCACGGAATTGCCCGAGACCGAGGCCGCGGAAGTCCTTGCGCTGATCGACAAGCTCGAGCAAGACGACGACGTCCAAAAGGTTTTCCACACCCTGGCTTAGGGCGAACGCGCCAGCGCCGTTATGTCAATTCCGGCGCTCCCGATACGCGGGATTCGCGGGTGGGCCAATCTTACGGTTCGTTCATGCTGTCATCCGTGGCGGCGTCGCGGCGTTCATCTCCATGAGCCACACAATTTTCGAGGAGAGATGCCATGAAGCGCTTTAGGATGTTACTGATCCCACTCACTCTGGTTGCGATGTCGGGATGCGTGGTAGCCCCTTACGGCTATCACCGCCCTTACTACTACGGTCCTCGAGTCGGCGTGGTCGTCGCGCCTGCACCGGTGGTCGTGGTGCGGCCGTAAGCAGCCCAAGCCGCCGAAACGAGGCCGCCGGGGACATGCGACCGACCCGGTCGGTCGCGTTGGTTCTACCGGTCGTATAATGTCCGCCATGGCGGCGCATCGATTTCGAATCGTCAACGTATTCACGTTCCAGGAAGGCACGCTCACCGGCAATCCCTTGTGTGTGTTCGAAAACGGCGCCGATCTCGACGCGCCGACGATGCAGGCGCTGGCGCGTCAGTTCAACTTGTCGGAAACCACCTTCCTCCTGCCCGCGACGCGGCCCGACGCCCACGCTCGGGTGCGCATCTTCACCCCCAGCTACGAGATGCCCTTTGCCGGTCACCCCACTTTGGGCAGCGCGCAGGTATGCCGCTCCATAAATCTCGGTGGGGATACCCTGCGCCTCGAAATGCAGGCGGGATTGATTGCGGTGAGCGCGCAGCGCAACCGCTGGACGCTTACCGCGCCGGGGTCGAGTTTCCGGGAAGTCGGGGAGTCGCGCGCGGTCCTCGCCGATGCGCTCGGTCTTGCCGAGCAAGACATTGGCGACCGACCGTTGTGGGTCAAGGCGGGCAAAGAGCAACTGATTATCCCGTTGCTCTCGCTCGATGCGGTGCGCCGCGCCACGCCCAAGCCTCCTGCGTTCAGAGCCATTCGCAGCGAGGATGACATCGGCATGGCCTACGTGTTCGCCGAGCGCGGGACAGGACAGACACTGGCGCGCTTCTTCTTCCCGAGCGGCGGATCGATGCTCGAGGATCCTGCCACCGGTTCGGCGACGGCGAATTTCGGCGGTTGGTGTCTGGCGATGGGCCGTCCTCTGCCGCTGCGCGTAGAGATTGCTCAGGGCGAGCTCGTGGGCCGTCCTTCCTCGCTCTACCTCGAAGTCACCGAAGAACGCCAGATCCGCGTGGGCGGCGATGTGGTCGAACTCGGCTTAGGCTCGGTGACGCTCTAGGAGCCAGTCTGGGCAATCCCCTCGGCCGCGAGCGCGACAGGCTTAGCCTTGGTGATTCGCGGATGCGTCCGCTTCCGGGACGCGGCCGTGATTGATGATGCGATACGCCCAGCGTACGACCGGAACCAGGCGCGGCGTCACCATGTCGAGCGCCCGCGGATAATCGACCCAACGCGCCTCGTGATGCTCGGGCGCGCCAAGCTCCGGGTTCACCGGCAGCATGATGTGGGTCTCCTTGCTGCGTGCGACGTAATAGCGCGAAATCTTGCCTTTGTTGTAGGGACCGGTATCCATGAACACGAGTCCCCAGTCGAAGGAGATATCATCGAGCGTGGTTTCTTCGCGAACCTCGCGGATGGCGGCGTCGATCGGCTCCTCGCCCGCTTCGACCAAGCCCTTGGGGAAATCCCAGTTGCGATACGCCCGCAGCAGGAGGAACCGCAGCTTGCGGTTGACCAAGCTCACGATGACGACTCCGGCAGAGAGCCGCGTGGTTGCTGCTGCAGGCATAGAGACGGCTCGGAAGTTCAACCTCCGGTCATTGTACTCCGCGCTAGGCAGCGGCGGAGAGCGGCGTGCGGATCAGATGATCGAATGCGCCGAGCGAGGCCTTCGCGCCCTCGCCCATCGCGATGACGATCTGCTTGTACGGCACGACCGTGCAATCGCCCGCCGCAAACACGCCGGGAACCGACGTTTGGCCGCGCGCATCGACCTCGATCTCGCCGCGCGCAGAAAGTGTCACCACGCCCTTGAGCCAATCCGTATTCGGCATCAATCCGATCTGAACGAACACGCCCTGGAGCTCGAGCGCATGCGAGGCGCCTGTGCGCCGATCCCTGTATCTCAGACCCGTGACCCGCTGTCCGTCGCCATCCACCTCCGTGGTCTGCGCTCCGGCGAGCACTGTGACGTTGGATAGGCTCCGCAGCTTGCGCGTCAGCACGGCGTCGGCGCGCAATTCCTGCTCGTACTCGATCAGAGTCACGTGGCTCACGAGGCCGGCGAGGTCGATCGCGGCCTCGACGCCCGAATTGCCGCCACCGATCACCGCCACCCGCTTGCCCTTGAACAGCGGCCCGTCGCAATGGGGGCAGTACGCGACGCCGCGATTTCGATATTCTCGCTCGCCGGGCACGTTGATCTCGCGCCAGCGGGCGCCCGTGGCGAGCACCACGGACTTGGCCTTGAGCACCGCGCCGCCAGCGAGCCGAACCTCGATCAGATCGCCGGGAACGAGCGCGGTCGCGCGCTCGCCGGCGAGAACGTCCACATCGTAAGCGGCGACATGCTGCTCGAGCCCGGCCGCGAGCTTATGACCTGCGGTCTCGCGGATGGAGACGAAGTTTTCGATCCCGACCGTATCGAGGAGCTGTCCACCGAGCCGCTCCGCCGCGATGGCGGTGCGAATCCCTTTACGCGCCGCGTAGATCGCGGCGGCCGCGCCCGCGGGACCGCCGCCGACCACGAGCACGTCATACGGCGCCCTCGCGGGGGCGGGCACGGTGTCGCGCTTGTCGGTGCTCGCACTCAGCCGGGCGAGGATTTCCTCGAGCCGCATGCGGCCCTGGGAGAATGGCCGGCCGTTCAGGAACACGGCCGGCACGGCCAGGATCCCGCGCCGCTCGACCTCGGCCTCGAACTTGGCGCCATCGAGCATGGTGTGGCGAATCGCCGGACTGACGACGGCCATGAGATTCAACGCCTGAACGACATCCGGGCAGCTCTGGCAGCTCAACGACACGAACGTCTCGAAGCGCAGCTCTTCGGCAAGGCCGCGCACACGCTCCAGCACGGCGGCATCCGCCTTCGGCGGGTGTCCGCCCACCTGCAGCAGGGCGAGCACCAGGGAGCCGAGCTCATGTCCCAAGGGCAGCCCCGCAAACCGGACTCGCGGTTCCTCGCCCGCCCGTCGCAGTGCGAACGAGGGCGTCGGGACGTCCTCGCTCCCCTCGACGCGCTCCCCGGCCCCACCGCGTACGGCGGCCAGAGTGAGGAGCGGCGACAGCGGCACAAGCTCGTTCAGAAACTCGAGCATTTCACGCGACGCGGCGCTGTCGTCGAGCGAGGCCAGAATCTCGACCGGCATGGTGAGCCGGTCGAGATAACCCTTGAGCTGCGTCTTCCGTTCTGTATCCAACATAGGGTCAGCTCCTCGTCCCGCTCAGATCTTGCCGACCAGATCCAGGGAGGGCGACAAGGTACGATCGCCTGGGGTCCACTTGGCGGGGCACACCTCGCCCGGATGCGAGGCCACGTACTGCGCCGCTTGCACCTTGCGCAAGAGCTCCTTGGCGTCACGGCCGATGCCGTTGTCGTTGATCTCGATCACTTTGATACGTCCCGCCGGATCGATGATGAAGGTGCCGCGCAGCGCAAGACCCTCTTCCTCGATCAGCACCCCGAAGTTACGTGACAGCGTCTGCGTCGGATCGCCGATCAGCGGATATTTCACGCGTGCGATCGTGTCGGACGTGTCGTGCCACGCCTTGTGGGTAAAATGGGTGTCGGTGGAGACGCCGTAGATCTCGACCCCGATCCGCCTGAAGGCGTCGTAATGGTCGGCGAGATCGCCGAGTTCCGTCGGGCATACGAAGGTGAAGTCGGCAGGATAAAACACGAGTACGGACCACTTGCCCTTGAGGTCCTCGTGGGTGAGCTGGACGAACTCGCCGTTGTGATAGGCGGTTGCCTTGAACGGCTTGATTTCGGTATTGATCATCGACATGAAAACGTCTCCTTGGGAACTCGATCTCTGACCGGAGCCCGCAGCTTGCGCGCCGGGTTCCGATTAGTAAAATTGATTAATCTTATTAACTTGATAGACTCTCTCTATCAGTTTTATGGGTGTGGAGCGATGAATCTCAAGGATCTAAAGTACCTGGTGGCTCTCGCGGACACGGGCCATTTCGGCCGCGCCGCCGAGCGCACCTTCGTCAGCCAGCCCACCCTGTCTGCGCAGCTCAAGAAGTTGGAGGAGTATCTGGGGGTGAAGCTGGTCGAGCGCCATCCCAAGAACGTCCAGCTCACGGAGGTGGGCAGAGAAATCGTGGCGCGTGCGCGGCTCATGCTGCGCGAAGGCGAGGAAATCGTTGCGCTCGCACGCCACAACACGGATCCTCTCGGTGGCAAGCTCAAGATTGCGCTCATACCCACCATCGGACCCTACCTGCTGCCGCGCGTCATGCAAAAGATCCGCAAAGCCCTCCCCCAGCTCGGACTCATGCTCTACGAGCACCAGACGGAGGAGTTGTTGCGGCGGCTCAAGGATGGCGAGTTCGATCTCGGCATCATTGCGCTGCCGTCGGCGGAGCAGTACGGACTCGAGTCGCGCGAGCTTTACCAGGAAGCCTTCACGGTGGCGCTTCCGAACGGGCATCCGCTCGCGCAGCGATCGACCATCAAGGTCGCGGACCTCAAAGGACAGACGCTGCTGCTGCTCGAGGACGGCCACTGCCTGCGTGATCAGGCGCTCGAGGTCTGCAGCCGCGTCGATGTGCGCGAGGCCGAGGACTTTCGGGCCACGAGCCTCGAGACCTTGAGGCACATGGTGGTCGCCGGACGCGGCGTGACGCTCATGCCCGAGCTTGCGGTAGAGTCGCCTTTCGGCTCGCAGCGCGGCCTCACCATCCGTCAATTCGCCAAGCCGGCGCCGACGCGCACCGTGGGCGCGGTGTGGCGCAAGTCGAGCACCCGGGCGGCCGCCATCGCGGGAGTGTGCGACGTGGTCGGCGCCGCCATGGCCGGCAAGGGCTGACGTGGGGCGAGGAGCTGCCCCCCGTTCGGCCGCGCGCAGCAGCCGCAGGGCGGATTGGGCCTTGCACGCGAGCAACGCCGAGCTCCTCGACGCGCTCGCGCGAGGCCGGCACGGCGACAGTCTGCGCGAGTATTTCGGCACGCCGGCGCTCGAGGATCTGGCGACGCTCGCCGCGGCGGCGAAGCGGGCGAAGCGGCGCGCCGGCCCACGCGTGCTGATCGTGCCCGGGATGATGGGATCGAGGCTATGCGATGCCGCACGTCGGGGCGATGCCGCACGTCGGGGCGACGCCGCACGTCGGGGTGATGCGGCGCGTCGGGGCGATGCGCCGGGTGCCGCCCGGCCCCGTCTGTTGTGGGTCGATCCGTTGCGGATCGGCGCCGGGCATCTTACCCGGCTGGCGCTGCCGTCGACGCGGTCGATCCGACCGCGGGGTGTGCTGCTCTTTTCGTACGCGAGGCTCAAGCTGCGGCTCGCCATCGAGGGCTTCGATGCGCGCTTCTTTGCCTACGACTGGCGCCTCGGCATCGATGTACTCGGAGCGGGGCTCGCGGCCGCCGTCGCCGCCGCGCGCCAGCCCGTTATCCTGATCGCGCACAGCATGGGGGGTCTGGTGGCGCGCGTCGCTGCACAGCGCTTGCCGCGCCGCGCCGTGAAGCGGCTCATCATGCTGGGCGCGCCGAACCGCGGGGCGCTCGCCCCGCTCCTCGCATTGCGCGGCACTTACCCGTTCGTGCGCAAATTGTCGCGGCTCGATCTCATGCACTCGCCCGAAGATCTCGCAGCCGAAGTGTTCTCGACCTTCCCCGGTCTTTATCACCTGTTGCCGCCGGAGTACGCGATGGACTTCGATCTGCTCGATCCCCGCTCCTGGCCGAGCGCGGGACCGAAGCCCGACGCGCAGTTGCTCGGGAGCGTAGTGCGTGCACGCGCGGGAATGGCACCGCCCGATGAGCGCATGGTGCAGATCATCGGCGTGAACCGCGAAACGGTCGTGAGCGTCCGGCGCACGCCAACGGGGTTCGAGTACGGCTCGAGCAGGAACGGCGACGGCACGGTGCCCGTGGCGATGGCGTCGTTGCCCGGCCTCAAGAGCTATTTCGCCGAGGAGTCGCACGGCAATCTCGCGAACAATCCGCGCCTCGTGGGGGCGATCATCGACCTCGCGCGCGGCGGAAGCACGCGGACGCTGCAGCGGCGCTACGTCCCCTGCGAGACGGGCGTGCGATTCATCGACGATGCGGCGCTGCGCCGCGCCGAGGGGAGCAAGATCGAATGGCGGCTGCTCGATTCGGCAGAGCGCGAGGCGGTGCTCGCCGATCTCGACGGGGAGCGGGAAGAGGGCGGCGCGCGCGCGCCGCCGCTCGGCTCGGCGCAGTCGCTGGCATAATCGGCTCAGCATGCGGATCTGACGGCCAAATCCCTATTTTCCTGATACTTTTGCCGAATATTTCACATATTGTTCGCCAAAGACCCGGCACCATGGGATACCTAGGATTGTCGGTCATGAATACAGTTCCCGCCCCAAACCCTTCCGAAGTTCCGGACGACTCTCCCGATCCCCGCGGGCCGGCGCAAGCGGCTGTTACGCCAAGCCCCGCGAGAGCCGCGGCGCCCGCGCGCTTCGACGCCCAATTCATCGAGGATCACAAGCTCGTCGATCGCTACCTCGACAATAAGCTCCCGCCGAAGGGCGCACGGGAGCTCGAGAACTGGTGCCGCGCGCACCCCGAATACTTGAATAAGCTCAAGCTCTCGGAGCGCGCGCAGGCCTCGCTCAAGCTGTTGGAGGCGAGCGGCCGCGCGGTGGACCTGCGCGAGCCGGAGGCAGCGTGGTGGAAGGCGCCGTACGTGCTCATTGCCCTCGCGGCGATCACGCTCTTCAGTCTGCTGGCGTTCTGGACGATGGTGGCGAAATACAGCCTGGCGCGCAGCGAGCTCGAGGATACGAAGGTTCGGATGCGTCAGGGCCCGTTGGTACAACCCGCGGTGCAGACGGTCCAACACGTCACGCCCGATCACGCCCCCGGAATCGATCACGCGCGCATCGCCGTGAGCAGCGCCGCGCCCGAGCTCATCGATCTGCACATCGACATGAGCTACACGCAAAAATTAAACCAGTTCCGCATGATCGTCGACAAGCAGGATCAGGGTCGAGCGCTGATCCTCAACAACCTGCTCAAGGACTCGAACAACGACCTGCGGCTGACATTCAACACCACAGGGCTCGCCACCGGGATCTACACGGTGCGGATCGAAGCGCTGCCGCCGCGCGGCGATCCGATTCCCGATGGCTGGCTCATCCTCCAAGTCAATTAGCCGACCTCGTCACGCAACGTGACGATGGGCGGCGTGTTCACCACCCGCCGCGTCGCGAGCGTGCCGGCGACGCCGACGAGCAGCGTGCCGCATACGAGCCCGGCCACCCATAGCCAAGGGTCGAAGGCGAACTCCAGCGCGAACAGCCGGCGCGCCAAAAACCACTCGATGCCGCTCGCGCCGAGCGCCGCCAGCGTGCCCGACAGGAATCCCAGCGCCGAGAACTCGGCGGCGACGCCCTGCAAAACCGTGATCCGGCTCGCCCCCAAGGTGCGCAGCATGGCGCTTTCGTAGCGGCGCTCGTCGCGGGTCGACTGCACCGCGGCGAGCAGCACGACGACGCCGGCGGCCAAGGTAAAGAGAAACACATATTGCACGGCGAGCGACGCGCGATCCATGATCTCGCGGATCTGCTTCAAGATGGCATCCACGTCGAACACCGACACGGTCGGGAATTGGCGCACCAGGTCGACGAGCGCCGGTCGCTGCGCGGCAGTCAGATACACGCTCGTCATGTACGTGCCCGCGGTACCGTCCAGGAGACCTTGCGGAAACACCAGGAAGAAGTTCGGCCGAAAGCTGTCCCAGCGCACCTTGCGGATACTCGCGACGCGCACGGTGAGCGCCTCACCGGCCACATCGAAGCTCAACGTATCGCCGAGTTTGAGGCCGAGCGCCTCCTGATATTCAGATGAGATCGACACCAGAGGCTTGCCGATCTCGGCCGCGGTCCACCAATGTCCGGCAATCAGCTCATTGTCGTCCATGAGCCGTGCCGACCAAGTGAGGTTCTGCTCACGCTCCACGAACCCGCGGCCGCGGTCGCCCTTGAGCTTCAGCGATTCGCTCGGCACGCCGTTGATCGCCGTGATGCGCGCGCGCACCATGGGATACATCGTCGGCACGCCGAAGCCGTGCGACTTCAGGAAATCCTCGAGCGGCTGCCGCTCCTCAGGGCGAATGTTGACCAGAAAATTATTGGGTACATCGCTCGGAAGACTGCGCCGCCAATCGGCCAGGAGATCGCCGCGCACGACCGCGAGCAGCAACAGCATCATGAGTCCCAAGCCGAACGCGACGATCTGGACAACGCTGGCCGCGCCGCGCCGCGAGACGTTGGCGAGACCGTAGCGCCAGGCGACGCCAACTCCGCCGCGCAGCCGGCCCGTGATCCGTACCAGGGCGTAACCGGCGAGCGTCAGCGCAACACCGACCCCGAGCACGCCCGCGAGAACGCTCACGACGAGCTCGGTATCGCGCACCAAGCTCCAGAGGATCGCCACGAGCGCCCCCACGGCGAGCACATAAGCGAGCCCGAAGCGCAGCGGCGGCGCGGTCATCGCCCGGCGCAACACCCGCAAGGGCGGCGTGCTCTTGAGCTGCAGCAGCGCCGGCAAGGCGAAGCCGATCAGCATCGCGGTCACCGTGACGAGCGCTACGGCGATGGGAGCGAGCGAGGCCGGCGGCAGCTCGGTGCGGATCAGATCTTTCAGCAGCCACGCGATACCGAGCTGCGCCGAGTAGCCCAGCAAAGCGCCGATCGCGACGGCAGAAAGCGCGAGCAGCGTGAGCTCGATGATCGAGATCGACAGTACGAAGCGTTGCGAGGCGCCCATGCACTTCATGAGTGCAACCGCATCGAGGTGGCGCGATGCGTAGCGCCTCGCGCCCATTGCCACCGCGACCGCGGCCAGCAGCACCGACGCGAGGCTCGCCAGATTGAGGAAGCGGCTGGCCCGGTCAATCGCGGAGTTCAATTGCCGGCTCGATTCGTCCACCTCGCGCAGCCGCTCGCCGGGCGCCTTTTCCGCCACCAGATACTCGCGCAGCTCGGCGACGGCCGCGCTCGTGCCCGCGAACAGGGCGGCGTAGGTCACGCGGCTGCCGGGCTGGATCAGCTGGGTCGCCGCCACGTCCGCATAGTTGATGAGCGCGCTCGGGGCCAGATTGACGAAGCCCGTGCCTTGGTCGGGGCGGTAGTCGAGAACTTCAGTGACCCGAAACGAGGCGGCACCGATTCTGAGCGGCGTACCGGGAGCGACGTTCAACTGCGCCATGATGCGCGCGTCGACCCAAACCTCGCCCGGGCCTGGAACCAGGCTCGTGACGCGCGCGGCGCCGAACGGCGTGTCGGCGATCCGCACATGGCCGCGCAGCGGATACTCGGCGCTCACCGCGATGAGCGCCGCCAGCTGGCTCACGTCGCCCTTGAAGATCGCCGTGGGAAACGACAGCACCCGCGCGCTCTTGAGCCCGAGCTCCCGGCCCTTCTCGAAATACGCCGGAGGCAGCGGATGGGGTGACTCGAGCCTCAGATCCGCCGCGAGCACTTCGGCAGCCTGTGCGCGCACGCCGAGCGCGATCCGGCTGGTGAAGAACCCCACGGCGGTCAGCGAGAGGACCGCCACGCACAGCGCCAGGAGCAGCACCGACAACTCGCCGGATTTGAGATCGCGCCAGAGGTTGCGCAGCGCGAAACGCAACGCCGCCATCAGATAGCCCCGCCGCTCACCGCGCGTCCGGCGTCGAGCTCGAAGATCCTCGCGCAGCGGGCCGCCAGCGCGCGATCGTGCGTCACCAGCACCAGCGTGCTGCCGACGCTGCGATTGAGCTCGAACAAGAGCTCCGTGATGCGCTCTCCGGTATGAGTGTCCAGATTGCCGGTCGGCTCGTCGGCGAACAGCACGTCCGGCTGGGTGACGAAGGCCCGGGCGATCGCCACCCGCTGCTGTTCGCCTCCGGATAGCTGCTTGGGATAGTGCGCGGCGCGCGCTGTCAGCCCGACCTGCTCCAGTGCGCGCGCCGCGGCCTCGCGCGCGTCCCGCCGCGCACGCAGCTCGAGCGGCAGCATGACGTTCTCGAGCGCCGTCAACGAGGGCACCAGGTGGAACGATTGGAAAACGAACCCTACATGACGCCCGCGCAGCTCCGCCCGGCCGTCTTCATCGAGAAGCGTCATATCGACGCCCGCGATCGCGACATGGCCGGTGGTCGGCGAGTCGAGTCCGGCGAGCAACGCGAGCAGCGTCGATTTGCCCGCGCCCGACGCGCCCACCACGGCCAGCGTCTCTCCGGTTCGCACACGGAGGCTGACATCGGCGAGAATGGTGAGCGGGCCTTCCGGACTCGTCACGGTCTTGGAGAGATTCTTGGCTTCGAGAACGATTCGATCTTGCATGCGTGAGCTGAACCAGCTTTTCATCCTGGCGGCGTTGTGGTTGACGGCGATTCCGACCTATGCCGATACGCCGACGATCCTCGTGTTCGGCGACAGCATCAGTGCCGGCTACGGGCTGCCGCACGTGGAGCAGGGCTGGGTGGCCCTCCTACAGGCGAGGCTCAAGCAGGAAGGGTACGGTTATGAGGTCGTCAACGCCAGCGTCAGCGGCGAAACCACGGGTGGCGGGCTCGCCCGCCTACCGCGCGCGCTCTCGCTGCACCATCCGAGCGTCGTGATAGTGGAGCTCGGCGGGAACGACGGTCTGCGCGCGCTGCCGATCGCCTCGATGCGTGCCAATCTCTCGCGTATGGCCGAGCTCGCGACTGCCGCCGGAGCCAAGGTTCTGCTCCTCGGCATCCGCATACCACCCAACTATGGGCCGCAATACACAGGAGAGTTCAGCGGGGTCTATGCGGACGTCGCGCACGATGAGCACCTGGCGCTGGTGCCTTTTGTGCTCAACGGCGTCGCGCTCACACCGAGCCTGATGCAAGAGGACGGCATCCACCCGAACGAAGCCGGCCAACCGCGCCTTCTCGAGAACGTCTGGCCCGCGCTGACGCCGCTGCTCAAGCCGACGGCCCACCCCCCGCTCCGGAAGGGCGGGGCGTCCGGCACGCCATGAGGTCGGGGCCGCGCGAGCCGAGCCGATCCCGCGCGAGCCGAGCCGATCCCGCGCGAGCCGATCCACGCGAGCGGGCGGCGTGTCCTCGTCGTTTCCTGGTGGTCTAGTCCCCGGCGGGGCGATTGCTGTCGGGCAACAGCGTGATCACGTCCATGAGAAAGTGGGTATGGTCGTGGGACGATGCCGCGCCGTACAGCTTCCCCTGAACGCTCACGTGGGAATTCTCGACGACGTTGCGCGGAAATTCCGAGATGCCGACGAGCTGCAACTCGTCGGCCGGCTGGCACAGGAAGCTCTGCGCAGGTGAATAGAGGTACGCGGTCCGGTCGAGCACCAGCACCGGAACGTTGTCGATGCCGTCCGGCGTGGGGTACGAGCGGAAATGCACGCTGCCGGTCAATGTGTGCTTGACCGGCTGCGTCCACAGGCACGCACCGTACCCGTGGACGCAGCCCGCAGCGCCCAAGGTTGCTGCGAGCAGCATGGCGCGACAGGATCTCATCGCAATCATTGGCCAAGCATACTCCGTCGGGCACCGACGTTGCTGGCGTCTTGAACCGGTGCTATACACGCGGGACCAAAAACGAGGACTGCCGTGAATCGAGTTTGGCTCAAACAGTACCCGCCCGGCGTTCCGACCGACATCGACCCGGATGAATATCCCTCGCTCCGGGAAATGTTCGGGGAAGCCTTTGCAGCCTACGAGAATCGGCCCGCGTACAGCAATTTCGGCGCGATCTTGACGTACGCGCAGCTCCAAGAGCTGAGCCGCGCCTTCGCCGCCTGGCTGCAGCGCAAGTCTGGGCTGGTCGCCGGCGATCGCGTGGCGCTGATGATGCCGAATCTCCTTCAATATCCGATCGCGCTGCTCGGGACTCTGCGGGCCGGCATGGCGGTGGTGAACGTGAACCCCTTGTACACGGCGCGCGAGCTCGAGCATCAGCTCAAAGATTCGGGCGCGAAGGCGATCGTCATCCTCGAAAATTTCTGCCACGTCCTGCAGCAGGTGCTCCCGAGCACGGCGCTCAAGAACGTGCTCGTCACCACGGTCGGCGAACTCCTGGGGTGGCCGCGCGGGATGCTGGTAAATTTCGTCCTGCGGTACGTGCGCAAACAGATCCCGGCCTGGAGCATGCCCGGGGCCATCCCCTTCAAGAGCGCTCTTTCCTCGGGGTTGGGGCTCAAGCTCGAGCCCGTGCCGCTCGGCCCGCAGGACATCGCATTCCTGCAGTACACGGGCGGGACCACCGGAATCGCGAAGGCCGCGGTGCTCACGCATCGAAACATGGTCGCCAATATTCTGCAGGCAAGCGCCTGGATCAAGCCGGCGCTCGAGCCCGGGCCGCAGCGGACCGTCATCACGGCGCTGCCTCTTTATCATATCTTTTCGCTCAGCGCGAATTGCCTCCTGTTCTTGCGTCTGGGCGCGAAGAACGTGCTCATCACCAACCCGCGCGACTTCCCGGCGTTCGTCGGCGAGCTCAAGAAGCACAAGTTCTTCTTCATCAGCGGCGTCAACACGCTGTTCAACGCTCTCTTGCACACGCCCGGCTTCGACACGCTGGACTTCTCCGCGTTACGCATCTCGCTGGGCGGCGGCATGGCCGTCCAGGCGGTGGTTGCGGCACGGTGGAAGGAAGTGACGGGGAACATCCTCACGCAGGCTTGGGGCTTGACCGAGACCTCGCCGGCGGCGTGTATCAATCCCCTCGGAGTCGATTTCAACGGATCGATCGGTTTGCCCATCTCCTCGACCGACATCTCCATCCGCGACGACGCGGGCGTGGAGATGGGGACCAACGAAGTGGGCGAGATCTGCGTGTTCGGGCCTCAGCTCATGCGCGGGTACTGGAACCGGCCCGACGAAACCGAGAAGGTGATGTTCGGCGATTGGTTGCGGACCGGCGACATCGGGCGCATGGACGCCCAGGGCTTCGTGTACATCGAGGATCGCAAGAAGGACATGATCTTGGTATCGGGGTTCAACGTCTATCCGAACGAGATCGAGAGCATCGTCGTGGAGCATCCGGGCGTGCTGGAGGCCGCTGTGGTCGCGCAACCCGACGAGAATTCCGGCGAAACCGTCGCGCTGTTCGTGGTGAAGAAAGACCCCAAGCTCACGGCGGAAGCGCTGATCGAGTACTGCCGCGCGAATCTCACAGGCTACAAGATCCCGAAACACGTGCATTTTCGCACCGAGCTGCCGAAGACCAACGTGGGTAAGATCCTGCGCCGCGCACTGCGCGACGAGTTGCGCTCGCCGGCCCGCAGCGCTGCGCCAAGCGCGGCGCCGGCGGCCCCCGCGGCCTGACTTCAGACGGCCGTGTAGCCTTGCACGGTCTCGACCAGCACCGCGACCTTGTCCGGATCGACGTCGGGTGTGATGCCGTGGCCGAGATTGAACACGTGTCCGGCGCCGGTGCCGTAGCTCTCGAGTACACGCAAGGTCGCCTTCCGCAGGGCTTCGGGCGGGGCGAAGAGCGCCGAAGGGTCGAGGTTGCCCTGCAGCGCCACGCGATCTCCGACGGCCCGGCGCGCGTCGCAGAGGTCCATGGTCCAGTCTACGCCGAGCGCATCGCAGCCGATCGCCGCGATAGCCGGCAGCCACGCGCCGCCGCCTTTGGTGAATACGATGTTGGGCACCCGGCGCCCCTCCGACTCGCGGGTCAACGCGGCGACCACTTCCGCCATGTAGTGCAGGGAGAACTCGGCGTATTGGCCCGGCGTGAGCACGCCGCCCCAGGTGTCGAACAGCATGACGGCCTGCGCCCCCGCGGCGATCTGCGCATTGAGGTAGGCAATAGTGGCCGTGGCCAGCACCTTGAGCAACCGGTGCAGCTCGGCGGGCGATTCGTACAACATGTGCTTGATGAGCCCGAATCCCTTGCTTCCGCCGCCTTCCACCATGTAGGTGGCGACGGTCCAGGGACTGCCCGCGAACCCGATGAGTGGAATGCGGCCGCCGAGCTCGCGGCGGATCAGCGCAACGGCATCGACGACGTACTTAAGATCGCTGCCCGGATCGGGCACGCGCAGCTTGTCGATGTCCGCCGGCGTGCGGACCGGATGCGCGAATTTGGGACCCTCGCCGGTCTCGAAGTTGAGGCCCAGATTCATGGCGTGGGGAATCGTCAGGATATCCGAGAACAGGATCGCGGCATCGAGCGGATATCGATCGACCGGCTGGAGCGTGATCTCGCAGGCGATCTCGGGATTGGTGCACATGGCGAGGAAGCCGCCTGCACGTGTGCGGGTTTTGCGATACTCAGGCAGGTAGCGGCCGGCCTGACGCATGAGCCACACCGGCCGCCGCGGCGTCGGCTGCCGCAGCAAGGCACGCAGCAACAAATCGTTCTTGAGGGGCGCGTTCATGTCCTTTCACTCGGGTCGAACAGCCGGCGGTGCTCCAGGATGGCGTACCGGTCGGTCATGCCTGCGATGTAGTCTGCCACGGCGCGGGCGCGCCCGGCGGGCCCCAGATCCGCCTCCAAGCGTGCCGCGGTCGCGCGGTGCTCCTCGGGCATGAGGCCCGGGTCGCCGACAAACGCGCCGAACATCTGGGTTATCACGCGCCGGGCCTTCGAGGTCATACGCTGGACCTTGTAGTGCTTGTAGACGCGCTCGCGCAGAAAGCTCTTGAGCGCGTGATTCGCGGTGCCGGTCGAATCGCTGAACCCGATGAGCGGCGCGGCGCGCGCTCTCACCTCGGCCGCGGTCTCGATGCCGGCCGAGCGCAGCCGCGCCGCCGAGGTATCGATGAGGTCGGTCACGAGCCGATTGATCATGCGCCGCAAGATCTCATAGACGAGCCGCCGGCCGGCGAGTTTCGGATAGCGCTCCCGAACCTCGGCATGATATTCGAAGAACAGCGGCACCTCGGTGAGCTCATCGACGCCCACGAGACCCGCCCGGATACCGTCATCGACGTCGTGATTGTTGTAGGCGATCTCGTCGGCAAAATTCGCGAGCTGCCCCTCGAGTGAAGGCTGCCGCCGATTGATGAAGCGCTCGCCCAGCTCCCCGAGCTTCAGGGCATTGCTGTAGGAACAATGCTTCAAGATCCCTTCGCGGCACTCGAACGTCAGGTTGAGCCCATTGAATTCCGCGTAGTGCTCTTCGAGCTCGTCCACCACGCGCAAGCTTTGCAGGTTGTGCTCGAATCCGCCGAAATCGCGCATGCACTCGTTGAGCGCGTCCTGTCCTGCGTGCCCGAAGGGCGTATGCCCGAGGTCGTGAGCGAGGCATATCGCCTCCGACAACCCCTCGTTTACCTTAAGGGCGCGTGCGATGGTGCGTGCGATCTGCGCCACCTCGAGTGAATGAGTGAGGCGCGTGCGGTAGAGGTCGCCTTCGTGATTGACGAACACCTGAGTCTTGTACACCAGGCGCCGAAACGCGGTCGAATGCACGATCCGGTCGCGATCGCGCTCGTACTCCGAGCGATAAGACGTCGCACGCTCCGCGTAGCGCCGGCCGCGCGATTGGCTCTCGTGCGCGGCATAGGGCGCAAGGTCGCTCATGAAAAGTGCTCGTTCAGAGTCGCCTGCAGCGCGTCCTCCGGATAATCCGCCATCACCGCGGCGCGCCCCAGCTTCTCGAGCAGCACGAGCCGCACCGCGCCCTTAAGGACCTTTTTGTCCATCCGCATGAGCTCGAGGGCACGCCCGGCGCCGATTCGCGGCGCCTCGGTCGGCAAGCCCGCACGCTGCACCAAGGCGTCGATGCGGTCCCGGACGGCCGCATCGATGAGGCCGAGCCGGTGAGACAGATTCGAGGCCATCAGCATGCCGAGGCCAACGGCCTCGCCGTGCAGGTAAGTCTCATATGCCGTGGCCGCCTCGATCGCATGACCGAAGGTGTGCCCGAAGTTCAGGATCGCGCGTAAACCGAGTTCGCGCTCGTCTTGCGCGACGACGATGGCCTTGATCTCGCACGATCGATAGATCGCGTAGGTAAGCGCCTCCCCGTCGCGCGCCTTGAGCTTCTCGAGGTTCGCGTCCAGCCAGTCGAACAGCTGGGGATCCCAGATGCAGCCGTATTTGATCACCTCGGCGATTCCGGCCGAGAGCTCCCTGTCCGGCAAGCTGGACAAGGTGTCGATATCGGTGATCACCGCGCAAGGCTGGTGGAAGGCGCCGATGAGATTCTTGCCGCCGCTGTGGTTAACGCCCGTCTTGCCGCCGACCGACGAGTCCACCTGCGCGAGCAAGGTGGTGGGAATCTGCGCATAGGCGATGCCGCGCTGGTAACAGGCGGCCGCGAAACCCGCGATGTCCCCGACGACTCCGCCCCCGAGCGCCAGCACCGTCGCATCGCGATTGAGCTTGCCGCCGACCAGAGCGTCGAACACGCGGCCCGCGCTCTGCAGCGTCTTGTGCTGCTCGCCTGCGGGCAGGATGCATTCCGAGACGTTGCGTTCGCCGAGCGCGCCGCGAAATTTCGCGAGATAAAGCCGCGCGACCGTCGTGTCGGTCACGATGATGCAATCGTTGGAGGGCACCTGGGACTCGATGAGCTCGCGATTCTCCAACAATCCGGGGCCGATCGTTATGGAATAGTGCGCATGGCCGACGTCTACCTTGAGGGTTTGCACACGGCGATTATACGATCTTACGGCTCGCGCGCCCGCTGCAGCTCGCGGTATATCTCCTCAGCCACGAGCTGAACTCGGCGACCATCGGTGGATACGGTCAAGTCGGCGATCTCCCGATAGAGGAGCGCTCGTTGCTGCATGAGCTCACCGAGCTTCACCTTGGGATCGGTATCGTTGAGCAGAGGACGGTGCCTCCCGTGTCGCGTCCGCTCGAGTTGCTGATCGACGGAGGTCTCGAGATAGACCACCGCCCCCCGCTCCGCAAGGACACGCCGGTTGTCGGGATGGATGACGGCACCGCCGCCGGTGGCGATCACCACGCCCTCGAGGCGCGTCAGTCGCTCGATCGATTCTTTCTCTCGCAACCTGAAGCCCGCTTCGCCCTCCTTGTCGAAAATGAAGGCGATGTCGACCCCGGTTTTGGCCTCGATGTCCGCGTCGCTGTCGTAGAAGCTCAGCCGGAACAAGCGCGACAGGTGGCGCCCGACCGCGGATTTGCCCGAGCCCATGGGGCCGATAAGGAAGATGTTGCGCTTGGAGAGCATGGCGGTCGGCAGCATACAGAAAGAACGCGGCCGCCCGAAGGCGGCCGCGCGGTCTTGAGCCGGTGCGCCGAGATCAGGTGATCTTGACCGGGATCGTGTACACCGAGATCGACTTGGTATTGGGCGATGTCACCGTCACGGTGATGTTGCCGCCGCCTGGATTCGCGGGCGCCGTCAGGGTCACGAGCTCGACGTTGCCACCCACCGTGGTGCCGCCCGGAATCGTATAGGGGCTGCTGTTCGGGCCGCCGCTTTCGTTGCAGCCGATCGTATAGGTGGCTCCCGGGCCGCTCAGTGTCCCGATGCTCGAGTCCGCCACGGCGGTCACCGTGGTTCCGGCGGCCATCGCATTGCCGTTGCCGTCCGTCACCAGAATCGCGATCGTTTCCGCATTCGGAGCGGCGGGAGCGGCGGGGCTCTTTACGAGGCTGAACCCGCTTGAATTGGAGCTGCTGAAGTCCGTCGCCGATGTGGGCGACCAGAAGATCCGGGCGCCGGAGGTCGACATGATGAGCTTATGCGAGACTCCGATGGAGAGCGTCATGGCCGTGCAGGTGCTGCCCGAGCAGGTGATCCCCTTGAACGTCCCGCTCGGGCCCTCGTACTGGGGCGCGTTATAGAAATTCAGGAAGTAGTCGCCCAGCACGTAAGCGCCGCTCTCGTTGGCGTCGAGGTAAGGCTCGCCGAGATCCGAGAACGGGTCGCCCGACTGGTAATATCCGGTCTGGTGGACGTCGTCGAAGGACTCCTCGCCGATCGCCGTGGCCAACACCGTTGTTCGTCCGTTGCGGAAGACGGGCGGGGTGCTGCTGGTGTTGGGCCGGGGATTCGCACTGCTCCAGGTCGCCTTGCAGGCGCCGTCGCCCGGGGTCGTGAGCGGCGTAGTGCAGCTGCCGTCGATATGTCCGCCATTGGTCACGAACGTGACCGAGGTGCCGTCGGGCGCGGGATTGTTGTAGCGGTCCGCGAGCTGCACGGTGAAGGGAATCTGAATGAGGTCAGTGCCCCAGGTCTCCGTGTTCGAGCAAGCGAGCGGGGTATACGACGGCGCGCTCGGCGCCCCGATCGCGATCGAGAAGGCACCCGACGCCGGCAATCCGGTCGTGACGCTGAGCGCGCTCGACTGGGTGCTCAAGGCCGGCGAGGAGATGGTCGCGGTCACGCGCACCACCGTGTGCTCGGTACCCGAGCTCACCACGGTCTGCACCGTACCGTCGGAGCCCGAGGTCGCCGTGGACGGAGCGAGACTCAGTCCGCCGGCGGTGGTGTTCAGACTGAAGTTCACGGTGACGCCCGGGCGCGCCCCGCCGCTCGAATCGACCACTTTGAACACCACGGTGGACGTCTCGTTGAGCCCCGTGCCCTTGAGTCCGATCGAGGCCGGCGTCGCCGACACGAACTGGATCGAGCCGATCGCGGCCGCCGCGACCGTGACCATACCCGTCGCCGAGAGGTTCGTGCTGGCGACCGCCGCGCTCGCGGTGATGTCGTCCGCACCGCTGCAACCCTTGGCCGTATAGGTCGCCTCGATGGTTCCGGTCGTGCTGGTCACCGTGTCCGCGGTAGTTCCCGCGGTGCTCGTCCCGGCCGGCGCGATCGTGGCGAGCCCCTGGGAGATGCACGAGGAGCTGAAGGTCACGGTGACGGACTGGGCCGTGTAGAGCGCGCCGGTCTGATCCACGACGGTGACCGTGAGGCTGGTCGTGCCGCCTGCCGCAACGGAAGCATTGGAGATGCCGATCGCCCCGGACTGGAAGGCGCTGCCGGTGCCGTTGCCCATCGAATACGTGGTCGTGCCGGTGCCGGTACCCGTCCCCCCGGTGCCCGTCCCCGTGCTCGAGTCGCTCCCGCCGAAATTCCTGCTGCCGCTGCAGGCAGTCAACAGCGCGAGCCCAGCCCACGCCACCATCGATAATCTGCGCATGTCGTTCACCCTCGCTCGACAAAGGTCGGCGTTAGTAGAGATTTGATCCTTCTCGCAGAATCTTCGGCGTGATGAAGATCAAGAGTTCAGTCTTGTTGTTGATGTTCGTGGTGCTCTTGAACAGGTTGCCGAGGATCGGGATGTCGCCGAGCCAGGGCACTTTGTTCGCCGCATACGATTTCGTGGTCTCGAGGATGCCGCCGAGCACCACGGTTTGTCCGTCGCCGACCAGCACCTGAGTCTGAATCTGGCGGGTGTCGATCGAGGGGACGCTCCCGCCCGTGGCGCTCGTCACCTGCTGGCCGACCGTGTCGTCGCTGACGTCGAGATCCAGGATCACGCGATTGTCGGGTGTGATCAGCGGCGTCACCTTGAGCGAGAGCACCGCGTTCTTGAACTGAGTGGTGGTCGCGCCGCTCGATGCCGACTCCTGATAGGGAATCTCGACGCCTTGCATGATGGTCGCCTGTTTTTGGTTGGCCGTGATCACGCGCGGCGAGGAGATGGTCTCGCTCTTGCCCTCGTTCTCCGCCGCCGACAGGGCGAGGTCGACCAGGTAGCTGCCGCCCAGCAAGGAGATGCCGATGCTGCCGTTGGTGTTGGCGGCCGGGGTGTTCACCATGTAGCGGTTGGCGAGCGCCGGCGTCGCGACCGGCGTGATCGGCAGGCCTGAGCCTAAGTTGGTGAGCGCCGATTGAATCATCGTATCCGCGCCGGTGCCGCTGCCGGTGACGGCCAGAAGGCCGTTGTTGCCGTTGGTCTGCGCGGTGGTGACGCCGAACTGCGCGCCCAGGTCGCGCTCGAAGGTGTCGCTCACCACCACGATGCGCGCTTCGATCAGCACTTGCCGCACCGGGACGTCGAGCGTCTGCACCAGGCGGCGGATCTCGGCCAGATTCTCGACCGTATCCTGCACCATCAAAGTATTGGTGCGCTCGTCGATGGAGAGGCTTCCGCGCGGCGACAGCAGGCTGTTCCTGCCGCTCGCAGCGCCGCCGCCGGCCTGTGCACCGGTCGGCCGTATCATCTTCGCGAGGTCCGCCACCTTGGCATAGTTGGCCTGCAGGAATTCCGAGCGCAGCGGGGCGAGTTCCTGGACCTCTTTGTGGGCCGCGAGCTCGGCCTTCTCGCGGGTCGCGAGCTCCTCCGTCGGACCGATGATGATCACGTTGTCCTGGCGGCGCTTGTCGAGACCTTTGGTGCGCAGCACGATGTCGAGCGCCTGGTCCCAGGGGACATTCTGCAGGCGCAGGGTGAGGTTGCCGGTGACCGAGTCGCTCACCACGATGTTCTGGCCGCTGGTATCGGCGAGCAGCTGGAGCACGGAGCGTACGTCGATGTCCTGGAAGTTCAAGGTCAAGCGCTCGCCGGTGTATTCCTTCTTCTCATCGGCCGCCGCGCGCTTCAAGGACGGCTTGATCTCCACGGTGTACTGATTGTCCGATTGATAGGCGAGCTGCTCGAAATCGCCCTGCGCGGTGATCACGAGGCGCGAGCTGCCCTCGACGCGGATGGCGTCGACCGACTGCACGGGAGTCGCAAAATCCATTACGTCGTAGCGGCGCATGAGATTCTTCGGCATCAGCGTCCCGGCGAAATCGACGACGACCTGGTTGCCTTCCTGGCGCACGTTGACCGGCGTGCGCGGGTCGGTGAGCTGCACGATCACGCGTCCGGTGCCGTCGGCGCCGCGGCGAAAATCGATCGTGCGGATGGCGCGTTCCACCGCGACAGCCGCTGGGCTCGAGCTCGAGCGGGCCGATGCGCCGGCGGTTGCGGCCTCGCCCGGCTGGCGACCGAGGACGACGGTGATGGTGTTGCCATCGACCTTGGTGGTGTAGGGGAGCAGCTGGTCAACGTTCACCACCAACCGCGAGCGCCCGTTGGCCTCGGCCGCGAGCACGGTGTCGACGCCGCCTGATCGCACGTCGATGCGGCGCGAGGGAAGCGCCAGGGTGGTATTCGGCAAGTCGAACGCGATGCGTGCAGGCTTGTCGATGGTGAACGGCAGGGGCTCGGGCGCCGGACCGCTCAAGTGGAGCTTGAGCTGCACCTGCTGGCCGGACGTCTGCACGTCGATGGATTCGAGCTTGAGCGGCTCTGCGCCTTGTGCTCCCGCCTTCAAGGCAATCGCCGACAAGGCGACGAGCGCCACGGCTCCGATCATCGACGTTCGTATCTTGAAACTTATCATGCTCTCTATACTCCCTGAGGCCTCAATTCGCTAACGCCAATGAGGCCGGTCGCTCGATATAACCGCCGAGACCGTCCGGTATGATTTCGACCAGGCTTATCTTGCTGCCCGTAATCTCCGTCACTTTGCCGTCGTTCTGCCCCATGTAATTGCCGGGCTGAACCTTGTGCACCAAGCCGTCCTTCGACTGGACGAGACCGTAGAAGCTGCCGCCGACTTTGAAAGTCCCCACCATCCTCAAGGTATCGAGCGAGAACCCTTCGAGGAACTCACGATTGCGCCGGCTGCTCGGCCGCACGCCCGCACCGTTGGCGAGGTTCGGGCTCGCAGGTTGAAACGGCGAGCGCAGATTCCCTGCGCTGTATACGAAGGTCTCGTAGGGCTTCACCTCGGGCAGCGGCTTGATTCTGCCGCCCGGCTTCTTCTTCGTGTCCGCGATCCACTTCTGCAGATCGGATTGTCCACCCGAGCACGCCGTCGTCACGCAACCCACGAGCACGATCGCGCACACGAGGCGGGCTCCCGAAAGGCTTTTCACGTCTTGCCTCCTGTTGTCGTGGTCTTCTTCTTCGCCGGAGCCTTGGCGCCGCCTTCATCCTCGATGTAGCGATAGGTCTTGGCGGTCACGTCCATCGTCAAATTGTCATAGCTGCCTTTCACGTCGACCGGCGCGATCTGGATGTCGTGCAGCGTCACGATTCGCGGCAGCGCGGCGATGCCGCTCACGAACGCGCCGAACTGATGATAGTTGCCGACCAGCCTGATCTTGATCGGCAGCTCCGCGTAGAAGCCGTTGCTCTTCTCGGGACCGGGCTGAAACAATTTTTCGGAAAGTCCCGCGGCGAGGCCGGTTTGCGAGATGTCGACCAGGAGATTCGGTACCTCGGTCTTGCCCGGCAACTGGCGCAGCATCGCGCCGAAGCTGCGCTCCATTTCCGCGAGCTGCGCCCTGTAGGCATCGAGATTGGCCGCGCGCTGTTGCTTGTTCTCGAACTGGCTGCGCAGATCC
>Ga0182030_10006168_pt1 | contig 25335 bp, 24 predicted proteins | sample 812S3MmetaG_FD_121299 | JGI IMG/M metagenome (GOLD analysis project Ga0182030, IMG submission 121299) | Permafrost microbial communities from Stordalen Mire, Sweden - 812S3M metaG (Illumina Assembly) | ecosystem: Environmental > Terrestrial > Soil > Wetlands > Permafrost | place: Sweden...
ATGACTCGTCTTCGACTTTTCCGACACGCATGCATATTTCCAATTCCCTCTTTGGTTTTTCTGCTTTGAGGTCTTCTTCACCATAGAAGACCGAAAAGTGCTTCCCGATGATCTCGTCTGGGGTGTAGCCTTTCAGCAATGCAGCGCCAGCGTTCCAAGTCTTGACATTGCCTTGTGTATCCAGCATGAAAATTGCATAGTCTTTCACAGTTTCCACTAGAATTTTGTAGGTGTCATTCGTGTCCAGCTGATCGTTGACCGCTTGTCTCTTATGGTGACCAGCTGTCGTGTTTTGAATCTCTAAGCTCATGTAGATAAGAGCATCGTTCTCGAATATTGGGACTGCCCGCAGATCCCAATGGATATGACCTTCTTGCTTTTCTGTTATTGAGACATTTCGACATGTTATCGCTTTGTCGATGGTATGTTTCAGTGAGCAAGCATCAGGGAAGAGGCCTTTGCCCGTGACGAGGGAGTAGATGTTCTGACCTACACAGTCCTCCAAGTTCGATTGTGCGAGTTTGAGGTAGCTATCTGAGACTATGAGGACGCTGAAGGATGCGTCGAGCCATATAGTTGGCACTGGGGTGAGAGTCGCAAAAGTTCGGGCAATGGACCTGCTTGCACGAAGTACCGACGACTGCCGTGACGTCATATCCATTCTATCGGGTCACTGCGACGTACCTTATAGGTAGAGACAGGTCGAATAGGGGGCACCTCGGCTGAACCACGAAATTTATGCTGACGGTCAGGAGAAGCAGATGCAAGAATGAGACGATCCAAACATAATATCTCAGTGTTTCCACACTAAAGTTTTGAGTATGGTTTTCTAAACCCTGCTGAATTGCGAAAGTGACACTTCCCGGGTTGCGCTGCATAATGCATGTCTTATTTGTTGCTGGGATAATTGGCTAATCGCCGGAGGCTTGTTCCTGTCGTATCAGCAAAAGGAAACATCCACTTCGGGATCTCGATCGTAAACTTCAACATACGTGATGCAAATAATATCACAGTGAATGGTTATTGTTCAAGTATTTCTCAAGCTTCTTTTATTGCTTGCGAACCATGGTTAAGGTGTGATGTCAGGGAATGAGATTGTCGGAGACGACGGAGTAGAACTTTCATTAAGGCAGCGTGTTATAGAAAGAGTCAAGTGACCTAGAACGAGGAAAGGATAGAGCAACTCTTGTTCACATCCACGTTAAATCACAAGATGATTCTACTCAAGTGTCTGTTAAGGCTCTTTCTGCTGTGACCCCCGGTTCCAGATGCCCATCAGATAAATCACAATAGAGCAGTAACGGCCAAATACCCCAGCGAGGATAGCCTCACTACGATTGTTCTCGCGGTATCGGATTGGGATGGAAGACGTAACTCCTGTACCAGTCCGCACGCTCGTCGAACCTTCAAACTTTATTGTAGCATCGCTTCCACTTCTAGTGGCAATAATACTCGCTAGTCCCGACTTGACAACTGTTCCTAGTGCTGCACTTTCAGTCTCAACATTGTCTCGTGCCAGACCGCTCCCTATATTCTACCCATCGTACTTCGCCGGGCTAACTACGGACGAATAACCTAGGAATAGGTCAGCTATACGTATCGACAAATGTAGTCATAGCCGTGCCAGGCGAATTCAACAGAGGATCTGTCGCCGGCTCATGTGCAGGTGAATTCATTGGATTGTAGACCATATCGCTAAGTAAGCGCCGGGCCTCGTAATAAGTGGACGATTTGGATGGGAGCTTGTTGTGTTTCCCATATTTGCAGCAAGAAAGTATCACACCCCAGGTTTGACCTTCGCGCCAACAATGGCTTCCTTGAGCATCTTTGGTTTGGACGGATCGAAATACTCGACGCGGAAGGCGTTGAAAGCGAAATGTGGATCAACATCGACCCAGGTTCCCCAGCCACGGACCGTGATATTAATCTTTGGTTGTTGACCATTAAATCCTTCGGAAAGATCTGCGAGTAGTCCGAGAAATGATCGCACAGTGCCACAAGGGTCAAGAGGCTTTTCCCAATATTGCCACAACTTTCGAATGAGCCAGCTATCTAATAGAAGATTGAGCGTCGCCTTTCTGGAGATATCGTCTTGGGCCCAAGTTTCAAGAGCTCGAATCAATCATACCCTCGACAGGCTATCAAAGTTCATCAGCCAAGGATTGAAGTGGATCTCAACGCGCTGCACGTCTTGAAGACCAGGTTTCCACAAATTTTCAAGTTCTTTCAGGTCTGGACCCGTCTTGATACCAAGGGTGTTCTGTTGCCAGAGGATGATTTTACCCTCATTGTACATCTGTCTGCATGTTCTAAGAAGTGATATCTCCTCTTCTGGGTCCCAGAATGGCAGTTCTCTGTCCGCGTACTCATCCCCAAATTGCTTCTCCCATGCGGCTTGTTCCTCGTCACGTTGGGGCAATGCATCGGGAGGAGTCCATAAGTGAAGATAGAAACGTTTGTGCGGGTATGTCAGCACATGAGCCCACACTTCGTTGCGAATTTCGGGTGGAAGGAGAAGCAGGTGGAGGGACATCCTCAGACTTTCTGAAAGAGGGAAGCTAGAAGATATCTTGGCAGTTTTCTACCTGGGTGAGTAGAGATAAAGTGAATTTAAGACAAGAAGTTTTTCACTACACAAAAAAAAAGGAAAGGCAGTAGGTAAAGCAGGAAACGGGGATGTTACGTTAGTGAGTCATATTAGGCTAGTAGTAGGTCTCCCGTTTTTAGCGCAATCGTAGCCTAACCTTAAACCCGAGCTTCACTGACAGCTCCATGTCGAGACACATCGATGTTAGACTCTTAAGCCCAATTGCTGCTCCTCGCCCTGGTTAACATAGATCAACGTCTTATTAAAGATATTGGATCACATACTAGGCGCTCTTTCACAAGCCCTTCACATTGTTGCTTTCCCACTTCCTTCTGCCAATATGTCGTCCAAAGAACCCACACTCGATGAAATCCAATGGCGAGACCCCAATTGGCTTGCGCTCAACGCAGTCCATTCCAATTCGGTTCTTTTCTATTTCGCGGAATCGCCTTTTTTTGACAAGACGTCCAATAACGCGGTTCTTTTTTCGCAGGCAATGTACAACCCAAATATGATCCCTATCATTCAAACCCGCGAGGCATTCACAGCAAGACTGAAGACGATGTCAGGATTGGAATTCATTGTGGCACAAGAACCAGCAGAGACGGGACCAGGAGCTGGCACAGGTGTTTGGGTCATAAGAAAACAGACTAGGAGAAAGAGGCAAGGCGAAGAGGACGAGATCACACCGCATGCTTCGTATTTCGTAGTGGGGGATAGCATCTACCAAGCGCCAACATTCGGAGACATACTCAGTAGTCGAATGGCAAGTCTAAATATCCCATATCAAAGCTCATTTGCTAACATCCCCAGCTCTCCGTTATCTCTTCTGTCAACAAATTCCTCTCTACTGCTTCAACACTTCCCGACTTCTCTCCTTCTCTTGGCCATACATACCTACCACCTACCTCCAGCTCTCGCGCCAAGCCATCATCCACCCTTCTCTCCCAAACTTCCAAAGAAAGTACCCCTCTCCCCGACTCTCTGTCCTCCAAAAAACCTCTATCATCTTCGACCAATACTAATACCTACCTCTCCTCCCGTCTCCTCGAAGAATCCCTTAACATCTCCCTCAAATACGGCGACGAATACATGGACCAAACGCCCATTACAGGTCAACCCGGCGATTTCCACCTCAGTACTGGCAAGAAAGATAAATTGGTGGTTCCGGCGACAGCAAATAAAGGACCATTGTCTGTAGGGAAACCAGCTGCGCCTACACCGTTAAAGACAGATATCCCACCTACGAGAAAGGGCAGTAAGAGCGAGAAGAGTCCTAAGACTCCAGGTGGAGGTGCGCCGAAGCCAAAGAGGAGGAAAAGCAAGGCTTTGGGTGCGGGGGGGATAAGTCCTACATAGAGAACGAAATTACGGTGGCATTGCCGGTTCGGAGTTCTGCACTAGGTGCATTCAAGGCGTTAAGGGCACAGGAAATACCCCGCATGATATGCGCTGCGAAATATGATATTATATCGAAACGTACGATGAGCCTCCATGACATTCAATTCCCTCCACGACTCCAACCATTCTACTCCCCACCACAAATTCCCGAATTCCCATACCACCCAACTCTCAATTTCAAGCCTAAAGTTTGTAACCATTCCTCCACTCTACCTAGCCTCACCCTCTAGGCCGCTGCACCTGCACATTAGCCTAGTTTCACCATCCCATCCCACACCCACTACACCATACCGTACCATACAAACGCCATCTCTGCCTCTTCAAACTGTTGCACATCTGACATTTTAGCTCCAGAAGCTAAAAGTTCAGCTTTGACGTGCTAATGTACTTCGGTGTAGTTTGGAGGCAGCTAATCCTTAGGTATATTTGCTTTTTTATAGGTACTAGAGCGGATGTGCCGTAAGGTGCACCTTGCCGTGTCTTAGCGTCCCGGTGGAAGCGGTGCGAGCGGTGTTCGGGTTTTGGAGGGGCCGTACTTCAGGGACCGGCCGAGTATGCAAGTGGGAGGTTCGGGATGTCAGTGTTAAGCAGAGTTTGCTTTCCATAGATAGGGAAATTGAGGGAGTGCCCCTTTTTACGTCGCTTAGAGTTTGTGAGATTCATGTGTTCCCTCTCTGTTGTCAAAGTCTTCAATGCAACAGCTCTAAAGGTTTGGTTTTATCATTGTTCAGCCCGTTTCTAGACAGTGAGTCTCTCAGACATCTGTGATCAATGGAGGATTTCTGATGGTCGCAATCTATTTTTTCATAGTAGTACCAATGACTCTCTACCACATATGCGTAAGACCTCTCTCCTTTCCCATTTTGTTACAGATCACGATAATATAGATATAGAGAGGATGGGCTTGGTTGCGCATATGGAGACCGTGATATGCGACAGAATTACAATTTGTAACAAGATTGAAGACTTCATTGTATACATCGAAAATTGCGATATGTGTTGAAATATGGAGAGGAGAGGGTTTGTGTAGGTAGAGGACTTTGCCTGTCCCCATCTCTGTCATATATCGCGCCCGCCTCGCCATACAACGAAAGAATCTCTATCTACTTCTGTCTCACATGACACTCTAACTACTATGCAGTGAATTGTTCTGTCTCCAGCTTTATAGTATATCGCAACCCCTTGGACGTGCAACAAACGGGGTTTCCATCTACTTTTTTATACTGGCACAAATGTAGGAACGATGAAGTGAAAAACAGTGTGCTGAATTGCCGTATGAAGAATGATTTGTTATTTTTGAACAATACATCATCTCTCTTCAAGGCTGCTCACACACGAATTTGAAATATGTTCTGATACGCAAAACAGCAGGAATAATAGTGGTTGTAACAAAAACCGAGAGCTATCACTAATACCTACTCACACTGTAGACCATGCTCAGACCTCTCATCTTAAAAGTGAAGGGAGAGTGCAAAGAGATGAGAGAGCGCAAGCAAGAGTGGGATAGGGGCACGTGATGGCGAGCGCTACCTTAGCTTTGCCCAGGCGTTAATGGCTCTAGATTCAGGCTCAAGAAGACCCGCTACCCCATACGGCGAGATCCCTCGTCGTCAAAGCCCATCAAGCCTCGCATTAACCACTGGGGAGACCTGAAACATAAATCGAGCCGAGGAGAACGTGAATGCGATTTGAGTCAGACTGAAAGTTTGTTGAAAGATAAGAGAGTTATTCGGAGGATCCCAGGGACCAATAACCGGAGTTAAACAAACGAACAAACCTGAAGCATATATACTTCTAAAAGTCTTATGGATGAAGGTAGAGAGGATTTTAAGCAAGGAATGTTAAGATGGCCACCCCTACTATGTCGAAGCTGCAGCTTCGAACCGCATGCGGTCCAGTGTTTCGAGACGTCTTAAACACACCACCACGAGACTGCACAGCTGAAGAAATTCCAATGATCGATCTCAGACCCTTATATTCCACGAAGCTTGAAGATCGTAAAGGACTCGCATCCGAAATCAGAGCTGCGGCGGTCAACACCGGATTCTTCTACATCAAGAATCATGGAATTGATGAAAAGATCATTGCCGATGCAAAGAAGCAGCTTTTAGCGTTTGTGACTCTACCCCAATTGGAGATCTTGCAATGACGCAGATAGTTTCTTTCGTCAGCCAGTAGACCAGAAAATGAAAATATCACAGAAGAAATCAAAGTCTTTCAACGGGTATAAATGGCCAAGAAGCACCAATATTAGCCCTTTTGAGAGTTTTGATGTGAAAGAGAGTGTAGGTGCTACTGAAGCAAGATCCTGGTGATTACTAACGGCTCTAGATGATGTGGACATACTCTCCTCAATATGACCCAGACCCGAAGAATCCTGACGCTGTACCGGAGGAAGTCAAACCTTGGATTCGAGCAGAGGAATTTATCTGGGAAGGGACCTCCCACTTGCCAAGCTTCAAGGATGAGGTCCTCAAGTATTGGGCAAGTTGCTTGACACTGTCACGGAAGTTGGTGAAGATCTTCGCATTGAGCCTAGATCTCGAAGAAACCTACTTCGACAATAGGACGACCTATCCAGGTGCCGATGGGGTGTTCAACTACTATCCCACGACCACAGAAGAAGAAACGGCAAAAAATGCCGTGGGACTCGGAAGTCACACTGACCTTCAATTATTCACCTTACTGTGGCAAGACATGACCGGCGGACTGCAAGTCTTGAATAAAGAGGGGCAGTGGATCAAAGCTTCTCCGGTTGAAGGAACTTTCGTTGTCAACATTGGCGACTTCATGATGAGGCTTTGCAACGATATGTATAAAAGTACTGTGCATAGAGTCTATAACAGATCGATAAACGAGCGAGTATCAATGCCATTTTTCTTCGGTAAGGAATTCATATTTATCTTCTCAAATGCTTACTGACATGAGTAGGTCTTAACTGGAACTGCGTTGAGGGTGTAATCCCTTCATGCACTTCTGTGGCGAATCCAGCGAAGTATGAGCCGATCTCTTGCGGTGACTGTAAGTTGAAATACACCAGCATACCTTTTCCCTGACCTAACCGTAATTCCAGGGGTAAACTTGAGATTCAAGCAGGAGAGGGATGATATGGAGAAGAAAAATGCGGCGCAAGCGCAAGCTCCTAGTGCTGTAATAGTTGCGGCGTAATGTGATTCTGAAGGATACCAAGGTGTTTGAAGTATGGACCGACAGGAGATAGCTTTGCTCAAGAATCCTACCAGTCTTTTAAAACTCAGAGTTGGTTGTTGTATGATCAAGTTTCAATGCCTTGTTTCTTCAATGTCCATGGGTTTTGTCTCGTAATAAACCATGTAACTCCCTGTGGGCTAAAATCTCGCTCAGAGATCCTAATTTCTTTCATCTTCATCAAATGACTTTTTGCACGAGTTCCAATAAGTCGAAGAACGTTTCTCTTTCCGTATCAACCTTTTGTAACCCAAACCCAACCAAAACGGTTCTCGTCTCCTCCGGATTTTTGGTTGAGATTGTACTTGCAATTTGGCTAGCATATAGATGGCCAACAGTTTCGCGCTGTTCGCCACCTCCTCCAAGAAGAGTTTTGGGTGTTAAGTGACCAAGTGGTAGCATGTCAGAGACTCCTGACGGTAAGGCTATGTCGAACGAGGTCGGGGATGCAGAATTGAGAGGAACTTGAATCTATAATACCAAGTAAGCTCAAAACCAATATATAACTTGTGCATATCCATACCCATTGAGATAATCTCCCACTTTGTGATATTGTAATCAGAATCTTGTCCGCGAAATAAACAGACGAAACGTCGGTCTGTATGCCATTGACAAGACCTGCGGCTTGTTTAGTTGCAGCAGGGAATGGGGTGTGCTCGATCCCATCGCTAATTGCTATTCCTTCGAGACCCGACGGTAAATTCGAGGTCGACATTATGTGGTTGATTAGAAGATTTTGTGAGTCGCGACTCTGGTTGAAGACTTTCAGCCTTGCGGAGGCGGTGACAAATTGGGCAAAGTCGAATGTTTTCTGCCGCTAAAAGTTGATCACTCCTCCGCAATTTTCGCCGGGAACAAAATGCCAGAGCATAAATCGACATGCCCAAATTCGTACCCAGGCAGCGAAAGCATAAGGTCTTGGCTCGAGCAAAGAGCCACGGTAAGTCCGAAAGTACTACCGTCGATTCCAACGCTGTGGAATTTCTTCCAGCCGGGAAGAAGGATATCGAAGTGAGGAAGCAGCAGATTAGGGAAGAATTGAGGAAGCAGGGCACAAAAATCAGTGGAAAAAAGGCCAAAAGGTTGGAGAAATATATCGAAACAAAATTGAAGAAAGATGAAAACAGGGAACTCCTTCAGAAGGTTGCGAAATCTACGACAGACACTAGTTTGTACCAAAGCAGCAGGAAACTAGGCCAGGGGCGTGAGACGAAGCGGGAGCGACTTGGAAGAGCTTTGAAAGATAGGCAAGCTGGGATTGATATTGATGGAGATAATGACGAGGTTTTATTTGAGAAGCGGACTGTCAATGAATCTGAGGATCAGTCACCTTCTGAGGAAGAGGATCAAGGACGAGGACATTTCCAGCAAACAGTACCGGCTCCGATACAGCCTCAGAGACCTGTGCTTGGTGCAGGTACTGGACTGAAGAGGCCTCTGGAAGTCGACGATGCGGGGAAGCCGATCTTGAAGAAGAGGCAGCGGAGGGGTGGGATCAAATCTAAAATATCTTTTACAAAGGAAGCACCAGAGGAACCAGAATGGGAAGGATTTGGCTCAGACTCTGAGATGGCTAGTAATACGGACGATGATATCGACTCGGAAGAAAAGCACTCAGACGTTTCAGAATCTGTCAATAGTGATGAAGAAGCAGACTCTGAGAGCAGTAGAGACACTGATGCAGACTCATCCAGTGAGAATAGCGGGGATGAAGATGAAGAAGCCAAACGGCAGCGGTCATCAGCTTTCAAAGCATGGGCAAATCAACAATTGAACGAAGCACTTGGGTATCAACCAGCATCAAGTGCTCCGATTGCAACAGAGACTCCAAAAATCCCCGGGTTTAAACCAAGAGCTAAAGAAGAAGATCCACTACCCCTGGAACTTCAGCCAACAAAAAATGAGACTCGAAAGGTCCAGTACGTTGACGTAAGCAGACTTCCAGAAATACAGTCCGCTCGACTACAACTTCCTGTTGTCGCAGAAGAGCAAAAGATTATGGAAGCAGTACATGATAATGACCTTGTGGTCATATATGGTGCTACCGGGTCTGGAAAGACCACGCAAGTGCCTCAATTTTTGTTTGAGGCTGGTTATGGTTCCTCTTCCGAAACTCCTGGAATGATTGGAGTCACACAGCCTCGGCGAGTTGCTGCCGTCAGCATGTCAAAACGTGTTGGAGATGAGCTAGGGGATCATGGAAAGAAGGTTGCATATCAAATCCGATTTGAGGGCACTGTTGGGTCAAACACTGCTATTAAATTTATGACTGATGGAGTTCTTCTCAGAGAGGTTGCACAGGATATTCTTTTGAAGAAATACTCGGCCATCATAATTGATGAAGCACACGAAAGGAGTGTCAATACTGATATTCTCATTGGTATGCTGAGTCGAGTGGTCAATTTACGGAAAGAAGAGGCGTTGAAAAATTCGTCAATCAAACCCTTGAAGCTCATAATAATGTCAGCGACATTGAGAGTTACTGACTTTACACAAAATACGAGACTTTTCTCAACACCTCCTCCTGTTCTTCAAGCTGAAGGGAGACAATATCCAGTCACGATTCATTTCGCACGCAAAACCCATCATGATTATATAGAGGAAGGATTCCGAAAAATCAGCAAAGGTCATCGTAAACTCCCACCCGGTGGATTCCTCGTTTTCCTCACTGGCCAGAACGAGATCACTCACTTGAGCAAGCGATTGAAGGAAGCATTCCGGAGCGGACAGACAACGAATGGACCACAAGTTAGAGTATCTGGAAAAGATCGTCCCATTGAGGCGGAAGATGTCGATTTTGGAGATATGAACGATGACAATGCTGATGAATACGATGATGAAGAAGCTGATATAAATATTAATGACGACGACGACGATTTCGATGTGGGTGAGGATGCTGACTCTGGTCCCACGAATATGCACGTACTACCACTGTATTCATTATTACCCAATAGAGAGCAACTCAGAGTATTTGAGCCTCCGCCGGAAGGATCACGCCTCGTCATTTTAGCTACCAATGTGGCGGAAACCAGTCTTACGATTCCTGGTATTCGCTATGTTTTTGATTGTGGGCGATCCAAGGAGCGTAAATATGATCAAACGACAGGAGTCCAGAGTTTTGAAGTTGGATGGATCAGCAAGGCAAGCGCAAGTCAACGGGCAGGTCGTGCGGGTAGAACTGGACCTGGTCACTGCTATAGATTATACTCTTCTGCCGTGTACGAACGCGACTTCCAAGAATATGCTGTACCAGAGATCTTGAGGATGCCCATCGAAGGAGTTGTCCTGCAATTGAAAGCAATGAACCTCCAAAAGGTTGTCAATTTCCCATTTCCCACACCTCCCGACCGACGAAGCCTCGAAAGATCTGAAAGACTACTGAAATATCTTTCTGCTATCACTCCAGCAGGGCAAATCACTTCGACGGGAGCAACGATGTCTATATTCCCATTGTCTCCCCGATTCTCAAGAATCTTATTGGTTGGTCATTTACATGACTGTCTTCAATATACAATTGCTCTTGTGGCGGGCCTTTCCGCGGCAGATGTATTCATCCCTGAAAATCAAGTTGTCCCAACTATTGCGCCTCGGGAGGAGGATGCTTACTTTACAAATGCCGACCGTATCCAAGAGGAAGAGAGAAACAACATTAGGCGGAATTTTAACAAGGTGCAAAAGGATTTTTGCTTTCTGGATGACAAGTCTGACGCGATCAAGTTATTGCAGGTAGTAGGGGAGTTTGCTCATGAGCCTACGGAGCAATGGTGTAAATCCCACTATGTACGATTCAAGGTCCTTAAAGAAATACTACAGCTACGCCGACAGATCACAGATCTCCTCGCGACCAACATCACTGCTTTTGCAGGGTTGAAGTATCAAGAGAAGCTTGATCCACCCTCAGTAAAGCAAGTCAAAGCTTTGAAGCAGATGGTCGCATCTGGCTTCATTGATCACGTCGCAATCCGAGCTGATCTTACACCCAATCCACCAGACGTTCGACGAAAGCCTACACGGGCTATTGATGTCCCATACCTTGCACTCTTCCCTTCTCACGCTCGCAGAGACGATGAAGACAAAGCAGTATACATCCATCCTTCCTCACCGCTGGCACATCTCAGCCCTCAAGAATGTCCACAGTATATCATCTATTCGTATCTACAGCGAGCTGTCCCAATAGTCGAGGGCAAAGTCCCAAAAGCGAGAATGCGTGGATTAACGGACATCACTGGTAATCAATTGGCGGCGCTGGCAAAAGGTACGCCGCTGATCGAGTATGGAAAGCCGATCAAAGAGGTGATGCCGAAGTTGAAGAGTAATGGCGAGAAAGAGGATACGAGGGAATGCTGGGTTATACCATACCTGAAAGCGGAAGGGACAGTGGGTATCGGATGGCCTTTACCGGCAAGGAAAGTCACCCAAAGGAAGATGCCCGGGAAAGGCGGATGGGTTGTTGAATAAAGAACCAATAATAGAATACTTTCTCAAGTTACTCCGTACAACCCGCCGCAATCTGGGCGAACTTTTAGCATCTTTCATTTTCTGCCATTGAATTTCTCCTCTCTTGGATTGTTGCAAGTCGCACCGGACTAATTTTACCTCCCTACCGGACAAACTTCAGTCCGCGCCACCCCTTTTCCGCTTATGGTTACTGACTAACCAACGCATTCCCAATCAGTTGACTTGAATCGTAATATACTGTTTGATTTTCCAAAATAGAAGTCCGAATAGGGAACATTCCAAAAATAAAGGCGGACAAAAGGGCAAATAGCTAGCGCCGAACCGCGAAGGTGGCTTTTGTATTCCTCCGCTCCCGCTCGGCGGACCCCCGTCCCCACAATTTAAGCTTTGACAGTCTATTAAAAGCTTTTCTATACAGCTGAAGGTTTACTGTGGGGACTTAGGCTTAAAGGACCAAGCGTCGCAGCAATAGCGCTGGTACTGAGGACGAGGTGAAGGGAAACTTTCTACTACTTGGGCCTGGGTTCAGTATTGGGAAGGATAGCATCGAATAATTAGAGACTGTAAAATTTTCCAGGTACGAGTTTAAGCAGGATGAGATAAATGGTACACCAGTTTGAGAGTTTTTGTACCATTGTGAGCGGTGAGCGTGAAGTCAAGCATTAATAGCAAAAATGTGCCAATTGGTAAGCACGATCCCCTGAGACTTCGTTTCTTGACGCTAGGATGTATGCCATGGCCACGAACATGATGAACTTTCATGTTGCAACAAATATGTCAGCAAAACTCGAGGATCAACCGGTCAAGGAGACTTGAGACACTATGGAATAAAGGTACCTAATCACCGCTTTGGGAGTGTCCCTAAACTCGGCCGAAAACCAACAAAACACAAATTTGCGAGCCATGAAGATTCCCTTCATGAGGATCCCACCCCCCAAACTAACTTTGACTGAAGTGAGTCTACCAGACCAAACTGGAAAGTTTGGGTCGATATCATTCAACCCCTTGCGGGAATTGGTTGACATCAATTCTCATCTAGATTCTTATGGTCTCAGACTCCATCTCAGGTCTCGTTTGAGAACTTGCCTTCATATTAAACCTCAACATCACCTTCCCGCTCTCTACTCTTTGGAGAGCCTTCCCGATAGCTTACTATATATAGTCTTGTCCAGTCTCCATCCATGCGCCATATCAATCGCCACCGTCGTCCATCTGTCTAGCTCCTAATTCTGCCTTCTTCATGACACACACCCTTTGGAATAAATCGGACCCAAACGCCAGCGTCCCACACCGCGCACAATTAAATGATTGGATCTTGAATCAATTTGTGATATCTCAGTGCAATTGGGAAGGTTCAGCTGCTAGCCCCTTAGCAGCTCGCTCTGCCGTATTTTCTCGTGAATTTCGGGGTCCTGTTGTTCCCAACACTCTGACCGATGCTTTCAGATCTTTTGCAATTTTTTGGGCCAGGTTCCTTAATGCGCAGCAGGAAGCTTCGATCTGAAGTTGGCCATGCTGTGGTAGGGGGCTTGACGCGATCTCTTAATAATCTGAAGACCCTGAAGCGAATCTGTACGCCGGTATGAGCTCAGTCGATGGAACAGAATCGAAATTTTTTATGTCAAGAGTTGAACACTAAATTCACATTCCAGATCTTGTGACGAATTCTTTGAATATTTTCGGTAATTCCAAAGTCAATTAGAATGAACACAGTATCGCAAAGCGAGCTGGTGCTGATGCTGAAACCAAAAAGCTCTTGTAAAAGCTGCGAAGCAATCTCTTGAAAGGCGCGGGGAGTAGCTCATGCTCCTAGCAGATAGCATAGATCGACCTGCTCACTTTACGCTGAGCCAACTATATCGGCCACAGCGCAAGAAAGAATTAGGTCATAGTCCTACGCTTGCATAAATTTCCTGGGATCGTAAGATTACCATGTGAACTGGCTAGTTTCCGTAATTTTTAGTAGCTAGTGCCGAGGCATTGACTCATTGATTTCTCGGAACCTTAGAGATTAAGGTAAAATGCTATGAGAATAATTTCTATGCGTAGCTAACGGATTGAATTCAGAGTGGGATGATATATTCCATCGCCCGTCTCTCCTAGTCTGAGTATATCGCCTTGCCACAGGACGCAATCTGACTCGATCTTAAAAAAGCTTCAGTGCACATGTCTTCTACGTCTGATGAGATCCATTGGAGATTAGACACTTGCTTATGCTCCACAGGTTATTGGGCCGGTTGTGCTTAGGCGAAGTAGAATCAGAGCGCTCGCTTCAGGATTCGCTTACTCGACAGTACTTGCGTATCGTCGAAAAGGAAGTCAATCAGACAAGAAATTATAGATCTTAAGTAAATAAAAAGTATGTAATTGAGGATCGATCCATGTCGGCGGGATCTTAGGCCTCACTTTTGCGACATTGTTGTAGAGTTTTAGTTCTTACTCCCTCCCCCCTTTTCTGCCTCTCGGCAAATTCGCGCTAGTAAAACATCAACAAAGCCGCGTCCGACAAGAACAAAACGACCGCGAGACGTAGCTGAAATATCAAGCGAGATTTGACCTCCCAAAATTCCAAAAGAGAAAGTCCCAGCTCCACCGCAACATATCATAACTCGAAAATCCAAAAAAGCAAAAAGGTTCAGCCCGGTTCGATCTGCCTACATCCTTTGTCGCACGTATACGTTATTGGCGGTCCGCTATAGGCACGGTAACCCTCCTATTTATTTAACGACTCGGGGCAAGTCGGGCACGTTGTTAGTTGTTGAAATTAGTGGCCAGTCGAGAATTTTCATCCTACGCCAAACCACCATTTGACCTGAAGCAAACTTTTACTTTGCTCGCCCTGGTGTTTGTTACCGAAAATCGCTTATTTAAATATATACCACTACTAGCGGGAGTGGGAGTCTTAGGAGCCGGCACTGGCAGTGAGGGGACGGGGAGGCTTCTCTTTCCCTTTATGAAACTCAGGAAATATATTTTCGTATGTGTTAAACTTTCGCTTTTGTTGTAGTTATCTAGGACAAGAGGGTTTATTTACAATTGGCATTCGACCTGCCAACGATCAAGTTTATACACGAAGCCGTCGCACGCGTTCCGTACTTTTCACCAAGTCACTTCTTAGTAATGTCCCTTCCCTCCTCACCTCACCGTCTTTCTCGCAGGTCCTGAAACACTCGCTGCTCCTTTCCACTGCAGCGTCTTCGGAAGGAGGGGCTGGATTTCAGCTTCCCACACAGTTGTATAAAGTCTACCCACATATTAGCACCCTCATATCGCAAAGATATCAAAAATAAACGTACCCCGGACTTCCATCACTCGCCAAACTACCCGGCTCCAAACTCCCATAGCTCGCCGAGCTCGTACAACATGGACTCGCAGTTCCCCAGAACGGCCCCGCGGCCCATGCTGTCCAACCAATATACTCTTCGTTATCGGCCATGTAGTTGATGATGTCTGTGAGATACGGGTGGCATTGCGTGCCGTTCGCAGCACCGAACTCTGTGATCATGGCTTTGAATCCGTATTCTTTGAGCCAGGCAGTGAGGGGAGCGAGGTACGTGGATGCGAGGGAAGAGCATTGGAGGTGCCCACCCGAGAAATCGGAGTCAAGGTATTCATGAATATCAAATGCTGGGTTTGTGAGTGGTGGTCAGATATTTGGAAGGTGAGATCCATACCGGTGTTGTTCAAGGGGTCTTTTAGTTTGTACAACCAATCACTTGACGGATCATCGCCCTGCGAGCTTGTGGTCCAGGCATGACCGCCTGTGTAACCATTCCCAGGAGCAATGATTCTACCTCAAAATTAATCACTGGTTTCTCAAAACACGAAGTGAAACTCACAAGTTCTTCGCTCCAGACTTCCGGATCCCATCAACAGCCGCCTGGTCATTTTCCAGCACCAAACTCGTCGGCATATCATGCGGCTACTCAGCATCAGCCTCCATATCACCCCCACCACTTCTACATTCCATCTCCGTACACCTCTTCAGGTCCTCCAAATACATTAGGAAACATGAAAAAGAATAAACAAACCTCATTATTAATCCCAAAAATCACCTTCTCATTATGCTTAAACCTCCCAGCCAACTCCTCCCAAAACTCACCAAATTGAGCCGTCGTCGCCGCTTTCGGATCCGTCGTATTCCCGATCACACTTCCTGACGCCGGCTGGCTGCTAGGGTCGTTGTACCGCATGTAATTGTGGGGGTCAAGTATTGCGTAGGCCGATTTGTTGATGGTGATGTAGTCTATGGCTTCTTTGTAGAAGTTGAAATGCTGTTTTGGCGTTAGTTGATAGGATCTGAGGCAGATGGAATGGGAGGAAACGGACAGTTTCGTTGAAAGTAGACCCCAACCCTGTTGCGACGGGACACATTCGTTCAAGCAGGAACGCAACACGGAAAAGATTGGCCTGTTTCCATCAGCCACATTCTCCTCTCCTTTCCCCCTTCTTTCTCACACCTACCTTATTTGTATCGACATAGGTATCAATCCCCGCGGTATTGATAAATTGATAATCTACCCCAAACCGGCCTGGAAGTCCAGTGCCTGGAGTGGCGGTGGGACCTTTTTTATCACGTCAACATCTCATTTCCAAAACCCATCCTCCTACCATAAATTGGGAGCAAACAAGAAAGAAACATACTCCAGACGCCAAACTCCCCACTACTCTCCGCAACACCTGCATAATAAATCGTGGCTGCTGCATCAGCAGCCAACAACGCCACAGCTGAGAAGATTGAAGTCAACATCTTGAAATCCAAAAAAAAAAAATCTGTCTTCACTTCACAGACCAGAATTCAAGCAAATGGGGACTCATAGACATATAAATCACCCACCTGTCCTCCACCATATTTTTTCAATCTCTCGGAAAGATTCCCCTCCCCCGAACGCGGATCAGATGCAAAATCCACGAATTATCTCCAAATTCCCATCCCCACAATTTCAATATGAATCGGTATATATCAAGCATGCCTGAACTCCCCTGCATGGAACATCTTGGTAGATGCCCGTAAAAGGTGGTACTTTATATGAAGCGGCGGTCCGGAAGCCCCCCTCTCAACGGATAAATACCCCGCCGGACGGAGCTCGTTGTTCCGCTACAATTTCAGGGGTGATCTGCCGAGATGGAAGGGAAGTAATTGCATGGATTTATTAAAAGAGATGATAATGGTGTACCACGGTAGCTCAAAAAGATAGATAGTACGCCGAGTTTGAGATCCAGTCACGTGACGAGCCCCAAAAACCTAGTGAGACAAGAAATATATGCGAAAGCTAGGTGAAGGGAGGTACGGAAGGAAAAATTATTCATTCGGGCGATCTAAGGAATGAATACCAGTATTTGAAGAGTACCATGCACACGAAGAGAGTTGTGCCATCCTTACCTTCGAAAGCTCCAACAAGACAACCCCCGTAAAAGCCGGTTATCAAGTATTCAGAATCTCTGTAGCTCATAATCTGCCCTCGACTCCAACATCTAGAGGTTGGTATTACAATGCTAATCACCAGTGTATCTAGCAGCATCTCCACTCCCGCTTTCGCGTTCATGACGTCGTTGTTCCCGAGCTTCTTTGCCGAATTTGAATCGATAGTGATGGTGTTTCTTTTGGGTTGCTGGACGGGAGGAAAATGCGTTCGATTGGATTTTCGCCATAGGTACTTCGCTCATTCCTTCACCCAGGAAAATATCGAAGTCGGGCGGCTTTTGAGGCGCAATCTCATTCTCATCCATTGTGCCTGTTTTGATGTGTTGGATGATTTGGAAGTGAGTATGAATACCATCTCTAGCGAAGACCGACACTGCTCGATCTCTAGCCTTTTGCCACTAATATCTGTTAGCTTCCAAGGCTGGGTATCGGTTATAGGGTATAAGCCGTCACTATGTCACGCAAGGAGGATGCAACTTACAACAATACTGAGTCGGCCCTTGGAACCCCGTTGGGGCTCGGGGTGGTCATCATTAGGCTCCACCGACGCGGCCCTTGTCACTTTCAAAGTGCATTTATTCCCATTAGCTCCACATGCGTTGCGATTGAGCGTTCGTTTGCGGATGTGGTGCCAGCCATGGTGCCAGAGATCATGGATAGTGGGTGCATTGACAACTATCGTCTTTAGAACATCAGCACCATGAAGTCTATGTTTGAAGCAAAAACGTACCATAAAAAGGCATTCTAGCTTAAGATTATGTCAGCACAGAATCCATATTGGCGAGGAAAAAAATACTAACCTGAGCCCAGATCACTTTCTTTGACCGTGCTATGTCACCCAGCGCGACGGCGATCCTAACTGCGGAAAATATGATAGTCTAGGATGAATTGAGCTTCGTACCTGATAGAAGATCGGGTAACCTACAAGAAACCCGAGCACGTAAACGCAAGCCAGAAGTATTTTGGTCCTTTGACGTATCAATATGAGGTAGGGAAGCTTAGACAAACAGACTCTCTCACCTAAATCGGACGGTCGCGCGAATAAGTATCGGGAGAGGCAATGCCATAATGATGAGAGTCGTTGTGATGTCAGTCTGTCAACAATATAAGCATCGTAGAATTCAAAGACTTCAATGATTTGTATCATACGGATCCCACAACGATGACAGCATCAACCTGCAAGACGTCAGAGCCGATACCGAGGGAGCATGACTCTAACATACCGCTTTCTAGGAGTCATTAGCGATAGTTCAGCCGTACGATATATAAAAAATGCTTGAACTTACAGCACAATGTGGGGTAAATGGTTCCACCTGCCAGATCAGACTGAGCGGACGGCATTCGAGGAAGAAAGTGAGCATACTCCCAAGCCAAGTAAGACCGAGAAGCGCCGCAGTGAGAACGATCGCGAGCATTTCTTCCATCCTTGGTCCAAATCGAGTGTAGTATAGCAACTGCAGAAGGACGTTAGTCCCCGCCTCAGATGTGAAGGAAATACAACCCACCATACAACCCTTCAGAAACCAAACGTATGTCAGGAAGAACGGGCGGCCGGCGAGTAGCCACTTAGAACCAAGGATAGCTTTGTTGGGCGTCAGTATTTGTTCCTGAATATGTCCGCAGAGAGTACTTGCCCCGTTCCACATCTTCGGGGTGCAATCTCTCGGGGTCTTTGACAAGGAGGTTCGTGCCGTGAGATGTCTGGTCCCTGGTCAGTAGGTGTCTGTTCCTCGAGGTTGAGTCCTATAGCGCAAGGTGACGTACTACAATTGGCGTGACTGCCGTATTCAGCACGTAGAATACTGTGGCACCTAGTATGAGGTAGTCGTCTGGTTTGAAGGTCTCATGATTGAGGATCCTTAGCACGATACGAGAAACGATAATGGCGAAGCCGAGTACGGTGAGCGCATAAGCTGTGTCAAGGACTCCGACTTCTCCGTAATTGATCATCTTAGGGAATAATTTTGAAAAGCAAAGTTTGATATCATAGGAATGAGAGTAATCATGTTGTATTGAGCATTCAACGTCTGGAAGAATCTAACTCAAGAAACTGCAGTGTGGCTGGGTTGAGAAAGAGCTACTCGTCAACACTTTCCTCCATAGTGAAACTCTGCATGACACTTAATGGATTGGGAAGGAGCCATGGCTACGACAAAAATGAACTTGAGTGATCGCATACTCACGAATACGCGAGCTCTCATACGTCTAGTTGTCGCATACTAGGTCTTGGGGGTCCTGAATTTTGATGCTCACCAGTTATAAGCATCATACTCCCAAATGACCTCAAAGCCTAAGGTCTCGTAGAAGCCTCTTATGACGACCCAATCAATCATAACACCCTCCACACCCCTCTCTTTCATATTTTTCATCGCTTTTACTAACAGCGCAAGACCAACTCCTTTACCGCGGGCACTCTCATCCACACCAACACAAGCAATGACACCCGTCTTTTCCCTTGAAGGAAGTAATGGCAGAAAGGCAATGAGATCGCAAAACATCAATGATGGAGAGCACATTAGAGTCCATCCAACTTGTGCTCCAGCGTTGTCGAAGGCGACCATGACTTCGTGGTGTTGATTGGCGGCTGCAAGACTCTCATAGGCTTGAATCCAGGGCTACCGATGTTAGAACAAATTTGACGGAGAATTGAGAAGGAGACGAACTTGGTTTTTGTGAAAATTGGCTCTTTGTTTTGTCATACATTCTTCATACAACTTGGGAGACCAAGGCGAAAATGTGAGCGGTAGTTTGGAGACTCGATCGAGGACTTCCTGCGGAGCAACGCTCGCTGTGATATCTCGATAAAGATCTCGCGCTGTAGGATTTGAAGATTTTCGAAAGCCTGAAGATGGAAAGTTAATGATGACTCATTCTATCTCAACTGTACCTCACCTCTGTGCAGAAAGAAATCTTTGACTTTGAGGGGCAGGCTAAGTGGAACTCCAGGCCAGAACCTTGGGAAGCTTGAGTTGATCTCGAAAGACTCCAAAGCATCGAACCCATCTTGATGTGCCATAGACCGACATTCTTGATACGCTCTTCTTACCAAGGCGGTGCCAATACCCTTTCCTTGGTCCGATTCCAGGACACCAACACATGCTATTCTTCCTTTTCCGTCATTATAATATGACAAACAGAACCCCTTCTCGTGAATGAAATGTTTACCACCTCTGCCAAGAATATTTTCCATTCGACCGCGTTCAATACGCCAGCTTGGTAAGACCTCTTCCCAAAGATTCCAGATGTGGTTGATATCGTTTTCCTCTCCCGTCAACTGTCGGATATCATAGAATGGGCCTCGCGACCCGACTGGAAGAGTGCCCAAAGCTTGAGTGACTCCAAAGATGACATCAACGGCAGATTTGAAAGCTGGCAAAGTGGGTTCATATATGGTAATATAGTTCTGGATCGCCTCAGTCTCTTCTAGAAAGTCGTAGGGATCGCATGTGGCAATAACAATTAATTTCTTGCCCAACTTCTTTCCCAGCGACAGCCCGAATTCTTTCTGATAGGAGCTCAAACTTGCGTTTCGAGATGCAAATATCACAATCTCTGCTTCTTCGATGCTCTTTTTGGATTCGATAGGTAGTGATATTGAATCGTAATATCGAACGTCAATTATTGACTGATCGTGAGCTTTGAGAATATCAATGTATGTAGATGGCGTATACGGCTCTCTTGTCTTTTCTTCTCCGCTCTCAACTGCTCCACCCCCTAGAGGAGACTTTCCTGGACTCACAAATACAATCTTTTCCGCTATGCCCCTCGAAATGGGAAGTACGCCTGGAACGCTGCGGACTAAGGTCGTACTCTTGGCATATATCTCAGAAGCTAGAGCCGATTGTCTGGATTTCGTGCGTTCTATCTCATCACGTGTAGAATTAGAATCCAATGACTCTGCCAAATATTTCGCTTTGATCTTTTTCACTCTTTGCACCGAAGCTTCAATAGCTTCTTGAGATAAGTCCCCTTCTTTGATGGCCTGGATGACCTGTTCAATAGCGCCTACCTGCGCAGAAATTGTGTGGCAGATCATCACACAATCGGTCCCTGATTTCAAAGCCAGAACAGCACTCTTCTCTGTGCCATAGGTTGCTCTAACACCATCCATTTCTAGACAGTCACTGATGATTAGACCGTCGTATTTCATCTCCTCTCTCAGAATTTTAATTGCATCCGGATTCAGACTAGCAGGTAGCTTCGACTCTCCTATGCCGGGCAATGAGACATGCGCCGTCATCACCGATTCTACACCTCCTACCACAGCTCTTCTAAACGGTATCAATTCGCAAGCCTCCAACTGCGCCTTAGTTTTTGATATAACTGGTAAACCGTAATGGGAATCGACCGCCGTGTCCCCATGCCCAGGAAAGTGTTTCACGCATGGAACAATGCCACCTTCCCGGAGACCCTTGACCTGAGCAGAAACAAATCTTCCCACTGTTTCAGGATCATTAGAAGGTGATCGTACTCCGATAACAGGATTCTTTGGTTCGGAATTGATATCTGCGATTGGCGCGTAGTTCATATTAATCCCAAAGCTCTTCAGAACTTCCGCTGTGGCCGAAGCAACCTTGAATGCATTTAACGCATCTCCAGTAGCCCCCAATGCCATCGGTCCAGGAAGCTGAGCGGCGATTGGATGCTTGATTCGCGTAACTAGACCATTTTCCTGGTCGATGGCAATGAACAGTCTCTGCTGGTGACCTGATGAAGCGGCGATTTCCTGCAGGGACTCGGTAAGTGTGAGTAGTTGAGAAGCACTCCGAATGTTTCGCTGAAACAGGACGACGGCTCCAACTTTATAGATCGCAATGAGGGTCTTGATGTCGTGGCTTGGTACATGACCATGGAACCCCACGATGAAAAGCTGCGATGGTTAGCTCTGCTATTTCTCTTCCCTCCACTCTCTTCTGAAAACTAGTAAACAACGTACCTGCCCCACTTTACTCCGCAGTTCCTCGTCGGTCCAAGGAGCCATTGCTGGCATCAGTATGGAGAGGAAATCGATGCGTGCTTAAACCTCAAGACTTCACCCTTTTGACGAGGAAACTTGCAGCAATCCCCAATTCAAACTTATCTTTTGACAGTAAACTCTGGCGTGGTCTAATGCTTTGGGGCCCTACCCGAGTACCCCACTCTGGAGAGAACGCTTGAGACTACCAAGCTTCACCCCCACGCCTCAACGCCTCCTCTAATGGTCTCATAATGTTATTGAATACGAAGCACTTCGAAACACGCAACGTAGCATTTATAGATGCAGGAACACGAGAGCGCGCTCGAGATAAGGTTTTGCTCAGAGATAAAAGCAGCGAGTCGCTAACCGCTTTTGGCCAGACCTCTGCCCCTTTTTGAGGACTTTGAAAACCATCCTGAAAGATTCATTCTCCCGTGTTCCTGAGATTATATAGAATTTGATCTCTGGTTCTCGTCCTTGCTCATGCCCAAGCGTCGAACGCCAGAAAATACTTCTCCTCAAACAGCTGCACTCCATAAAGCGGCTTCCTGCGCCTAAACGGCGACGAACCGGTAGCATGGGTGGTAGTGAAAAGATCGACCAGAAGAAATATGATAGAATTGAGAGCATGGAAAGAAACCATATTAGCAATATTTCGACAGCTCACTCAAACATCGGATATCTCCTAACACTCGTCATCAATCTCCCTGTGCTTCTTCCTCTGCAAGGACATTCGTTTGCCAACAATCTCGCATTGTACTTGACGAACTCTTGTAAGTAATATCATTTCCATCTATCCATTCCATATTTGACATAAATAGATTGGGTGGTGCTCGGCGTCAGGTGGTTCGTCTTCCAACAACCCCGTCCAAGCTCAAAAATTCCCGAAGGTAGCAACTACGTGACAATCGGGTGGAAGCAAGTTCTCCTTGCCCTCAAAGATATCTGCCGCCTTCCTCAAACATTCCTATATCTCATCGCATTCTTCCTCCTTGCTGATGGCCCCAACACCACAGGTACACTCGTATCAATAATGCAGAACAAGATTGTCTCCTTCTCCTTACTCGAAATCACCTATCTTAGTCTTGCTCAAGCAGCTTGTTCCATCACTTCAACATTTGGCTTTTGGTATATTCAGAAGTACTTTGGATTAAGACTAAATACATGTTCATAATTACCAACGCATTCAGTGTTTTCATCCCTTTCTACGGGATGCTAAGTCTTTGGAGCAATAGAATTAGGTATCATCATGTGAAAGATTTCTAGATTTACAACATCCTATTCAGCCTAAAATCAGCCTGTCAAATATTCAAGAGATATTCGAAAATCACACGAGCCGAAGTGATTAAGTACGATCATTGGTGGATCCACGGTGGTTGGGGTTTTGGACTCTTGTATTTTGATAGAGAGTTTCAGGGGACGACTACCTTAAGTCATTCACTAGAAATAGAAACTCCGGGCACTCAAACTTAGCGAATATTCCCCCTAAAACTGTGACTCCACCCGTAAATTAGCGTTCCTTTACCCACACCCTACAAAAGTGCCGGTCTAGACTTGCTAATATTGTCAATATATATATTCAGATCGCTCCTCGTCTCCTGCTTTACATTTCAAGATCCAAGAAAATGTTCCTTACGTGTCATCTGAAATTCTCAAGTGTTAATCAAGGAAATATTGTCGGAAACCGAAGTTTTTGCAATAAAGGTTCCCCTCCTCCTCGGCATAAATCGAGATCCATACTTCCACCTTCAATAAATGCCCCACCCTTCTCGACATAACTCGCCATGTCCAGAATGTACCGATCTTGGATCTCCCAGCAAGGGTTCAACTATACCTTGCACCATAGTCTGACAATGGGACAATATCTATCTAGCTCAAACCAACTCTCTCTAACCTCAACAAATTTACGATCATCGATCAGCCCCTCCGCCCTTTTTCCTTTTCTTCCCACCGAGATACGCCTCCAAATATGGTCCGAAGCTATCCAAATATAGAGAGCGCCCGCTGTCCATCATCTGGGAACGTGCTCCTCTAAGCCAAAATTAGGTCACGTTCCGAGTCTGTTGTATGTCTGCGCAGAGTCTCGCACTATAGCTCTAGGGGGATATCACGGAAATGGGAGGAATTGGTACTTTCAAAACTGGGCAACTTTCAACTGGCGCCTTTAATTTTCCTGCTTAATGGTATCACTTGACTGCCAATATTTCTTTTGCAGGCCGAATCCAACGTTAGAATCAATCTGAATAGCTTTGGTATATATTAATATTTAGGTCGTGACCCCCACAATGAATATCTTATCCTATTTCGTGAATGGTACATACTATTACCACCGTATAGGTAACCATCTGCACCGCAACAAGGATCCTGATAGAATGCCCAAATAGCATCCAGTGCATAATACTTGACCGAGTCAGGATTTGCAAGTAGGATCCCACGTTCGTGGTCACTAAAGTTTCCATGAACACTTTGGTATTATTGATATTGGTTCAGCCATGCTTGATGTGCTGATACGGGCTTTGGGAGCGTGTAAGCCGAAAGCATGCTGTTACCAATTGTTCGCCATAAACCCCTCAAAGTAAGATAAATCGCCAACGGACTCTTCGTTTCGTCATGTACTAGGTTGAGCTTGTCGCGACGGGAGAGTAGATTTTCATTTGCACGGTTGTCGATTTCTTAGGGCCGTCGTTTTCTGGATTCTAGATAATCGATATGTTCTTCTGCCTTGCGTTTTCCTGCCCTCGCAGACTTGATCTCTTGCAAATAAGTGCGCAAAGCGGCTGTTTCTTTCGGCAACCTTGTTGAAAGGGTGTTGATGATAACAGATTCAATAGTTGTCAAGCATGGACAATTCATAGGATGCTTTTGCTGAAACTTTAGCTTTATGCGGTCGCTGTTGCCTAGAGTATGATCTGCGTTGTAAGATGGGCTCCACACTAGCCGACTGCCTCCTGAAGTCGACTACTTTACTTAGCTTACTACTCTAACTTCTATTATCTACTTTATTTATAAATAAATTTACTATTTCTTAATAAAAAAGACTTAAATTTTAGAAATTTTTAGTTTATATTATAAAGTATATTTAAATTAAAAAAAATATTTAAATAGTTTTTTATATTATTATAAATAAATATTCTATAAAAAAAACTATATTAAATTTCAAAGTTTTATATATTATACTTTATAACTATATAAATAACTATATTTTAAAATAAAAAGCTTATATATTTTAGTAAAGACTTTTTATATTTTAAAAAAAATATTTTACTAATTAAATTTTAAATTAGAAAGTCTTAGACTTTG
>Ga0182030_10006169_pt1 | contig 25333 bp, 16 predicted proteins | sample 812S3MmetaG_FD_121299 | JGI IMG/M metagenome (GOLD analysis project Ga0182030, IMG submission 121299) | Permafrost microbial communities from Stordalen Mire, Sweden - 812S3M metaG (Illumina Assembly) | ecosystem: Environmental > Terrestrial > Soil > Wetlands > Permafrost | place: Sweden...
GGTCTGGGTAGGTGTGGATGTCACCGATGCCAGGCTGGCCGAAAAGGCGCTGCAACAAACCGAGATCCTTCGGCATAGCCAGGAACAACTGCGAACTCTGACGGCCGGCCTGGTGGAAGCCCAGGAGGAGGAGCGGCGGCGGGTCTCGCAGGAGCTTCACGATGACATCAGCCAGAGGCTGGCGGCGCTGGCCGTTCAACTGGAGGTGTTGCATCAGGCGCGCGGAATCTCGTCCGAAGAACTGCACGGCAAACTGGGGGAGTTGCAGAAGCAGATGGAGGTGCTATCGGAGGATCTCCGCCGCACTGCCCGCAACCTTCACCCAGTCATGCTTGCGCATCTCGGCCTGGAACCAGCCCTGCGAGCGTACTGCGAGGAGTTTTCCAAACTTAGGAAGATTAAGGTGCGCTTCAAAGCGCGAGGCCTGCCCGGGACAATTTCGTCCGGGTTGGCTCTGTGCGTCTATCGCGTGGTCCAGGAGGCGCTGGGGAACGTTGCCAAGCATGCCGAGGCGAAGCGCGCCGTGGTATCCATCTCCGGCATTGATAATATCCTGCACGCCGCCATCAAGGATGACGGCCATGGATTCGACCTCGACCAGGCGAAAGGAAAAGGGCTCGGCTTGATCAGCATGGAGGAACGGGTGCGGCACCTGGGTGGGACTTTTTCGATCTCGCCAAAGCCCGGCGACGGCACCTGTATCGAGATCCGGATTCCCCTAGAAGCAAATCCGGCGGCACCGGCCAACGAATCGAGCACACCATGAACAAACCGCGGCTGTTGCTTGCCGACGACCACACCATCCTCGTCGAGGGATTGAAGGCCCTGCTGGCGCCGGAATTCGATATAGTGGCGACGGCGGGCGATGGCAGGGCGGTTCTGGAAGCGGCCAAAGCACACCAGCCAGACCTCATTCTGTTGGACATTTCCATGCCCGGCCTCAACGGCATCGAAGCTGCGCGGCGACTGAAGAAATCGAATCCCGATGCGAAACTGATTATCCTCACCATGCACGGGGACCTCAGTTTTGTGAGCGCAGCGTTCGATGCCGGGGCCTCCGGGTACGTGTTAAAACAGTCGGCGGCGACCGAACTGGTGACGGCGCTCCATGAAGTGGACAGTGGCCAGCGCTACGTCAGTTCGCTGATCCAGAAACGTCTCGGCACGGAAATTCCGGCTTTCTTGCGGCGTCCGAAAGGGCTTTCCGCCGATCTCACATCCAGACAACGCGAAGTGCTCCAATTGGTGGCGGAAGGACGCGTTCGCAAGGAAATCGCCCAAATTTTGGGTGTCTCCGTGAAGACGGTGGAATTTCACAAGCAGAACATCACCGAAAAGCTGGGTATCCACACCGACGCCGAACTGACGGCATACGCCATCCGGCACGGGATCGCGTCTGCCGAGTAGTGCATTGTCGTAACGAGGCGGCGTCGGCAATGTGGAAGGCGATAAAATCCCTGTAGCCAGATTCGCCAGTCATGCTCATTCAACTCTGTTTTGTTCATGGTCGTTCCCCTCACACTCCTATCGGTTCGCCATCGGCTGTTTGTGTCGCAATTGCCATCAGGTGAATACCAGGATAAACCGCCGCGGAACGATCACGAGCGCAAGCCTCGCAGAACATCCGCAACATCCGCGCTGCCCTTGATTTTCGGCGTGCGATTATCGGAGAATTACTCGTCAGGACACCGCTAACGGCAATCCTGGCTGGACGGGGCTCACCAGGTTCATCATCCATGTGTGACACGAATCCGCGTTGGCTGCAAGCTGAGATGTTTGGCGCGTTGGTGGCGTGGCAGCCGCGGACCCGCGGCCTAAGGCCGGAACCGGATGCCAGTTGCGCGCGCGGTCGCTTCGGGTCAACGAAAGGAAGCAAGACAATGCTCAAAGAATTCAAAGCTTTCATCATGAAGGGAAATGTCCTCGATCTGGCGGTCGCGGTCATCATCGGCGCGGCCTTTGGCGCGATCGTGACCTCGGCGGTGAACGACGTCGTCATGCCGCCTATCGGGCTTCTCCTGGGACATGTCGACTTCAAGGAGTTATTCCTCAGCCTGAACGGCCAGACTTACCCGACTCTGGCGGCGGCTAAAACCGCGGCCGCTCCCGTGGTGGCCTATGGCCAATTTCTCAACACCGTGATCAATTTCCTGATCGTCGCTTTTGTCATTTTCCTGGTTGTGCGGGTGGCCAACAAACTGCATAAGCCCGCCGCAGCTCCGGCGCCCACGACGAAAGACTGCCCGTATTGCTGCAGCGCCATTCCGATTCCTGCGAAACGGTGCGCGCACTGCACCTCCCAGCTCTGAAGAAACGAAAGGCAGAATATTTATGTCATTTAGTCGAAGCAAGCGGTTGCCCTTGGTCGCGTCGTGCGTCTGCATTCTGGCAGGCGTCGCCTGGGCCGACCAGATCGTGCTGAAGAACGGCGACCGGGTGACTGGCAGCATCGTCAAGAAAGACGGCAAGACCCTCACCATTAAGACGGAACACTTCGGCGTGGTTACCACCGATTGGGACCAGGTCGCGTCGATTACCGCGGACAAGCCCGTCAACGTCGTTCTCAAGGACGGTAAGACGGCGCAGGGCACGCTGGCCACCTCCAACGGGCAGGTACAAGTCGCGGGACCAGGCACGAATTTCAGCGTGGCGCCCGCCGACATCACCACCATCCGCGATGCCGACGAGCAAGAGGCGTATGAGCGGCGTCTGAAGCCGACCTTCGGGCAACTCTGGGCCGGCACCGGCAGCGTGGGCTTAGCCGGCACCAAAGGTAACGCGGAAACCCTGACCTTCACTACCGGCATCGCGGCCGCCCGGACCACCAACACCGACAAGACCGCGGTGTACTTCAACGTCATCAAAGCGTCGGCTCTGACCAATGGGGTCGACACGGGCACCGCGAAAGCCGTGCGCGGCGGAATCTCCTACGACCACAACGTAGCGCCCAGGGTGTTCGTCAACATTTTCAACGACTATGCCTACGATAAGTTTCAGGCTCTGAACCTGCGAGTCATATTCGGCGGCGGCGCCGGTTTCCACGCCGTGAAAACCAAACGGAGCCAACTCGACCTGGTGGCCGGGGCGGATTACAATCACGCCAGCCTCAGTAGTCCGCTGACGCAAAGCTCCGCCGAATTCTACTGTGGCGACGATTACAATATGAAACTGACCGGCTCCACGTCGCTGATCCAAAGTTTTAGGCTGTTCGATGGCGGCGGCGCGCACCGTATCAATTTCAGCGTCGGCGCTTCCACTAAGATATCGAAATGGCTGAATTGGAATCTGGCGCTAAGCGACTGGTATGTCAGCGATCCCGCGCCGGGTAAGAAGGACAACGATTTTCTGTACACCACCGGGGTGGGCGTCACGTTCGGGAAATAAGACGTATGCTCAAACCTTGGGCCGCGGCATGGCGAAACGGTCCGTGGTGCGCACGTAGTCGATCCCGCCCATGCGGCCGATGGGCCGCAGCTTACCGGGATCGACCGCGCCGCCGCTTAGCACGCTGTCGTCCACGTGGAAGCGCAGCACTTCCCCCATCACCAGGCTGCCTCCGCCGGGCTCGGTGCTTACCGTAACTACCTGCAACAGCCGGCACTCCATACTTACCCGCGATTCCTTCACCCGCGGAGGCTTTACCAGGTCGCTCGGAACCGGGGTGAGGCCGGAGACGGCGAATTCGCTGACGTCCGGCGGATAATCGCCGGAGCACGCCACCATCTGCGCGGCGAAGTCTTCCGAGACCACGTTCACCACGAACTCGCCGGTGGCTTCCACGTTGCGCAGCGTGTCTTTCTTGCTGCCATCGCGCGTGCGGATGGAGTTGCAAAAGCAGATCACCGGCGGCTTGGGACACACGGCCGTGAAGAAGCTGAAGGGCGCGAGGTTGGCCACGCCATTCACCCCGAGGGTGGAGACAAACGCGATGGGGCGAGGCACGATCACCCCTACCAACAGCTTCTCGATATCGCGTATGGTGCTTGCCGCCGGATCTACGATCACTTACTTTTTCTCCTGCCAACTGGCCCAATACTCCTGCCATTCCACCTGTTCCGCCGCCGGCAGCACGTGGATGGGATCGAGCCCGTCGAGCATCACGGCATACTCGTCAGTGTGCGTCTTCTTGCCCTGGTTGGCCAGCGCCTTGGGATGCGGACCGTGATGAATCCCGCGCGGATGCAGCGTGGCGTAACCCGGCTTGACGTTGTCTTTGCTGAAGAAATCGCCGTCGTGATAGAAGATGAACTCGTCGTAATCGGTATTGCGATGGAAGAACGGCACGCGCAGCGCCGCCTCGTCCTGTTCCAGCGGGCGCGGCACGAAACTGCACACCACCGCCCCTCCGGTGACGAAAGTGCTGTGCGCGCTGGGCGGCAGATGGGCGCGGTGGCTCATCACCGGGCGGATATCGCGCAGGTTCAGCTTCCACACCGTCAGGTCGCCCTTCCAGCCCACTACGTCGAGCGGATTGAAGGGATAGAAAACTTTGGAAATCTCGCCGTCCGCCTTGATGCGCACTTCCCATTCACGATGGTCGTCGAGATGGGCATCGGGTTCGGGCACCGTCACCACACCGGGGTCGTAGAGGGCGTGATGGCCCAGCAGTCCTTTGTCGGGCGGTTCGAACTCCGTGCGCGATTGCACGATTAAGAAGAAATTGTCCGTGGATTCCGGCACAATGCGGTAAGTCACCGCCCGCGGGACCACTAAGTAATCGCCGGGCTCGAAAGGCAAAGGTCCGAAGTCGGTTTCGATGACGCCGTTGCCGCGATGCACGAAGATCAGCTCGTCGCCATCGGCATTGCGGTAGTAGAACGGCATGTGCTGCGAGCGGCGCGAGACGAACAGGGTGACGTCGTGATTGCCCAGAAACGCCACCGGCATGCCTTGCGGGTCGGCGCCATCGGTGGGCGCGAGGCGATTGAGATCGAACAGGTGGGGACGGAGCTTGCCCTCGAAGCGGCTCCAGCCGGTAGGCGGATGGACGTGATACAAATGCGCGCTCTTACCGTAGAAACCCTTGCGTCCGTGCTCTTCTTCGAAGGTGCCCGGCGGAATGCCGACGTGCGCCTGCGGTGCAAACTTACCCCTCTTCAGTGGATACATAGGCCCTCCCTTTCCAGCATACGTCCGGGCCTCACTCCAGGGGGTACCGATTCGCTCGATTTCCAGTTCCATGGACGAGGCCCCAGGTTCTCGGTCGATCTGGTTTCTAGTGAAACTGCTTCTTGTAGAGAAGCCTGATACTGAAGTTGCCGTACGGGTCTCGCGCGGCGATGGCCGACCACTGCGGGCTCAGCATCAAATTGCCGCTGACCGTCTGTGCGTCGGGCTGCTCCAGATCGCTCGAGTAGGTCAGCGTCAGGCTCTTAGTGACTTGCTGCTGTAGCGTGAACTGCGCCTGCGGCAGGCCGGAACTGCCCGAGAACGTTGGATCGATCTTAAATTGCGTTACGCCAAAGACGCGCTGCAGCCGGCTGGATACGGGGTCCGCCAGCGCCTGGTCGAGGAGCGCCGATTCGCCCATCTGTTCGAAAGTCTGCGGCGGTTGGGGCGGCTGGTTGGCGAGCAGGGTCGGATCGGATGTGGGCATCTGGCCGCCCGCGAGCAGGCCGACAATCTCCTGGAATTGCAGCGGCGGGTTCGACGTGTAAGAGAGCTTCATATTGTCGATGGGGCCCGTGACTTGCAGCGTTACGTCGACGCCCGCGGCTTGCGTCTGCAGGCTGAGGTCGAGCACCGGATCGATGCGGATGGGATTGAAGAAGGAGATGCTTCCCGAGTTCACGGTGTAGCGGGAATTGAAAAAGACCAGTTGGCCCTGGCTGATGGTAATTCGGCCTGTTACACCGGGCTGCGATGCCCGGCCCTGAATATGCAGGTTTGCGTCGGCCTGGAGATTTTGCGCACCGGAAGCCTGGAGCGCCGTCGCGGAGGAGGTTCGGACTTGAATGTCGAGCTTCATGTTGTCCAACAGCGGAGATGGAGTAGCAGGCGCCTGGACAACCGGCGCGGCGCGGGAGAGGATCGCGCCGAAGTCGCTCTGCGGCGCATACGACACCTGGTCGATTGTTACGGTGCCCGAAAGACTGCTGGCATCCGTGCGGCCGGAGAGGCGCAATTCGGCGTCGGCAACGGCGCTGACACCGGGCTGCAGGCGAAGCCGCACATTGGCGCCATTCACTCGCAGACCCAGGCGGACGATGTCGCTGTAACTGACGAAGCCGCTGAGCGTCACCTTGCCGCCACCTACTTCGCCCGTGAGATTCTGGAACGACGCGTTAGTGCCGTTGAATGCCACCGTGCCATTGGCATTCGCAAGACCCGCGGCGACGTCGACTACGTTCACTGACGCGTCATGCAACTGAAGCGTGCCATTGATCAGCGGCTTCGCGAAGGCGCCGCGCACCGTCGCGTCGGCGGTGAGTTGGCCTGAGGAGACCACATCGCGGCGAAAACGCCCAACCAGACTGAGATCGGTGTGGGCGTTTACACTGACTTCCATAGTCTGGTTGGCGAAGGATACGGTGCCGTGCGCCTGTACGTCCGTCTGCGGTCCTACCAGGTGCAGGCTTTCGATTCGTGCTGTTCCGCGATCGAGCGCCACCACGACCGGACCCTGATTCTCTACGGTGACGGTCTGCTTACGAGGACCGGTCGCACTGGCGGTCACCTGGAATCGCGACAGTTGCAGCCCGCCGGTGAGAGCATTGGTTCGAAGGGCCGGTCCGTTCACCGTGATTTGCCCGTCCGTTGCGGCATCGAAATCCTGAAAGCCGGCGGCCGAGCCCAGCAGCGGCTCAAGTCCCTTCCACGTGACGTTGTGGAACGTGAGCTGCGCCTGCGCCGGATAATCGCCGCTGAGCTGTGCTTTCCCTCTTCCCTGAACGGAAGCGCCGGCGAGGCTGGAATCGAGCGCGAAGCTCACCTGGCCGGCAGATGTCTTGGCGGTAAGGCTGATGTCACCGAACTTCTTGCCCTGCAGCGCAATGGCTTTGCCGTCCAGGTTGAGATTGACCTCACGAGCCAAAATTCCCGGTTCTCCAGCACGCACGGTTGCCGCACCACTCGCGGTGAGTTGCAGGGCTCCGGAAAGCCCGGGCCGCAGAGCTTGCACGTAGCGGAGGTGAGCCAGATCGACATGGGCGCTGGCAATTCGGAACTGCAGGTCGCCCGAATCGAGCCGGCCCACCGGGTGATCGTAGTGGGCAGTGGCTTCCAGGTTCGAGTTCCCTGCCTGGAGTTCCAGTTGCGATACGTCAACGCTGTTCGCGGCATAGGTCAGATGGACGCGGATGCGGTCGACAGGTTCGCCGTAGAGCACGCCTCGGTCCATCATGGCGTCCAGGTTGCCCTCGGGACGATCCACGGTTCCGGCGAAATGGACCGTCGCGGTGAGGCTGCCTTTCACCGGGATATCCGTGCGCTTCAACAGCACCAGCATTCGCTCGACCGGCAATCCTGCGATGTTCGCGTTTGCGCTGGTGCGATACCCGGAGGCCAATTCTGTGTTCCCGTCGACGCGGATTCGAGAACCGGCAAAATTGGAGCTGACGTTGTAGGTAACGGCCTGACCGTTGGTCCGCGCCGTCCCGGAGAAGTCCCCGTAGTTCTGCCCTTCGAATTGCAGGCCCCGGCCGGAAGCATCCGCCGTAACGTTGGTGAGCTGAAACTCGATGTGGCCCGCGGGATTCGAATCGCGCAGCTCGCCGTTGATGTCGGCAGTGGCTTGCAGGATACCGGCGGTCTGCGGGCGCAGATTCTGCACGGTTTGGAGGTGGGAGAGATCCACCTGGCTGCTCTCGACATGAACGTGCAACTGACCTCTATTGAAGCGGTCGCGCGGATGGTGAAACTCGGCGGTCAGGTCCACGTGAGACTGCCCGGCGACCACCTGCGCGTTCGACACGGTGACGAGTTGGTCGGCGAGAATCACGTGGGCCTGGAGGGAGTCGACGGCTTCGCCGTGAATGGTCGCATTCGTTAGGGTCAGGTTGGCGGCGCCGCGTGGGTTGCCGGTGGTGCCCGTGACGTTGATGCCGGCCGCGAGGCTGCCCGAGTATCCAGCGGGCGAAATGCCGGAGAGGGCCATTACGTCCGCCAGGTCGCCGTTACGAACGGAGGCTTGGAGCGAAACGGGCTGATTCTGAGTGAGCTGCCAATTCTGTAGCCCTACGGACCCGCTGAACTGGGCCCGCATGGCGCCGCGCTCCAAACTGGCATCGGTAATCGCTGCACGCGACCCAGAGACAGCAAGGTCACCGGCCAGCGAATCGAATTGATGGCCTTGCGCGGCAAAGCGATCTATCGCCAGGTGGCCGGTAATTTGCGGAGATGTCAAACGGCCCGTCAGAACTCCTGCGAAAGTCGCCCGTCCGCCGGCCAGCACGATGGGAGGGGCCGCGCCCATCACTGGCGAGAAGTCGCGGAGGTCGCGCGTGGTGAGAGCGACACTCAGGCGGTTGCCGAGCGAGCCGGCGATGGTGAGGCGCGAATGCGGCAGCGCAATATAAGAATCGGTGACGCTGAGGTTGTCGGTGTCGCCACGGTAGGCCGCGTAAATTCGTCCGGAGACCGGCACGCCTCGATGGCCCGGAGCGATGGTAAAACGCGCGTTCGCCTCAAGGCTGCGGCTGCCCGCCGCCTTCAGGTCGCCGGTGGCCGAGAGCGGGCCCGAAACGCTGCCGGTGTACGCGGGGCCGTTCTGCCCCAGATCGCGCATCAGGGTCTGAAGATCCAGATGACGGAGGTCGCCATTCACCGAGTAGCGGGCGAAGTCCTCAAGCGAAGCGTTGCCCGCGATCTCCGCGCCCATGGCGTCGATCTGGAATCCGTTGAGGTCGAGCTTATGCGGCGTGAGGTGCGCGGCGGAGGCGATAGCAACATTGCGAACTCTCTGCGCGCCTTGCTGGAACGACAGACCGGTGGCATTCAGGTTCGCCAGCACGTCGTAGTTGCGCTGCGAGTCCATCCGCGCGGCGCCATCCAGTTGAATGACGCCCTCTGGCCGTATCTCGAGTTTCGCCAGTCGACCCAACTCTCCGGCTGAGAAGTGCGACTGGAATTGCAGCGCGCCATTACCCGCGGCGTCACGCAATTTGCCAGTAGCGTCGATACGGGATTCGCCGAACGCCACCCAGGAAGGCGCGACGTCGATCCCGTTATCCCCGGCGCTGGCGTTCACATCCATGTCGATGATCAAGGGTATGCCGCGACCGTTCAGCGCCACCTGCAGGTTCGCGGCGTTCTTCACGTCTGCCAGAGCTACATGGCCGCGAATGTGGGCGGAGATCTGCGGATCGCTCAGATTCTCCAGCGACGCGTCGATCTGCAACTGCGACCGGTCCGTCGTAATGCGCCCGTTCTGGAACGCGATCCGGCCGGCGCCGAGAGTGACCGGCAGAGTCACGAGGAATTTCACGGGAGTGTTTCGCCCGGAAACCACGTAGAGAGGCGCCAGGGCGATTTCACCGCGATACCCCTGCTTCACAAGGTCGTACCAGAGTTGCACGTGCAGCGATTCGCCGCGGAGATCGAAATCCTGCTTCCGGGAATCGAACGTGATGGACCCGTTCGTCAGGGCGAAGTGTCCCACTGCCAGGTCGACCACCGTTTGCAGGGGAGTGGTCTGAGAAGAGGATGGCTGCCTGGGTCTGGGAACATTGGTGCTGCCGTCAGCAGACACCAGGATGTTGGCCTGCGGATGTTGCACTCCCAGATAGTTGATGGCGAGGAGGCGCTTGAAGCTGGTGAACAGCCGCAAGTGGACCTCGACACGGTCGGCGCGCAGATAGGGAGCGGCACCCGCAGGCTCATTGCCGTGAATGACGAAATTCGTGACGACCGCGCTCAGGTGTGTCCAATCGAAGGAGAACGCACCGACCTCCACGCGTCCGCCGGTGCCGTCTTCGGTAGCGGTGACGATGCGCTGACGCACGTATTCGCGGAAACGGCCAGACCTCACGACGAGGATAGTAGCGACCACCGCGAGCACCAGAAACGCGCCCACCGCGATTCCTACGTTCCGTAGAATTCTCATGCGCCTGTTCATTGGAAGGCCTCCTGCAGGTACTCGATGTGACACCGTTTGCGCGCCTGCGCCAGCCAGTTCTCAAAGCTCGTGTTCACGCGCTCGCCCTCCAACGAGGCCCGGATCTTCGGTTCCAGTGCTTCATAAGTCTTGGCTTGCGGAAATTGCCGCTTGAGTGCCGCCTCGTGCTGGGCATAATAAGCGCGTACTTCGTCGTCCGTGACCAGCACGGCCGGGCGGAAACGTTCTTCGATGAACTGCAACACATCCAGTTGCCACTGCAACTGCATGCGCAGTTGCTCCCCTGTAAGGCCATATCGAGCGAGTTCCTCATTCATCCGCAGACTTGAGCCGCCGAAGCGGTTCTGCAGAAGCTTGCCGAGCATGCTCTGCAGGTCAGCCGCACTGGAACGGGCGTACTCGCCTCTCTGGATTTCGTCACGAATGATGGTCTGGTCGATGAGACGCTCTGCCGCTTTGCGCCTGGCGGCCGGCGTGAAATCCGGCGGAGCGCCATTCAGGAACCCGGTCGCCCGGAGGTCTCGCATAATGTCGCTGGTCTTGATGGCGTGCTTGTCGACGATCACGGCGATCCTGTCAATCACCACGCTGCCATACATCAGGGCGGTGGTCCACAAAACCATGGTGCGTGCGCGCCGCATCAGAATGTCTGCCCTATCGAGAAGAAGAACTGGAAATGGCTTAATCGTTGTGGCACACCCACGCACGGCCCGGCGGTCGCAACCTGGTTGGGGTTGCACTGCAGCAGTTGGGCCGGCGTACCCTTGAACCCAACGAAGGCCGGCGGGTTGATGCTGTAGGCGAGGTCCAGCCGGATGGGCCCCAGCGGAGTTTTGTAGCGAACTCCGAAGCCGGCGGCTTGCACGGTGTAATCGAAATGCTGGATGTCCGGTTGGTGGAAGCTAAGCGACATATTGCCGAGAGAGGTGAAGACATTCCCCATGTCGTGGAAAAGCACGCCGTTGATGTTGGAGCCGATAAGCGGGAAACGCAGCTCGACGTTGTTGTAGAACAGCGCGTTCCCACCCAACGGGAGTCCGGTAGGCTGCGATGTGGGACCGCCGGCGACCAAGGCGGCTCCCGTATCCCGTGGCCCGGCCTGGTCGAACGCGAAGGCGCGCAGGGTGTCGGCGCCACCGCCAAAGAACCGCTCGGCGAGCGGAACGGATTCCTGGTCTGAGATACCGGCCGGGGCCGCGAACGGTACCATGACGCCGAACTGCGTCTGTCGCGCGAGAACGATCGTCTTGGTGAGCGGATAGTAGGTGGCGTTCCGAAGCAGGACGCGGCCGAAACTGCGCTGGGAGCCGAAGAACTTACCTGCCATGCCAATGTCGGCGGTGTTGTAGATGCCTCGGTGAGGATCGGTGGGATTGTCGCGGCGGTCTTGCGCGAAGTTGGCGGAGAGGATGCCGATTCGGACGCCCTGCTGCAACTGGGGCACCAGCAGCGCGGGGATCACGATGTTGCCTACAGCGACGCGGCGGTACGCGAACTGAAGCTGACTGGTGATGGCTTTGGACAATCTCTGCGCCACTTGAACGGACGCCTCCTCGACCTTGGAGGAGAACGTCAGCACGTCGAGAGAATTGTCGTAGAGAACCGTGAAGGTTGCGGTTCGGCCGCCGGCGCCCATGAAGCGCGGCACGGTGTAAGTCAACGACCCGCGCTTGTCGAGGGCAGAGTAGAGCGTGTGTAGCGTGACCGTCTGCCCTACTCCCAGGAAATTCAGGCGGTTGATATCCAGGGAGAACTCGGGGCTTATGCCGGTGCTGCCACCGGGTGAAGAAAGATTGTTGGAATTCGGCGTGCCGAAGCGTCCTGCCTCCAGTCCCACGCCCACGCCCACTGAGTAACGATTGGCCTCTTCAAAGTTATAGAGGACGTACTTATGTTCGGTGTCGCCATCGGGATTCTGAATAACGGTGTCGACGCGCGCGAAAATCCCGAGGTCGTACAGGTTCTTCTGAATCTCAGTTTCCTGCACCGGTGACAACGGATCCCCGGGCTTCATAGTGATCAGCTTGTCGACAAGGCGTTGTCGCGTAGTGGAGATCCCCGATGTAATCACGCGACGGACATAAGTGCGCTTGCCCTCCGTTACGGTGTAAGTCACATTCACGTGGTGCGGAGTACCCGAGGGAGTCGCCGATGCTTTGAATTGCGCGTCGGGAAAGCCTTGCTCGTAGTAATAGGTGAGGACGAAGTTCCGATCGCTGGCGAAATTGACGTCCGCGTACGGCTGGCCCGCCACGGAGGCGAGCTGTGACACCAGGTCATTGCGACCCACCTGGCCGATGCCTTCGATCGACAGATTGTCTACCATCCATTGCGGCCCTTCGACAATCGCGACCGTCACCGCAATCTGCCCCGTTTTGCCCCCATAATTGCGGTCAACCGCGCAGTTCACCTGGACATCGCGAAAACCGTTCGACCGGTACAGGCTCGCGATATTCTCCTCGTCTTTCCGCTGAAAGGCTTCGCTGTAGCGTCCGCGGTGCAGCGTGAACGATGCCGGTTGCATGTACATGCGATCGCGAATCGTATCTTCGTTGAAGTAGCGATTGCCGGTGACGGAGACCTTCGCCACTTTGTAGCGCTGGCCTTCGGAGATGACGTATTCGATGGTCTGCAGGTCGTTCTGCTCGGGCAGCACGCGGAAGTCGATATCGACGTCGTAATATCCCCGGCCCTGAAAGTAGTCGGTGAGATTACGCTTCCCTTCCACCAACAGGTCGTTGTCAACTGCATGTTCCTGGAAGACCGGCACGTAGCGCTCCAGGACTCGCCTGGAAACGTTAGCCTCCTGTGCCGTCACTTTCACGCGCGGTCCGGGCTCGATGTGCAACGTGGGACGGACGCGCTGCTGCTGCGGCTCGTAATCCAGTTTCTGCAGCTCGACATGCGCCTCCAGACGATCCTGTTTCTGGTAGGCCGCGAGGACCCCCTGTAAACCGGTACGCGTTCGTAGCGCTGTGACCTGGCGCCACCAGTGCACTAGCGGGACGCGCCAGCCAGTGGCCTTCAGGATAGTGTCGGTTGGGAGAACAGTCTCGCCTTGGATCACCGGCGTATCATATTTGGCGCGCTTCTTCCCGGCCATCTGAAAGGTGACGAAGATCTGCTGCGCGCTATCGTCGCGAGTCAGCTTGGGAGTCACTTTAGTCTCATAGAGGCCATTCGATTTCAGTAGTTCGCCAATGGCTTCCTGCGCGTGCTTCAGATCGCCGCCGGTGAATGGCGTGCCGAGGCTCAATTCCGCAGCGCTGGCGATCTGGGCGCGGTTGGGCGGGTCAACCACCTTGCCCGCCACCGTAACACCTCCCAGGAACAAGCGAACCTTAGTTACGAATCGCCATACCACGCCGTCGCCAGAGGGCTCAGCCTCAACAACGATATCGTCGAAACGTCCGGTGGAGAACAGATTATCGATGGCGGACGCTATATCCTCCGCGCGAAGCGGGTCGCCTTTCCCGAACGGGACCGCTTTGCGGAGATCATCGAGATCGAGCGGTTGCACCGGGGAGAATTGAATGTCCGCGATGGGCTTGTTCTCAAATGGATTCACTTGCGCCGTGGCGACTGCCGCCAGGAACGCGAGCGTGCACAGTACCTTCGCGAGCATCGATTGGTTCCAGGCCAGTATCGCGGCGGCGGGCAAGGCGGCAAGCTTATCCAGCGCTTCGGTTCCATCTCCAGCCGTAGCGGTCTCATCACCGAGAAGCTCGACGATTGGGGCCAAGTCGCTTTTCTGGCGCGGATCATCCTCGACTACTAGAATCCGCACAGACACGTCTCGCTGCGCAATATGCCAATTATAACTCGGATTGCCCGGCCAATTCGACTCAGTTAGATCGAAAGAGGTGTCTAAACGTACTGCGAAACTCGCAAAAACAGTGCACGACACGACTCTTGGCAGGAAGATTGCCGTGCAGAGCGCGTCCGGAGGCGCCGAAAGGTCATTCGCCCGACTGCTCGTTACGGCTTGGACACGGGTACTTGTTGCGCAGCCGCTTTCTCGCCTGAGTCGCGACATTACCTTCCATGATCCGATTCCGCTGGTTTCATTCGTCTCAAAAGAACGCGAACTCTCCGGCGAGATCGTTCAGAGACCCGACTTTGGCTGACAGTTCCGGCGTGCGGTTTGATTTCGCATGCCGGCATCGAGGGCCATCAAGCCGGAATTTCCAACTTAGAAGTCATTCGTTCCGTCCAACCCAACACCGGCAGATATTCCGGCGCCGCTATGACTTCTCGGTCAAGTATCACCTTGGTAACGATAACATGCCCAATCTCGGGAGTAAGATAGCCGCGGCCGCCCGCACGTGGAGTGAGGCCGCCTGGAAAGACCTGGGCTTGGTGTTTACGAAGGCCAAGGCCCCAGCGGAGGTCCTATTCATCGAGCACGCCGAAAAGCCGACCCCGAACTAAGCGGAGGCCGCCGGTCGCACACGGTCCGCCCGGCAAGCCGCCAGTCGGCCTCCAGACAGCCTTCTTGGTAGCTGCCCCTGTCTTGGTCTTTGACCGCATGATTTTGTGCGTTTGTGGCCGAAACCACTCCCTTACGGTCGTGGCTCTGAATCGGAGCCGCGCGGCCCGCGATCTCAGGTGGCGGACAACTTATAAGTTCCCGCGCAGCCCCTGCTCCCGCTCGATCGCCTCGAACAGCGCCTTGAAATTCCCTTTGCCGAAGCTGCGGCTGCCCTTCCGCTGGATCACCTCGTAGAACAGCGTCGGGCGGTCTTCCACCGGCCGCGTGAAAATCTGCAGCATATAGCCTTCGTCGTCGCGGTCCACCAGGATGCCCAGTTCGCGCAGCGCGTCGAGGGGTTCGGCGATCGGCCCGATGCGCGCGAGCAGGTCTTCGTAGTAGGTTTGCGGCACTCGCAGGAACTCCACGCCCTGCCGACGCAGCGTCCCCACCGTCGCGATGATGTCGTTGGTCGCCATGGCGATGTGCTGCACGCCGGGCCCGCGGTAAAACTCCAGGTATTCCTGAATCTGCGATTTGCGCTTGCCCTCGGCCGGCTCGTTGATGGGGAATTTCACGCGCTCGTTGCCGTTCGACATGACCTTGGACATGAGCGCCGAATACTCCGTCGAAATGTCCTTATCGTCGAAGTGTTTGAACATGCGGAAGCCCATGGCGTCGCGGTAAAAGTCGACCCAGCGGTTCATTTCGCCCCGTCCCACATTGCCCACCATGTGGTCGATATGCAGCAGTCCCGCCGGACGCGCCACGGTGTCTTCCGCCTCCACCGCCCGGTAGCCCGGCAGAAACGCGCCGCGATAATTGCGGCGCTCCACGAAGGTGTGGATAGTGTCGCCGTAGGTGGCGATGGCCGCCACGCGCGCTTCGCCGGCCGCGTCGCGCAGCGTCTCGGGCTGGCGCACGCTGCGCGCCCCACGCCGGGTAGTCTCGCGCCACGCCGATTCCGCATCGTCCACCCACAGCGCCACGTCGCGCACGCCATCGCCGTGCAACCCGACGTGCCCGGCCGCCGGATGCTCGGGCGAGAGCGGCGTGGTGAACACCAGGCGGATCTTATTCTGCACCAGCACGTAGGAAGCGCACTCGCGCGTTCCGGTCTCCGGACCGCGATACGCCGCCAGCCGGAAGCCGAACGCGGCGCGGTAATAATAAGCCGCCTGGCGCGCGTTTCCCACGTAGAATTCCACGTGGTCGGTGCCATTCAGCGGCAGAAAATCCTTGTCAACCTCGACGGGATGCTCCAGAGCTTGCATAACTCCTCCTGAATGCTTCGATACAAAAACAATTGTCTTCGTCCGTTCCGGTGGATACCCGCAGACAATTCGGCAATCCGAACGCCTTCAGTGGGCGAACCACCACCCCTTGCGACAGCAACTCCTCGAAAACACGCGTAGCCTCCTTCTCGGAGGCCATCGCGATCATCACGAAATTCGCTTCCGCGGGCGCCAGCGGAAGTCCCAGCTCGCGCAGCCCTTCGGTAAGATAGCGCAGGCCGCGCGCGTTCAGCTCGAGCGAGCGGTGCAGGAATTCCTTGTCCGATAGCGCCGCGATGCCCGCCGCCTCGGCCGGCGTCGAGGGCTCGAACGGCAGCTTGACTTTGAGCAGATTGCGGATCAGCTCCTCATGCGCGAAGCCGTAGCCGATGCGCGCTCCCGCCAAGCCATAAGCCTTGGAAAACGTGCGCAGCGTGATCACGTTGTCGTAGCGGTAATGCATGGAATCCGGATACCGCGGATTGTCCTTGGCGTACTCGAAGTAAGCTTCGTCCAGGATAATCAGCACGCGCTCCGGCACGTGCCGGTAGAACTCGTCGAACTGGTGCCGCGTGAAGATAGTCCCGGTGGGGTTATTCGGATTGGCCAGATAGACGATCTTAGTATGTTGGTTGATCGCCGCCGCCAGGGCCGGCAGGTCGTAGTGCCAGTCGCGATACGGGACCGTGCGATACGTCACGCCGCGCGAACGCGCCAGTACCTGAAACCCGATAAAAGCCGCCTCGGTGGTGAGTACTTCATCCTCGTCGCACAAGAAGGCGCGGATGATGTTGGACATGATGCCCTCGGACCCGCTGCCCGCGATGACGTTTTCCACCTTGAGGTCGAACTGCGCCGCCAGCACCTCGCGCAGCCGCAGACCGCCATCGGGATAAAAGTTGAGCGCGGTGAGGGTCTGCGCCATCGCCTCGACGGCCTTCGGCGACGCCCCCAGGGGATTCTCGTTGGAAGCTAGCTTGGCGATCCTGGTAAGCCCGTACTGCCGCCGGACGGACTCAATCGTGCGTCCCGCCTCATATGGCCGCAGAGCTTCGATATTGGGAGGTACCAGCGCCATCCGATTCCATTTTACCTTTAGCCCGCCCTGGAACCGGGCACGCCGGTGTACCAGTCCGATGGGAGTTCGGATCATTTTGATCCGGACCTGGTCCGCAACTACTTTGGTTTCAATAGCAGCAAGGGCCGTCCGGATCATTTTGATCTGACGGAAGGGCAAATTAGGTCTTCGACCCGTGATGTTGTGCGTTTGTCGCGGAAACCACTCCCTTACGGTCGTGGCTCTGAATCGGAGCCGCGCGCCTCAGCAAGCGGTTCTGGAATAGCATGGAATCTCGCGGTCACGGCACGGGTCGCGCAGGGCAGCGAATCGGGACATTCAGCCCTCAGTCCCGTGCCCCCCATACGCGCGATCCAGCAACTCCACCACGTGCATGACCTTCTGCTCCTTGCCATGCATGCGGACGCCCGCCTCTAGCTGCAACATGCAGCCGGGATTCGCCGTGGCGATAATCCCCGCCTCCGTGGCGTTCACCGACTTCATCTTCGACGCCAGAATCTGCATGGCCATCCCGTTCTGCACCACGTTATAGATCCCCGCGCTGCCGCAGCAGATGTCCGCGCCGCGCATCTCGCGAAACTCCAGCCCCGGAATCGCCGCCAGCAGCTTGCGCGGCGCGCCGCGGACCCGCTGTCCGTGCGCCAGGTGGCAGGAATCCTGGTAGGTGACCACGGCGTTCACCGGCTGCATCGCGGGATTCAATTCGATGCCCGCCAGAAACTCCGTCACGTCGCGCATGCCGGCGGCGAACTCGCGCGCCTTGGCGGCATATTGCGGATCGTCCGCCAGCAGCTCGCCATACTCTTTCAATGTGGACCCGCAGCCGGCGGCGTTGGTGATAATGGCGTCGTAGCCGCCATTTTCCAGCGCGTCGATGTTGCGCCGTGCCAGGCGCTGGGCATCGCTGCGCAGGCCGGCGTGGAGGTGCAACGCGCCGCAACAACCCTGTCCGGCCGGAATCACTACTTCGCAGCCGTTCTTTTGCAGCACCCGCACGGTGGCTTCGTTCAGACGCGCGAAGGTCACGTTGGCGATGCATCCGGACAGGAATGCCACGCGATACCGCTGCTCTCGCTCGGCGGGAAACGTCTTGCCGATCTGGCTGAAGAAAAACGGCGGATCCGCCGAGGGCGCAAGCTGCGCGATCTCGCCCAATCTTCCGGCCAGCCGGAAAAAGCCCAGGACGCGCATCAGCGTCTTCAGTCCGATCCTCTCGTAGAGATACAGCAGCGCCCCCGCCGCGGTGAGAGCCCGCGGCGACACCAGCAGCTTGCGGAACACGAAGTCGCGGAGCCATGTGGCCAGGCGCCCGCGCCGGGCTTGCGACTCGATCTGGCAGCGCGCGTCCTCCACCATCCGCCCGTACGGCACTCCCGAGGGGCAGGCCGATTCGCAGCCGCGGCAGGCCAGGCACAGGCCGATGTGTTCCTGGTAGGAAGATGTAATCGGCGCGCCGGCGGCCACCTGCACCATCTGGTAGACGCGGCCGCGCGGCGAATCCATCTCCAGCCCCAGCTCGCGATAGGTGGGACAGGCGTTCAGACACAGGCCGCAGTGTACGCAGCGGTCCAGGTCGAACTGCTTCGGCCCCAGGCGGATTGTTTCAGATACGGCGATAGAGTCGGCCACGGTTTAATAGGTTGGACGGGTCGAACAGCGCTTTGACCCGCCGCATGATTTCAAAGTCGCCTCCCGGCGACGGCCACAAATCGAGCGTTTGTTTGCTCGCTTCCGGCGCGAATTCGACGACCGCCTTCCAGGCGAGCCCCTTGGCCCGCGCGAACCAGCCCGCGGTATCGCCGGCCTGCTCGAAATATCCATAGCACACGCCTGAAGCGGCGCGCGCCACCGCGGGGCCGGGGAACGATTCCATCACGGCCGCCACATCTTTGAGCGTACACGAGACGCGGACTACCGCGCCATCCGGCTGGCGCGCGAGGAATTGCGGAGTGAAGCTCTCCACTTCCGGCCAGAATGTCTCGGGGCACCCGGTCTCCACCGCCAGGCGCCCGGCGATGTGCGCGAGTTCCGCCTCATACCGGCGCAGCGCGGCTTCGCTACCGCCGGCGCGCACGGCCAGCAGCCAGCCGCGGCCGCCGAACGACGCGGCTGCCGCGGGATTCAGCAGGTCCACCGCGGCGGGCTGCAAAGGGCTCGTGAGCACGCGGGTGCGGGCGGCCGCCGCGTCGACCGCCGCGGGGAAGGGCAGCAGGAAATTATGCTCCCGTTCGGGCGCCGGCAATAGTTTGAAGTTGACCACGGCGATGGCGGCCAGCGTGCCGAAAGACCCGATCATCAGCTTGGCCATATCGAGCCCGGCCACGTTCTTCACCACCATGCCGCCGGATTGCACCAGCTTGCCGGCGAGGGTGGCAAACGTCATGCCGATTACCAGGTCGCGCGCCGTGCCGTAGAGCCTGCGGCGCGGCCCGCTGGAGTTGGCGACGATCACGCCCCCCACGGTGGCGGTCGCGGCAAACGGCGGATCGAGCGGCGCCATCTGGCGGTTGCCGGCGATGAGGCTGGCGAACTCGCGCCATGGCAGACCGGCTTCCACGCTGATGGTGAGGTCGCGAGGCTCGTACTGCAGCACGCGGCGCAGGGCGGTAGTGGTGAGGGACACCGCGGCCGGCTCGCGCGGGCCGGCCATCAGGCATTTGCTGGCGTTGCCCTCCAGGGCGATGGTGCGCTGCTGCGCGGCGGCCTCGTGCAGGGCCTGCGCCAGTTCCGCGGGAGTGGAGGGCGCCAGCACTAATACACCAGCCAGTGCAGCAGAAAACTGAGAATGGTCAGCACCAGCGAGCCGACAACGGCGTTCAGGAATCCCCGAACCCGGAAGCCGGGCGCGAACATCGCTGCCAGCTTGAGCAGGATGGCGTTGATCACCAGCCGAAACAGGCCCAGGGTCAAAAACGTCAGCGGCCACGCCAGGAATAGAAGGACCGGTCCTATGACGGCGTCCATGATCGCGATTACGACGGTGGCGATGAGTGCCGCGCCGAAGTCGCGGACTTCGATTCCGGGGACGATCCGCGCCACTAACCAGAGCGCGAGCGCGCTCACCAGCCATCCGCCCACGAGATGGACGAGCATCAAAACCTCCAGCCAGAGATAATGATAAGCCATGGCGACGTTGTATGCCGGAACATCCGGCTTTGCATACCCGGCCTGGAAGCCGGGCTTCTACCCGGCCAAGCTGCCGGCCAAGCAGTTTTTGAAACACTACGCCGAACGGCTCAACTGCGTGGAGATCAACTACACCTTCCGGCGCCTGCCCTCGGCTTCCACCTTGCAGAACTGGGTGGGAGCCACGCCGGCGGGCTTCGTCTTCGCGGTGAAGGCGAACATGCGGATTACCCACCTGCTGCGGCTCAGGAACGCGGGCGAGGCCACCGCGCTGTTTTTGAAAATGATCGACCCGTTGCGCAGCGCGCGCCGGCTGGGTCCGATTCTGTTCCAGTTGCCGCCGCTGCTGAAGTGCGACGTGGCGCTGCTGCGCGATTACCTGGCGTTGCTGCCCCCCGATCTGCGCTACGCCTTCGAGTTCCGCCACACGTCGTGGCTGGCGGAGCCGGTTTACGAGGAGTTGCGGCGGCACAACGTGTCGCTGTGCGTGGCGGAGAGCGAGCGGCTGGAGGTGCCGGAAGTGATCACCGCGGATTTCGTCTACTTCCGCCTGCGCAAGCCGGAGTATACCGCTGCCGATGTGGCCGGCATCCGCGCGCGTGCCCAGGAGTTGCTGGCCACGGGCCGGGATCTCTATCTTATGTTCAAGCACGAGGAAACGCCCGGCGGCGCGCTGAACGCGGAGCTATTGTTAAGGAGTGCAGGCTAAGAAATCCGTTCTCGCGCTGCTCTGCGCCGGGGTTGCCGCCGGCCAGACCCTCTCCTCGAGCAGCGTCTCCACGCACAGCGGTTGGAGCTTTTCGGACACCACCGCGGCGATGACCGACGTGGTGGTGGGAGACATCGTCGCACGCCGGCTGATGGCCAGCGGGCGGCAAGTTGCGGTGACGGCAACCGTTCGCGTGGTGCGGGTGCTCCAAGGCGACCTGGCGCCCGGCACGGACCTGACGCTCGCCTGGCAATATCCGATAGGCCCGCCTGAGGCCGTTGCGGACCAGTCCCCCACAACGCGCGGGCTTTGGTTTCTGCGCCGGCAGGCGGAGGGTTTCGAGCCGCTGGTGGCTACGCTTATGCCATACCAGGGCGGCTATTTTCTGGAACTGCCGCAGGCTCCTTTGCCGGGCAGTCTGCTCTACCTGCCCGGCCAGCCGGCCGAGACCAAGATCGCTTGCGAATTGGCGTGGGCGCTTCAGGATCTGGCGCCGCGGCGCACGGAAGGCGCGGCGCGTACGCAGTTCCAACGGCTGGCCATGGCTCTGAACGGCCTCGATCCCAAGGCCGCCGCGGATGTCTACCGGTACCTCAGCTCGCAAGGCGACGCGAATCTGGAGGCGCTCGGGCTCCAGGGACGCATGGCCGGCGGCGACGCCAGCGCGGTGTTCGAACTGGAGAAGGATCTGCCGCGGCTGGCCCCGGCATTCGATCCCATGTCGTTGCCGCCCACGGGACTCAACCTCGCCCAAGACCTGCCGGCCGCGCATGCCGTGGCGCGCATCGCGGTCGGCGAAATTACGATTCCGGGTTGGGAGGGCGCGCTGCCGATGATGGTCGCGAGCACGCGCAGTTTGGAATTCCTCCCGTATTTTGACGTCATGCTGGTCAGTGAACAGTCATCCACGCGCGATGCCGGGCTCTTGGGGTTCTGCCAGTTGCTGAATCCGGCGGCGGGAGCGGGCGCCCGGGCGGCAGCATTTTGGAAGCCGGAAATGCAGGCCTACTGTCCCATGAGCACGCCCATGAGCGACATCGCCGCCGAGCGGCAGGACGTTACCTTCTGGCAGCAGTGGTACGACGAGCATCTTCTCGAAATCCGCAAGGTCGCGATGCTCCCCCAGGTGATTGCGCCGGCCCGGTACAATGCGCCGCCGCGCGGCCAGGAAACCATGGAAGTGACCATGGAGATGCGGTTCCAAGCCGTGATTTCGATGAGCGTTCAGCCGCCATCCGATCCCTTTAGCGGCCAACTGAATCCCTCCGACCGGGAAATCTTCCAGCGTATTGTGGAGACCACCCGTGCCCGGCTGGATGAGCGGAACAAGCTCTCGTCGGATATCATCGACGCGGCGCGTATGTCGGGCGCGATTCCCGATGAGAAGAGACTCCTGGATGTGGAAGCGCAGCGCCAGGCAGCCCTGCGGTCCGGGCTGGCGGATCTCGAAAACCAGTTGTCTCCGGACGGTTGGAAGACGCTGGAGGCCGAAATGAAGCGGATGGCGCTTCACGTCACGCGCTTAGGTGCGCCGCCCCAGTAGTCGGGCGAATTCCCATTTCGGATGTTTTTGTGCTGAAATAAGGCAACACTATAGTTAAGCTACGGGGACCATTTGCAGTCCGAACGGATGCCATGGTCCCCGTTCCGATCCGGCGACTCCTGCCAGCCCGAAAACTCAGGGATGCGCGTTCGATCCGCGGTCGATAAGATTGAAGGGGAAACCGCGGCAACGATGAAAACTTCAGTCGCAAGATCGAGAGAGGCCCAGTTTCAGGAGGCGGTCTCCGGCTCCGGCTCGCCGATCGTCCACCGGCGCTCGGGAAAGGCGCGCGTTTCGGCGCCGGCGGTTTCGACGCGCGACGTTCCGGCCGAACCGTGGTTGTTTCCTGCAGAATGCCGGGATCCTGCCGCGATCCTCGTGTCGGGCAAGTCGGCGGCCCGCGCGTTCGTTTTTCCCTTGAGGGACGAGGAACGGCTGCTGCACGCCCGCCTGTTCTGCGGCCACGTCATCCAATCGTACTGGCTTGCCATCCAACACCCTTATCGCGACTCTTGGAAATTGGAGGGCACATTGTGGGCGGTCCCGGACGGTACGCTTGACGGCCGGGCTCGGTGGCTGGCCGAGGAGATGGGCCAGGCGGCCGCCCGCTTGGATCCGATCGTCGCGAGCTATCTGATAGGCCGTACGTACACTGCTATGATTCCCGACCAGACCCGTTCTCGTCTGGGCGTCTTCTATACGCCTCCGGGCCTGGCGCGCCGGCTCCTTCAAATGGCGACATTGGCGGGTGTCGATTGGCATACGTGCAGGGTCATCGATCCAGCCTGCGGCGGCGGCGCGTTTCTCGCGCCGGTGGCGGTCAAGATGGTCGCGGAAAACGGGCACCTCACGGCCCGCGAGATGGTCAAAACGATCGCCGGCCGGGTTTGCGGCTTGGAAATCGATCCCTTTGCCGCCTGGGCCTCGCAGGTTTTTCTGGAAGCTTCCGTGATGGATGTCTGCCGCGCGGCGGGCGAGAGACTGCCTCCCCTCGTGCGGATCTGCAACAGCCTGCTTGCCGACAGCACCCCAGGAGCATTCGATCTGGTGGTTGGCAATCCTCCTTACGGCCGGGTGACGCTCAGCCCGGAAGTGCGCGACCGCTTCCGGCGTAGTTTGTTCGGTCACGCCAATCTCTATGGGCTTTTCACCGACCTGGCGGTTCACCTGACGCGGCCCGGCGGAGTGATCGCCTACGTCACTCCCACCAGCTTCCTGGCCGGCGAGTACTTCAAGTCTCTACGAACCCTGCTAGCGACTGAAGCGCCTCCGCTCAATCTGGACTTCGTCTCCCTGCGCGAAGGTGTCTTCGATGACGCACTGCAAGAGACCCTCCTGGCGACGTACCGGCGGGCGGGATCGGGCGAGAAGCGTACGGTTCACTTCATTACGCCCACGGACTATGATCAGTTCCAGGCCGAGGCGGCCGGCACGTTCCGCCTCGGCCAGCCTCACGGCGGCCCGTGGCTGATTCCACGCTCTCGCGACCAACAGGCGCTCATCGAGATCCTGCAGCGAATGACGCACCGGTTGAGCGACTACGGTTACGAAGTCAGCACCGGTCCGCTGGTATGGAACCGCCACAAGAGCCAGCTTGCGGCGACGGCGTCGCAAGGGGCGCTGCCGCTGATCTGGGCGGAGTGCGTCACCCCGGACGGAAGATTTGTGTACCGCGCCGACAAGAAGAACCACGAGCCGTACTTCAAACCTCGGGAAGGCGACGAGTGGCTGATTTCGCGCAAGTCGTGCGTGTTGCTACAACGCACTACGGCCAAGGAACAGACTCGCCGCCTGATAGCCGCGGAGCTACCCAAACGGTTTCTGGCCGCGCATGGCGCCGTGGTGATTGAAAACCACTTGAACATGATCAGGCCGAAGAACGATATGCCGCGCGTTGCTCCGAAGGTGCTGACGGCGTTCCTCAATTCGGAGATTATCGACCGTGCCTTCCGCTGCCTCAGCGGCAGCGTGGCAGTCTCGGCTTACGAACTCGAAGCTTTGCCCCTGCCGGCCCCCGATTCGCTCGCGCCGCTGACGGAGCGAGTGACGGACGGCGCTTCGCGCGAAGAGCTTGAAGAGGTGTGCGCGCGCTTGTTCTTCGCGGGGGAGGGTGCGTGAAGGCGCCTCTTCCGCCGCTGCTCGCGGTAGCGGAAATTCAGCGGCGTCTCTGCGAGATTTTTCCCGAAGGTACCGCAAACCGGGGCTACTGCACCCGCGAAATCGCCGCCAAGACCATATACGTAATGCTCTACATAGGCGCCATCGGGGATCGGAGATTTCTGCGCCCCGATCAGGTCACGCGCATGAGCGACGCGCAAGCGGAAAGAACCGGCGGCGCGTCCCGCGCGGCGTGGGCCGACGCTTCTCTACGCAAGTCTGGCAATATACCGGGCCGCTGGTATGCCGTCAATACCCGGGAGCCCATTCGCGATGAGACCCTGCGGGAAGGTCTGGTCCGAATCGGCGCAGCTACGGTCAAAGCGGGGCTGGCAACGACCTCCGCTGCGCCCCGGTACGCGCTGACCGAATCCTTCGCGGCCCTGCTCGATCCAGGCTTGACCGGGCAGCCGCTGGCCGATGCGATCATCAAGTGGCAGAGGGAGAATCTCTCGGCAGGCGCCTTGGCGCGCATCCGCCTGGCTGGAACGGGCGCTACGGCGAGCGCCACAGGTCTGATGGTGACGTTCCCCAATGGGGAGACGCGCAGGCTGGCTTCAGGCCCTAGTTCCGTGATCGCCAAAGCCGTGGTGGAGACCTTTTGCGCTCGTTTCCTTGAAAATCCCGGCGTCATTTTCCTGAGCGAGAGCGGAAACAAGGTCGTCCAACGTGACGAAGCGCTCGCCACAGCGATCGGCCTCAAGATTCCGGCGGATCAATACCTGCCCGACATCCTTTTGGTGGACCTCGGTCCTAAGACGCCGCTCCTGATTTTCGTGGAAGTCGTGGCCAGCGATGGGCCGATCACCGCGCACCGTCAGAGCGCGTTTCTGCAAATCACCAGAGCGGCCGGTTTTCCCGACGCCAGCGTTGCATTTGTGACCGCCTACCTGGATCGCGGCCGGCCCGCCCTGCGAAAAA
>Ga0182030_10006170_pt1 | contig 25333 bp, 17 predicted proteins | sample 812S3MmetaG_FD_121299 | JGI IMG/M metagenome (GOLD analysis project Ga0182030, IMG submission 121299) | Permafrost microbial communities from Stordalen Mire, Sweden - 812S3M metaG (Illumina Assembly) | ecosystem: Environmental > Terrestrial > Soil > Wetlands > Permafrost | place: Sweden...
GGGCGGTGTGAAGGTCGAATGTGCCCGGGAACTTTCAATGGGAGAAAATGACTCCGTCGTAGTCGGATTTTTGAACAATCTCGGTGAGCTTGCGTCCAATTTAATCTGTTAATCCGCGGTTCCTTTCTGAATAGTTACACCGAAGCTACCCCTCCAGCTTATCCACCGATTCATCCCAACCCCCCTCTCGCGCACATGGTTCATCTGCGCGCTCCTGGCCGGCCTCACCCTCGCAGCCTACTCCCAGGCCGGCTCCTGGGGCTTTGTAAACCTCGACGACGACGCCTATGTCGAATTCCAGCCCATGGTCAATCAAGGCCTGCGCCCAGCCGCCCTCGTATGGGCCTTTACCGCCACCCACAGCAATAACTGGCATCCGGTTACCTCCATCTCCCACATGCTCGATTGCTCCCTCTTCGGCCTCGCGCCCGGGCCGATGCACTGGGAGAACGTCACCTGGCATCTCCTCACTGCACTCCTCGTCTTCCTGGTCTGGCAATCGGCCACCGGCGCTGCCTGGCCCTCCGCGATGGTCGCCGGTCTCTTCGCCCTTCATCCCGCCCATGTCGAGTCCGTCGCATGGATATCCGAGCGCAAGGACGTCCTGAGCGCCTTCTTTTGGCTGCTCGGCCTCGCCGCCTTTCTCCGCTACGCCCGCGCTCCTTCCGTAAGGACCTACCTCCCGGTGGCGCTTCTCTTCGTGCTCGCTTTGCTTTGCAAACCGATGGCAGTCACATTCCCCTTCACCTTGCTCATATTCGACTGGTGGCCCTTGCGCCGACCGCCCGCGATCCCATGGCGCCGGCTCATTGCCGAAAAGATCCCCCTCTTCGCCCTCGCCCTCGCCCACGCCCTCGTCACTCTCGCCGTGCAGGTCTCCACCGGCGCTTCCCGCTACGGCCAGCGCTTCCCCCTCTCCGCCCGCCTCGGCAATGCCGTTGTCTCACTGGTCCGATACCTTGGTAAATGCCTCTGGCCCAGCCACCTCGCTCCCCATTACGCCCATCCGGGCTGGTGGCCACCGTGGGCCGTCGCAAGCGCTGCGATTTCCGTCGGCATCCTTTCCCTGCTGGCGTGGCGCCAGAGGACCGCGCGCCCGTGGCTGCTCTTCGGCTGGCTTTGGTTCCTCGTTACCTTGCTCCCCGTTATCGGCATCATCCAGGTCGGCGCTCAGGCAATGGCTGATCGTTACACCTATCTCCCCTTTCTCGGCCTCTTCACCGCCGCTGTCTGGACCGCCCGTGACATCGAACTCCGCTATCGACCACATCGCCTCCCACGCCGCCTCCTTATCGCCGCTGCCTCCTTACTCCTGCTCGCCCTTTGCGCCACATTCACCCTGCGCCAGGCTTCCGCCTGGAAAGACAGCATCACCCTTTACCAGCGCGCCATCGCCGCTGGGACCGACAACGCCACCTTGCGCTACCTCCTCGCCTCCGCCTTCCAGCGCGCCGGCTATCCCTCCGACGCCGTCGCCGCCCAATTCCACCGCGCCATCGCCCTCGATCCCGACTACGCCAACGCCTACACCCAGCTCGCCCTCCTCGCTGCCAATCGCCACGATTTTCCCGAGGCCGAGCGCCTTGTCCGCGAGACCATTCGCATCGACCCGCTCAACCCCGCCTTCCCCAAGAACCTCGGCGTCCTGCGAAAATTTCAGGCCAGGCCCGACGAATCCGCCGCTCTGTTTCGAGACGCCCTCCGCCTCGATCCCTCCTATCTCGAAGCCAATCACGAGCTCGCGTGGCTGGCCCTGCAGCAGGGCGACATCCCGGCCGCCGCCCGCGAACTCGAGACCGTCGTCCGCGGCTCCCCATGGGACTATGCGGCCCTCTGTGAGCTGGGCGTGGCAGACCTCCGCCTCGGTCGTCTCGCTGACGCCCAGCGATGCTTCGAGCGCGCCGCATGGGTCAACCCAAAGTTCCCCGACGCCGCCAGCAACCTGCGCCTCATGGCAGGTATGACCCGCTAAGGGACGAAATGGACGAAAATGTTAGCGAGGGGCGGCGGAGGGGGTGAGGCCGCGGTCGCCCTGGTCGAAGTATTGGGTGGCGCCGACGTTGCTTACCTGCAGGTATTGGTGCCAGGCGGTGTCGGGATTTTGGGCCTGGAGGAGGGTATGGGAGACTTTTCGGGCGAGACGGTGGCCGGGCATGGCTTCGAGGAGGACGCGGCCATCCATGGGGTGGGCGCGGGGGATTCCCAATATCCAGAGGACGGTGGGGGCCAGGTCGATGTTGCCGGTGGGGGTGTCGTCCTGCCAGCCTTGGCGGAAGTCGGGGCCGGCGGCGATGAGAGTGTTGTGCATGTCGTAGGGGCTGAGGGAGGCGTGGGTGCCTTTGCCGAGCTTTTTGCTGCCATCGGCGAACAGGGCGCCGGGGGCGCCGTAGGCGTTGGGGGCGTCGGTCCAGTGGAAGGACATGACTACGTCGGGGGCATCTTTTGTGGCGATGTGGGCGGTGTGAAGGTCGAATGTGCCCGGGAACTTCCAACGGGAGAAAATGACTCCGGCGTAGTCGGATTTTTGAACAATCTCGGTGAGCTTACGTCCAACCTCCTTGTCGTGACCAATGACGTAAAACATTATGCTGCCGCCATTATTCACGGCCATGACTTCCCCTGGCTGGGGCTGATGATCGAAGGCCGTGCCGGTTACCTTGAGGCCGGCGGCGCTGAGCGGGGCGAGGACATTGCCCGACTGCTGAATGGTCGAGAAACCGTGATCTGAAATAACCAATACGTCTGTGTCGTTCCGAAGGCCATTTGTATCCAGCGCCAGCAGCACTGTGCCGAGACGGTCATCGACGCTTTTGAGGGCGGCGAGGGCCATTTGCGAACCGGGGGCCATCTGATGCTGCGAGTAATCGGGATCGCTCATCCAGAGCATCGAGTAGGCGGGAAGGCCATTGCGCCAGAGGACCTGGGTGAGGGCCTGGGTGGTCCATTGGTCCTCGGGGAGGTTGGGGAACTCGATGGTATCGGGCCACGGGCCGAGGGTGCCGGTGAGGGAGGCCATCGCGGATTCCGGGGCGGTTTTGCCATCGTAAAGGACGATCGAAGCGCGCGCGGCGGCGGAGCCGCCGCTATGCGACCAATCCTGGATGAGGGCGACGCCTTTGGTGCCGGCGACGGCGGTCTGGCGTCCGGCGGCATGGAGCGTCTGGACCACCGTGGAGACGGACAGGTAGTGGGCGCCCTCGCTCTGCATGGTGGAGGGGAGTTCCATGGCGACAGGTTTGAGGGGATCGACTTCGGGCCGGTACTCGCGGTTGGCCATCAAGCCGCTGTGCTCCGGGTAGACGCCGGTGGCCATTACGGTGCCGTTGACTTCCGTGGAACTGGGGTAGGCGGGGTGATGACGGCGGAAAGTGACGCCGGACTGAGCGAGCTTCCAGAGGTTGGGTGTCGTTTTTTCGGAGACAAAATCGGGACGCATGCCATCCCAGACAATGACCACGACATGGTGAGCATGACCGTGGGAGGAGGGGGCACCGAGGCAAAGGCTGGAAATTGTCATCAGCGTAACAAGAAAAGGCCAGCGTTTCATAGAGAAAGTATGGCTGGTAATGGGCGCGGCATCCAGAATGCTCTTGTTCATAAGAGAGACTGTGATTTACACGAATGTAACCGGCGCGCCTCGGAATAGACGCAAGAGAATAGGAAGATCACCCGATATGAAACGCAGTGGATGGGCGACAGAAAATGCCCGCAGCAGCACAACCCGGAAAAAGGGGCGTGTCAGGACTGTGAACCAGATTCTCAAGGATGCGTATCGGCTGCACGCGCGGGATCGGGTGAGCCAGCAAGCGGTAAAGCATTGCTTGGGGTAGGTGGCGAGGCGATGGGCTGGGGTCGTCAGGCGGCAACGTCGCAATAGGAGGCCTGAGAACTGGGATGGGGAATTGGCTCTCCTGCGAGGCGCAGACCGTCGATGTGGAATTCGATGGCATCGCGCATCTCTCGTTCGACTTCCTCACGGGTCCGGCCGGTGGCCACACACCCGGGCAAGTCAGGGGAATAGGCCGAATAGCCAGTCGACGTCGCTTCGATGATGATGAGAAAACGGCTCATTTGAGTCCTGCTTGAGGATAGCAGGATTGCCTCCCGAGGAGAAGGCTGGTGGCGCTCGGCTGGATTTCGGCTTTGGCGATTGCTCCGAGCCGTTACCGAATCGTTACAATTCCACTTTTGACCGGTATCGAACGTGCCCGCAAAGTCTCCGGGCTTTGTTAATGAACCACTCCGTCCTCATCGCCGATGACGAGGAAGATGTCCTGAAACTGGTTGGAAGCAGCCTGAAGAGCGCCGGTTTCAAAATCATCGAGGCGCAGGGCGGCACGGAGGCGCTTGAAAAGGCCTTCGACCAACGCCCTTCGCTCATCGTCCTCGACGTAATGCTGCCTGAAATGTCTGGGCTCGAGCTATGCCGCATGCTCAAGGGGGACGCGCGGACGCGGCATATACCGATCATCATGCTGACGGCGAAGGCGCAGGAGATAGACCGGGTGGTGGGCCTGGAGCTGGGAGCGGACGATTACGTGACCAAGCCGTTCAGCCCGAGGGAGCTGGTGCTGCGGGTGAAATCGCAGATCCGGCGGTCGCAGGGGAATGACGAGCCGGCGGAAACGCTGCGGGCGGGGGACCTGATGCTGGATCGCCTGCGGCATGCGGTGACCGTGAAGGGGAAGGCGGTGCTGCTGACGGCAACGGAGTTCAAGCTGCTCTCGCTGCTGATGGAGCGGGCGGGACGGGTGCAGACGCGGGAGATATTGCTGAACGAGGTGTGGGGGTACGATGTGGCGATCCAGTCCCGGACCGTGGACATCCATGTGCGGCGGCTGCGGGAGAAGCTGGGCAAGGCGTCGGATTGCATCGAGACGGTGCGTGGGTTCGGGTATCGGATCGCGGAAGTGCAGAACTGAAAAACGGGACGATTTTTTAACCGCAGATTTACTTGGCGCGGCCTTACGGCGGCAGCCAAAACAGAGGTGGAACAGAAGAACGCAAAGGACGCGAAGTGGGAATAGAGGAGAGGAATTTTGCACAGAAGGAAACAAAGGAAACAAAGGGGGAGGGGGCATAAGTAAAAATGCAAGCTGGCGGCGGAATAGTTTCAGCGTTTGCGGTGCTGATAGAGCCTGCCAAAGGGGTTCCGTGGGGCGTGGTTGAACGGTACAAAGGCGCGCCGGTATCATTGGGTGGGCTGGGGACCTAAACTCGGGGCACGAGTGATGCAAAGCTCGCGATTTCCTCCCGATCCATGAAAAACCGCTCGATATTCGCGCTGCTGGCTGTTGCGTTCTGCTTTGGTATGCCCGGAACCGGCGTCGCGGATAATGGGAACGTGCATGTCACGTGGATGCTGCACGATCACCAACCGATTTATTGGCCGGAAGAAAGTTCCTACCGGGATCATTACCAAAATGCCTGGGACACCATCCAGGCGCAGGCGGCGGGGCAGTCCGAGCCGACCGACGTCAACCTGCCGAACGTGTTCGAGGACAGCGGGAACCGGCCGCAGGTGTATCAGAATTATCCGGAGGCGGCGGTGGAAAGCATCGATTACACGGCGGACGCGGGCATCCAGTTGAATATGTCCGGGGCCCTGATGGAGAATATCCAGAGCCTGGCGGTGGCTGGACAGTACGGTTATTACAATGGGTGGAATAATAACAATGCGACGGCGCGGACGTGGCTGACGAGTGGAGGGAAGCCGCGGATGGACATGGTGAATTTTACCTATCATCACTCGCTGGCGCCGCTGATAAGCGATGCGACACTGCAAATGGAATTGGAGATTCATCAGCGGCAGATGCAGATTTTTTGGAATATCAACTCGTCGACGCCGCCGCTCTCGAATGGTTATTTTCCGGCCGAGACGTGCTTCTCGGAGCGGCTGATTCCCATCTTGAACAGCATGGGGATAACATGGACGGTCGTTGCGAGCAATCACCTCTCGCGGACGTGTCCGGATTTTCCGCTCAAGCTCGGGTCCGGGGGCGAGAACTGCGATATCCCGAACCTGGCGGACCAGATAAATCCCTCCCAGGGGAGTGGGAGTTATCAAACTCTGAGTATCGCGCGCGGATGCTCGCCGACATCCACGGCGCCGTTTAGTTTCCAGGCGCATGTTGCGCGTTATGTAAACCCCTCGACGGGCGCAGCGTCCACGATCGACGTAGTGCCGTCCGATCAGGCGATGAGCTGGACGGATGGGTATGAGGGATGGAATCTCACGGATTTTACCAATAGCGGGAGCAATACGCTCCAGCCGAGGAATAATACGAGCCATCCGGGGATAGTCCTACTGGCGCATGACGGGGATAATGCTTACGCGGATGGTTACTCTTATTATAACTCGAACATCCCGGCGACAGCGGGCCAGGCCAATGGGGCCGGGTATGTCGTAACGACGATCCAGCAGTTTTTGGCGGATTATCCGCCGAGCGACGTCGTGCATGTGGAGGATGGGGGCTGGGTGTTTGCCGATAGCGACTTCGGGTCGCCGAGTTACATCAATTGGAACTGGCCGCCCAGTTACGCGGGGAGCAACGGGGCGAATGTCGTCGATCCGAGCATCGGTGTTAGCAATAAGGCGGATTTTTGGCGCTGCATCATCGCCACCGAGAATCGCGTGCGGACGGCGCAGCAGATAGCGGGCATTACGCCGCGGGTCGACCAGGTGCGTGATCCGGGGAGCTTCTCCGGCACGCCGAACGCGGTAGAACTTGGCTGGCATTATTACCTCGCGGGACTTGACAGCGGGTTCGTGTACTATGGGGCGGCGGATGATGAGCAACGATGTGCGATATCGCAAAAGAATGTTGTCCGTGAGATTGACAGCATCGTCAATAACGGGCTGGCGCAGGATAGGACTGCGCCGACCGTCTTCCTGCCGCAAAGGCACCCGTGGAATCCCGGCGGCGAGAATTACGGGGTGCAATACGGGTACAAGACCTACACGCCGCCGAACACCGACTTCTGGATATGGACCTACGCTTATGACGCGTCGGGGATGGGGAGCGTCACGCTCAAATATCGCTCCAATGGAAGCACGGGTGTGCCGAATCAGGATGAATTCAAGACCTATGCCGGCGGACCGAATACCGGGCCATGGCAATCCATCGCGATGACCGGCCGATCGGTGTCAAGCCTCCTCTTAACGGCGCCGAAATACCAGGCGGACTACTATTACTCGAAGGTTACCGGGCTATCCAATACTTACGTGGACTACTACGTGACGGCGTCCGATAGCCTGGGGAATACTTATAACTCGCCGATCCAGCATGTGTATGTATCGTCGGCGGCGGTATCGATAGCGCCGGCTACGTTGACCGTGCTTGCAAGCCCATCGAACGGAGGGACGGTGAGTGGAGGAGGGATTTATTCCGTGGGGTCATCGGGGCAGATCTCGGCTACGGCAAATAGCGGGTTTACGTTTACTCAGTGGAATGACGGAAATACGCAGAACCCGCGAATGGTGACGGTTCCCTCCGGAGGAGTGACTTATACCGCGAGTTTTAGTGGAGGTGGTGGGTCGCCAACGCCAACGCCGACCCCCACGCCAACGCCAACGCCCACGCCGACGCCGACGCCGACGCCGACGCCGACGCCGACGCCGACGCCGACGCCGGTGGCATTTACTCTGGATGGCCAGGCGGACTACCCTGGATATGTGTTAAACAGCAGCGGGATGGTTGTATATGCGGCGGTTCGGGGGACCCTGCTCTTTGTCTCCACCTGGTCGCCCGGCAGCAATAATGCCGGCACTAACGACCATTTTATCTTTGTTACCGATCAGTTGCTTACCAGTGCCACGGCGGCGGCGCCGTGGGCGAAGGCCGGGTTGGTAGCGGTGGCGTCCACCAAGCCTTACCTGGCCGGGGAGAGTACGGATAATTACGTGGGCTGGTTTAATGCTCCGGCCTCGTCGCTGGCGTTCAAGTCCGGGTCCAACTCCGGGCAATTGGAAGGGGTCATCGACATGGCGGCGGCTTTCGGGGCCGTGCCGCAGACCATTTACATTGCGGCGGCGGCGTACCAGACGGCGGATGGCGGCGCGCTCGCCGCCCAAGGTCCTGCGGGGAATGGGGATGGAAATATCGACCCGAGCGATTTTCTTGCCATGCCGGTGGCGGCGATTCGCGATGAGTTTGCAACGGGGACTTACGATTGGCTGAACCCGGCCTTTGCTTTCCGGGCCGGCTTCTCGACCAATGCTTCGGGAAATCCCGTGATTACATGGCCGAGCGTTCCCGGGAAGATTTACCAGGTGCAATTCTGCGCCACACTGGGTGGGACGTGGCAATCGGTCGGCACGCAGGTTACCGCGGCGTCGGGGCAGACCTCGCTAAGCGTGACGGATGGGAGCGTGACGCTCTCGGGAGCGGGGGGATTTTACCGGGTGATGCTTGTCAGCCCTTGATTGCGCGCGGCGGCGACGCGGTAGGCTTGAAGCAGGCGCAAGCGGAAGTGATCCCATGTGAAGAGGGTCGCCATGCGCGTGCGGGCGGCTGCTCCCATGCGGCGGCAGAGGTCGGGCGAGGCATGGAGGCGTGCGATCGCCGAGGCGAGAGAGGCGGGGTCATTGCAGGGGATCACGCAACCTGTCTCGCCGTCGACCACGGCATCGCCGGACTCGTAAGTGGTGATCTGGGGGAGGCCGGCGGCGGCGGCTTCGAAGGTGACCTTTGCGCTGCCTTCGCAGGTGGAGGGGAAGATATGGACGCTTGCGGTTCGCAGTAGGTGCTCCGGGTGGGCGCAGAAGCCTTCCAGACGGACGGAGTCATCGGCGTAGCGGGCGAGATATTCTTTTATCTCGTCGTGCAAGTAGCCTACGAGGACCAGTTCGGCATTCTTTAGCTTCAGGGCGTGCCAGGCCTCGAGGAGCGTGTGGACGCCTTTGCGTTTCTTGAGGGCGCCGAGGAATATGGCCCGGAATTTTTCGGGGGGGCGGTCGGCGGGGGTAAAGCGGGCGATATCGACGCCGCGCGGGAGGTAGAATAGCTTTTCGTCCGGGACTCCGGCGGCACGGAAAGTATCGGCGGCGCAACGGGAGAGGACGAGGATGAGGGTGGCGAGATCGTACTCTTCCATTACCTGCTGGCGGGTCACCAGGAGGCTGTTCATGAGGCTTTGCGGCCAGGGGGCGGCGGCGCGCTCGCGTTCGCTTTTGGTTACAGCGGGCTTTTGCCTGCCTTTGTTGCGGTGCCAGGTGGGGATTTCGAGGACGGAGGGGATGCCCATGCGTTTGGCTTGGCGGAGGGTTTGCAGGCACTCGCCGGACCATGCGTGGAATAGATCGTGGCGTCCGGTTCGCAGTTGGGCACGGGCGACGGAGTCGAGGTAATGCTTCTTGGCGCCGTAGTAATGGGGACGGTCGAGAGCGGAGAGGAGGCGGATGGGATGAAGGCGCAGGGATTGAATGAAGGCGGGGGGGACGGTCTTCTGGCGGTTGGCGTAGACGATGGCGCGACCGAGGATACCGGCCTGGTGCAATCCGCGCACGGTTTCGTAGGCATCCGTGTCGAGGCCGGAGCCGCCGAGGCGTGCGGAGATCGAATAGAGGACGCTCTTGGGCAATTCACGCGGGGCCGGAGTCGATGAACCTGGCGTGGAGACGTCGAAGAGCTGCATGGGAGAGGGGGGAGTATCCGCGAAACGCTCCGAGGGTCAATACAGCGCGGGGGCGATAGGGAGGGGGCGAATTGTGGGAAAATGCAAAATTAAAATATCAAAGGGGATATTTTTGAGGAGTTGCGAGGGCGAATTTGCCTGAAGGAGCCTGGTATTGAACTGTCTAAGAGCAACACTGTGGACGTGTAAGGATTAAAGGGGCATATTGTCGCCAGATTTTGTAAAACAATTATCAATCTACGAGTAGTCCCCAACAGACAGAGAGGTCCCCAAAGTCATGAATACCCCATCGTGTGATCTTCGATCCTTGCAAACCGTCCCCCAGCGGCTCACCTGCCGGCTCATTGTCGCGATAGCGGCGATGACGGCGGCGATTGCGGCCCACGGGCAGGGGACATCGAGCATCATCGCAACCGATAACGGCGGCAATTACTCATCATTCGCGTACGGCAGCCCCAGCCCCACCGACGGTGGCACGAACTGGGGAGCCTGGTCGTTCAACGCCAGCTCCGGCACGTACGGATCATACGTGGGGGCACCAGCGAACACCGGCTTGATAGGGAGTGGCAACGGGTGGGGATTTTATGACAGCAGCAGCACCACGGCGAGCGCCTACCGCGGCTTTGGAACCAATGGGATGGACATCATCGGGGACACGATCTCCGTGCAGCTCGAGAATAGTTCGTCGATTGCGACCGGCGCCTCCATTGGATGGAGTCTCTGGAATGGGTCGCAGCAAAACCTGACGGAATTCTATTTCACGGGTGGAAACAACTTCTGGACGAATCCGACAGCGTCGGGGAGCAATACCGTGCTTACTTATACCACAAATGCGATCCAGACGGATCTGACGATCACCAGCGCCACCACCTTCTCGCTGACGGTGGAAGTGAGCGGAGGCAGCCCCACGACTGTGACCGGGGCGTTTACCGGCGGGCTGAATGCGACCGGCACTGGCGATCTCTTCCGATTCTTCAACTTTAATCAAGGCGGTGGCCAGAATATCATATTCAATAATGAGCAGGTGTTTGTGCCGACCTACTCGGGTGGGTCGGGAAACTATGGCACCGTGGGTAACTGGTCGAGCAACGGCCAGCTATCGGCCACGCCGATCAATGGGGCGAATATCGCTTTCGGCGGTACGGTGGGGGCGACTGCCACCAATAACCTGGTGAGCACGGTCAATAGCTACATCTTCAACGGGGGCGCCGGTTCGTACACGTTATCGGGCAGCGGGGTAACACTCGGCTCCGCGGGATCCGATAACGCGGGGATCACCAACAACTCGTCCAATGCGCAAACCGTCGCGCAGAACCTGACGCTGGGCTCGGGAGCCGTGGGAACCACCGTGGGCGCCACGGTGACCTCCGCCTCCGGAGCGATGACCCTTTCGGGAAACCTGAACCTGAATGGCTCGCGGGTCCTGGTAGCGGGCACGGCGAATACCACCATCTCCGGAATCGTTTCAGGGTCCGCGAATTTTCTGAAGCAGGGGACGGGAACGCTCTTTCTGAATAATGCCGGCAATACATTTGGTGCGAATGTAAGCGGCTCTGGTAATGTGTTCATCGATGCGGGGACGGTGTCCGTGGGGGCGACGGGGGCGCTCGGTTCGACCGACGGGGCTACCACCGGCTACGTGAACGTGGGCAGTTCGGTGAGCACCCAAAGCACCAATAATGCGGCGCTACTGATATCGGGAAGCGGCGTGACCGTATCCAACCCGATCGACGCGCGGTATTACACCGGGAACACTTATGGCACCGAGCAGATCGGAGGGTCGAATGTCAATGGGACCGCGACATTCTCGGGACCGATCTCGCTGCATAACTCGTTGACGATCAGTTCCGTCAGCGGCGGGACGGTGGCGGTGACGGGATCAATCGCGCAGGGCTCGACGGCGGGGGTGTTTTCGACCGAGGCGATCAACGGCACGCCTGGGATTACCACGACAGGAAGCGGCGTTGTGAAGTTGACTGGCAGCAGCAGTTATTTGGGCGCCACCGCAGTGAATGGGGGCAGCGTCATAGTTAGTGGTTCGCTTACAGGGACCGGGTCAGCCTCCGTATCGGCGGGCGCCAGCCTGGAAGTGGACGGGATGCTGAATAACTCGGCTACGACAACGGTGAATGGGACGCTTAAGGGCAATGGATCGATTGGAGGGATCACGGCGAATGGAGGGACGATTGCTCCCGGATTGACTGTTGCCGACAGCCTGATAGCGAGTGGGACGCTGACGGCAGGCGGGGCAGTTACTTTGTCGAGCACGACGAATTTTGACATTCGGCTGGGTACGGCGGTGGGAAGCGATTACGATCAGCTTGCGGTAAGTTCGGGCAGCGTGTCTTTGAACGGAGCCAGCCTGCAATTGACGCTGGGATCGAGCATGTATAACGCGGCCAATATCGGCGATGTGTATGTCATTATCAGCGGGGGCGCCAGCGGGACCGGGACGGGGGGAAATGTGTTCGCGCAAGGGACGTCGTTCACCACGGGTGGGGAGACGTTTAGTATTGGCTATGGGAAGAACGCCAGCGACAACGGCTCTGGTCCCGACGTGGTGCTCAAGCTGACGGCAGTGCCTGAGCCCGGGACATGGGCCAGCATTGTCGGCGGGGCGGTCCTCCTTCTCGCGACGTCCCGGCGGCGCCGTTTCATCTAGAGGTATGTAAGGGGCAAATCGAGATGCTCCAGTATCCAATGCGGTGTGCGGCGGCGACCGTGCTGGCGCTTGCGGGCGGGCTGTTCGCGGCCCGTGCGCAAGGGGTGCCTGTGCTGGGGGCATCGACGGCCTATAATGTGGGGGGAGGGTCCGCGACGCTGAGCGCCGGGGTGAATCCGGAGGGGGGCGAAACGCTGGTGTGGTTTCAGTATGGGCTTACTTCCAACTATGGCAGCACGAGCCAGAGCAGCGCCGCGGATAACGGCGAGAGTTATACCTCGTGGAGCTATGGGAGCAATGGGGGGACCGGGCTGGGTCCGTCTGACTATCTGGAAGGGACCGGGGGCGGCATCTATCTCGAAAGCAGTTCGCAGAAAATCGATGGGAACCATTCCTTTGCCATCTATGCGGGGGGAGGGAGCGGGAATGCGCAGGCGATGGACCGTCAGATCCTCGATGCGCAGACTTCGGGCACGCTATCCCTGTCGATGCGATTCAATGTGGGCAATACGGTTGCCTTTAGCGGGTTTAATCTGAAATCGGGGGAAGGAACGACTTTTGGGACTGATGAATTGATCTCCGTGGGGCTGATCCCGGGGAGTGGGAATGAAACCATCGCAGTCAATGGAGGGGCGCAAACAATCAATCTGGGGGCGACAATACCGGGGCAGATCATTGATTTTGAGCTGACTTATGATTGCGTGGCCGGGACTTACACCCTGGGGGCCAAGTTTCGCGCGAACACGACTTATACGATCACCTCGGGAAGCCTGAAGGCCACGGGGCAGACTGCGACGTATCTGGGGTTTGGCAATTTCAATACGGGGAATCTGCAGAACCTGATTTTTGACGACATTGTGATTACCACGACCGCTTCCGCCGGGGCCGGGAGCGGGTTTGTCGCAGCCGGCGCGCCGCTTACGGGACTACTGCCGGATACCACTTACCATTACCAGGTCGTGGCGCAGAATAGCCAGGGGACGGTTTACGGGCCGGATCAGACTTTTGGGTTTCCACTGCAACCGCCGGCCAATGCGGCCTACGAGGCGTATGATTCGGGAGGGGATGAAGCGCGCATTTACAACGCCACCGGGCACATCGCGCTGGCGGAACCGGACCTGGCGGGAGATCCCCTCGCGGTTATCGCCATGTTCACGCCGCCTGCCGTGCAAATCGGCGGGGTGAATTACAACCTGGGGCCGGTACTCTCGGCCACGAGCATCGCCAACGGGATGCAGTTCACACAGTCGCTGTCCGGGACCACGGTGACCACGCAACTGACCTTTCCCAGCCCGGGAGTGATGCGGTATCAGGTGGTAAATTGGAGCGGACTGGCTCCGACGGAAACGGTGTTCACCGCGGGCTCGGGAACGAGCGAGCATTTCTTCGGGTTTGGCGAGAAATTCGACTCTGTGGACCAGACGGGAAACCTCGTGCACATGCTTGCCTTCGACAATCCGGGGCCGAAGGGAGACTCTTCTTATAAGCCGGTGCCGTTTTTCATGAGCAGCCTTGGTTATGGTTTTCACCTGGGAACGACGGCTGTGAGCACATTTGACATGCGCAACAGCGAACCGGATCGGTATATCATTACGAACCTGGACGGCAACCTCGTGTGCAACGTGATCGCCGGGCCGAAGCTTACCAGTGTGCTCACTAATTACACCGGTTACACCGGACGGCCGTATCTGCCGCCGCCGTGGGTGTTCGGGTCCTGGATATCCTGCGATATCTGGGTGTCGGGCGGGGACGTGCGCTACGCACTCAATACTTATCTGCATGACGGCATTCCGGTTTCGGCGATTGTTTATGATTCGCCGTGGGAAGTCAGTTACAATGATCTTACGTGGAACATGGTCCAGTTCGGGGCGAGCAACACTGAAAGCAGCGGGGTGACCGGCGGCACTTACAGCGGATTCGGTTCCGTGAATGCCATGATGAGCTTTCTCCAGCAAAGCGGAGTCAAGGCGATTTGCTGGATGACGCCATTTACCGATACCAGCTCGGCGAATCAGACGCTCAACGGATTGCCTGGGGGGCAGAATAACGGGGAGGCCGCGAACTACGCGGCGGGGGCGGCGGGGAATTACTTCGTGCGCAGTTCCGCTGGCGGGGCGCCACTGGTTGTGCCGTGGTGGGGAGGGACGGGGAGCCCGATGGATTTTACGAATCCGGGCGCTGTCACTTGGTTTACCGGGGAACTGAATGCGTTGATTGCGCAAAGCGATGTAACGGCGGCGGACGGGAGCTCCGTGCCGGCGATCGGGGGGTTCAAAGACGACGACGGGGAAAGCGGGAACGGGACGAATACTTACATCCCCTTGAACGCGACGTATTACAACGGGCTGACGGGATTGGATATGCAGAATGGTTTTTGTGTCCAGTACCACAAGACGGTTTCCAGCGTGCTGGGGAGCAACGGCATCCTGCTGGCGCGCAGCGGTTTTGCCGGGACGGGGGCATTCCCCGGGTGCTGGGCGGGGGATAATGAGCCGAACTTTAACCAGGACGGGAATGGCCTTAATAGCGTGATGATCGCCGGGGCATCGGCGGGACTAAGCGGGCTGCCGATCTGGGGGAGTGACATCGGGGCTTACCAGAACACGAATTTCGAATCCGATCCGGCGGATTTGTTCCAGAGGTGGGCGCAGTTTGGAGCGTTTTCTCCGATCATGGAGATGCATCGGCAGGTGAACTTGAGCAACCTGCAACAATACCCATGGGGGTACGGATCGACGGCGCTGGCCAACTACGTGACTTACGCGCGACTGCACACGCAGCTTTTCCCGTTCATTTATTCCTACGCAAAGGAGGCGACGGTGGATGGGTTGCCGATCATCCGGGCGCCGGTGTTGATGAACCAGACGGATTCGAATACTTATGGGGTGAATCAGACCTACCAGTTTGGGAACGAATTCCTTGTCGCGCCGATGAATGCGCTGGATGCGACTTCGCGGGGCGTGTATCTGCCGGCGGGGACGTGGTATGACTATTGGACGCAGACTGCTTACACGGGCGGGCAGGCGATTACCTGGTCGAATAGTGATCCGACGAAGATGCCGCTGTTTGTGAAGTCGGGATCAATCATCCCGATGCTGCTGGATGTGCCGCAGAGTTTGTGCGATGCGAATTATGTCAATAACGCGGCGATCTCGACAACGGATTCGGGGCTGCAATTCCTGATCTATCCGGGGAGCGGCACGGCGGCGTTCAATGTTTATGATGGGACGACGATCCAGAGCAATGTGGCGGGGACGGTGACGAATGTGGCGCTGAACTCCGTGGCGCGGGAGGTGGCGTTGCAGGTGTGGACGGGGACGGTGGCGGGGGTGCAGCGGAACGGGGTGCGGATGCCGGAGTTCAGTACGATGGCGGCTTATACTTCCGGGACGCTGGGATGGATCTATAGCGGGGGATTTCTCTATGTGAAATTCAACCACGGGGGGGGTGCTGTGAATATCGGATTCGGGCCGGACTCCGTGGGGGATGGGGTTCCGGATTCGTGGCGGAGCTATTATGGGGTGAGCAATGACGCGGCGGACTTGGATGGCAGCGGGTTTACGAATTTGCAGGATTACCTGGCGGGGACTAATCCGAATGATGCAAGCAGCCGATTCGCGGTACAGGGGGCGGGGGTGAACGGGGGGGGATTTACGATTTCCTGGCAGAGTCAGCCGGGGCTTATTTATCAGGTGCAGTATACGAGTGATCTAAGCTCCGGGGTGTGGCAGACGGTTACGCCCAGCTTTAATGGGACGGGAGGAGTGCTGAACTGGACGGATACCGGGGCGGTAAGCGGGACGAAGTTTTACAGAGTGAATATTCCGCAATAGGTGCAGGTACGGAGAGACGGGACCAATGGGCCTTATGGGACTTATACACGCCTGCTCTCTTACGTCTCTTTTGGGGTTGCCGATGCAGTGGCTGCTGGCTTTGACACCGTCTTTTTCTCCACCTGACCGGCAAGCATGTTTGCCATGATCATGTTCACGAGCTGATTTCCTTCGCCGCCGCCTCCCGACGCGCCTGCGAAGATTTGCGGCACCAATGGGATTCCGGCGGCCGCGATGGCGCGAACGCTTTCGATCATGGCATAGTTGCCTTGTCCGATGGCATTCGTTTTCTTTTGGATGACGTCCGCTTCAGCGGTTCCCACGGCGGTGATTTTCCCGCCTTCGGCGGCGCCGACCAGGGTAATCACTTTTGCGTCCGCTTCCGCGTTGACCGTTTTCGCCTTCGCCGCTCCGTTTGCATTTTCGACGGCTGCTTCGGCATTGAATTTGGCGATGGCCACACTGCGCTCGGCATCGACGACGCGGGGTTGGGTGTCTGCGATTGCCTTGGCTTGCTGGAGGTCTTTTCGGGCCTCTTCAGCCTGTTTCTGCGTCGTATAGGTTACCTGCTCCTGTTCGGCGATTTTCCTGTCTGTGAGCGTCTTCATCAGTTCCGCCGGCGGGACGATATCGCCGATGAGGGTATCGACCGCGCCGACGTTGTATTCGGTAAGCGCGGCGCCGATGCTCGCCTTGGCTTCCTCCTGGCGTTTCTGCCGCTGTTTGAGGAAGTCGATGACGTCGCTACCCTGCGCGGCGTTTCTGAAGTAATTGCCGATGGTGGGTTCGAGCACCTGGGTTACCAGATTGATCATGTTCCCGAATCGCGCGATCACCTTGGGCGCATCGTTCCGCGGGATGTGGATGATCTGGGATACATCGAGATTGAACGTGAAGCCGTCCGACGAGCGCACGCAGATGGTCGAGAGCTTTTCGTCGAGTTTGTGGGCCTCGGACTTGCCCGAAGCCCAGTTAAGGACCACGTTGGCGGTTGGCACGGTTTCCACCTTGTGCGTGTAGGTGTTGATAGGGTATTTGCCGGGGTCCAGCGGCTCGGCCCAGACTCCCTTTTGCCCCTTGCTCACGAGGTTGCCGTGTTTGAAACTGTCTCCGGTGATGTCAACGCCCTTGTTCCCGACATAGGCGATGACCACTCCGGCGTAAGCAATCGGGACATCGGTCATGGGCTTGCTTTCCACCGTGGCAAAGAGCGGGTTGATATAATACCGGCCTGCGAGAAGGACCTGCTCCTGGAGGCCCTTGAAACCTCCATTGGTCAAAAACGCCTGGGCGTTTTGGTACATGCTATGGTTCTCGATCGGCTTGCCGGCAATGTCGGTCGCATCCAGCGGCCTGCCTTCCCTCGTGGTGATGATCCCCACCATGTTATCCGGGATTTCCGTCACGTCGCACGAAGTGAGTTGAAATACCTCGGTGTTAATGCGGTAGGTTCCGGGCGGAATAATGCTGATTTGGGGGCCTCGTTCGCCGCCGTTAGTGAGGAATGCCCTGGCGTCCTGGAATGTTTTGCACTCCACTTCCTTGGCAAGCACCCGCCCGTTGGTCATTGCCTGGCCGGCCTTGGAATTCACATAAGCCAGTTTTCCGTTGGGGACGGTATAAAACTTTGCAGTCGTGATGGAATATTGCCAGGGCCAGAGCCAGAAGTGGACGCCCGGGGAGAGCGTGTCGGCCTGCCAGCCCGCTTCCCCCTTAAGCGCGATGATCTCTCCGTCGGGCAATGTGCGGTTCTTACCCCAGATCACCCATTTCTTGTTCACGATCCCGATGGAATCCTGCGGGATGATGATCACTCCGAACATTCGAAGGATAAGTTTAAAACAAGCAATTGCGATCAGAACGGCCACAACCAATACGATGGCGATGACGATTTGCGGGCTCAGTGGGTTCATTGGATGGCGGGTTGGTGAAGCTCTAGAATAACACGTCGAAAAATGGGAAAACTAGGTAAAAGTACACGGTCATGGGAGCAAGGGATTCCTTGGACGCCTTTTTCAACTTATCCTCCTATTTTGGCTATTGCCGATTAAGAAGAGGGATTTAAACCGGATCGTGGCCTGTCTTTCAGCGGGCAGTGTCACCGAGAGAGAAACTTGATGCCGGAAGCGTTCTCGGTTTTGAAGTCCCCCCCGGAAATACTGTCGATGGGCTTGCCGCCAATGGTGAGATTCTCGAATGCGACGTTCGTCACGGGATGAGTCGCGTCATACCCGCTGATCAGCGATGATTGGGGACCGAAATTGCCCACGCTCACGCGCTTGAAGAAGATGTTGTTGATCGGCGCAGGCACGTAGCTCTTGATCTGGATGGGATTCCTCGATACCCCGCCGGTCCCGCTCACCTCCTCAACACGGATGTCCGTGAAGTAGATGTTTGTCATGGGGCATGCGTTTTCGTCGCTTTTATTGCCCTGCGGGTGGTGCTCGACCACGAGGCCGCGGCCGGCATGGAGGATGTCCATATTTTCAAAATAAATCTCCGATTGCGCCGAAAGCGCCTGCATGCCGGCCTTCACGCCTCCTGCATTCGCATAGCCTATCGAATTACGAAAATGGATGTCATGCAGCGGATAGTTGGGACGCATGGCCTTGGTGCAAAAGTTGTCGTCACCGGTATAAACAAAGCATTTATCCACCACGACGTTGCGTCCGCAAATGTCAATGCCATCAACGCCCCGCCACATCGGTCCCAGCAGCTTGAATCGCGTGATGCGACTATTTTCGACCTGGCTTAACAGGACGGACCAGCTACCGGCATCCCGCGCCATGATTCCATCCAGGATGAAGCCGGCGCCATCTGAGACGTGAATGACCTCCCGGTGGAAAGGACCGCGGGAGATAACTTCCCGGGGGACGCCGTCCGGTGTGTAATATGTTCCTTCGGCGGCGTCGATCCATCCCCTTCCCCGGATCGCAATGTTTTTGAAATGCTTTGCTTCGATAACGGCGGGAAGAGTTTTTCCGTTTGTGGCCTGGTATTTGGCTTCTCCCACGTAATCAGCAGCCAGGTCGGAACCCTCGATGACCGCCCCGCCCGCAAGATAGAAAGTTACATCGCTTTTTAACATCAGGCCCTGCACGCGGTAGAGGCCGCGCGGCACGTAAACGATACCTCCGCCGGATTGCGAAACTTTATCGATCGCCGACTGGATGGCGGTCGTTGCCAGAAGCTTGCCCGATGGGTCGGCTGCATAGGGAGAAGCAGTGACATCCTGGACGCCGGGATCATGAGGCGATGGCGCATGCTCCTCGGGAGGATCGACCAGAACCACGAGATTTTCGAGGTCATTGATCTTAATGAGCAGATAGGCCGGCTCCGGATTGAACAGGGTGGGAGTAAGTGAAACCTTTAAAGTATCTCCGTCCACTGTTCCCTTGAGGCCAAAGCTAATGGGATGAATGGAGCAGCTTGAGATGGGGGCGTTGATTTTAACCTTAACGGTTACTTCACCGTCGGCGGAAAAACTGGCGACATGCCGATCCCGGTAATGCTCGACCGGCACCGGTGTATCGTTGGCGCTGATATGAAAATCAGCACTCGTCGTGGCGGTAGATGGGAGAGGATAGGAAACGATGGCTCCCGACGCGTGAAACAATCCGGTGAATGTAGCCAGCGCGACCAAAAGGGGAAATCCCCATTGAATCGGACCGAATTTTCTCATGGCTCGATCGCGAGCTTGTCGAGCTTTGGCGCAATGAGGATATGGCAGTAGGGGTTCCGCAGCTTGTTGAGCCGGTAATCCGGGTTTAAAGAGGTTTACCTTGAACGGTAGGGGCATTTGCGAGGGGAAAGGGACAAAAGGGACCTAAAAGGTGGCGGCTAAACTGAAAGTTAATCCGCTCTAGGCGGCGAGGAGGCCGTCGCGAATCTCGAGACGGCGGTCGCCGCGCAGGGATAACTCGGGGTCGTGGGTAACTACTACGAGGGCTGTTTTTTCCTCACGGACTATGCCGAATAGGAGGTCGATGATGGATTCGCCGGTCTTTGAGTCGAGATTGCCGGTGGGTTCGTCGGCGAAAATAATTCCGGGCTTGTTCATGAGGGCGCGGGCGATTGCGACGCGCTGCTGCTCGCCGCCGGAGAGTTCGGCAGGCAAATGGTGGAGGCGGTCGCCGAGGCCGACGCGATCGAGGGCGGCCTGGGCGAGGCTGGGGTCGGGGCGTTTGCCGATCATGGCGGGGAGCATGGCGTTTTCGAGGGCGGTCAATTCGGGGAGGAGGAAATAGCCCTGGAAGACGAAGCCGATGCGGCTGTTGCGGATGCGGGCCTGGGCGGTTTCGCTGCCTTTGTAGAGTTGGTCGCCGTCGAGGAAGACCGTGCCGCTCTCGGGGCGCTCGAGGCCGGCGAGGGTGTAGAGGAGGGTGGTTTTGCCGGCGCCGGATGCGCCGCAGAGGAAGACGCATTCGCCGCGCTCGACAGTGAGGGAGATGCCGCGCAGGACTTCGATGTTGCGGGGTCCGAGGCGGAAGGAGCGGCGGAGATTTTGGGCGGTGAGGAACATCGGTGTCGGGGAAGAATGGAGGGATGGCGCCGGATTAAAAAGCCTGTTTGATGGCAAATTGACGGCGGGCTTCGAAGAGGGCGATGCCTACGGAGACGGAGAGGTTGAGGCTGCGCGCGCTGGGGCTGAGCGCGCTATTCTCCATGGGGATGGTCACGCATTGGGGTTCGTTTTGCGCGAGGAGGGTCTCGGGGAGGCCTTTGGTTTCGCGGCCGAAGATGAACCAGTCTCCGGGGAGGTATTCCACGGAGAAATAGGGGCGACTGATCTTTGTGGTGAAGAGGAAGCGGCGGGGGCTCTCGGCGGCGGTGGCGGCGAATAATTCATCGAGGCTCTCCCAGAGGCGGATGTCGACGTCGTGCCAGTAGTCGAGACCGGCGCGCTTGAGTTGGCGGTCGTCGATGCTGAAGCCCAGGGGCTTGATGAGGTGGAGGCGGGAGCCGGTCGCGAGACAGGTGCGGGCGATGTTGCCGGTGTTTGAAGGGATTTCCGGCTGGTGGAGGACGATGTTCACGGGGAAAGGATGAAGTATGAATTATGAAGGATGAAGGGGGGAGGGGGGCGTGGGGACGGGGATTTGGGGAGTTCAGGCTCTCAGGGCTGGGCTGAAAACAAGAAAAGCGCCCCGTTGCCGGGACGCTCTCTCTTGTGGGAATCTGTGTGGGTGGGGGTAGTGAGGGGGTTAGTTCGCGCCGGCGGGGGTGGGCTCGACGTTTACCCGGCGACCGCCGCGGTCGAATTTTACGCGGCCATCGACGAGGGCGAAGATGGTGTAATCGCGCCCGAGGCCGACGTTGCGGCCGGGGAGGAATTTGGTGCCGCGCTGGCGGATGATGATGTTGCCGGCGATGACTTCTTCGCTGCCAAATTTTTTGACGCCGAGACGTTTGCTGACGCTGTCGCGGCCGTTCTTGACGCTGCCTTGACCTTTTTTATGAGCCATGTTTCGAGGAGTTTTTTAGGGTTTAGGCGGTGATGCTCTTGATGCGGACTTCGGTGAGCTTCTGGCGATGGCCGACGGTGCGGTGGTAGCCTTTGCGGCGGCGATATTTGAAGGCGATGACTTTGGGGGCCTTTTTGGCGCCGATGACTTCGGCGAGGACGGAGCTGCCTTTGAGGGCTGCGCCGTGCTTGAAGGAGCCGCCGTGGGAGAGAAAAAGGACCTCGGAAAAAGTCGCCTCCGCGCCGGCTTCGAGGTCGAGTTTCTCGATTTCGATAACGTCGCCTTCGGCCACGCGGTACTGTTTACCGCCGGTTTTGATGATTGCGTAGGACATAAATGGGTGTGTGCCGGGGCACAAAAAAATGGAGGGGGAGCTTGCCACGGGGATGGGGGGAAGGCAAGGGGGAATGTTGGGGAATTGCTGATTGCTAATGTTTGATTGCTGATTGGGGAAGGGGCGGGCGCCAAGCGTGTAGTATAATGCAAGGCGACGTAGCGTGTCCTTGGCGTTTCAAATTGACCAAGGTGTTCGTTCGTGGTAGGATTTTTGAGAATTGGTGCGTTATGACGATTTCAACTTTATCTTCGAAGAATCAGACGACGCTGAGTGCGGAGTTCGTAAAATCGCTCAAATTGGTTCCGGGAATGCGTTTAAGGCAATCAGTCGAGGGGAAACGGATCATCATTGAGCCGCTGGAAGATGTGGCGACGGCGTTCGGGGCGCTCAAACCGAAGCGGAAATTTCGGTCGATTGCGGAGGAGACTGAAGGGATGGAAACGGGGGTCGGCGAGGAAATCGCGGAAGGCGAAAGAGGAGCATGAGTACCGCTTACCTGGTGGATACGAATGTGCTGCTGCGATACTTGATGAACGATCACCCGGAGCACAGCGAGGCGGCAAGGAAGCTGGTGGAAGAGGCGGGCAGGGGAAAAGTCGCGCTCCATGTGCCGTTCATCGCGGTGGCGGAGACGATTTTCACGCTTCAGAGATTTTACCGGGTTGCGAGGGAGGATATTGGGCGCGAATTTCTGAAAGTGCTGTCGGCGCCTGGGATTAAGGTCGTGGGGCCGGGGTGGGTCCTTGAAGCGGTGGAGGAATATCGGACGCGGAATGTTTCATTTGGGGACGCATGTCTCGCGGCGGAGGCGCGGACGGAGAAACTGCCGATTGTTTCGTTTGACCGGGGGCTGGATAGTTTTGCGGGGGTTAGGCGGGTTGAACCGAAATAGGCGATAGCTCGGGGAAATCAGGGAATGGAACAGAAGGACGCAAAGGGGGAAATGTTATCCCTTCTTGATGCCTTCCAGCTCGGCCCAGCGGGCGTAGAGGGCGGCTACGCGCTTATGGGAGGCGTCGAGGGCGGATTGGAGGGTGGGGAGGTCGGCACGGTGGGTTTCGAAGAAATCGGGGGCGGCGAATTGGGTTTCGAGACGGGTTACTTCGGTTTCGGCGGTCAGGATGGTTTGCTCGATGATTTCGAGTTCACGCTCTTCTTTCCATTTTAGTTTGCGGCCTTTGGGGGTGGGGGAGGGGGCGGCAGGTTCAAGTATAGGTGTAGGTTCAAGCTGCGGGGAGGCGGAGGCTTCGCGCTCGCGCATCTCGAGGTAGTAATCGTAGCTGCCTACGCAGTAGCGGACGCGGGAGTCGCCTTCGAAGGCGAGGATGCCGGTGCAGATGCGGTTTAGGAAGTAGCGGTCGTGGCTTACGGCGAGGACGGAGCCGCCGAAGGTGGCGAGGGCTTCCTCCAGGACGCGGAGGGTGGCGAGGTCGAGGTCGTTGGTGGGCTCGTCGAGGATAAGGAGGTTGCCGCCGCGGCGGAGGATCTTGGCGAGCATGACGCGGCTGCGCTCGCCGCCGCTGAGCTGGCAGATTTTTGTGTTGAGACGGTCTTCGGTGAAGAGGAAACGGCGGAGCCAGGCGCGGAGGGTGATGCTTTCCTCGCCGAGCTTGACCCACTCGGAGCCGGAGCCGACTTCCTGCCAGACGGTTTTTTCGTCGTCGAGGAGGAGTTTGGATTGGTCGACGTAGTTGATCTCGGTGCGGGCGCCGATCTCGACCTGGCCGGCGGCGGGGGTGAGCTCGCCAAGGATGAGGCGGAGGAGGGTGGTTTTGCCAAGGCCGTTGCGGCCTACGATGCCGATGCGCTCGCCGGCGGCGAGTTTGAAGGTGAGGCCGGTGAAGAGGGTGCGGTCGCCGATGCGGGCGGTGACGTCGAGGAGATCGACTACGCGGTTGGCGAGCTTGGGGGCGGTGGGGATGAGGAGGTCGACATCGAGTTCCTGCTCGGGGCCTTCCTGGGCGGCGATCTGGTAGTAGCGGTCGATGCGGTCGCGGGACTTGGTGCGGCGGGCGCGCGGGCCGCGGCGGACCCACTCGAGCTCGCGCTGGAGGAAGCGCTGGCGTTTGTGCTCCTGGAGGTCTTCGCTGGCGGCGCGCTCGGCGCGGGCGGTGAGGTAGTCGGTGTAGTTGCCTTCGTAGCCGATGAATTTGCCGCGGGCGAGCTCGACGATGCGGGTGGCGACGCGGTCGAGGAAGTAGCGGTCGTGGGTGACGAAGAGGCAGGCGCCGGGGTAGCGGCGGAGGAAGTCTTCGAGCCAGGTGATGGACTCGGTGTCGAGGTGGTTGGTGGGCTCGTCGAGGATGAGGAAGTCGGGTTGCTCGATGAGGGCGCGGCAGAGTGCGACGCGGCGTTTTTCGCCGCCGGAGAGGTCGCGGACGAGGCGGCCGGGCTCGGGGGCGTGAAGGTGGGTGATGAGGGATTTGATGCGGTGCTCCAGCTCCCAGCCGCTGGCGTGATCGATCCAGGCGAGGAGCTCGGCGGCGCGGGAGTCGGTGGCGAGGCCGGACTCGTACTCGGCGATCCACTCCAGGATGCGGCGGGCGCCTTCGAGGATATTGGCGTGGACGGTGCGGTCTGAGTCGAGATCGAATACCTGGGGGAGATAGCCGGTCATGAGGTCGCGGCGGCGGATGATCTCGCCGGAGTCGGGTTGCATGGCGCCGGCGACGATTTTGAGGAAGGTGGATTTGCCGGAGCCGTTGCGGCCGAGGAGGCCGACGCGTTCGCCCTCGTGGACGACGAGGGCGGACTCGTCGAGGATGCGCTGGGCGCCGTAGGAGACGGAGATGGAACGGGCACTGAAGACTGCGGGCATGGGGAAAGTATGAAGTATGAAGGATGAAGGATGAAAGGGGGAATGAAGAGGAATGGGGCAGGCGGCTGGTTTTTCCAAGTGCAAGGGGGGGCGGGGGCTGTTAGGTTCCGATTCCCATTTTTTTTGCGCACCATGACTGAGAAGAATTATAAAGATACGCTGAATCTCCCGAAAACGGCCTTTCCGATGAAGGCGGACCTTGTGAAACGGGAGCCGGATCGGCTGGCGAAATGGGAGGCGGAGGGGCTGTATGAGAGGATACTGGAGGCGCGGGCGAAGGCGCCGCTGTTTGTGCTGCATGACGGGCCGCCGTTCGCGAATGGGGATGTGCACATGGGGACGGCGCTGAATAAGGTGCTGAAGGATATCGTGGTGAAATCGCAGTCGATGCTGGGGAGGCGGGCGCCGTTTGTGCCGGGGTGGGACTGCCACGGGCTGCCGATCGAGTTCAAGGTGGTGAAGGAGTCGCGGGGGCTCTCGCCGCTGGAAGTGCGGAAGAGGTCGGAAGAGTATGCGCGGAAGTATATCGGGATTCAGCGGGGGCAGTTTAAGCGGCTGGGGGTGCTGGGGGATTGGGAGCAC
>Ga0182030_10006171_pt1 | contig 25332 bp, 29 predicted proteins | sample 812S3MmetaG_FD_121299 | JGI IMG/M metagenome (GOLD analysis project Ga0182030, IMG submission 121299) | Permafrost microbial communities from Stordalen Mire, Sweden - 812S3M metaG (Illumina Assembly) | ecosystem: Environmental > Terrestrial > Soil > Wetlands > Permafrost | place: Sweden...
AGAGGGAACCGATTTAAGTACCTCTCCCCGTCGTAACTCTTTTAATGTCTTACCGCATATCTCGAAATGAGAATCTTGGTCGTACCACGGCTTAGCGTCACAGATATGATAGAAGATATCTCCCCAGTCTGACGGAGCGGGTCTCCCTCGATGATCACGGCCTAAGACGTAAGTCTTCCAAACAGCTTCAGCAAGGGATTGGGACGTCGTCTCAATTCTGTGAGCACATTTTTCAAGTTCAGATACTTGAGAGTCGCTTTTCCCTTCAGATTATGGAGAGGTATAACGTTTCTTAGGAGGTTTCTTATCTAAGGTAAACGAAGCTGAATCAATGTATCACAAGCGAAACTATGGGCTACAAGACACCCTCCTGGCTGAATTGAAGACGTATTCTGTTTCCGCCCTCGTGTATTTATCAGAATCACGTTCTCTGCTCTCTCCTAATTTTGCCAATATAGTATTGGCGTAGCTCAAGGCTGTGCATAACCCCAGTCGGGTACCCATGTGTGCAGATCCGTAGCTCTGGATCTCTTATTCTGAAGCGAACGGGTTTCGGTTGCGGGAGAATCCTTCTCATGTTTTGAACGTTCTACATGATCGAGAAAATCCAGCGGAAGAGTCATTTCTAGATTTTGGCTTTGTAACATAATCTCCCGAATCGACCAGATATAAAAGTCTCTTAGAGATTCGAAGTTTGATGGCTCAGAGACCGCTGAATCATAAGGCTGAAGGTCCTGTAATCTCCCCTGTAATTGGAAATTTGATCGCCCATAGTTTCAACGGGTCCATTCATCCGCGGAATTTCTATTGGTTGTGGATCACCGAAATCCATAAAGTATCCCAGCCTGCTGTACCTCTGGAACGAGAACCGTTAACCTTCAAAGAGCCTCTTCTCGGCATTCCTTTCCAGGTTCAGAAGGATCCCAGAATAATGACTATGAGTTCCTCAATTCATGATAACTCGGGAGAATCAAATCAATACGACTTGAACTTCAGATCTGGACACGCCTCGCCTTCACGCGTCAAGCGGCTGCTTCTCGTCTCACTTTCCTTTCAAAATGCCTTTTGATCCCGAAAACTACGAGAAGAAATGCCATGGCATGTCAACCGATCAACTCCAGAAAGTATGGGGAAAGTACACTCGTCGGATCGCTGGGGCTTCAACTGCAACAGCAACCTCTGTCTTACTTTCTCCTCCCACAATTGCCATCTCTCTGGTCGGCGTAGGGACATAATGCGCGGAAGAAACGCGCAATTATTAAGGAACCCCTCAAAGTTCGAGGAGCTACAGTAAATACACGGATAAGAGATGTGATAGCACCTATGGCGGTCAATGGAACGATTAGTGTGTTGACCCTTGGTCCTTTTAATCCTGGTGGAAGTGTGGCCTCTGGAGTTGCAGTTGGGCGACGGGGGAAGGAGCAAAAGGAGATATCTGAAGCAAGTATGAATGAGCTTCCAGCTGGAGTCATCCATCATTCGCAGACTTGGTCAATGATGTACGAGGAAGGGTTTGAACACGGAGAGGAACTACCTATGCCGGTAAAAACTATGCTATAGAACTTTCCGTCCCTCCATATCCTCAAGAGAAGCCCGATGAGAAGATAGGCACTCAATAATTGCGCACGGAACACAATTCAATGGTGGAATTGGCCCAAGCTCAAGTAAACCACGAGTTATTAGCTGCGGACCAAAAAGAAGAGATCAATTCTTCAGAAGAGTATGACCTTAGAAATTCTTGGTGCTCATACTGACCTGAGAATCAGTCGTTCTCGGGATCTCGAACTTGAATCTATGATTATCACTGACTCAACCAGTGATACTGGACCAATTTCCCTAGCCAGAAGAAGAAACCTTATTCCTCAGAAGCCGCTTACTGCAATTAGAACTGGAGAAACGTGGTGGAGCAATTCAAGCCCGCCCCAAAGCTCAGCTCAGGTGCAAATCGTTGTTCAGGATAGACCCGGACAAGAAGATAGCTCTGAGACCCATTCAGATCTAGATACTAATAAATTATTGAGCGAATCACCACAAAACCCCCAGCAACAAAATCGCAACCTCCCTCAAAGATCACAAACTGCTCCAGTCCCTCCAAACATACCTCAGAACCCTCCACAAGACCAAACCCCGCAATCGACTCTCCATCCAACGAAAGTCGACACGAGCAGTACCCAACTCGATTCAATCCCGCGAAAACAACTCGGGGCTCCCAAACAACCACTCCCCACCCAAGCTTCCTTGCAGCGCCCGCAACCTCTCCCAATACCTGTCAAAACAGCGGGTACTATTCCACAGTTTCCACCCTGCTCCCGTCGCTCTAACCAAATTCGCAATACTAAATCCATACCCAAATCAAAAGCCCTCTGCCTACACCACAACACCCCGCTCTTCTTATTACCCCATCCCCTTTCCCACCAACCTACCTTCACTTCCGCCATTTCTCTCCCACTGCCCTTTACTCCCCTCCTTTCCCGGTACTAGTGCGTGCTGGATTGGGTCCACGAGTGATTATTTCTATACAGGAAGTGATTTTGGGGAGGGGGGTTTTGTGGAGAATGAGAAAAAGGGAGAGGGGGAGAAGAAGGGCTGGCAGTGGGCAAAACGGGCGAGTACGGTGCCTGTTATGGGAGGTGGAAACATTGGTGATAGGATAATGATCGTAGAACCATATTACGTCCCTCGGCTACCGATTCCGGAGCGAATGCAAGGGAAACGACGAGGGTGCTTAGGGATGGTTGGCGGGGAGTCGGGAATAGCTATGCCATTGAAGGATGACGGAAGAGCCCAAAGTAATCAAGCATGGAATCGAGGAAACAGGAAGCAAATCCTCGGGATAATCTCAAGCAATCATAATCACGAGATGAGCATTGCGATCCCCAAATCAAGCCACGTGAAAGTTACCGCGTTAATGGTTCATAACACTCATTACCAATCATGATCTATCTCTTCCCTCAGTCTAGCTGACCTGCTAATTCCTAATGCAAACCCGACCCAATCTCCCACCTTGATCCTTCCAAACGCCAAATTCTAGCAGGGTTGCATGCCCCCTCAACCTCAAGCCTCCAAAAAACTCCCCTGACTATCCCACCTCTTCAATTCCAAACTCCCCCCAACTCCTCCTCGCCGCTCCAACCCCAATACCCTCATATCCAACAATCTGATGCGATCGCCTTTCACCCACAACCCCGCGACAACCGTACTTCCGAGCACGATTTGCAACACGACGAGCGCGACACTAGTGGTCTTGAGTCCGGATATCAGGTTTCCGCTCATGGAGATCCAGGACGGGAAGGCGATGGTGAAGGTGCCGATCCAGACGTTCGTGTGGAATGTGAATCCGAGCTGGATTTCGGGTTCGTTTGTTGGTGAGGATGAGGCTGGTGGGGATGAGGATGAGGATGAGGAAAGGTTGTTATCCACCGTCGTCAGTAGCACAACCGCCCCCGTGACCAGCAACCCGAATAATAAACTCACAACCTTCAAACTCAGCGTCTGCCCCGTCGTGTCTAATGCAAAGATCGTCCCCTCCTCCATCTCAACCCTCGGAGTCAGGTTCGTGACTGTGTATAGCGCGAATGCTAGCATGCCTGTTACACCAAACATTGATCCCGCGAGAAGTCCGCCTAACCCTGTTCCGGCGCCGTTGGAAGATCGATTCTTGAAATGGCGGACTAAGCAGATGGTGCTGATGGAGAGGAGGGAGAGGACCCCGGGGCCGATGAAGAGGTATCCGAGGCGTCCGGGGAAGAGGAAGGTGGGCATTGCTGCGAAGAGGAGGGGGAGGGAGTTCGCGAGCGCGTATGCGGAGGCGATGATGGGGAAGGTGGAGAGTGAGAGGAGGATCGCGGTCGGGGTTGCGAGGGCGCGGATCGGTTTTAATGCGTGCTGCGTTGAGAGGGGTGCTGTGTAGGGAAGAGGATGGAGGGTTTGGACATAGGATTGTAGTGCTGTCCTGGGAGCGGCGTTGGAAAGTGAGATGTCGCTGGAGCGGGAGAAACTGGTTTCCGGGACGAGCAAGACAATGAAGAGGATAGAGAAGGCCTGGATTATAGTGAGGATCATAATCGGTGACCCGAATCCCGTTGTGGATTGTTCGAGGTATCCTATTAGAATGGGTGGGGACCAGGTGAATAGTATACTTGTTGCCTGATACATGTTCCTCCTCGTCGTTCTCTCGTGGACCTTTAAATTCCATCATTATTAGTTCGTGGATTTGGGGGAGGAGTAGGAGGGGGAAAGCGGACGTACGAAATATAAGTCATCTATAGAGGGGAGTATCAAAGCCTCGAAGGCTCCCCAACCGAAACCCTGCAAACACCTAGCAACCAAAAATTGAGCATAACTCTCACTGTCCCCAACATGCATATTCCACAGCGCACCGACCAATATGCCCACACTCGCCACGATTAAAATGCTACGCTTCCCGATAATTTGGCTCAGGATCGTGGTGCCGACGGCGGAGAAAGCGGCAAAGATGAAAGGTAGGCCAGTTAGTGTTGTTGCGGAAGTGTAGGAGATGTTGAATTGGGTGCTAAGTACGGAGGTTGTGGGGATGAAGAGAGTTTTGAGGATGGAGAGGGTGGCGGTTCCGAGCAGTAATGATCCAAATGCTGATTCTTTCTTCCACTGGGCCCAGTTCTGTTCCAATCGTTAGCTTTGATTCAATATCTCTACATCTTGGTTGAAAGTGGCGGGGAGAAGGAAGGAAAGACGAACCAAAGGATCCCTAGCATCCCCGCTCGGTTTAGGTATTAATTCAACCCCATGCCTCGGCCTCCCAAGATGGGTCTTTAAGCTCAAAGGTCCAAGTCTCCTCCTGCCTGCAGGTTGGTCTTCTAAACCTCTTTGTCCTTCATCTCCTATTTCTCTTCCAATCGTCCGTACCGAGACGGCGGAGATGTCTTTCTTATGGCTCGTCTCGGGGAGTTGTGGCGGTGATGCCATTCTGTCTTCTTCTATTTTATGTCTTTGCGATGAATGAGGGGTATTGATATTAAATCTTAATAGAAAGGAATGAAAATGAGGTATCAAACCATCAGAGAACAAAATGAACAATATTACAGAATGAAGGAAAGACCGAAGAATTGCAAGAGAAGTTGAGGACTCGAAGGACGTGAAAACTCAATAGAAAGGAAGAGGATAGAATGCATGAAGTGTCGAGTTCAACTAAAGATCTCACTAATGTGCATAACACTATAACTAGGAAGGAAACAGAAATAATTATGCATGAGCTTCAGATGGCATCTTGCCACTCGTTTCCAGCTGCCGGACAAGCATTGTCGTCTGAAGATCATCCCCGCGTAGAACAAAAATAATTCTCCTTGCGATATGTACCAATAGAAGATTCGGAAATGAAGAGGCATGACGACTAGGTTTCGAGATGCCGAAGGGTCTGAAACGTGAGGTCGTGAGAGAGGTGTCTTCAGCTTGTTTCACATCCCGGCTCGTGCTTCCAGTTGACGTTGCCTTCGGCTCCATATTTTGGGGTCGCTTGATTGGGAATTGGGAGTTGAGATCGCGCATTGAGGCTCGTCTGAATCTGGATGCTATATCTGGTAAGAGGCTGGATTTGGATAGGGAGCACGTGATGGTAGTGGGAGAAGGATAAGTGGTATGGATGATATGTCTATTCGTAGCTGATTTCTTTTGCGCACTCAAATAACCTAGCATCTCTATCAATGCTCATCAAGCCCCGAACTCCAACATAACCTATCCCATTCACATTTTCGCCCATCTGGTCTCTTACCCTCTTACTTCGAAACCAACCCCAACTCCCGATAAAAGCTCTCTGTACTCGGTTTCCTTCCCAGAAAATCCTCCAAAGTCTTCATCTCCTCTTGACTTCCTCCCTTCTCCAACACCATATGTCTATATCTCCTACCCTCTTTCGGGTCCATTGGGTTCTTCTTGAATACGCTGTAGAACATGTCTGTGCTGTAGACTTGACTACTCAGGTATCCATAATAACCTGCATCGTATCCACCGATTAAGTGGCCGAATGTGGCTTGACCATTACCCCAATTCGATTTCAAGCCTAGAGCTTCTGGGCCTTTCAGACCAGATATTTGTTCTCGAAGTTCGTTGTACATTTCAGAGATCTTGAAGGCTTTGACGGCTTCGTGAGAAGTAGGGGCATGGACTGTCATGTCGAAGATACCGAAATGTAGTTGGCGAAGGTTGAACAGAGCATCATTGACGTGCTTGACTGAGATTTGCTTTTCAATCAAGTCGTCAGGAATGGGTTCACCGGTCTTGTAGTGTTTGCTGAGTGATTTGAGTTGAGACGGGGTCCAGCACCAATTCTCTAACATTTGAGATGGAGCTTCAACGAAATCACGGACAACGGATGTTCCATGGAATCGGGAATATTTCGTTCGTCCAGCAAGATCATGGATACCATGTCCCAACTCGTGGAATAAGGTAACCACTTCATCGTGTTTCAACAACGATGGTTTAGTGGGTGTGGGTTTAGAGAAATTGCAAACAAGTGCAGTCGCAGGATAGCGACGAGTACCATTCGGGTACAGGAAACCTGGTTGAATACCAAAATTTGCTGCGTGGCCGTACTTTCCTGGACGAGGATGTAAATCGAGATAGAGGTAGCCGACGAAAGCTCCACCCTCCCCTTCATCATCCCAAACACTGAAAATCTTCACATCTTCGTGCCATATAATATCTTCGCCCTTGCCGGAAGCTGTATTACATTAGGAAAATGGGTAAGAAATAGAGAGTATGTGCTTACAAGAGATCTTGCTTCGTTCCTCGGGTCCAATTTCCACAAAAACCATACCAAATAGCTCTTCGAATATATGGAGCATACCCTCGATTGTAGATTGTAGTGGGAAATATTCCGCAATCTTCTGCTCATCAATAGAAAACTCCTTCTCGATCATCATTCGGCCGTAGAAGCGAGAATCCCAGAGATAGTAGTTCCCATCATTACTGGCCTCTAATCCTCTACTTTGTAAGTCTGCAGCCTTGATCTCCTTCAGATGCGTCGTCTCCTTCACTCCACCCGGCGCCAATTGTGTTCTTAAATCATCCAAGAAATCATTCACTGTCTTCGGTGTCTTTGCCATCTTGTCCTCAATTCTGAAAGAGGCCCAATCGGGATACCCAAGTAATCTCGCAGCTTCGTCTCTGAGGACGATAGCTTCCGTGAACAATGGTATATTTTGATTACACTGCAAATGTTAGCACATTAGCAGCACAACCACCCTCCCCTTCTTAACTAACCTTATTCTCATTCTCCATGAAAACCTTCTGCCTAACCTTCGCATCCACCGCAAACTTCAACGTAGGGAACAAATCGGGATACTTAAACGTAAACCTTAACTTCCCCTCATTCTCGCCCGTCCCCTTCTCAAAGCCCTCCACCACATCACTCGGCACACCCTCCAACTCCTTCCTCGTAAACCAAATGCCTCCATTCTCCTCATTCAGATTCTTCTGGAACTCAATCTGAATCTGCGACAACCGCTTCCGAATCTCCTTGTATCTCTCCCGTTCCGGTCCAGCAGGTATGCCCAATCCATTCGTGATATAAGACTTCCGCTCTCGTTCCAGCAAACGCTGGGATTCAGGGTCCAGATCCTCTTTCTTCTGGAACGCAGCGTCGACAAGCTTGAAGATGTCGTCTCGCATCGAGGCTTCGATTTGGAATGCATCCATCATCTCTTCTGCCTTTGACGACGCATCGCGGAGCTTAGGATCGCCTGACACGGCTTGGTAGAAACCAATGATTCGATTTTGTAGGCCCGCTGCATTCTCATCTTGTGCGATGGGCAGGACAACGTTCGTGAAGGTTGCGGTCTCGGGGGTGACTTCGGCAGCGATTTTATCGAGAAGACTGCGAGTAGTGTCGCAGATGCTCTTGGCGTCATCTATCAAGCTCGTTGGAGTAGCCGTAAAGCTCGGAGGCGCCTGCGGAGGCTTCTGATATTGCGAGGGAGCCATCGCACTTGTTGTAATACCCTTGAACGGGGTGATCGAAGGACGGAAGTAGGGAGGTCGTAGATGGGAGAAGATTGAAGTCAATCGTGGGCCGATGCGGGAGGAAGCCAGAATGACAGATATAGCAGTGAAGAGTAGGACTGCGAGGAATCCTAGACGGACACGAGAAGAGAGCGCCAGGATGTTCGGGTGTAAGGCGAGAATGTTCGCCTGATGTGTGATTGGGAACGTCGTGATGCTGTTGTTGCAGCAGACGTGTTCGTGAAACGGAACAGCTGTATGATAGGTGCAAAGGGGCGCAGGCGGCGGGCGAGAGCGAGGCGGGATGGAGGGAAAGCTCAGACGTAATCTGGGGTTTCTCTTTGTCCAATCGAAAATTAGGCACACGCCCAAGTACGAGAATTATCTGAATTCACGTTGAACAACCTCAAGAGATTTCTGAAATCTCGAGAGACATAAATTAAAAAAAGGAAGAGATCTGTTCTTCTCTAAGAAGTCTTATGACATTGAAAATCAACGTTACCTGTCAATACCAGCTGCCTATTCGGACCAAAAGATACGATCACCGCACGTGACAGTCAATGACAACGATATCTCGACGCATCTGTACGAATTCGGGAGAATCCTGCCCGAGAGAATCTATATCTGGTGCCCAGGTTCCTATAGTACATCACGTTGTGCCCGAGAGATCGTCTTGATCTGGGAAAATGGCAGCCCTCCCGCCCAATATCCATACCTACCACTGCATATGCAGCTCCCTCCTCCTGGCCTCAACACACACGCTCTCGGCGCTCCCTCGACGCCATGCCTCATCCCTCGACAACGCAATCATCCTCCCTTTACCATCTGCACCCCCTACACGCTCCTTGTCCCCCGGCCTGGACGACGATGGGGCTGACGATGGGCGGAGTGGGGCAACGCAGCAACAGGATCTGCCAAGTGAAGGATACACGTTATTAGTGGGTTTAGTGCAGGATAAGAAAATCATAGTTGTGGGGAGAGAAGATGGATTTGAGAAGAGATTGTTGTCCAGGTGTGGGAGGTGTGCGTTGGTCGTTGGGTATGAGATTTTGGGGCACGGCGGGGCCATGGATATTGGGAAGGGAAAAGAAGAGGAGGGGTATGGGGGAAAAGTTATGTATATTTTGCCCAGTGGGGTTACGAGTACGGAGGTTATGGTCAAGGGGATTGGGACGAGGCTGGGTGAGAAGAGACTTCGAGAGGAGGATGTTGTGATTGGGAAGCGTGGCGTGGGCGTTTTTGAGTAAGGGGTTCTGGGATACTGCAGGTTAATTTGGAAAGCATAGCGTGGAGTATCAAAAGTACAGAGGCAATTGAATGAGATGCAAATCATGTTCCTAACCCATATGCTATCGCTACGAGCAGTCATGATGATATCCACCGCACGCCTTTCCTCAAGTATGAAAGGCCAAATCATAAGACAACGCCATTCCAACCCGTTTATGCTCATAGCCTTATCCATGCCATGAAAATGTATGTCCTACAATTGAATAACCTCCCTCGTACTCCAGATATGCTTGTTTGGCCCGTTCCTCTCCAACATTCGTGCATCCGTGTAGAAGTCTAGTTCGCGAGGATCGTTCGTACGAGATCTATCATCGTAATATTAGCCATTGCTCCAAATCCTTCTTCTCGATCCCACTGCTGCCCTCCTTCCAGACAGCCCAAAGTAAACATACCAGTATAATTAACCTCCCCATTCCCACTCGTCTCCACTGCCTTCAACAGCTCATCAACCTCCTCATCCGTCATCTTCTCCCCCAAATTCGTCAAAATATATCTTAACTGCCCAACCCCAATAAAACCAGTCATATCCTTATCAAAGACCTGAAAGCCACGACAATACTCCTCTGGTTCGCCAGGGTCACGGAAGCCGCCCGGTCGGTTGAGGATCTTGGAGAAGGTCTCGAAATCGACTGTTGAACTGTCAGTCCCGTTCTCTACATCTCTTCTCAAATGCATTTGCTACTCAGAAAAAAAAGATTTGAGCAGGAAAGGTTCAATAGGTAAGGAGAGAGGGGAACGTACAGTCTGAACCGACATTCTTCTCCAAATCCCTAATCTCCGCCAGCGTCGGATTCTGTCCACACGCCCTGAGCAAATCCCCCAAAGACTCCAACTGCACACGCTGATTACCGCGTTTATCGAAGAGCGCAAATGCTTCTTTGTAATTGGTGCTTGCCTGCGCGTCGTAATTAGAGGTTTCCATTTCCCTTACTCTCTCAAAAACCACCAAAACAAAAGAAGAAAACAAATAAAAGGGGTTCCGGTGCAGGTTTTGGTTGAAGAGAAGCCTGGTTGTAGACTGATGATGGGATGTGCGAAAGTGATGTGTTGGTATTGTATTGTAATAACCCAAGATGTTGCGCGCGAGAGACGATGCAAATGTATTTGTGTTGATGGATGGTGCGTTGTACTGCGTCTGCGTCGGCGCTGCGAATGCAAATCGAGGGGTTGCCATCAATTCCGCCTTCCAGATCAACAAAGCCTCATCGCGCCTTCCGGCGCCAAAATAGGGGGTCGCGCGATTCTGTGCATGTAGGCGCCAGACAAGTAAACAACGGGGAAGGGAAAGAAGAATTGCTTACCATGATTGATTTTGGGGGGGAAAGGTAGAGATGATGGATTGAGTATGTTTTGGAGGGAGTGAGGTTCTTTGTAGGAGATTTTTGTTTGGTCCGTGCCGCGATCTATGCGTTGATTTCGAAGGGCCCATTTTTGGTGGGCACAGCAACGAGCGGTGAAGCGATGGAATAGGGGCTACGGTAAGCTTCAGCCAGATATTAATGTCGTTGGTCAAGATTTTAAATACTAAAATTCCTATTGCGCAAGAGAGATTGTCCCTCAATATTTTCCGGATCTACTTCGAGTACTGAAATTGCACAGAAACCACATCCCTAAGTAGGTAATGTGGGAGAACTTGGATATACCCCGCGATTCCCCCCTTTTTCTTTCCAAAGTCTGTATCGTTCAACCAACAGATTCCTCCATTCGGGCAACATCGCCTCAGATTTCAGAATGACTGGAATTACAAGAATGCACAATGGCAAAGTTACGACCTAATAAACCTAGAAAAGCCTACTCCCAGGCAGATATTCCCCTCCCATAGAGAAGATACTCGCAGTGATGGAGATCGGGAAGAACACCGAAACCAAAAGCGTTATCTTAGCCACACTCTTCGCAATATCGTTTGCTCTTTTGGCCTCATATATTGCCCCTTGTTGATGATAGGTCTGCGTGAACATATCGACTACCTTGAGTAGAAAATTGACCGAATTTAGTATCTCGTTGTAAGAAGAACGCTCCCAGTCTTGATTTACGTCCAAGAGCGGTTTTTCCATATCTGTGGGATCCATGCCCAACGTTCTTACATTTTTGGCACACTCGTAGAGAAATCTGTTGAGTACAAATCTGGCCATGTCGAGACTTGCAGCAGTGTTACTTGACCATGGCGCTACCAAGTCATTTTCCCAAAATGAGTTGATGTAGGGGCTTTGGTTGCGTTCGAGTTTCACACCTCGCATGATGTGGAGCTGTAATCGTCTCAAATAGCCAATTGTACATGCAGCTGCAAGTTTTCGACAGGTAACGGTACAGGTGATTGCGCTCTCGTCGACCAAATGGAGCTTATCAGCATGGAGTCGTACTATGTCATCCAACATAGATGTATACGATGGCAAAATTCCGGAATATGCTTGGTCATGTCCGTTCCAGAAATAGGTCTTGGTATCTAAAGGAGGGCACTGGTTTGTGTCGGGGATTAATTGAACAAATTTGACTAAGGGCGCCTCGAAAGAGCTGGTAACAGCTACTTCCGAAACAGGCGGATCAGTCAGAATTATGGCTAATGAATGTTAGTGTGGGATCATCAGACATATCTAGACGCGTACCGTCCCATGATGACTCAAAATACTTCTTACTCCAATAGGAGAGCACCCGACAGCATCCTGCGTACTGCTGACCCTCAGAAAGGAGGTTGTCTCTAGAGAAGTGTATATATCGCTCAATAGTGGGATATGCTGCTCTCGCTTCATCCTCAAACATTTTGCTTGAACATCCGATACCAAGGTTGTAGGGCTGTGCATACTTAATAATAAATCGATCTTTCCATTCCATTCCAAGTGAATATCGCCAGCCGTCCGGTAGCATAGCGGCCCATTGAGCTGCGAAAAAAGCCGGTGGAACCTTGAGTCTAGATCCCAAAGCCTCAATATAATTCCGAGGCAAACCTTCGAGAATGAAAAGGCGTCTTCGGATTTCAAGGCTTCCTATGGAATGTGTAGAGTCGAGGTAAGCAGTCAACTCTTTGGACCCTGAGAAGTTTACAGCCGAAGCAGGTTGTCCTGGGGCAAAGGTGAGCATCGCAACCCGTCCACTGTTTCTGGTGGAATATGACGGATCCTTGAAGTTCTCGACAAACCGAGGGAAATGACATGATAACGAAGCCTCGACGTAGCGTCCATAGTTTGATTCTGGCGTATCCTCCGAACAACTTATCTCTGACGCACTCTCTATACATTCAATTGAGATGGGATGTTTTGGGGGCGAAGGACTTTGTGTGAGAGAAGGGTAGATGGGGGCCATAACGACATTATCTCCTCGGAACAGAGCTGTGTTCGTGTCTTGCAGACGCTGAGGTGTATTATGAAGGTATAAAGAAGCTGCAGACTTTGGGAAGGAGCTCGCTTCATATCACAATCCAGAATCAGTGCATCATCCAATAGGGAAGTCGAAGTCGCGCGTAGCTGGGCTGGGAGAGCAGATCAAGGGTGAAGACAACTTGCAGCGAGGCAAACTAGAATCCTCTCAGGCAATTAATCATGCAAAAATCAATAATACCTATTCCAGGATCATGCATTCAGAGTCGCAAGGGAAACTTCAGACGTTGTCTAGGTCTGCAGATCTTGTGGGATGACAGACACAAATGTATAAGTGAAAGTGTAAAACCGAACTGCCGGGGTTTGCTTAGAATGAATTCGAGGGTTTAGCAATGAAAATGAGAAGATATTAAAAGATCAAGGGTGTTTAATTGAAACAGAAACCCTTGGGGGCTTGAATTCACAGCAAAATTGGTGGTAACCATGGCAATATAACTTCCCTTCACCGAATTCACTCTAAAAGGAACAAAGGTTGGGAAGGCGAGCACCTTGAATAGCCATTGCCGATTGTTACACCAGCGCAAGGCGTGCCTCGACGCCTACTATGACGAGATCATTTGGAGCCAGCGACTGACTGTGGGGGCTGGTAAAGAGTACTACTTGGCCACCTTGAGGCCCATCAGGCACATAATCCCAGGTACATCTGCCTGGCTGTGATGCCGGACCGAATCTTAAAGTGAGCATGACTGCAGATTTAAATATAAACAAGGCTGCGATATAAAACTGGTAATTTGGAAACAACTGGCTCCCACAACCCCCACGATATCCTTCCCTCCCTTTTTTCCACAAGTCCTTCCCAGAATCACAAAATCACACAGCCCTCCCTTCCAAATCCCTTCAGCCTCTGAACCGACGCACCAACCAAATATCCCCCAGTATCCAGCTTCTTTACCTTACTCCTATGCATGACAGAAACGAGCGCGCTAATATTATAACTTTGCAGATCATTAGCTGCTCCTATCCCACTGCCTTATATACGCCATCCATATCCTTGCGCTTGAAACAAAATTCTCCCTGACAAACAAATCAATTAAAAAGCTTCCGGATGCTCCTCCTTAAGCCGATCAGCCTCGTCAATCTTCCCTTGATTCCTCAAACACCGCTCCAATAGTCCCACAAACAACACCATTCGCCAGTCATCCGGTTCCCAGTCATGGTTTGCCAAACACTTATTCATCTTCTCCTCGATTATGAGTTCCGCCTCTGCTTCTCGGCCCAAGGCCGTCAGCGCAGGATACAGGTCGCGCGTCGCAACGAGCTCTATTTCGACAAACGGGAAACCAGTGGGGTCAACGGTTTGACAGGCATCCAGCACATGCCTAAGAACATTCACCGCTCCCTCCCAATCCCTTAATTTCTCGCATGTCAACCCCACTCTGTAAAATGCCCATACGGCTTCCTGGCTGAGCGGGTCTTCCTTGAGGTGATGCCTCAGTAGTTCGCGCTGTATAGACTGCGCTTCATCGTGACATTGGCCGATGGTCAACAGCATCCCGTGCATATCCTTCGCCTGCAGAACTTCCTTGTGGCTGCTTCCCAGCTTCGCCTCAATTTTAGCCACTATGAGCCGGCATGCAGGCATGTATGCTGGGTCGCCCGCGTCCAGGCTAGTAATCGCCGTACATACCACCGAAATGGGATTTCCTCGGCCGAGAACCAGCGTCGCCATGCTGGAAATGTAGGTGAAGACGGATTTAAAAGCATCGACGGGTGCCTTGAGAGACCAATCCAACGCGTTCCCAACCAACAGTTGCATGAGTCTCCAGTTGTTGCTAGCGAGTAATGGCTGCACCATGTCTGAAGCATCATTCAAGATGCGCCATGCCGCTTTCTGCTGCCCTACATTTAGATAGTCGAAAGCTGCATCTAGCTTGTTGCTGAAATCATATGGTTGTATTGCAGTTTCTTCGGTGCTCAAGGCGGGGAATGAATCATAGAAGATGTTCGTGTAGGCCAAAAACATTTCGGCATTTTTGAGCTTGAACGGTGTTGAAAGTGGGGGGAGGGGCGATGAGGAGTTCATGATCTGTTGTCGCAGTTCATCTAATAAGGCCACGGTATCCTTTGGCTTCAAAATTTTAGATGGATTGGTGTTCTTCTTTACCACCTGCCGGTCTTCAGAAATTTGAGATGCTGGTCCTTTATCCTTGGGCTCCTTTTTTATCCTCGCAGGTCGGGCCCGCACCGTTGCTTTATGGTGAACCCGGCCATGTTTCTCATGCTGGCTGTGTGTTTGACCTGACTTGGTGTGTTCTGCCTGCTTGTTGTTCTTGCATAGGTCCCACTTATTAATCCTCTGAAGATACATTCGTCGTCTGCAGAAGACATGTTAGTCAATAGCTGTATAGATAATGGCGCAAGCTCACGTAGCCCGGAACCCAAAACGCCCCTCCATGATCTGCATAACATCCTTCAGAGTCCTGTTTTCGATATTGTACAATTGAGTAAATATGGCACGGTACACCTGCCAATCCTCTGCTGTGGGCGGATAGTTGGGTAACGGTGGGCCTAGGCTCTGTTGCGGATCTTGTGGAAACTCATCAGTTGGATAAATAGGTTGCGCAGATTGAGCTTGGGCAGATTGCGAGGACTGGGCCTCGTAATACCCAGGCCCGTCACTTTCACTCGAAGATGGGGCCAAGATGGGGGGTGATAGTCCCTCCTTATTCACACTAGATCGGTCTGGCAACGCATCGTACCACGCGCCTAACGCGACCACATTCTCACTGTCCAAACGGCCCATACTGTCACACTCTTGTGTCTCTGCTTATATGTTGCTTCATATTGGGGTGAAATAGTATAAGGGTTGGTTGTAGAGCTCGCGGAAGTCCAGATCTGGAAGACAAAGAAGCACAAAGACAGCTGAATGTCTGCTTCGATGGACAGGTGGGGGTCTCCAGCCTTTGCCATACTAGGAAATAGCCGAGAGGTCCGCGATGCTCCATTCCACTGATCCGATTACCTTGAAATGCAAAAGATCTCACAAACTCACAATTCTGCTCGAGGGTCGAATATTTGAAGTTTACAAGTAGAGAATCCAAAATGGCTAACTTTTATAAGAACTGTCGTTCAAAGTCAATTGTGGACCGTGGGGGCTTACCTATAAGTACGGTACTTTTCACCATGGACTAGATCCCGCATACTAGCATACGCTAGTCTTACCTTGGTGCTTTTTGAGTCTAGGTAGGGCAATGCATTTCTTATACTATATATCTAAACTTTGACACTAGTTCACTTCTTTTATAGACCTTATAAGGTTTCCAGTACTCACAAAAAATCTACAACCATCCTTATTAAACAGAGTAATCTCTCTACAATTAAAGTATAACTAATACAAAGACAAGGAAGACTCGCCAGATCACATCTGTGTTGCACTAACGCTGGATCGAATCCTCAAATAAGCATAACTACAGATGTTGTGTAATATAATCGCTGCAAGATACAAAATAAGAAGCTTAGCCCAATGCACCTAGGTAGTTTAGGCTGAGTTTGTGGTTGTACATAAAAAACATAAGCAAAAAATATGCGGAGTTGTGCAGGCTTCTTGTACCACCTACATCATCCTCAGTCTAAAGTCTACTTCTTCCTCGCCAATAAAATAATACTCCCCCACTCATTCTCGACCTCAAAATCCCTCCACGCCTCCCCTTTACTCTTCCACTCCGGCTCAGCCTCCAACATCTTATCAAACATCTCATCCACAATATCCCCCTCTCCTCCATCCTTCCTACTCTTCGCCCCCGGATGCGCAGCCATCCAATTATGATAACTTGAAAACGTCCTCCCATACCCCTCCATCTCCCCCACCTTAAACCGCTTCTCCATCAACAGTTCCCCCTCTCCACTCCCCCTCCCCTCCGTCCCTGGCTCATACTCAATCCTCTGCACATCCTCCCACTCCCCCTCGGGAGGCACAACATCCCTATACAAATCCCTCAATATACTACGTCCCGGCTGTTCCCAAAAAGGACCCATAGTATTAGGCCCATAACAATACTCATCCAATACTTTAGACGCTTGAGGATAATCCACAAATATATTATCCTTATACCCCCAAAACGCCAGCGTTCCACCCCTCCTCACCTTCTTCGCTAACTGCGGCCACACCTTCGAGTAATCAAACCAATGCGCCGCCTGGCCCGCAACAACCATATCCAAGCTCCCATCCTCGATCTCCGACAAATCCTCCGCGCTGCCTTGTGAGAATGATATGTTTGGGTATTGGGCGGAGGGGGTCGAGGATCGGGCCTGTGTGACCATGGAGGATGACGGGTCGGTGCTGAGGATTTTGGTGAAGGAAGGAGAGAACTCGCGGGAGATGAGACCGTGTCCGCAGCCCAGGTCGAGGAGGAGGGATTTGGGGCCGCGGTGGTAGGAGAGGACGGTGGTGAAGACTTTGGGGGGGTAGGAGGGCCGGAAGGCTGCGTAGCCGGCTGCGCTGAAGGTTGCTTTTCTAGGGGAGGTCAGCGAGGGATAGGAGGAGGGGGGACTTGGAGAGCGTACGCAAAGGTCGTCATGTTGTAGGAGGAGAACAGTTGGATCAATTTGGTATGGAGATTAAACAGTCGTGGTGAAAGGGAATAAAGCTCGCGCTCTATTGTCTATTCCCTGCTCGTCAATGCTGTAATTAGCACCCAAAGAAAACAAAGGATAGCAAAGAAACGACAGGATGAAGCTTTTATATAAATTTTCCTCCTCAATTTCCTGACTCAAAGAGTGTCAAAGTTTTCGCCGTCTTACCAATTTCATCGTAACGGAAGAGCGAAATCGGAATATTTGCCGCGGCTCGCCGACAAGGCTGAGGTGATCATCAATTGGCTGTACTTGTACAAGTCCTAGCACATTCGTCATCTGTACTTCGAAGCTCGCAGTCCGATATTTCTAATTCTTTTCCCTCACTCTCCAAACATACATAATTGAAATTGGCTTACTTGAACAATGGTATCAGAAGCAGCCGCTCGCGCCTTCTTCTCAGCGCCCTATTTCGCGGTCGTAGGCGCATCCAGCGACCCCACGAAATTTGGGCATAAAAGTACCCCCTCCACCTCCCCTCTATCCCTCCAATACCCTTCTAACGAAGAATAGTCTTCACCTGGTACACCCACCACTCCCTCCCCGTCACGCCCATCAACCCTTCTTCGCCGCACATAAAGGCCTTCCCGCCCTGGCCCGCCCTCGACCTCACCGAATACCCCACGCTCCCCAACCTCTCTGCCCTCCCGCACCCAACCCAAACCTCAGTCTCTATAATCACGCCTCCGAAAGTTACAGTCAAGGTTTTGGAGGAGGCGAAGAAATTGGGCATTCAGAGTGTGTGGTTGCAGCCCGGGAGTTTTGATGATGCGGTCTTAGAGGTTGCGAAGAGGGATTTTAAGAATGCGGTTGGGGGATATGGGGGTGGGACGGTGGGTGGTGAGGGTTGGTGTGTTTTGGTCGATGGGGAACGGGTGGGGAGAGCGGTGGGATTGAAGTTATAGGTTGAGAGGGGCTAGATATGGGGATGGCGTTTGGGGATAGTTTGGGATTTGGAACGGGACATTATATTAGGTTAGGGATAGTAGGTCTCTGGGTTGCGGAGGAATGAACTGGGCTCATAGTTGGGCTCCGAAATCAATCTCCTGAAGTGGGCGATGCACTATAAAGGTGCTTGTGTGAAAGGCGTTGGCAGTGCTAAATTGCAGGGGGAAAGCAGTAGCGCTTCTGTGTCTCCGAGGTCTTGAAACCCCTTTCCGGAAATACAATTGTCCTCATATTACATAAAAGTTTCTTCCGCAATGGCCACACATTTTACAAACGCGATTAAAGTCTGAAGAAAGTATCACGATTCAGTACTAGGCTTTTATTTTTTCAGTATACCAGGTTTAACGTTACTGAATTCTTTCCCTCCTGGTCTTTTGGGCATTCTTTCTAAAATTCCACTAGTTCAAATTTGGGGGATTAAAAAGCTCTTTACTTTTTGACACTTCCATGTCCGCTTTGATACGGTCTGGCCTCACCATCTAAGTGTGCTAAAAGAGCTTTTCACTAGAAGATCTTCTTGTCAAAATTCGGAACTTCTTTTCCTAGCAGCTGAAAGGGTGATCTTGTATATTTGTCGGCGCGAGGCTTCCAAGTATTTTATGACCTCAACCTTCGAGATCAATATGGAGCTGAACTGTACTTCAATATTCGGGTTTAGGAGCGCTCTGGTAGTGAATATCAGTTATCGATTTTGCATGAGTCACCTTGTGCAAGCACAAGCCTAGGACGAGTTGATAGGGTATAAAAGCACCCTATTCAGTGCTATTCCACGGTACAGCGCATCTCTTCCAAAGAAGTTGTCTGAGGGATCGGAAGGAATGGAGGGGTTGAAACTGGCGTTCAAGTCAATGGACAAGTTTGATTAATTTAATTTCACAAGTGCATTAACCCTTGTGTTTACTGGTCAAGGCTATGTCAACATAGGCCTAATTAAGATGTACTACTATCATTTACCAAGCCACTATCATCCATAAATTCGTTGTCATTGGGCAATCTTTTCTTAACTACTCAAATCCTGGCTTCGAGTTGAAAGATCTGACATTTCTATTGTAGTCTCTTGAATATTCACACACAGTAAAAGTTTGTAACTTAGAATTGCGTGAAGTCTGACAATCGATTGCCTATGTTGTTGTATATTTACGTTTAAAGCTTAATTACTTGAGAAATACTTCTCACAAAAACCCTTTTTCATAGCTATAGTGAATAGAACTCTCCTCTGTTCTCTCTTTCTTTCTCCCTTCTTGTACCCTTGAAGTATTTAACTCAACGCCTTTTCACTTGAAATTCATAGAGATCTTCCTAAATGCTAGCTTGGTATTTATCGTACTCCGTCTGAAGCTACTTAAATTAGAAGTACCTTGGTATGAATTTGTCTTATCTATAATTTGTTAGATCCATCTTATGCTATAGTGTATTATAGTCTAGAAACCACAGCTCAGCTGCTCGAGTTCGCTTTCCTCTGAGATAGCAAGATTATGTCAATGAATGGTAAAATTCACGCTTCTGTCTTGAAAAATGAGCTCTGATGAACCACGCTAGCTGATAAACAGGTATAAAAGAGCTCTCCTACTACTTCAAGAAGCCCAAAATAGAAAGTCATCGGTATTTGAAATCCCACGGACAAATCATTGGAGTGCAAGAGGGACACTATTTTTTTAATCCAACTGATTTTTTCCCAGAGTATTTTAACGCTCCCTGTCTTTTGATCTAGGATTTGTTCAAGGACTCTTAGGTGAGATACCTATATCACTGTCATTCATTAATCCAATATCATTGAAGATGATTACCATTTCCTCCCTTACCTTCCAAGACAAGTCGTAAGCCTTGATTTAGTCACTCGGACTCACAGTCTACCACTGAGACGTTCCTGAAATTATACACTTGCATTGAACTAACTGCAAAATGCCAGGGAGATGACTATTACAAACTCTGCACGGGGTTTCACCAATATTACAGAAGAATCATGCATGGCTACGAGATTATTGAATACTTGTTCTTGTAAATAATGGTATAATTCATTTTTCATTTATTATGGTTATCTTCGTTTACTCATCGAGTAGTAGATAAGTGATACCGCAGTAGTTCTAAATTGTTTGGGTGCCTAAACCAACTCAGAGCCGCTTCAGACTACCACACTGGTCACTTTAATGAGCGCTTTTTTTTTTCGGAAGTCATGGAGGGACCGAGTCTGCGTTCCAAGTCGATGTGAATTCGGTGGAAGTAAACCGGATCGAACCTTTGATCCAGCAAATTTTGAAATGTGCTTAGATGAGGGATACTACTGTCATTTTTTATTACCCTCTTAATCCTTCAAGTGTTGTTGAGGACTCGAAAACTCCAAGTTCTTAGTTGTGATCTCGACAGATCGCAAGAATGTATGGAGGTACTTCCAAGAGCACGAGATTTGATGGCATACATGTAGCCTCGCATTGTCATTTCTGAGTTTGTTACAGAATAGGTCAAGTCTGGTGGCCAATATCATTAATACTTATATTGAGCTGGGTTCATGTCTCAACTTGGTGGCTTTGTGGGAGTTAGGGAGGGAAGCTAGGAAGTAGAATTAGAGGTAAATAAATGGGAATGCAATGCCTCATATGTAATCTCTCTATTTTATAAAATGAAGATCATAGACATATAAACAGAATTGGAAATTAAACGGACGGGATTGCTTGAGAACTAAGGGAATTGAGGCTAAATACGCGAACAGAGATCTACGGCAATTTATACCCCTCCTCAACTACACAGAGGCTTTTTATCCTTAATCAGACTTCATTTCTCAATATTTTGCAAAATGTCTTACTACTGTGAACATGGCAATAAAGCCTCTATCCCTATTTCAGTCTCTAATTACCACATCCGCAGCTTCAATCATCCCCAACATGACTGAAACGGCCGAATAGCAGGTCCTCGAAATCAAGATGGCAGTAGTCCAGCTAGGATCTTGAAAAGGATGGAGCGCACAGTATACATGTGAGGATAAAATCTCTTGTCAGGGTTGACGACAGAAAGAGTTTTGGAGAGCGAGGAGGGTGAAGTTGAGCAGGTGGGGGTTGGGGCTTGGAATATGATGATCATTCTTCTTCCCCTCACCCAAAGACATCTCCGAGGTGAGGAGTTCTAGTCTGGAGATTTTATCATTGTCTGAGCGAATCCAATGGGAAAGGTGAGAAGGAATGATATATTTTTACTATTTTTCTTGTAATTTGGAGTTGAGAAAGCCTGACGCCTCTCATTGCTCAGAAAGGGGGTTTGGAGGCCTCAAAGTCTGCTGAATAGGAACTGATTCGTAGTAGGATTGAAAAGTTCTCCTTCATTTTCAGACCGGCACACACCGTCACATGTGACTTTGGGACACGCTGGTTCATAAGCCATTCGATCAGATAACACTACCACATAAAACAACCAATTTAGGAAGGCGACGTTGACCAACAGTTGATACTGTTTGCCAATCTCTTGTGATCTTTCTGCAGTACCGAGCCCGTCTATATTCTAGGAGGATTTACACGCTGCAATAGGCAGGTCGGGCCTATATAGGCAATGCCGAACCCCATGCATGGAAATTCAAATGCAGATAAGATCAAGATAGATAACGGGAGCCTTGTCTTATGCTTTTTCACAAACCTTGTTACTTTCAAGAATCTCTATATGCACTGAACAAAGATCTTTATCGACATGCTTCAACGCCCGATTCCGTCGAGGATATGTTCTTGGCAACAGTGCCCCAAATGTCTAGGGGTACCTTGTTAAACATGATGGACTCGTGCTATCCCTGGAGAGTGGGTTCTATTTGAGGTGCTGAGCTTTTCCCGAGCCCTCCCGCCAGTACAGATACTTCCCTTACTTCCTTCTCCTTTTGTAATGTCTTCTTCCCTTTGAAACACCTTGTGCAGCGTTGAAGGTTGATACTACTAGGTTCATTGGCAGACTTTCTCCAATTAAGCATCTATAGATGTATAATGAAGCATCGGTAACACTTGATTTGCTCGATGAGTGGTATTGATCGGTGAAGATGGGCAACAAGGCAGCTGCAACAGAATCGATATCGTACGTTTCATAGACTCCTCATACCGGTACTCGCTAAAATCCTACAGATCAATTTCCCCTATAGGCACTTAATGTTGCACTCAATATGGGGGAAAATATGCAAGGTTTGTTGCTTACAAAAGTCTAGTTGAACTGAGTTCATCAATACCCCCAAAATCACAATCAACACGTATGCCGCGGTCCTGAAACGATACGTGGCAGCCGTCTGATGTTGATCTTCCATTTATTGTCCGCAAGTGCAAGCCGCGCTTCGTCCCGGGCGATCTTTTTCGCTACCTTCCCCAAGAAGTCTCTCTTACCTACTTTTCTTGGCCCAGAAAACTGGAAATCATCCCTCGTGCGGGATATGTCTCCATACGCGCTCAGAATATCTGGGGAGGAGTTGTTAATTGACGTTCGCCACTTCAGTTTACTCTGCCTGACCTTCCTATTCTTTAAGAAAATCGTAGGCCAAAGAGATAGCGCTTCATAATTCTGCGCCACCCCAGCCTCTTGTTCAAAACGTTGTGACAGGACCAAAGTACGAGAACCCTGCAGGCGAAGAACCTCTATCATTCTCCTTATGAATTGTATCATTTCTCTCCTATGATGATAATAAAGAGCTGTAATGTCAATGATAGCGGTATCTCGACGGGGATCCTATCTGACCTTCCTTATCGTCGAAGAAGTTGCAGATCATGGTGTAGCACCTGACAATCTTGCTCGACTCAAGGGCCAACCATGGATTCCATGAACAGGATTACGCTCTTCCCTGGAAGGCAGCTCCCTTCTATCCTTAGACACATAGATCTTGTCTGTTGGTAAGGTGTGCCCTCCTACGATCGAGTGAATTACGACGGAATCCGAACAAAATTTCTACCAGGGCTGGATCCTACCCCAATACCCACAGCTTTATATAAACATCCACTGCACCATAGCTTTTCCAGTTCCCTACCCGCAGCCTATAAACTGCCTTTCACTTCTATCAACCCACCAAGAATGAAGCAACGCAAGTAGAGGTGAATGCGTGTGGCAGGACTTACCAGATGGTTCAAATGATAATACTCCTTGCTCATCAATCTCTTCAATCATGGCTGTCGAAAAGACTGCTATTGAAAAACTTGAAGAGCGACCTGAGTCTATCAAAACAATCAAGCTACCTGAGCACTATGTAAGATATGAGCTATTAAGGCAATTAATCCGTAAGATCACCGAATCACATATCGCAAGAGAATACTTACATGTTATAGATGTGTTCTTCACTGTCTACCGAAAGATGTTCACTGCAATTTTTCTTGTCAACGCCACTGCGTTCATCGTTTTTGTCGCCAAATCTCACGGATCTCCGACGCTTTCCAATATCAAAGACGCAACGTCGGCCAATCTTCTTGTAGCAATAATGATGCGCCAAGAGAATGTCGTCAACTTCCTCTTCGAAGTGGCCACCTGTGTTCCTCTATCAACATCTTTCTTTATCCGTCGAAGACTTGCCCAAGTATACCACTATGGTGGCATCCATTCCGGCTGTGGCGTTGCTGCAGTAGTATGGTTCATACTCTACACAGTCATGACAACTCGCAACTTTATTAACACCCCTACGAACGGCCTCCCCGTCGCGAATGTAGTGACCTGCTATGTTCTCGTCATCATGTTTCTCTTCATCCTCGTAGGCGCCCATCCCAACTTCCGTCGACGTTTCCACGATTACTTTGAAGTGGTCCATCGCTTTGCAGGCTGGACATGCTTTGCTACTCTCTGGATACAAGTCTTCATCGGCGGCGTCGAAGACGGCCGACAGCAACACATGAATGTGGGCTTAATTCTAGTCCGCAATCCCGCCTTCTGGTTCCTATCCCTTTCAACTTTCTTCCTAATTCTTTCCTGGGGCCGTCTCCGCCTACGCGACGTCCACGCTGAGCAACTCTCAAATCATGCCATCCGGCTTCATTTCAACTACAAAGACATGAAACCTTACTACGGACTTAAAGTCTCAAAACGGCCACTCCTAGAATGGCACGCTTTTGCTACGATCCCTGGGCGCGATGGAAAGGGGTTTTCATTCGTGGTTTCCAAAGCCGGTGATTGGACTAGCACAGCCATCCATTCACCCCCGACCAAACTCTGGACTCGCGGTTTTCCCGTTCACGGCCCACTCTACGGCGCTCGACTCTTCCGAAAAGTAATCGTCGTCGCCACAGGCTCTGGGATCGGACCCTGCTTATCCCTTTTCATAGACAACAAAATCCCCCGGAGAATCTTATGGTCAACTCGAGACCCTGAAACTACCTACGGACCTGAAATTGTCAGTACTGTCAGAATGGCGGATCCGGATGCGGTGATTTGGAATACGAGTGAAAAGGGGTATCCCGATATTTTGCTGGAGACGTATAAGTTGTATGTAGAGTTTGGGGCGGAGGCGGTTTACTGTATTAGTAATCCGAAGGTGGCGAGGAAGGTGGTGTTTGGATTAGAGAGTAGGGGAATTGCGGCTTATTCGCCGATTTTTGATTCCTAAAGTTATGAGCTGTGAGATTTGGATGTGCTAGGATTCTTGTTGAATGTGTGTATGTAATTGTATGCATACTGGCGTACACTACAAGAAGCACTGTCTTGGGGTCTGCAAAATCAAATTTTGACATACTCGATCCAGCTATTTGTCTATTACAATACCTCCTTCTAAAGTTTGAAATGTCTCCAAAGCTTTATTTTTGTGCTTCTTCATGTCTAAAGTATATATGAAATCCCACCTGGAAGCCAGCCCCTCATGGAGTTTCTCGGGATCTAGATCAATTCCAGGACCTCTTCCACAAAGTATTCGACCTATTATTTTACTGGATTCCACAATCCTCCGTGTTCTTGGCCGGCGCACCATATCATATGCCTTGAAGGTAACGTTTATCTGATGAGGTTCTTTGACTACCTAGAGAAGTGTCTCTAGATCATTACATCTTCGAGAGCTGCTTCGGTGCCAACTCCTTGCCATGGAGTAATTGAATGTGCAGCATAACTAATGATGCAAACATGTCCCCTGGTGTAGGTTGAAGCATCTTGACTATGCTCTTACTGAGAGTAAGCTCGCAGCTCTGAATTCCCTCCTAAAACTTAGCATCATATCAGCCACTGAGCGAGTAGAGAAGAGGCAAGACATACCTCAACG
>Ga0182030_10006172_pt1 | contig 25332 bp, 21 predicted proteins | sample 812S3MmetaG_FD_121299 | JGI IMG/M metagenome (GOLD analysis project Ga0182030, IMG submission 121299) | Permafrost microbial communities from Stordalen Mire, Sweden - 812S3M metaG (Illumina Assembly) | ecosystem: Environmental > Terrestrial > Soil > Wetlands > Permafrost | place: Sweden...
AGGGCTTTCATCCCTCTCTAGATAGTCTTTAAGTTCTTCAATATATTATATTCTACTATAGCTTATTCAACTATAGACCTATCGACTAAGGGGCTTCGGCTATATCACCTGACCAGCCCCCCTATCCAACTACATTGCTGATTGACCTTCGCAAAGATGCCGTGACCAGCCCAAAAGCAAGGTGAAAACACCCAAAACCTAAGCTGCTACTTTAATTCTTCTTATACAATCTCAAAATCATGCTTAAAACTCGAATTCTTTTGATTTGTTAGTCTAGTTTTCTTCGTCTTTGTTAGAAGACTCTCGTTACTTCTGGATTTTGAATAACTAGTAAACATAAAATGCATACCGAATTCCAAGAACCGTCTCGCCAAGCCCAGGGATTACGCCCACCTTATGAAAATTTTACTTTAAAATTGCCGGCAGGATCCTTAGCTTCCTCCACCCCTATCATTTCAACCATCGAGCCAACGCTACCACCTCCATAGTTTCCCAACCCGCCATTCTCTTTTCAACACTATATAAGTCAGAATACACTTTGTAGTCCTCATAATTGAAATTTGCCATCATTCGAAGTCTGTTATTATCTTTATTAGCATTGTGCTCAAGGAAGTAGGTCTAAAAGGTGACCTATTGAGCGTGCAGTGGCCTTGTACAAATTTTGACGATGACCTCTATGAATATTGGGAATGTTTCGAGGCGAAATCTCGTGTACATAGTACGCGCTGTGTAGGCCCTCGCTATTCCAGATTTAAAATCGCACCTTCTTCAATTACCTATTCTCAATAGTATCAATCATCAAAAAGCCTTCAACATCAAATTTTCATCCTCTTTTTGAGGCTCTTGTGATCTCCTTTGACCAAATTTCTGTTGTCTTTCGTTATTTTGAAAGGAGAGGCGATCAGGACAAACTATGTCTACTTTCTTCTAGCTGTCACCATACAACTATTCTGGCCCAAAGAGATGAAATTGGAAACAAATCACTGCAAGGTTTGATTCTTTAGCATCAAAGCTTCATTCAAGCTACAAGGGAAAGGATAGATGCTCAGGAATGTCCAGTGCTCACAACTAAATCCCCTTGTCCAACAATCTTTGGTTGCCCATCCCTCGCCAAGGAATAATGCATGAGTCGTCCATGATTTTTTCAACATCCGCATCTCGCTTCCCCCCCCCCAACCAAGCCAAAAAGTACTCCGTCCAGCTACTACTGGATCTCCAGCCTTCCCTCCTCCACTCTTAGCTTACTCGCTCATTCCCGAAGGTTCGAACGAACGACGTCGTGGCAGAATGAGAAAATCTTGGGACCATGCTAAACGATATCTTAGATCATAACAACTTCTCAAAGTGCCTTACTGCTCTCTAGCTTATTGCACTCAACTCCCGGGTCACTCTCTTGTATCTTATGATGTTTTGATTCTGAGACAGCCCTCTCGATTTGAGACGTTCCAGGGTTTGTCTGACCGCCAACCCATTACCCAATAATTAGAACTAATGTGTACATGAGAGGGTGCTCCACCGAAGATCCCCTGCAGAATTCAATAATGGTCATTAATTCATACATTAATACAACACAGTGGCTATCAAAGCTATACCCAGAACCCATATTCTCCTTCCCACTTTCCTGTTGTACGAAGAATCTCCTGTAAACAAAGTCCCATTATACCCCGTCGGCGAGTTGGTGAACTGTAAATACGAGTCACTCGTCGTCGTTGTCGTGGGATATCCCCCCACAGAAAGCACAATACCTCCAATCCCCTTCGTTGGCACCACAGACTCGGTAATCGTATGCAAGCCAGAAACCGACAGTTGACTAACAGGGATAGTCTTTCCCCCGACCACGACACTAGAACCTCCAGCCAACAAGCTGATCACGGAGGTTGCGTCCGAAGCATCAGTAATAGTAATACCCGAACCTCCTGGGACAAGAGTCTGTATCCCAACAACATAGTCCAGCTTCGATGTAGGCGCCTCAGTAACTGTGTGCAAACCGGAAATTGATAATTGACCAATAGCGATTGTCTTCCCTCCAACTACAACACTCGATCCGCCAGGTTCTAAACTCACAACAGAAGCTGCGCCCGACGTATCTGTGATTGTGATACCCGACGCTCCAGGCGTCAGCGTCTGGCTTCCAATAACGTAATCGAGTACCTGCGTAGCAGCTGCAGTTGCTTGTGTAACGGTAGATAACCCAGAAACTTGGTTCGGAGCTTTCGTGCTTCCCCCAATAACGACGCTTGATCCCCCAGCTTCTAAACTTACCACCGAGCTAGCGCCTGAGGAATCTGTGATTGTGATTCCTGGGGCTCCAGGTGTGAGAGTCTGGCCACCGATCACGTAAGCTAGTGATGCGGCTGCAGTGACCGTGGATAGACCAGCAATTTGTGTCAGAGCTTGACCGGGGGCTATGGTGCTGCTTCCTATGACGATACTGGAACCGTCTGCCTGAAGAGATATGGGAGTGCCGGAGACGAGGACTGAGGAGCTGCCTGCGGTTACTGTTTGTGATCCGATTATAACGAAGGGAGTCGTGGTAGTTAGTAAGTTTGTAGCTGCGGGAGCAGGATCGTTGTTCGCGACAGTTGTGGATTGAGTTGTAGGGTCAGTTGCAGGAGGATCGTTGCTCGCAATGGTTGTAGACTGGTTTACTGGGTCAGGGGAAGGAGGATCTGCAACAGTCGTGGGTTGCGTTTTGGGATCTGGAGATGGAGAGTTCACAACAGGTGCCGGTTGTGTCGTAGGGTCAGCTGGGGGCGGATTGTTTGCAATGACTGTGCTTTGAGTCGTGGGACTCGGAGCGGCGGCTTGCGAGGCAGTTGTCGGTGTTACTGTTGCAGGAGCAGGTATGGATTGCGGGACGGCGCTGAATGTTGTCGGCGAAGCCACGGGTTGAGCAGACTTTGAGGTGGTAGTAACAGGTAAAAGTCCATTATCGACTGACAACGCGTATGGAGGATCGAAGAAGCCCTCGATTCCTCTAACACAGCTTGCCCAAGAAGGCTCTATCGTGAAAACTTCTCGGGGTGCAGATAGCGTTGGCGAGCAAGGATTATAGGATACGGTATATTGCATCAAAGATCCGGGATCGATGGTTCCATAGCTTGAGCTGAAGGCTGCTGCATCGGAGAAACTGTCATTTTGGTACGGTCCGTCGACCGGCTGCAGAAAGGAGGTTGTTGTGAAGTCACATGTTGACCTGGTGGGCTAGAATTCAGCAAAGATATTCGATATAGCCTGTAGTCCTGATTAGGCTCCTTGTTAGGAATATACTTACAGCACCTTGTTTCCCCACGTAGCTAAAATGAAGGCTGAATCTACACGTGGAGGGCGAGTAGTATATTGTTCAATATTCCATCTCCATCCTGTTGCACTAAACATTATTTATGTTAGAGATTTCTTAGACAAGAGGGGCTCCCCGCTAAAGTGCATACGTAGACAATTCGTTTTCGAGGAAGGCGATAGTTGTTGCGGGTAACGCTGACCCGGTCCCGCAAAGGTTTCCCGTGTACAGAGTTGAGAATGCGACATAGACCGACGGTGATATGCTATTTCTATGGTCAATAATCTTTCTAGAAAGACCCAACAGACTAGCAGACGTACAATGTAAAATTATTCGCATCAACCTCTTTGGTCATTATTTGTTGGCCATCGCTCGCCGTTGGCCACCAGTCTGTCAATGTTAGCGCCTGACGCTAGAGATCTAGCCTTTTGACAGCAGAAAACAGGCTTGGCGAAAGGGAAGTGGGGAATGCGATGACTTGGGCAGAGCTTGACTTGTGGTAACCGTTCGATACTTACAAACTTGAACATTCCCTCCATAAATAGTACAGTCACTACAACTGCTGGTTAAGGACGGTTGTGCCGTTGTTGTATTAGAATAAATCGCAGCACCATTGGTCAATGTTGCTAACGCTGAAAAGAGAGTAAAGTAAGAAGCCAACATGCTATGATCGTACATGCGACGTAGTCCACTTCAACAACCACGAAAGACTTTCACGATTTTTCGAGAAAATAAGAATCAATTCTAAATACCAGCAAGCTATAACGACTCCATGATATAATGCACGTCACATTAAAGCGGATAATGCTTATGCACACAGGTGGAGATTAGTGAAAAACGTGCCACAGGTACCGCAGCAGGCGAATAGGCCTAAGTACGCTGAGCTCACGCCGATAGGGTTAGAACACGATGATCTGCAAGAAATGCATGTTTAAAAACGCCTGAAAAAGGAAGTCCCACACGCGGAAAAGTGAGATCGTTCCCGAAAAAGACTGCTCAGCCTAGTGGAGCCTAGCTAGCGAAAGTGATGGTGAGATTCAGATTCACTGTGGAAGCACACGATCCAATTATTGAACCAATTTCAAACCTATTGAAAAGCAACGCGCCATTTTGGGTACCCGAACAGCGTATCATCGATGCGGTTGGGCATGTTCTAGCCACTAAACCGAGAATAGATGTTCTTGATGACACACTACCGGGCGCAGGGCTGCGAAGCGGGTAGGCTGCGCCCCCATGTGTCTTTAATAGGTGGTACCTGCAGTGGATCAGGTGGGACCACCCGTCCTTGCTGAAACAGTATACCGACCAGTAGAGTGTGTCTCGTCAGTCTTCGACAATATATATTCATATCTCTAACAATGGTATAAATTAGAATGACACGAGAAGTTGCAAGGGAAATAATATTCATTTATCGGAAACCAAGGAACTTTGGACTGGATTCAACAACTCCTTCGCTGCTGGTGAATTTGAAGCTCTGTGTATCCGTCATTGCCTGTATAGGGCTGGTGTTGTGGTGGCGGGAAACGCAATCGGATCTGGGGGCGGCTGATCCATTTTCACTGTGCACTATCGAAAGATATCCCTGATTAGAGTTAAAGTGAGCCCCTGTCCTGTCTATTAGCCCCAAGAATTGGCGTAGGGCGACCATTTTTGTAGTCATCAAATATTCCTCCCCCAAACCACCATCGATTCAGCCTTTTCCATTCTTCTTCGTCTTGTTCTTCATGTCCTTCAGCGTAAAACTCTCTGAGGAGCGAGGTCACGGGTCTCTAGCCGGGTTGTTGTCTTCTCAAGAGTGGATACATGTGTGTGATTCTCATAGAGCACCTCTACCCCGCAGCACGGAACACTATTACAACGGCTGCCACTTCGAGTGGGCGGGGAAAGTGACACAAAACACCCGCCCTATCATTTCATTCCGTGTTTTCTCTGAGCACATGAGGGCCCGTTTAAACCTCTGCCTTACTTGGTTTTCGTTCTTTTGAACCCTGCGAGTCTGTCCTCGACATCACTCGAAACCCTTCTCTTCCTACTCCGATCTGATACGCTATCCAGCAAATCATCAAAATCGACAAACTCTGTATACGGAGTATTGGTCTCCAGTATCTCAGGAGTGATCACATCGCTACCTCCATAGACCCGTGGTGTGTCGGCCCATGGTGAACCGCACGCATATCCAGTATGGTGCAAAAGGAGTGTACGCTCTCGGTGGCAGTCGGGAGACGAGGATGTCATTGGTGTTACCAACGCGTCGTCCATAGGGGTCATTTCTTGAGAGGCCATAAGTTCTTCCATTGGAGTTGAATTACCAATGTTGTTGGTGTCGCGATATGCTTTCTCAATTTCTGCGATATCTGTCGTCTCCTGTGTTAGTGATGGATATGTGTTTTGGTGGTGAACGAGGCAATCGTTGCATACTGGTCTTGCTGGCGGCTGGCTTATTTGCTGCGCACATTGTGGAAGTCTTGGTCGCTCATCACCAGAGTACCTCTCCTGAATATCATCGAAGACATCACTGATCGGAGTAAAAAATGTGTATCGCGGGCCCGGTGTATCTTTCTCGCACTCGTTTCGGCCCCATAACTGGCCATAGAGAACGTTTGTATCGTCATCAACTACTCCTGCCCCGGAATCGCCACTAATACCAATACCTGATTTTGTCCATCCATCCTCATTATCATAAGGGTATGGTTCTTCAATATACCATTCCCTGGTGATCGTCCCAGTCTCGTTCATTCTGCCATCCACTACCATAGGGCCCAGGCAAACTTGGCCATGATTAAACCCACTAGTTCTCCCAGTAGAATGAACACTCTTACCACCGGGCACTTCGCCAAATGAAATGATAGGTTCGTTATGGCCATCGCCGAGACCGGCTGGCGTACGTGTGATGTTCACATACTCTCCCTTTGACGAGCATAAAGCCCAATCTACCACGATCTTTTGGGGTGGCAACCCCACCATGTCCCAGTACGAATTATTGGAGAGACGAATTGTTTTTGAATCCATTCCCGACGTCGATACCACTTCACCCAGTGAAAAATCTAGCTTCGAGTTTGTCATAAAATTGTGCCCAGCACTGGCGCAAGTAGTTCGATCGTCTGGGGAAGGATGTTCCATAGTAAGTACTATGCCACCATGATCTTGAGACCTTAATGCTTTCTCAATAGGATGAAAATTAATCAGCCAGTATGGGGTCTCTCCGATAACAACGCATGGACCAAGTGTTGAGGTACTGTGGTCGTCACCATGGCCAATGGCAACACCCACAGAATCCCCCATGGTCGGAGACAGGTAATAGTATGGGTTCTTTGGATCGCAGATATCGTCCAAATTTACATTTGCTCTGCAGATTGTGCCAGACCGGAACGAAAAGATTGTGTTGGTCTGGAGTTGAGATGGAAGTATACTCCGAACCTCATGTTGAATAATCGATTGCTGCTTTTCTGAGGGTTTGAATTCCGTCATAATGTCAATGATTCTTGTTGCTGGTTCTCTTCCCCTCCGCAACGCAATTGTGTAGCCTGGTCCGTACCAAATCGGTAGAAACTCAACCAGAAACGGGATAATGGCATGCTCCCAGTATAGCAGAAAGTCGATAGTGTCGGTGGCCCTAGATTCACTTTTCTGATCTGTCTGGTCCAAAATCCTTTGTCGTATCTGTTTTACATCCTTCAGCACGACCTCTTTCTTTTCCTTAATACGAGCGGCAAGTTCGGGTGAGTTCCCATTTTCTGCTTCCGGACTTGAGACTGAACTAATCGTAGACGCGTCTATTCCAGCTGACGCCTCAGAGAATGGAGAGCCATCTCTCATCTCCAGCAGTGCATTCATAGCTATCTCTGAGGGATGGAGTTGGAATATTTTCATAGGATCAACACCCATGTCTTCAAACACTTGCAGCTTCTGCTCAAAAGTTCCCAGAGGATCAATACGAGTACTACCTATAAAGCACATGAGCCATATTATAATTATAGAAGGATAGATATATGCTTACTATCTTGATCCATAACCCAGATAATACCACTTGCAGCTATCGGTTTTGAAGAGCTCTCCACAATTGAAGTAACATTCCGATATACCAGTTTTTCACTCTTACCAACGATCCGCCAGTCAGTGTGATTTTTCTCAGTGTTATATGTAGGACAATGATCGCATCGCCAGTGTCGACAACCATGTCCTGTACATACATCCTCCCACGCTTCGGTCTCCTTAGCTGAATGGGGATCAGGAAGTACAAAGGGTCCTTCTCCACAATCACAGCACTCCCAAGTGTAAATTTTGTCGTCATTGCCACGGAGAAACTCTGCTTTCAACTTATCCAGTAGGTTTCTGGACACCGTCCCCTCACATTCGATCCCATTGTCCTTCTCGATTTTACATTTATGACATCTTATGTGATGACAAGCACACGTATCCGTGGTACCATCAATATCGTAAATGTCATTTGTCTCAGGGCGATACTCTAGCTGGAAAGCTTCGTCTTTGCATTCGCAGCAGAACCAATGATACCGAGACTTGCTGGCTAAAGGAGAAGTATCTTCTATTGAAGATGTTGTAGTTATTCCCATCTTGCAGAATGTTGGAAAGATAATCGTTTTTGTAGTTCATCTCAGTAACCTGACGGCGAAGACATTAGGATGCCAATTGGGATTTCGGGCAGTCGTGGAAGGTGGTGCTGGCATGCATAGTTAGCGGGGAAAATCGAAGACCATTGGACAACGCAGGCGCCACACGTTGCGATGCTGACATATTTTGCGAACTGGTGTGCGAACCGCTTAGCTCAAGAGATTGTTCTTGGGTGTGAAAGCTTAGGGCAACATGCCCATTAGATACTCCTCGAAACAGACTGCGGGTATGTTCATGTATTTTGAGCACTAAACACCAAACATATCACCATCCTCTCGATCTCAAAGTCGATATCACTCAGAAAGTTCTGGAGATGGACTTCCCAGCAAAAGGGTCTTTGAGACTCGGCCCGGAGCCAGTGATCCGCAGTGTGGAGTTCTACCTACTATAACGGTGCTAAGCAGAACTCAGGATGTGAAATTCTCATAGAAAAGGTACACGCGAGATATTGATTCTAATCCAATATTGCTGCGTAAGTTACACGTTTGATTGGTAGTTTTGAGACTAGCAGACTGTTTGACGTGCGACTTGGAAGGGAACTTTCATCGTTGATAAAGCCATGACCTAGGAAATTAATGAGAATGTGCTTGGGGGAAGAATGAGGGGGCATTTCTCGAATCACTCAAAGACAGTTAGGGCAAATTCGAGACACTTCCTCAGACAAACATAACCAGAACTTAGACCGATATCGCACTAAGAAATCTCTATGGTATACACATCTCCCTCACCCCTCCTCGCTTACATGCAAGCACCTCCATCAATTCCAATGACCTTCCCGTTAATCCACTCGCCATCTTGGCTGGCAAGGAAGCATACTGTCCGTGCAACATCGATTGGGAGACCGACGCGGTGGAGAGGAGACCATGTCTTGGCGTACTATTTTCGTGTTAGCTTGTAGAGAAATATGAGGAGGTGGGGAAAATACTTCGTCAACACCCTCGTCGCTTAATTTGTCTCCGCCAGGAATGTATTCTCTGCAGACGGCGTGATACATATCGGTTTTGATTCCGCCGGGTGCGATGCAGTTTACGGTGATCTTCTTGTCGCCGAAATCTAGGTGCTGGTTAGTATGAAACTGGGAATGGTTGGATAGGGATCGTACCAATGGCCATGCAGCGGACAAAAGTCTCAATTGCGCCCTTGCTACCGGAGTAGACTGTAAATTGTCAGCAATCTGCAAAAGCCAGTGAGATAGTGCAGTGTACCAGAGTGCATTGGGACACCCTTTGCCTGTCCCGTGATACTGCCCATCATGATCAATCTTCCACCAACACTCAAATGCTTGTACGCTTCTCTCGCAACAAAGAACTGGCCTCTGGTATTAATGTTCATGACACGGTCATATTCCTCCTCAGTAACATCCTTAACATGTCCGAAGGTCACAACTCCTGAGTTCGAGCACACAATGTTGATCTCCCCAAAGTGTGCAACAGCTTGGGCGAAAAGACCGATGATGTCCTTAACGACTGAGACATTCGCTTGGATCGCAATGGCGTCGCTGCCGTTGCGCTTGATCTCGGAGACCACGGCGTCGGCCGCTTCGGAGGAGTTGGCGTAGTTGACGACAATCTTTGCGCCGCGACGTCCAAGCTCGAGGGCCATTTCCTTGCCAATTCCTCGTCCTATCGTAAAAGTCAGGTCAGTAAATTGGCTCGTTGAAATTGATTGTTGGGAAGTGTAATCCATACCTGACCCAGTAACAAGAGCTACCTTGCCCTTTAAGCTGGCGCTCCCAATACCGAGAGGACCTGGGATGGGTGGACCGCTGTAGGTTGGTGCTGGTGCAAAAGCTTCTGCTTCAACATGTCCGTTGCCATTGGCTCCATTTGTGTAGCCATTGCCATTGGTGGCTCCAGCTTGCCCATTTGTTGGGACATCGACATAGCCATTGCCGTTTGTGAATCCGTTTGTAGCCATTATAATTTTATGGTTGATGATAGCTTTGAGTGAGAAATAGTGAGGGTAATGTTCAAGAGAGACTTGCTCGAGATTGTGATGAAGATATCAATTTACCTTTGCGAGACCGTTGCTTTTATGGCAAGCAAATGCATGTTCGGACATCCGCGTCCATCTCGACTTTAAACGCGAAGGCCGAGATACTATCTTCGCTATTACAAAATATCTAATTTGGCAAACAGTGGATGCAACATGTTGACGTCCGGTGCTGTTGCTCACTCGCAAGGCATTAACTCGAAGTGGCTTGGGATGCGATGAAACGATCTCCTCTCGGGCAAACTTGGGGAAGCGAAAACATAGTTATTTTGAGCTTTGAGGCTCTTTCGCACGCGTTTCGTTTCAGGCGCGCTCCTATTGCTCGCATGGACTGTCCTTTGCGAGAAGTGTTGTCGCAGGGTGTGGTGTTCGACCCCACCGGACGTCCGGTATTGTGGATGTTTCGGAGGTCAATGGGCTGTCGCACAGACTTTGCCCGAAGATCACCAAATTGGCGACCCTACCGTTGGCCCTGTAAATGAAAAGTAATTGGTATATCTATACTATAAGGTTCCCCAATAATAGATTCTCTCGGCATTCGGTCTTAGAAATTTCTTTCGAGGTCCAAAGCTCGCATTGCTTCAGATTCTGGAGACATTCACAGTAGATGGCCAGAAATAGACCAGAGGATCAGCTAGATTGAACATGAACTCTTCATGCGAATGATTCGAAATCAATCTCTCACAATCCAGACGTAATGGTATGATCCGATATATATTTGAGAGGTAGGACTTGATGTCTTGTTTCTCTAAGCTCCACAAATTTGTTGTAATACCTTTTCTTCAATTAATCTATTCATAATGCGTTTAAATCTCATTTATTTCCTTGCCGTAGTGGCAGTTGAGGCATTTGCTCAAGCAGCGCCGGCAAATGTCTTTTTAGACAGTACGTATTTGAGAGCTGAGAAGACTTAGATTTCTGGTTACCGGATAGTGGCTAACACCAGGTGTAATCAGCTCTAGCAGCTGCTGGATGGCAAGATAAAGGTGGAGCAGGGGCCAAAAGTGCCGCAGGAGGTGCTACAGCCAAAGGAGCTAAGAGTACAGCGGCAGCTGCAACATCAAAAGCAGTTCCGTCGTCAACTGGGACACCTAAAGCTGGGGCTGGGGCCGGCAAGGTCATCACAATTGTTGTGGGATCAACAAACAGAAACAAATCTCTCGCGTTCACACCCAACGATGTCAAGGCTGCGCCGGGGGACATTGTGCAATTCCAATTCTCGATGATGAATCACACTGTGACTCAATCTACTTTTGATGCGCCTTGCGAACCAGTTCAAGCATCTGACCCAACTGCTGCCGGGATCCATTCGGTAAGTCTGATATCTGTTCCTTGCTATGTCTACTGATCACTTGATTTGTAGGGGTTCGTCCCAGTATCGGGGAATGAAGCAACTGTCAATACTTTTGACGTGCCCATTAACAACACACAGCCCATGTTTATATACTGTGCTCAAGGACCCCATTGTCAACTTGGAATGGTTATGACAATCAACGCGTAAGTTTTCAACGGTGCATTTTGGAAGTGAAGGCTGATGGTCCTAGAAATACAAACCAAACCTTTGCGGCGTATAAATCAAAAGCTGCAGCAGCGAAAGCTAATGTGCCAGCGGCGTTGATGAAGGGAGGAGTAATGGGAAGTATACCAGCAGCAAATGCAGTACCGCCCCCAGTATGAGGGTGGTGAATGTTTAGGAGTCGGCGGATAATTCTTGTATATAGGGATTGGGGTTTCGGAAGTGGTGCTGGAAACTGCTGTGAATGCCATGAAATATTTTTTGAACTTACATGTATACTCACGTTATTATAGAAATCTGTTACCAAAGAAGTTGCCCAAATAAATGTTAGGGTTGCAATTTGCTGTTCATTTAGGCAATGCTAGCATAAGCTATGGACGAGAGGACCGGAGTTCATCCATCTTCCCAACCACAAGATTCTGAGGACCCGACATGCAAACTAGGGACGTTTGTTCTTTGGGAATTTTGTAAAAGTGTTGTACACTCGGTGTTTGAGGGGCACACGAAAGCCGGTCGTTGTAACGCCTTATCGTACAATGATTTTTGGGTCAAAGATGACGGGTGAAGGACGAGCTAGCGTGGAGGCAGTCTAGTGAATCCGTGATGCCATGGTAGTTACATAATTCTGACCCTACCAAAACTATTAGTACGAGTTCCTGAAAAATCTCGCCATGTCATATATTACCTCCAAAGATCCGTTTGCATCATCACTTTCCTCCCTTTGGCTCCTGCTTGCCAGCATTGGACTGCTGCTGGTCAACAGCCCTAAAGCCCTCGATGATTGCCTTAGCCTCCTGAACATCGTCGTCATTCGAAAGCTTCAGTCCATAGGAGTCCATCATGTTCTTCATGCCAGAGTATCCGCCCTCCTTGAGAATCTGATTGTCGGATTTGTCCTTCGGCTGCGTTTCGGGCTTGGTATTCTTGTTGGATGACATTTTGTCGGTGAAGTGTGGAAAGTATTGGTGGTTCTGGTTTCGTGAGGATTGGGTTGGATTTTGGGTGAGATTAGGGAGGAGGTGTTGAGGAGGAGGGGATATAGAAAAGAAAGTGATGGCAAACGAAAGTCATGAAATTTCGCGTTTGCAAGAGACGCGCGCGTCGCGTCTGGCCAACTACTTCCACTTCATGCCGGAACCCTCCCACTAGATATTTCTGACAGTACGACCCAAGAGCTCCTGGACGCAAGTAGCGCCCGAAAATATGATCATCTTCTCGAAGCGCGTTTCGTTACTAAAAAAAAAATATGCAAGAACGATGCATAAATCGAACCTTCATCTTCATTCACACTATTTGGAGGAATGCTGAGACGCCAATAGTGCCGATATCATAATTCTCAAACATATATTCTCTATCGATAGAACTACATATCACATTAAGAAAATTCTTTCCCAACAGAATCATCTCCCCGAGCGAGCTAAAAGCATACGCAGCGGCCCTGCCTGTCTCCTTTCCCGCCTTCTCTGCCGCCTGCCCCCAAGCAAACCAAGTCCTCCTTCTCGGTCACTTCTCAGACCACCGAGTAAGCCTCCTCTCTTATCTCCATTATAATCCCGTTGTGAGTTTGCTTGATGTTGGGAACCATCGTATCGTTGGGCTTCGGTGTAGTAGTACTGAGGTCCTGGTTGCCGCCCCTGTTGCGCCGAGCGAAATTGCTGAGGATGGAATTCGCGAGGTTGAAAGTTTGAATAAGGCTCATTGCGGGTCGCTGGAATGGCGTCTTCATAGAATGAAGGGGCGTTGGCAAAAGAACGCTGATTGTTGGTGGTTCCAGTTGCAACGTAGTCATTGTCGTTGACGGGACCGTTGCGACTGTAGGATGTGTCATACTCTCTGTTCTCAGATGAAGAAGTGGCGTAACTCTTTTCGTTCTGTCTATTTCTTTCGTTGACATCGTAGGATGCGTTGTATGGCTGGTTTTCTTGGGTGTATGGGGAAGAGCTAGTGTTCTTATTCGAAGTGGACTGCGAATACATATTCTGCAATCGGTTAAATAGACGTGCCATCTTGAATGAATGTTCTCGGAATTGTAGATGTGTGAAGGAAGTATATGCAGATGTATAGAGTCGATGTCTGAGTGTTCTGAGAGTTGACTGAGAAGAAAGTGATAGGTTGAGGATATGGTTGAAGAAGTTGTGATTTTCACGAAACATAAAGATCATACTTATACACTTTTCGTCGAGAACCGTTCCGCGTCATTAATCTCCATTTCAAGCTCCGCCATGCTTGCTGCATTCGCAACTCGCAATTATGCTCGATCATGGACGCTACTCAGCCCCGCGCGGTGGTATCCCAATTGGGTAAGTGGGGTGGAAACATGGCTGCTTTTATCCGGAGCACCCGACGAGCAAGGGCGGCGTCCTGCGATTACATTTTTCGTGTCTGGTCTAAGATTTGTCTTGCTACACCGAATTCTCTTAGCTCGTTGGTGGGACGCAATGTTGAAATCTTGGGCTGCTAGGCCTTTGATCCCGTTGAAAATGGAATGGTTTTGCAAAAAAAAGATTCCCTGCGGGGATCACTCGAGGGGCTTGTGCCTTACACATCCTCTAGACTTGACAGCTGCTGTCTTTGATCTGCTCCATAACACCTGTTGTGATCATTTGTTCTTGCGTTCTACTCCAATTGTTGTTTATTTCCCTAGAAAATCTATCTGTAAGCTATGCACATACAAGATCACATGACCCTGTAGTGAAATGCTTGCTTTCAAGTGGTCCAGCATGTCATTCTCCCACCATGATATGCTTGGAAGTCATTCGATCACGAATGCCGGAGCCAACCTAGCATCGAGGTCTTGAGGAACGATCTATCATATGGTTATATTATGCCGCTCTAGTCACCTCCGCCATAGCACAGACTTTTGTCTTTCCCGAGTGAGATCACAGGGGCTAATGACACGCAGAGAAAAATCAACTTCGGATCAAGAAAAGTATATGATTAGCTATTAGTAAGTATCTAGGTCTCTGATGTTAATCTATATTACACACCGCATGCTCTATTCAATACTTAGAACAAAAGAATCTTACCGCAGGTACCAAGATTATGCCAAAATGTCCACGAGATCATATCTTCAGAGAATTATTGTCATTCAAAAACCACGTACTTGATCTTAGAGCTCCAATCATTGTCAAAGTCAGTTCAGACAGTTACCAGTGAGAAGTCACATTCCACCAACCCCGCAATTTATTAACAAAACTATGCTAAATCTCCAGAACTTTGTTTCCGATGCATGCGATTTGTATCCCGAACGTTCAATTCTCAGCTGGGATTCAATGCCGTGCATCGGTGCGGGCTTCTACATTAATTCTTCTGTCTGCTCCCGGATACGAGGCACCATGAGATCAATCAAGGCCCGTGTGACACAAAGACTTGAAATCCACTTCACGATCTTTTGTATCAGATGATTTTTTTTTTGTATAAAACTCCGTAATCTTAAGTGAGACTTCCATAATGGTCCTCAGCATTCTTCAAGGAACTCAGCTGATCTACGTTCACCTCTACCTTTGATACCGCTTTGCATATCTCGTAAGTCTCCAGCAATGAGATTGTTCGTTGCTAAACTCTACAGAGCAGCAGAATCATGGCACCTGCACGGGCCACACTGAAAGCCGTCGCCATCGCCGCAGTCTCCTGGGGCAGTAATCGACTTGACGTATTCCGTCTGGGTACCGCGTCCGACCTGCAGCATAAATGGTGGTCTGGCACCGCATGGGGCGGCTGGGAATCCTTCGGCGGCGTTTTCACAACCCTTCCCGCCGTCACATCATGGGGAAGTAATCGCATCGACATCATCGGAACGGGTTCAGACTGGGCTGCATATCATAAATGGTGGGACGGCCAAGCATGGTCAGGGTACGAAAATCGTGGAGGGGTGTTCACCAGTCCCTTGACTATGACCGCGTGGTCCTCAAACCGTCTTGATTATTTCGGATTAGGCACTGACTCTGCTTGTTATCACGAGGCGTGGAACGGAGCCGCTTGGAGCGGTTATGAGAATCTTGGGGGACTCTTTTCGAGTCCTGTCACGGTTGAGTCTTGGGGTGCTAATCGCCTCGACATCTTCGGACTTGGTACCGATGACCAACTATATCATAAATGGTGGGATGGAGCCAATTGGGGACCTTCTACCCTAGCATGGGAGCCTCGCGGTGGAGTCTTCAATAGTCCACCTGTCGTCGTTGCCTGGGGCTACAATAGACTGGACATCTTCGGACTTGGAACAGATAATGCTATGTGGCACAGCTATTGGGACGGCTCCAAGTGGAGCGGATGGGAAAGTCTAGGAGGCGTTTTTACGAGTGTTCCTTCGGTTGTTTCTTGGGGTTTGGACCGTCTGGATGTCTTTGGAATTGGCACCGATAATGCGATGTGGCACCGAGCTTACTCTCCAGCTGGATGGCAGGCCAATTGGGAGTCATTGGGTGGTGTGTTTCTGAGCGCTCCAACGGTTGTCTCTTGGGGCCCAAACAGGCTCGATTGTTTTGGCATTGGAACCGATAACGGTGTTTATCACAAAGCTTGGACGGGGTCGGCTTGGACCTCGGGTTGGGAGGCTCTTGGTTAAAGGTACTTCGAATGCCTTCAAATTCATTTGCTCGCTACACTTTCTTAACATCCCCCGGGCCAATTCTAGGGTGTGGATAAAAAGTCATTGTTTCCTCGCTGTTGTTTAAATTTACTTTATGGCATGAAAAGCATAATGTGTTGTATTTTCGTCATTGACACTGTTCAAAATTTCCACGGTCTCTCGAATTTATATACAAGCTATTTCGACTTGCAGACGTTGTATTCGCCCTCTTCGTTAAGGTCAAAACGATATCCATCCCACTAATATCTTGTCTCAAATTTACCCCTCGATCTGCTATCGTATCCTTCATTCATAACTCTCTTCTCCAGTATCGCCCCTCTATCCCTTAAAATATCATCCTTGTGCTTCTCGAAGGGCCACACAAAGTGGATGAACAGATCGCGCAGATTATTATTGTCAACAAGAGAATTCGCCAACCTTTCGCAAACAGCCCACGTATGCTCAGCCTCTACAATACCGCAATCTTCAGGGACGTCCATATATTCGCTTCCATGGGCATACAAAATGGTCTGTAGATCGAATTGTGGATCGATTGTTAGACTCAGTTGTCCGGGAAGCACTTCATGCATAAGGATATTCATGGCTGCTGACCATTCCGAATATGTGAAGTGATTTGGTTCGAGACTACAAGGTTCAGATTAGCAAATATGGAATCGATTGAACATAAGTTCTGCAAATACATACTATCCATCTCCTTCATCTACATTCGACAGCGTCCATCTGATTGTCCGAAGGTATCGTCGCCCATTTGTAGGGATATATCTTAAGAAGTTGTAAATTTCTAGATGCTCGCTATTGTTCCAATACCTAGGGAGTAGAACAAAGCGATTCCTCGAATAGAAGATAAATTCGGCATCCTCCTTCATTTCGCAACTGACTAGGAACAAGGAAAGCGGAAACTTCCAGCAGGTGCAAGTTGTAGAGAACGCAGCTTGTCCCGACCAACATGCACATGGTTGTGAGTCGGGAGAGCACTCTCGGCAACATGAGGAGGAACTCCATGGAGAGCCGCGAGAATGGAAGGTGCGATTTTCATAATATGGTGATTTGATATGTTCTGCCACGTCTGTATTGAAAGCCCATACTAGATCAAAGGGCGTGACGAGCTCTGTATATCCGAGAATCCGAATTTGGATTTCCTTTGGAAGATCTGGATATCGAAAATTCCGCTGAGCCGAGCGAATTGTCACTTGGTCAACTGTCCGTCTTGCCAATTCTGTCAAGGGTTGGAAACAATCAACGTCGGCATGAATATAGTGTGAGCCAAGACGGACTGCGCATTCTTGTAGAGTCGGTAACTGTAAGAGGGGCCGGACAACCTCTTCAGCAATTTCAACATCGGCCACATCGCACGTGAGAAACAGTTTCAGGCAATTGGGCTGAAGCTGGGACCCTAGGAGCTGACACAGCAGTTGCCACTCTTTCAAAGCTACGAGCTCATCGCGTCGTTTTGAGTTCGAGAACAGTCTTTCCCATTTAGACGTCCGACACATTGCATGGCAAAAGCCTCCACTGTCAGGACCGAATTCACGGCCCCATCTTTGTTCTTCGACGTAGAAATTAAGGCAGACCGATAACGACTTCATACAAGCTAAAGCTCCTGGTGGAAGACGAGAGAGACTAGAAAGACCTCCGAGCCCAGTCCGATAGACGCTGAAATCATTTTCCGAATAGAATACCGTAGAGACTTCCTTGGCAATGGTTTTTGAGACGTAGAGTAGCTGATACGGCAAGGCATTGCACTTGCACTCTGGGTGAGTTGAAATCTGTTGCTCTAGACATAGACAGTGACGGTTGAGACAAATCTGAGGCCATGGTAGATAGCCATCAAGGAAGTGCGCAAGGCTTAAACTCCGGGCTGAGATCGTCTCTTCCATTGGCCATTGCTCTAGATTATCCGCGTCATATTCTAGATCACAGTGACCGCCACTCGAGGATACATAGTTGAGGTAGATCGTGGACTTAGAGAGAAGGCCTGCATTCAAGTAAATTCGACGTCGGAGGGTGAATGGAAGGTCAAGAAACGTGACTTTTGAAGCTGGTCCCAGGGGTCGTAAGAGACGAAAGTATTGACCGAGTGTCGGTTGCACCATGGCAGCGACTATATGAATATCATATTAAAGTTGCGGTCGCTATGACTCGCGGATAGATATTGAGATATACAAGTTGTTGAAGAGTTCGAATGCGATTTATTGTTTTCGGTTGAGGTTGAGAACACACGAACTTACCTAAGCACAAGTTCGGGTATATCACGTGCCCGCTTTAGGAGGATGTTTTGCCACAGAACCTAGCCTTCTCACATCCTCCCATTACGCTTCTCGCTGGCGGATTTCTCCAGTTCGAGGAGGGGGTTGGAGGAGGAGGCTAGTAGCAAGTGAGAGTTTGTGAGAAAAGCCACGTAGAACAGCCAATCAGAAGCCGTATAAATGAAGCCTTTCCGTGCAGCTGGAAAAACCACCCATTCTTCATTCCTTTGAGAATTCACAGTCCGGCCAAAGTGCCTGATTTTCTAAGAAAACTTATGCAGGATTTTATGCAGGATTTGTTGGTATACGCCAGCGCCACGTGGCAGTGAAACTTCCACCAATTACAGTATAAAATGGGTAAGAAATTAGCGTAAAACAGGGGGAAAACCCGCGATTGAACTAATATATTTCGGGATCATGGCTATGGACACCAACAAGGTGGCTGTGTACCTAACCACTAAAAGAGGTCTGGCCGCGTACTGCCGCAGATCAGAACCGAATGTGTTAGCAATTTATTCTTCTAAGAACAGATTGATACCACCTTGTAAGCAAAGGAACATGATGGCTTGGGTTTTTCTAAGTGACTAAGTAGCTATAATAGAAGAGAAGTATTCTATTCTTGGATTGATTACCATCCTCACAAAATCTGTAGAACGGGAATTTACTATCTTTAGCATAAAGAATAAGTAGCCTACCTATTAATTAATTTTCAGTTGACTTTTGACTATCTATATATTTTTTGTCTTTTAAGAATCCCAGCCCTTCTCTCCTTGCTTATCTATAACCACTCTTTTAAATACGGTTTTATAATCTAATAATTTAGGCATTATCCCTTCTAGGCTTTGTAAGTCTTGGTTACTCTATACCTAACTCATATTATCTCTTACGTGGGGTACAGTCTTTGTCAAAACAGGCAGACCCGCACGTGCTTGGAAAGCGTCGGCTCTCTACCCTTCCCACCGGCTATCCTAAGCTTGAAATGAAATTAGCTGTGAAAAACGGCCAGACTTATTTCGGAACAATTAAAGAACGATTATTCAAGGAAGCTAAGGCTGCGGCGGAAGCTGCTGCTAAGGCTGGTTCTCCTGTAGAGGCTAGTACCTCCGCAAATTCTCATGTAGCTGACATCGATCCCATGGCATAGGACCTCGATCGGTACGCTGCAGATGGTTACGACAATGTCGTCAACAAATTTGCAAACAAGTTCAACAAAAACAAGCAAAATTTTGATGGCACTGCTCTTGTGACTGCACAATATACCCCCGGAGCAGACCTAAGCGTTTAACTCAAGCTACAAGATAAAGATAATATAGAATATTTTTTTAGAAAAAAAGTTTAGATTACTAGTTTATCTGTACTACATCAAGTTTATTGACAATCGCCAATTGATAAATAATGATAATCAGCTTATTGTCCTAAAAGAAGAAGTCAAGAAGGTAGACATAGTTTACGCAGAAGATACAGCCACTATTGGATCCGCTAGGGAAATTGCTAAAATAGAATAGGGTGGAGATCCCAAGAGCCAAATACAGAGATTCAAGTTTATTGCTAATATCTAAGCCATAACCTATGGCAGATTCTCTAGAAGTAATATGGTAGGTATTAAGTTACCTTGCGATTCTTCAGATACTCAATCAAAATTCACTAGATCTTGTACAGTTATAAGTTATAAGCATATTATTACTTATACTTTATATAGAGGGGACTTTGTCAAACGGCTAGTATACTTGGGCGGAACTGTAGCACATGCCTAAGCCTCTATCGTACAGCAACTGGCTGAAGTATAGCAGTCAGGTGGGTCATCAGATTCCGTCACTTTCTCTTGGAAGAACGCTGCAAATTCAGCTATGGACAAAATGGACACTACCCCAGGGTAAGATTCTACGATGCATGAAAAGTGTTTTGTTGGAAGAGAAAATCACCGTTTAAGGCAACAATTTCTACTATGAGATTCCGATATTAGGTGTGGGGTGTTTACAAGCTTAGGAATTATTGTTATTATGTCATGGCGTCTGGCAGTTTAATGATTACTTTTAGAGTTTTGGAGCTTGGAGTTGCAAACAAAAAGGTATACTATGTAGGTAGATTTTGATATTTCTTTATTAAATCACGTGGTTTTCCAGTCTTGTGAATTTCTGATCTCAATCTCAGATAGCTGTGTATTGTATCTTACATATACCTGAAAAGAAAAGAAAATAAAAGAAAATAAAGAAATAGGGGGGAAAGGAGAATGTTACTTGTAAGTAGAAACTCACTATTAGACTTCTTAATCTTGGATACAATGTAAAACTTTCCTATGGTCCTTCAAATTATTGATATATCTAGAGCTTATGATAAGTATTAGAATAGGGAAAAGTAAATTGAGTCTTTGCAGAGGAAAAGACATCAAGGATGCCCAGTAACGAAAACCGTGGAGGCTCTAAAAAAGAGATCCAAGTCTGCAGGACATTGAATTATGTTGCGAATAGGACAATTTGCCAGCCAAAGGCTCCAAAGATATTCTGATCTTTCACTTTCTACATATGAAGAAATAAATATGAAGATGCATGAGGGTGTATTCAGATGCACATGGAGTATAAAAGTACCATACTTGATGTTAATAATCCCCACTTCAGAGAGTTTTTATCCTAGTTTCTCCACTCTATAACCAGGCTGCCACAAAAATATTCTCTGATCTATAAATAGTAAACTCTCGCCCTAAAGTAAGTTAATCATAGTTAAAACCTAGGCTAACATGAAAGTGGCCAAGGCCGAGTTCCAGCTCCTATGGTCGCTTTAAATCTCGCTCCCTTAGTCTAAGTCTAATTTGGGACTATTCATTCTAATATAATCGTGTACCTTCTATCCTGAGGTCAACAGTTACCCAGTACATCCATTTCTCTGTAAATACTGAGCATCCGTAGATGCTTATCAACAAGTGAAAAAGCAGGGACTACGCACCATGCAGCCACACCAGACTCTGGCCTGTATATGAGATGCATCCTGGTAACCATGTGTATGTACTTTCCTGTAGAAGTACTTTCTTTCTCGCCGGAGATGTCAAGGCAACCTCAACATTACGGCTACTCTTTCCTCCAATCTTGTTATGCAGGTTCGAAGAAAATATCCGACTATCCTGCTCGACAGAGGAGCTTCTGGGCAAAGTATAGAAGAGGTGTTGTGTTAGACTTTCTAACAATCTGGAGATCGCAGTCTCTTAGGAGAATTGAGGGTTTATAAAATGCAAGTGTCTGGTCTTTCTCCTCACCTAAAATTAAAGCCTATATCAGTCAGCTAATTCCAGGATCAGGAGGGCGGGAAAATAAGAAACTGCCGCCATAGAATCCTTGACATGCCTTTTCTAATTTTAGCCAGCGGTATTTGTAGCCGAGAAGACCGAGTAGGTCGCCTTCTGTTAGCCTTCCTTAGTTCTGCTTTGTCCAGAGCCCAGGTCTAAAGATAGAAATGAAAAATGGTCATGTCAACATTGCCGGTTCAAACTAGATCACCTTGAGAGGATATTCAGAACGAAGTGCTCATTTACCCGGCGCATGCATAGTCATAGATCTCAGAATAAACGTCTCTACTCCTGGCTCACTGGCGCCGGAGCTCTTTCATGTAAAAATTCGATTCACGGGTATAAACTCACGAATCTCTACTGTGGCCTTGCATCGCCCATGTTTCCTATATCCTGGGCCTCTATTGCTTGTGTTTCCCAATTTCTTAAAAGATGCTGATGTGAGTTAAGAGACAAGGCTGAGATTAGGTATCACAGGGGCTTAGCGAGAAAGTGGCACGATTTCTCAATTTAGAATTCTCAATTTGAGTCACCAATCATATTCAGCCTTTCTTTATCCGTTCACCGAAGAAGAAGTCTATTGTCTCCCTTATTGGCTGTGTTGGCCTGGAAAGAGACCCTTACCGCCGCGTGACACCAACACACAGCCCCTTTCAATCAGCCTCGCTTAAAATACAGCCAATCAATAACCCTATCGCTCTGCCAATACAAGGTGGAAGGTGGCACAGGGAGGGAAATGGAGCCTACAAGACGTTTTCCTTCTGATTATCTGCCTAGCGTAAATTTTTCCTTCATTACAATTAACCCAGTCTCCTCCGCGTTACCTTTATTCGAGAAGCTGCATAGAAGTCCGCTCATAGCTTTCCCTTCACCTACACCTGATTCTAGAACTCGCAGCTTATCTTCTGCTTACCACCTCCACTATCTCAATTGTTGATTCAATAAGTCACAAACAATGAGCGATGAGAGTTGGAACAAGCTAGACCTTAGGTCACTCAGACAAAGGAGAGACTTATCGAGTGAGCCTCGAGTAAACGGGCCATCGCCCAATCCCGTACGACATTCCAAATTCTCGATAGCCATAACCCCAGCAAACACCAGGTGCATACCGCTGGATCCTCCGTCGGTTGATGATTTGACGGCTCGCTTTTCTCAAACCCATATCAGCGAGACACACTCATCTAAAGCGAGCCGGGTTGTTAGATCGATAATTTCTTCAAACAACAATGCTATCGACAAAGTTATTGAGGAACTTACTCAAGACCTCAAGGCCACAAAGGGTGAGAAGCTTCGGCCATCACACCCATGTTTCAATCTGGCCCGCAGATTCGCAAAGAAGTGGAACATCTCCGATGAAGCTATCAACAGCCACGTCAAGCTTGCTTGCGGATACCTTAAGTTTCCAGTTATAATGCTGCTTAATCCAGCTCCAACACATGAGCGTCTACCCTATGAACAGATGGTCGCGGGTTGTGCAACTCTTATATGGATTGACGATGTGCTACTAGACCTGGGCCTCAAACTTTCAGACATTATCATCCTTGACGCCTGTACGCTCTTGGGAAAGGATCGTATCAGGGAGCTTGAGCGTGATTCCCCAGCGAAGAGAGATCAAGCCATTTCTGAGGCCTACGATGTGACTCAGCGAATGCTAGAAATGATCAAACCAAACGTTGTTATCTCTTGCCAGTGCTCTACAAGCTGGTCAGATTGGAGCGCCGGTGGGCATTTGGTTGCTCTAGAATTCTGTTCTTCGATCAAAAGCGCAAGAGCTGGTGAAGTGAGGAAGGTGGCGATCAATGACCATGAAATTAATGTCGTCCAAGGGTACCATCCGAGTGGATTTTTGAATCGCAGATATCACCACGATCCTTCTGGGAGGCTTTTGAAAGAACGCCTTCAGAAAATGTATGCTCCATGTGCTAGTTGGAAGGCTCGACGCACTACGACTTTGCGCTCCCCACTTCAATTTGTGGACGGAGAGAGGAAGAGAAATGAATTGAAAGAGGAGAATAGAAAGGTGAGTAGGACCAACTAAATTACCTGGAACTGTACTTATTTCTCGTCCAGGTGAACAGGATATACATAGAACTTGGAGACTAGTCCAGAGGTTGTGGTTGATTATTGAGAATATGGATTCTCTCTCGGTGTTTAGTGTTTTGTAATTTGGACCTGTCAATGACGAGTTTATACATTGGAAATCATGGTGAATCTAGTTCTTCTGGTTGAATTTAGGCATGTTCTTTCCTAATTCGAACTGCTCGTAAATGTTTTTGCACTTGTGGTTTGTCCTTCTGTGATAAAAGCCGAAGGAGGACGTCTTATCCAATCAGAGTATCGTGATAGGAGGGCAAAGAGCTTTCAATGTCTCGAGCTGAAACCTCCCTGAGCTGGATCACATGATGGTGGTTGTTTGTGTAACCTTTCTCTTCTCGCTTGAATCTTATAATCTTAACATCACGTCAGCCTTACGCCCTGTTTATGTGGGCCTCAAAATAATGAGATACCTATCTTATCTGACTAGACATCGGTCGTGAATAATGCGCTTTGATGCGAAAGTGACCGAACTTCCTTCGACTGCCACTAGCCTATGGTACTGTTGCGAGTAGTACCAAAAAGCCACGCCGCCACGCAGATTTGTTTCGATTGTCGCTGTTATAGATCGGGATCCCTGCTCCTAAAAGACCCACTTAGCCCCACTTGGGCGACTTGGTCCGTTATAATGCCAAGCAGCCAGCTCCCTTAGTGGAGCTTCCCCCTTCCACCAAATGACAGCAATACCCTAACCCCATCGCGAACTTCGGGGCCCGTTAACTGGCAAGACTCAATCAAACTAGAATGGATCCCGCCGATAAAGATCACGCCTCCGAAGAATGTTGTATTTGCATGTAATAATAATAATGGTAATATTGATAGTGGATTGGATCGATTACAAGACGAATCTTAGCTCGGGTTACTTATGGCCAATGACAATCACGTATGACCATGATTATATACCATCTTGGTTTTGCATTTGGGACATTGGAGGGAATACTGCACCTAAGCTTTGAATATGTGAGCTCGAATTCGCAAAGGAAACCTATAACCTGGTCATCTTCCTCACCAAGTTCTACGTCTACGTCAACGTCGATGCCCGCAGATACAGCGGCAGCAAGCGCTCCGAGCGGTTTGTCAGATCCTGAAAAGATTACTTTGGGGAGAGGTATCGGCATTGGACTTCCATCGTTCCTAGATAGCCTGGTTGAATGCGTTGCGGCGATTAGTGCAATACAACATCGGCATTCGCAACAATCTAAAGGGGAAAATAAGCAGGGCACGAGATTGAATCAAAAATCCCAAGCTACACCTACTGCGCAATTGGATCCGAGCCACCAGCTTGTTCAAAACGAGCAGCCGAATCAAAATAGGCAGCCTTTGCTTGCCACGAGCAAGTGCTACAGTGGAGGGAAAATCCTCAAGAAGCCGTGGTGTACGCACCGGCTCTGTCGGTGGTGCCTTGGGGTGGGGTCCGGGGCCGCCCACCGCGGCGGCGGGGGTCCTCGTCAATGTCTCAGGTTCTCCCTGGGGTTCCCGGAAATCCCCCAATTCTTCAATCTTCTTCCGCCTATCCCCCGAAGCCTCTGCGATGCGTTCTATTAACGGAACGGCTATAAAAGACCTCCTGGTACGAACATCAGTCCTACCAGGGGGAAAACAGCACAGTCTCAGGCGATTGCCTATTTCTAAGCATTTCCGTTTGCAAAAGATAACAATCCCGGCCAGTTGGCAACGCTTCACGTGACCATGGAGTGCGAAGTCAGTCTA